>ENA-OQDL01000588-OQDL01000588.1-human-gut-metagenome-genome-assembly--contig:-NODE-588-length-22399-cov-3.491963_pt1 | contig 22399 bp, 25 predicted proteins | sample MGYA00242782_ERZ504609 | MGnify/ENA primary metagenome ERZ504609 (study PRJEB26092, sample SAMD00036320) | human gut metagenome | host: Homo sapiens | study: EMG produced TPA metagenomics assembly of... | reverse complement strand
CACCAGGTTGCCTCAGACGGAACAATCCACGGATTTTTCTCCCAGATCGTCGATTACTGCTGGGCACAGATCCCGCACCTGCGCGTCGATACGCATGCGGACAATCAAATCATGCAGCATCTGATCCCTATGTAACATCCACCATTCTAACCATAGGTATTTTATAGACTCCCGGCATATAGGATACACCATCCACCTCTGGACAGCTTTCGTCAACTACTATTGTTACGGTATCTCTCTGCCGACTTCACCGGGCTTCTGACATTTCAATGTTTACTCATTTCCATGCCAGCCGGAGTATTAGAGTAGCCTTTCAGGGCGTTACCCCTTCATTCGACTATTCACGCATTCAGTTCTCCAACTCGAACTAATTTCATTACAATAAACAATGATTCAGTTGAGATGTGCCAGTCCTTTTCAGACTGGAACGTCTCGCACCCCCTTTTGGATCGGTGATCACCATGGAACAGTTGCACTGCATAATGTTGACTACGGCGTATGCCCGGCTTTTTCCCGCGCCGGAGCCACCCACGACCAATACATTTAAATTGCGTTTGTGTTTATAACAATCCAGCCCCATACGGAAGTTCTGGGTTAAGATCAGATTTTGGGTGTACCGCTTATCCCGGTAACGCTTGCAGATGGAAGCAGCATCGCCCCACTTGGCAGAACCATGCTCCACCCCTCTTCGATAATTTCTCTTCTGGGAATAATAAATACCGATGCCTAACACATAGGCGATTGTGAATGTGAACACACACCGTAGCGTGTACGGTGTATAGGTGATAGAAAATGGCTGATCCAGTTTTTCGGTCAGCACTTGTAAGATTTGTAACAGATTGGTATCCGGCTCGATGGCACAGGCAGTGATCGCGCCTGCCCACCAGACAGCAGGCAGAAACAACAGCCATACCCAAAGGTCAGAACGTTTGCATGCTACCTCTGCTGGCTTCGCTCCTTCTTCTCTTTTTGTCTTTTGGCACTTCGTTTGCTGGTCCGTCTACCCTATGAAAAGAATCCACACCGGGAACGATGGCAAGGCTCCGCCCATTCTCCCAATGCATGTGAATCTGTCCGGCATCATCGATAAATGCTACCGTTCCCTGTAATCCCGGCGGCATCCCTGCCTCATCCATAAAGTCCAGGCAGAGCCTTGTTCCTTTCGGATACCGCTTTCGTAATTGTTCCACTTGTTTTTGATTATACATCCTCATAGACATCCCTCCCTTCTGCTACCAGAAGAAGCGCCTGCTGGTATTTGGTTTCATGACTTTTAAGATCACACTGTCAATGCCATCGCTGTATCTGCCCATGGCCAGATACTTGTCCCGCAGCCGGTTGAGGGCATTGCGAAGTTCCCGTTGTTCCTCTATGGTGATGGGAAGCCTTTTCTCGGAAAGTTCATAGGAACGGACTTTCTGCAGCATTGCCTCTGTCGCAGGGCGAACCTTTCCCATCTGACCCTGGGCTGCTAACTCATCTTTGAGTGCCACCGTAAACATGTTTTTCATGATGTTGTCTGTTTTCAAATAGTAATCTGCCATCTTCGGCACCTCCTTTGTTACACCCAACATACCACAAGAACCTCACAATAGCTATCCCCAAGGACGGAACTTTTTCTAGAACTTACCGCTCCGGCTGTTTCTCTTTTTTTCTCCTTCTTCGGTACCTGCTTTGGCGGTTCCTCAAAGGAAAAATCATCCTTCGTAAAAGTCTGCTCCTGTTCCCCGAAGTTCCGTTCCATATGGTTGCGGATGGTATAGGCTGCCTGACGCACATCATTTAAAAAGCCACGCAGTTCCTGGGGATCTTTCTGCCCATTCGCCTGCATCTCTGCTACTTTTCCAAACTGGAAACCGGACACCTCTGCTCCATACCGCTTGCCAATCACATAGGCGACGCAGTATGCCTGGGCATTGACTTTCTTTCTCACATAATTCCCATCATGCTGGTCTAATGCTGCACACGCCAGTTCCCGGTTTACTGCATGGAATGTCGTATTCTCATCCATGCCATTGCGCACATAGACAGTACGCTGTTTGGGGATATACTGTGCCTGGATGCCTTCCGGCAGATTGTCTGCAATCTGCATCCGCACTGGCTGATCCTTTAAAACTGCATGGATCAGTTCTTCCATGGAACGCTGCGGACGTTCTTCCAGAGGCTTCCCACTCATCTGGCTGATGTCAAAGCCCTTACTGATGGTATAGCCTGTCCTCCGCTCTCCGTCTTTTTCATATTCGGTGCTGACCATATAGGTGTAACCATGCACCCCGGCTTTTGGGGAACGGTGTTCTTTTTTCCAGTAATCATAGGATTTTACCACCGTTGCCTGCGGATTCTGTCCGTAGATCAACAAAAGGTTGGGTGTTTTCTGGGTGTTGCACTGTGCCATAAAATCCAGAAATCCTTTTAAGGATTCCCCATTTTGGAACACTGCCTGCGCCTGAGCGTCAACCTCTGCCCACACTTCTTCCCTCTGCTGTTTTTTCATGGCTGCATACTCTTCTTTTGACAGCCGCTGTTCTGGAGCCTGTTCTTCCCCTGCTCCACCTAGGATCATATTCGTTAAATCCATATCGCCTTACCTGCCTTTCACTTTTTTCTTTTTTCGCTGCTGGTTTCTCGGTTTTCTCCGGCTCTTCTGTGTCTGCCTGCGCTGTCTCTGCTCGGTTTCAATCTTCTTTAGTTGCTGCCGGACAGATGGTTTCTCCCATTTCCGGCTAGTTTCCTGCCCGGAAAAAGAAGCGCTGTTGTGCGAGGAAGGTCCGGACAGATTCCCTGCCTTCTCCGCCTGGGTAAAATTTTCCCCTGTAGGAGTAACTTCCCCCACATCAAACAGATGATCTTCTTCGTCTAATTCAAATTCAATGGTTCCTTCCGGCAGTACCACCTTTTCGGTCTTGACCGGAAGTCCCTCTTTTCCTTCGGTTTTCTCGGTAAACTCTGCATCGATCACACGCTCTGCTTCCCGCACTGGCGCTTGCTCCACCACCGCTTCTCCGGCTTCGGATTTGACAAAGTCCAGATTCATCTTATCCAACACCCGGTTCACCTTCGCTGCATCATCGGCAAACACCATGATCTCTGCAGACTTGGGATTCTTTTTATCCCGGATGACTACATACAACAGCCCCCTGGATTTGGCTTCCCCGGCAAACTCCCGCAGCCTGTCATGAGGAATAGTGAAAAACTTCATTGCCCGCTGTTCCTTTAACATCCGAAGCAGGTTGGTCTTTCCCCGGGTCTTTTTCTGATCCTTCATCACCGCTACAATTAGCACCGCCAGATTTTTTGCGATGCTCCCGCTGATCCGCAACGTGTGTTCCACACCTTCCATGGAATACCGGACAATCTGATCCGCCGCATCACCGCCATAATTCATACGCTTTCACCTCCTTACCGATTCCGTTCTGTCTCTCTTCGCTGTTTCCCGGACATTTCCTGTTCCTGTGCCTTTGCCTGCCTTAACCGCTCTTCCATTTCCAAGGACTGTTTTTCAATTTGCTGACTTAAGCGGATCTTCTTTCGAAGTTCTTTTAATTTCCCATTGATTGCCTGAATGCGCATACCGTCCGGTGCTTTCCGGTATAATTCCCTGCGCTCTTTCATCAAAGAAAGTACCTGTTCTTCTAAGGGCTTCCGGTATGCTGTCAGTCCTTCCCTGGTCGTGATCCCTTCCTTTTGTAAAAATTCTATTTGGCAGATCCTTTTCTCCAGCCTCTGGATATCGGAACGTACTGCATAGGGAATCCGCTTGGGCTTCTTTGGAAATACCCCCATCTGGTATAAATAAGAATAATACAGTCTCTGAAGTCCGGTGAGTTTCCGTCTCGGAGATTGCATCTGCGTGTTTCCATACACCTGCCGGATCTTTGGGCTCAGAATCTTCTCCCGGATTTCTACTTCTCCATATCCTTTTCCCAAGGAACGCAGGCGGATATACCGCTCCATCCCCGGTGTCTTTAAGGAGGGGTACCTCCGGTTCAGCTTCCACGTATAGCCCCGCTTCTCCATTTCTTTGACAAACTGACTCCAGGAAAAACTCACACCAATGGCTTCCCGGATATCCATGCGGATGACAGTCCTCCAAGTAGGCTTCCCTTCCGCTTCTGCTTTCCACTGGGCATAATGCATGGCTTTTCCCTGATTCGTCTGGATCACCGAGAGACCATATTTTTCTGCATAATTGGTCGGAAATCTGACGTACCTCGGTAAAATAACTTTTGGCATTGCTGTGGTATTTCTTTCCGTCCACCATGCTCACTGAATTCCATACCAGATGGTTGTGGTAATGACTGGTATTCAGATGGGTCGTGATCACCACCTCATACTGTCCTTTCAATAACTGCTCTGCCAGTTCCTGTCCGATAAGATGTGCCAGTTCCGGGGATACCTCCCCTTCCGCAAAGCTCTGTACCAGATGGTATCCCTGTACCCCATCTTTCTTATGGAATCGTTCTTTGGTCTTTACCATGTCTGCATAAGCATTCTCACAGGTACACCCCATGGCATCTTCAAAAATGGTCTGTTCCGTCTTTTCCCGGTTCAACGCATAATCAATGGCTTCTTCCAGGGAGCCGGCACTCTTGGTGGTCTTTGTCCGGTCTTTCACATAGTCAATGGAACGGTCCAGGCGGTGGACGGGGAGAACGCTGGTATATGCCATCTACCATTCCTCTTTCACCAGACGCCAGGTCTCTTTGGAAATCCGGAGCATTTCCTGTACGCTGGCTTCCCCTGCCATTCCTGTGCCATTGGCGACATGGGCAAGCTGGTTGGCATTATTGCAAAGCCCCGCAATCTTTCGAAGAAGTTCTGCGTGATGTTCGCAGGGCTTCGTCTGAAGCTGTGCGCCTAAGATCAGGGAACGTAAAAACTCCTCCCTGTTTACCCCACTCTTTGCTACCTGTCCATCTAGATGCCGAAGTTCCTTTGCATTCAACCGCACCGGAACCACATGGTTTCGTTTTCTCATCCGACCACCTACCTTTTCTTCTTTTCTGCTGTTTCTAAGGGATACACCTGAATTCCCCTGCGTTCCATCTGCCAGAGGAATTCCCCGATTTCCCAGATCTGCCCATTCACATCCACCTGCTTTTCGTCTACAAAACGGCAGATCCCAATCTCTTTTGTTCCGTCCTCTGCCATCATGCAAAGACTTTCCCCATCCAAAAGGGAGAACCTCTCTATCCCTTCCATATCCCGGAAATGGATCTGTTTTGGTTCTCCCTGTTTCTGTCTGCGTATCCGTATCTGCTCCATCCGCTGATCCTCCTGCTTTCCGGCGACTACACAGCACATGATCCCAATGCCAAAGGCTGCGCCTGCCACTATCCCAAGGGCCATTCCTGCAAAAAACATGTTTCTTCTCTCCTTTCTCGACTGCCGGGGGATTGGGGTTCTCCCCAAAGTGCGTTTGGATATCCAAACGCTATGCTTGCAAAACCAGTTCCATCGATTCCAATCGACTCTTCCTTATAAAATCGATTACGATTCATTTTCTTTGATCTTGATCAAACCATCCAGTGTGGTGCAGATGATATGCAGTCGGTCAGCAGTGCTGATATCTGTATTCATCGTTCCGGTCACTTCTTTTCCACAGACCACCACCATCCGGCACCGTTTTAAGATCAAGTGGGACATCCGGTTATATGCCTGCTGATCCTCCGCTTCCCCTTCATCCAAAAATGGCAGAAACCCAAACCTCGGACAAATCGGTACATACCCCAGTTCATAAATCTTCCGGCAGTATCTCTGCACTTTTACCCTGCTTCCTTCTGCCGGACAGCACACATACGCCATCGCCTGTTCCATCGCCTCACTCCTTTCCTGCATCCATGTGGATGCACCTTTCTTCTTCTGAAATAAATTTGGACATCCATGTGGATGCCCTTGCTATTTCTCGCCTTCTTCTTTTTCCTTTGCTTCCAGTGCAAACTTCACCCGGTCACTTCCCAGCTTATAATAAGCATCCGTTACCTCGATGCCCACTGCCTCATATCCTTCCTCTACGGCTGCAAGGATGGTTGTCCCAGCTCCGGCAAAGGGGTCTAAGATCCTTCCACCTGGCTCGCAAATCTGGATCACATCTTTCATAAGCTGCAAAGGCTTCTCTGTCACATGGATACGGTTCTGGGGATTTCCATAGCGGAACACACCGGGAAGACAGGACACCGGACGGCTGATAGGCATCGGTCCGTTACTGCCCCACACAATATATTCAGCCTGCTGGCGGAAACGTCCCTTCTGCGGACGAGAGTTTCCTTTATCCCACACCGCTGTACCTCTCCAGATCCAACCTGCCCACTGAAGGGCATCGGTAATGGACGGGTATTGTCTCCAGTCAATAAAAAGACAGATAGGAGCTCCGATCTTGCAGGCTTTCCGCACATCGTAAAGCCACTCTGCCATCCAGTGTGTCCAGGAACGCTGATCCTTGTTATCCCCATCAAAATCCGGCAAGGCATTTTCAGCCTTCATACTGCTGTATTTCTGATTGGTAGTACGGTTTCTTTCATTCTGCTTCGTTCCCCCGGACGCATACGGCGGATCGGTGATCACTGCATCAAAAATTCCCGGCTGAAATGCCTTCACCAGTTTCAGCGTATCTCCATGCAGGATTGTCCACTTCTCCCCTCCGGTATATTCCTCTGGGTATGTTCCTTCTTTCAATAAGTTCCCTAACTGCAGGGTATTCTCCATAGGCATCATCCTTTCTTATCAGCGCTTTGGCTGTTTCTTATCTTTTTTATCGGTTTCTGCTATTTTTTCTTCCCATATCTTTTATGATATGGCAAAAGCGAACTTCATCGGCATTCTTCCTTCCCACGTTTCTTTGGCGGCTTGGTGGCTTTCTGAAAATCTTCACTCAATTCCGTCTCTACATATTCACTGATGATATAAAGAGCCTGATAATAGTTCTCTGATTTTTGGACACGTGCAATCATTTCTTTTGCCTCTTGTCTCTGCCCATTTGCCTGAAGCAGTTTATTTGCCCTTGCCAGAATAGAAAACACATTTCCATCCTGTCCCACAAGCTGCATCTTCGGACGTCTCATTTCCGTTTCCTTCTGTTGATAATCGGGATCACTGATCTGAATTTCATAGTCACCGCTCTGCCAAAAATGAACATAGATTTCTCCATCTCCGACTTGGATTTCCTGCTGTTCAAACCCTTCTCCCCATCCGTCACTATACTGCCCGGTAACATATTCATACAGTTCTTCTGTTTCCGGCTGTTCTAAAAATGTAGTCAATTCCAAAGTAGTACATCCATACAAAACACCCTCTTTTTGTTTCACTGAAGGGATTGCACTGATCACTTTCTCTTTGATGGCTGCACTGCCATCAAAATAATCCATTAAATTGCAGGGCTTTCCTTCCTCATTTCCAATGGCATTATATTTTTCGATTGCTTCTTTGATCTCCGATTCATACTGTGACAAGTCTGTTCCTTCCAATGGCAGTCCCTCATAAACATCGTACTCGTATTCCCCCTCTTCCCACTGCCTTTCCAATTCTCTGGACGTGAAATTCCCTGTCAGTGGTGTCAACAATTCTATTTTTATGGTATCTTCCATTCGCTTCACCTCCCACGTTCTCTTCGATGTTTCTGCTGTTTTTCCCACGCCTGCTTTGCCAGGTCGCCATAATCAGCACCCTCTATTGGGGGCAGATTGCAGAAAACAGCATATTCTTTTTCATAACGCTCTTTTAGCTGTTCACACGCCCATCGTCCGGCAAAATCATGATCGGTGCAGATCTCTATCTCCGTCACCTCCGGATGCTGTTTCAAAAAATGTTCCAATGCATCTGGTATTTTCATCTTTCTGACGTTCTGCCCGGTTCCTTCCTTCGGTGCAGTGACACCGCCCAAAGACAATCGGTATTTATCCGCATTCCCTTCCAGTGTCATATGAGCCAGGGCATCAATACAGGCTTCATATACTGCCACCCGGCAGCTTTTCCCAAGGGGCGGAACACAAAAGCTGTATTGTTTTTCACTGCCTTCCTGTTCCATCCGGAAACTCTTTCCCCGATTGTCATAGATTCCCCGCAGGAACGCATACCTTGCATGTCCCTGTTCATCCATGCCAACAAAAACAGCGTTATGATAGGGGGCACTCTCATACAGGATTCCGAGCTGCACACAGTAATCCAGTACCTCATCCCGGATTCCCCTTTGGTTCAAATATCTCCGCACCCGGTAAAAATTATCATTGGGCAGGGGCAGGGCAAAGGGCTTCTTTTTAGGCGCTGGTTCTGCTCTGGGAACATACACAGGCGTCTGCTCACACAAGATCTTTACGACTTCCGTATATCCCATGCCATCTACCTGCATCAAAAACCGGAGGGCAGACATTCCACCGATATCCCTGGATTTCCAATGCCATTTACTGGTGATCTCATTGATCTTAAAACTGTCATGGTCCTGAAGCTGCCATTCGTTTCTTGTCCTTGTCTTTTTCAGCCTTCCCGGTTGGTATGTCTGCAAATACTCATATGCCCGCACCTGCTTGGCTGCCTGATACTCTTCTTCCGTAACCCAAGCCATCAGATCACCGTATTACGGAGCTGTTCTACCTTATCGGTGCGCTCCCATGGCAGTTCCTTTCTTCCAAAATGTCCAAAGGCTGCTGTCTGTCGGAAAATAGGACGGGTAAGGCGCAGCGTATCTACGATCTGCTTTGGTGTCAGTCCAAACACCAAAGGGATCGCCATTTCCAGACAGTCATCCGCACACACTTTTCCTGTGCCAAACGTATCTACCTGAACCATAACAGGCTGGGCAACACCTATGGCGTAGGCAAGGGAAACCTGACATCTGCTGGCAAGTCCGGCTGCGACCATATTTTTTGCAATATACCTTGCCATATATGCCCCAGAACGGTCCACTTTTGAACAATCCTTTCCGGAAAATGCCCCACCGCCATGGGGAACCATGCTGCCATAACTGTCTACCATCAACTTTCTCCCAGTCAGTCCCGTATCTGCCTCCATGCCTCCGCAGACAAAACGTCCGGATGGATTGATAAGTATCTTTGTATCTTCATCCGGTGGAAGAAAACGAAGTGCCGGAAGAAGCACCTTTTTTCGGATCTCTGCTTCCAGTTTCTTCAGATTCTTATCTTCCATATGCTGACAGGATACAACCACACTATCCAGACGGACAGGCTTCCCATCCTCATACTCTACCGTCACCTGTGCTTTCCCATCCGGGCAGATCCCTTCAATATAGCTGCTTCTTCTACAGGCAGACAGTTCCCGGACAATCCTATTTGCAAGCACCACAGGCATAGGCATAAGCTGCGGCGTCTCATCACAGGCATATCCGATCATGACGCCCTGATCCCCGGCACCTTGAAACCAATCCATTTGATTGTCAGACACCCCTTCCCTTTTTTCTTTGGATTCCCTGACCGCATTGGTAATGTCCGGACTCTGCTGATGGACAAACGTATTCATGGCAACTCCTTCGCTGGAATATCCCACCTCAGACAATACTTTTTTGATTACACCAAACACATCCGGTTCATAGGCGCTGGTGATCTCTCCTGCCACAATGACAGTTCCCTTCGTGGCAAGCACCTCACAAGCCACCTTAGAATTCGCATCATTTTTCAGACACACATCCAGGATTGCATCTGCGATCTGGTCGCACACTTTGTCTGGATGCCCTTCAGTTACTGCTTCTGCTGTATAAAATTTTCTCATATAAATTTCCTCTCTTTCATGCAAAAAAAGCAGGATACCTTCCTTTTTACGGGAACATATCCTGCCTGATGTTTTGTCTCTATTTTTCTGTTATCACAAATTTTTCCAAAGAAAAACTCCCCAGATAAAACTGGGGAGCCTCCAGAAGCTATACCTTGCGGTCTTACGGCTTCGTTTAAACATTTATAAAGCACCCACTGTATCTTGATTGCTCAAGTGTGGGACTTAATCATAGTATCTCTGTTCCTCTTTATTATATGCAACTGCCTTCTCTTTGTCAACAAATTTTTAGCAGTCACATTTTTACAGGTTGTATGCTCTTTTGAATTTTCCTTTTACAAGATTAAAATCTTCCGGTGTTAAAGTCCCAATACATCCTCGGTTCGCATCCAGCCTTGACTTACTAACTGCACGTATCTCTTCACATTGAATCATACTGTCTTTATCCAAAAATTCATAAGTATGCATAGACGCTGGTATCGTTCTTCCCGGAATGACTTGTTTTTCTTCATCTTCTGTATCAGAATATAACAAAAACCATGAATCCTGAATTGGTAGACATCGTGCATTTACCTTTCCTTTGCATCGGTAATACATACCACTACCACTTTTTCGGAATTATTGATTTATTATTAGACATCACCAATACCGGACGCATTTTATTCTTTTCCGTTCCTACGTTATAGCCTAAATCACAAAACCATATTTGTCCATGTAAAACCTGTCTGTGCTTATTCGTATTAAATTTTGATATCCGATTGTAATTTACTTTATCCTTTGTCCAACTGGCAATATTATAATATTCCTGTGCTTCTTGATTCATTCGTATCACCTACTCATATTTGATAAGATTCATTATAATTCGCCTCATGTGTATCTTCAACTATTTTTTAGACTTTCCAACGAGTTTCCATGCCACAAAAAGTCCTCTCTCATCTATCCCTTAATAACGAAAAGACCCCCGTAGGAGTCTCCCCGGACTACGGGCTTCTCAAGTTTCCGTAGTGCGATCACTAGGCATAGTGTAATCGCTTCTGACACACTTGTCAAGAACAAATGCTTCTGTATTTCACATATCGGCTTTGGCTATCATACAGATTAATGTTTCACTTCTGACAGAAATTCTTCCTCTGTGATACCAACAATCCGAGAACACAATTCCACAGATACTCCATACTCTTTATAAAATCCCAATGCAGTTGCTCTTTTTGCAAAGTCTGTTGCTTGTTCTATTGTTTGCTTTGTATCGTACAATACTTCTTTGGGTATCTCGATGACAACCTGCATGCTCTTCCCCCTTTCACCTTTATCTGACTTCATATCTCTGTCGAAATTCTGTAAAAGCCTCCGATGCTTCCCGCACTCTTCCTCTTTCCATATCCTTATATCCTTCTTCCAGCTTCTGATGAATCTCTTCCACAGTCATGAGATCGGCATTAATAGCACCGTTCATTTTCTGCATTCCATCGAAACCCATACACTCTGTTTTTTCTTTCTGATTCATGGAACACCTCCCTGTCTTTCTGAAATGATTGTAACGCTTTTTCAGACAAATGAACAGAGCTTTTCTATTTTTAAATACTTCTTGAAAATATATTTCAGATAACTGGACGCTACATCCAGATAGCTGCAAAAGTTCCCATCTTTGAACACATTCCGACACTACACCTGTCCACGTTCCGTTGCACATCCCGCAACCTTGAACACTTTTAGGTTATCGTTCTGTCTTTTGCTTGCAGTTGCGTCTCACATTCCGCACTTTTCGGGTACTTTCAAACACTCCCCGGAATATACGGTTCGGGAAAGCCACCAAAGAGCTGGAAAAGCACCTGCCTTTGAACACTTCCCAATATTACAAGATGCCACGACCTGTTGCACATCCCTTAACTTCGAACACTTTTCGTTCCGCATCGCCACTTCCCGTTGCACCTTGTCTCACATTCTGCACTTTTCGGGTACTTTTGAACACTTCCGGCAGGAGAGTGATCCAGAGTACCCCATGATACATCCAGAGAGCTGAAGAAAGTACCCATCTTTGAACACTTTTCACCTTTCAGGTTCTGCTTTTACTGCCACAAGGATGTTCCGGGCCTCCTTCCACTCATAAGAACAGGTTACCAGCGTCAGGGTTGTCTCACAACCTGCACCAGCTACCCCTGTTTCAAACAGCGACAGCGCTTTCGCCTGCGCTACATAAGCCTCCAATTCCTTCGGAATGTGAAAAGATGCCTGCTGGAAGTCGAACATGGACACATCAGCTTTCAATACTGCCGCTATCTGGTACTCTTCCATGCCTTCCGGCGTCTGAAAGAACACCCTGGGATGTGCTTTCCAGTAATCATAGGCGGCGTACCGGTCCAGATTCCCGAACATCGCCCCGCTGTTCATGTTGTGACCGTAAATGGTCAGATTCTTTGATTCTCCCAAAATACAGTCTGCCTGGAGGAACAAACTCCCATTGATGTCGTAGTTTCCCCGGTAATCCCTCCGCAGATAATACTCCGGCTCTTCCCGGCTGCTCTGCATGACCGGATAATCGATCCCAACCTCTGGGATCGTAAGCCAGCCACGAACACCCGGATACCGGCGCTGGAGGGATTGAAGGTCAACGGCAGACACTTCCGGTTCTCTTCCAGCCTGTTCCTCTTTCTCTCCTGGAGAGCCCCCGCCCGGAGGGATGTCCTCCGGGAAGCAGGTTTTTAACTCTTCCACCAGTTCTCGGTTCTGCCGGGGAATCGCCACATAATCATGATAAATTAGTGCCGCACTGAGGATACAGACAGCACACAAGACTGCCTGCAGCATCCACAGCTTATTCTTCTTTTTTCGCTTCATCTGCTTTTTTATGTCTCTTCTTATAGAGCATGGTTGCCATGAGTCCGGCTGCTGATACACCTAAAAGTGCAAACAGAAGGATTGGTTTCCAGTGGTCATCTCCTGTCTGCGGTACACCCGGAGTTTCCGGTGTCCTTGCATCCTTCATTTCCACCTTCTGGACTTCCATGGTATCTTCCAGTGTAAACTTCACATCTTCTGCGATCTCATAGCCTTCCGGCGCTGTGATCTCACGCAGGATCAATTCTTCCCCTACCGGAAGTTTCTCTACCAGATGCGGTTTGCCATCTGTTACCCACTCTTCCAAAACTTCACCATCCTTATTTAAGATCTGAAGCTTGGCTCCTTCCAGTTCCTTTCCGGTGGTGAGGTCTGTTTTGGAGATTTCCACTTTGGAATAGGTATCCTTCATTTCCACCTTGGTCACACTGCCATCTTCCTTTACTTCAAACTCAATATCTTCCGCAGACACATACCCTTCTGCATAAGGCGGCAGTTCTTCATGGAGCGTATATGTTCCCTCTGGCAGTCCATAGACTACGTGCGGTTCTTTTGTGCTGATCCACTCCTCTACAATGTTGCCATCCTGGTCGATGCTCTGAAGCTTCACCCCTTCCAGTTCTTCCCCGGTTGTGGCATCGGTTTTTGTAAACTGGCTTTTCGTTGGCTGATTTTCCACTTCTTTTGTCAGCTTGATTTCTGCAAGGTTCTGGTCTGTGTAAGAGGCATCGATCTCCCAGATTTCCTCATTTGGAAGATACCCCGGCTTTCTCACTTCCTCTTTCACATAATATTTTCCATGATAGAGGTCGCTGTCAAAGGTAAGCTGTCCCTTCTCATCCGTTGCTTTCTTCTCCAGCATCGTGTCCTTTTCTACAAGAACCTCACCCTGCTGGGAGAGGATATCTTCTTTTGCATACAATCCAAAGATCACGCCTTCCAGCTTCTCTTCTGTGACTGCATCCTTCTTTTCTACAGAAATGGAAATCTTCTGTCGCTCATTTTTATAAGCAACCCCTTCATAAACCACTGCCTGAGTATCATCCTCTGCGGTCAGGGTAAATTCTTTCTGTTCCGGGTTCAATACGAAATGGTCGCCTGCTATGGTTTCTTTCAGATAATAAGAGCCCAATGGAAGATTGTTCACCACTGCTTTTCCTTCCTTATCTGTGACCAAAGTTGCCACCAGATCGTCTTTTTCATAACGGATGACCGGATTGCCCTGCTCATCCTTTGCTCCGTCCGGGGAATAAATGGTGTCCTTGGCATACAGTTCAAAGGTTGCCCCTTCCACACCGGATTCTTCATAGACAAAATCATGGAACACTCCGGTATCGGTATCCTCTCCGGTCACTGCATCTTTGATCTTTCCTGCCAGTCTCTTTGCCTTTACAAGCAGGGAATCCCCCTTCACTTCCACTGGCTGTTCTCCGGTTTTGGTCAGTGTCAGGCTGCCCACCTGCTCATCGTTTGGCTGCTCGACTTCCACGATGACTGCCCCGGTATCCGGATCGATCTGATGGGCGGTATTGGAAGAAACCGTGATCACAATTCCCTCTTTTGGGTTCTCTTTGTAACTGCCTTTTCCGGTCACTTCCAATGGAGAAATTATTGTTTCCCCTTCATACAAGGAACTCTCATATCCCTGTCTTACAAACCCTTCCGGTGCTTTTACTTCTTCAATCCGGTAAGTAGAACATTTCAATTCTTCCGGTGTTACCAGATAGCCTTCCTCATTGGTCTTAAAAACGCTGATGGTCTCTTTCTTCGGATAGAATACCGTCTGCTCTACATATTCCTCTTTTTCCATGTCAAAGATTTTATAGGAAGCGCCTGCTTTTAAAACCGGATTGCCTGTCTGTGCATCCTTTTTCACGATCTTTAACAAAAACTCAAATGGACGGTCATCGAAGATCCTCCATACCATCGGTTCTCTGCTGTCCTCATCAACCTTCACCAAAAACGGATCGATGGCTTTCAAGTTCTCCGGTACAGTGCTTTCCTCTACCACATAAAGACCATACGGAAGCTCCGGACTGAGGGCATATCCTTTTTTATCTGTAATAAGCTCCGGTACCGGGACAGCCTTGCCATCCACATAGGTCACTGCCACCTCTTCCTTACTGAAATCATAACCTCGGAAATCTTCCGCAGTAAGCTGCTCGCCATTGGATGGCTGTAGTTCCCCACTCTTTACTTTGGACAGGTTGCTGACTAAATACACTTTAAATCCTGCCCCTTCCACAAGGTCTGTTTCTGTCTGGTCTCCATCTTCGCTGATCTTGATCAGCTGGAACGCCTGCTTTTTCACCTGTTCCTGTACCGTCAGGTCCCTGGTTACCTCTGCCACTTCCTGTCCTTCGTAAGCAAGGTCCACCTCATACTCTATTGGATCTACCGTATAGCCTTCCGGCGGAGTGATCTCTTTCACATACATTTTTCCCAGATACAATTCGGAAAAATCTAAGGTACCATCCTCCTTGATCACGCCCTGTGCGATGAGGCTGTCTTTTTTGAACAGAACCCCGTCTTTCCATCCGGGTGGACGATATCCTCTCTGGCATACAGACCATACACAGCCCCGGCAAGGGAACTATCCCCCTGGGGAAGAAAGGCCGTGTGTCTCCTTATCGAACTTTTGGATATGGACTAGCGCCTCGTACCCTCTCATCAGTTGCTGAGATGGTGCACCGTCTTTCCGGCTTCCACATCCACCTTATGGATCACATCACTCTGTGCATACTTGTCCGGAGCCTTGATCTCTTTCACATATACTGTTTTGATGGCTACCTCAAAATAATCACTGACTGCTTTTCCCTCTTCCCCAGTGACTGGCATTTCCATCAAAAGATGCTCACACTTGCTGTCTGTATAAATGCCATACACTGCACCGTCTAAAGGATTCTTGGTATCCGCATCCTGTTTGAAAAGCTCGATCCTTGTCATCTCCAGCCAGTCTACCGTAAAACTTACTGGATTGGCTTTCTCCGATTCAAAGACTCCAATGTCCTGATTGCTGTTTCCTGTGGATAATATCAGTGTTCTCCAGGTTTCCCCTACAGAACCATGCAGCTCCCCGGAGGAATATTTTCCGGTATGAAGCATTGGGGCAGTCAAATAAAAGGTATCCCCGCCATAGATCTTCAGCGCACCATTCTCTGCGGAAGTTCCCTTTGTCTTGTTATAAATGGTGATGTCTTTTGGTACATGGACTGAAATGTAGTTTCGGTGATCCCCGGACAATGTGATATCCGGTGTTTTCTGTACATTTCCATTTCGGACTGCTTTTACAGAAGTCTTGGAAAGAGAAATTTCTCCCTTCGGCGGCTCTTCCATAGCAAACAGGTGGTCAATATAGGCGATCACGCCTGCGTTTACCAGGTCTTCATACTTACATCCTGTAAATCCTGCCTCACCTGCATAGGCATAGCTGGCTGCGATGTGGGTATATACATATTTCTCTTCTGCACTTTTCCCGGACAGATAACTACCTGTAATATCCCCGGCACCGCCATAACCATAATACAGCACCTTCTGCAAGTTCTTATTGCTGTCCAGTACCTGTGCCACATAGTCACCACTCGGCGGTGAGAAACGATGGGATTCCAGACAGTAAGCGATCTTTCCATTGACCGTAAACCAGCAGGTTAAGTAATTTCCAATATAACTTGGATAGTAGATGGTCTCTCCTTTTTCCAGATGTACGGTTTCCCTTGCTCGGAAAGTATTTTCCGCACCGGAAAGCATCATCACTTCCCCATCCTCAATCTTTTCTTCCAGTTCCCTTGCTGCCTGTGCATCCGCATCTTCCCCGGATACCGTCACTTCCACATCCGGGATTTCCTGCACAGGCGTCTCCGAATCTTCTTCAGAATTCGTATCCTCCTTCTGTTTCTGACCGCCATTTTCTTCTGTATGAGCCTGCCCTTCCGTATCCGTCAGGATGATCTTTCTGCTCACAGAATAGCTGTCACGCGCATCCTTTGGCACAACCCAGTAGGTTGCGATATAAGTTCCTTCCTGGTCAGGATGGTAGCTCCCTCCATCTTCCGCTTCAATACGCTCTAACGTAACATCCTCTTTTTCCGGATTGTAATGGATGCCTTCCATACAAGTCTCTACCATAAAATCCTTGTCGGAAATATCTTTCGTGATATCTTCTGCTGTTACCAAATGTTTCGCAGCTTCTGAAACTTCCTCTGTCTGTTCCGTTTCAGATATTTCTGCGCTCTCCGTCACTGGCTCTGACGGATTTTTTGTTTCTGCCGCATGGACATCCGCTAAGTTCCCCAGCGGACTATGCCCCATAAGCAGTGCGAGCCCAAAAGCTGCAAGTCTTGTTTTGATATTTCTGCTCTTCATTGCATTCTCCTTTTTTCGTTAAAAATACCGCAGAGGCTTTCCCCTGCGGCTTTGTTATCTACTGACTTCTGTTTTCTTGTGACTGGCTTTTTGCTTTCCCACTTCCTGTCTGGTACGCTTTAGCGCATCGGTCACAGATCGGCTGGAAATCCCATTCTGATGGCAGCCTTCCACGATCCCCATAAAATAAAGATCCGAGGGGATGGCAGGCTGATCCTTATAGGGTGCATTCATGGTATATGCCATGACTTCCCGTTTCACACCATCCTTTCCCTGAACAAAAACAGGCTCCTTCCCATACAGGTGGGGATACCCTTCATAAAAGTCCAGGCTTTTTTCACACTCCGGTGTGATCTTCCAAAGCACCCCTTCCACCTGGCTGCCCTCTTCCGGCAAAATAGTGGCAACACCGCATCCTTTTCCCCTGCCACAAAAGATCAGGCGGTATCCCTCCAGCTTGACATTCTCCACTACGGAAGCTGCCGGACAGCGGTACGCCATCTGGTCTAAGTTCATGTTGCTGCCATAGGCAAAATAATAGGTTTCTTTCATCTCTTACCTCCTAACGGGCATCCTCTGCCCGATGATTTCGATTCAAACATTCATAGGTACTGCGGTCATATCTCCATGCTCTGTCACCCTCCAGATTGGCAAGCAGATGTTCCCGGACATTCTTATATTCCGGTCCAATGAGTCCCAGCCGCAATAAAAAAGTACGGAAGGTAAATGCCGGATTCTCTGTAATCTCCGTTTTCCGCATCTGGGTACATTTCTGATTGATGGCCTGGGCAGAGATGGCAAGAGCCAAAGTGATATTTGCCCGCACTTTTCCTGCATGGAGGGTACTCTCAAAACATCTCCACTCCAAAGTTCCTTTGGAAAATACTGCATGAAGGTTCAACGCATAGTACCGGGTGCTGTCATAATGACTATTGCTTCCGTCCCTGCCCTCATACCATACCCGTTTCAACTTTTCCATGGAAATGGTGTTGTTTGGCATCCGGCGGATCTTCTCCAGCACAATAGGGCGTACCTTCTGGCAATACTCCTGTTCTCTTGATGTCTGTACCTTCAATGCCTTGAACAGGATATCCTCTTTGGAATACATAATGGTCATAGCATTTTTGAGGCTTCTTGGTGTGTGATTGGAAGCGTCCACATGCACATGCTGCCCGCAGGATGCATTTACCTTCGCCCCATGATGCCTGAGACACCGCACCACTTCCTGCAGCTTTCCCATTTCTCCATAGGACAATTTCGGACTGACCATTTCGGTGCTGTATTCACTTCCAGCACGAACCATGCGTCCACGCTCCCTGCGTTCCGTATAAATGCTTCCATCATACATGAACTTCCATTTCTTTCCTTCCTGATCTGTCACAGACCAGACCCCATAATATCCACCGTCGCAAACTGCCCTTGTTCCAAACAGTTCTGCTACTTTCTCCGCAGCCCTCTGCCTGGTGATCCCTGTCATCTCAATCTCTGTACCGAAATATTGATCCTGAATTCCAATTGCCATACTGCCTTACCTCTTTGTCTTTTCATCCTCTGCCCGGATTTCTGCATCTGCCTGCCGAAGAAGCGTTCCGATGGCTTCGATCACGTTGACGGTCACTCCATTTCCGGCCTGTTTATACAGCTGGCTGTCCGAAGTCTCCTGTTCTATGCGGTCAATCTGCCAATCATAAAAACCCTGCAGCCGCAGACACTCCCTTGGCACCAGCCTCCGGATTCTGCCCCGATAGGCAACTCCATGCCGGTCTGTGGCAGTAATAGTGAACATCGGCTCTTCCGGCTCCTTCATCCTCCGGCCATTCTGCCGGGTTTCTTCTCTTCCCGGAGTCAGAACTGCCCTGGCACCTTCCTCTTTTAAGACACCAGAGCATTCCCCTTTATGATTATGGATGCCGGACTGTCTGGTATTCAGACACCTGCACTGCTCTGTGACAAGAGGTGGCACAGACAGATCCACAAAATGAAGCGTTCCCTGCTGGATTCCTGTAGTAAGGGTATGGGCGATCTGATGCCCCACACGCCCTCTTCTGGTATTCATGCCTGCATATCCTAAGTCAATGCTGTCTCCCGGATACGCCATCTTATATCCCTGCTTGGTATTCTCCTTGATGGGAATACCCATCTCATACAATCCAGTTTTTCCACCCATACCGCCTGCCAGCGATGTCAAAGTACAGCTTAATCCTTCCGGGCTGTACACTCTTTTCCCCTGGCTGCCTGTTCGGATTTGTATAAGAGACGTTCCATTTGCTGCTGGGAAAGGTAATATTTTTCCGGCACATCTTCGATCAAGATATCCGACAAGATACACCCGTTTTCTGGATTGGGGGACTCCAAAATCCTTGCTGTTAAGCACTTTCCATTCCACACCGTACCCCAGCTCAGATAAGGTACTGAGGATGGTGTGAAACGTCCTGCCTTTGTCATGCGAAAGCAGTCCGGGAACATTTTCAAGGATGAAATACGCAGGTCGCTTGTCTGCAACCAGTCTGGCAATCTCGAAGAACAGAGTTCCTCTGGCATCTGCAAATCCTTCCCGCTTTCCGGCGATAGAGAATGCCTGGCAAGGAAATCCTGCACACAAAAGATCAAAGTCCGGCATTCGTTCAGTTTCGATTGTTCTTGCGTCATTGCAAAACCACTCCCCTTCTGTGTCGAACAGCAATCGGTAGTTCTTATCCGCATAAGCATCCACCTCGCAGTGTCCCACACAGGTAAAACCGCCTGCACGTCTTAACCCTTCCCGGAATCCCCCGATTCCGCTGAATAAATCAAAAAATCGAATGGTTGCGGCTATCAACCTCCTTTGCTGAAAAAAAGCAGGCGGCATGGTTTTTCTCCCACACCGCCTGCTGGTTTTATAGTTCTATGTGTTTGGCATTATGCGATCTCTTCGGTTTCTTCCAGATTATCTATTTCTTCCGGCTGTTCCAGTTCCTGCCATTTGGCTTCTACCTCTTCCACCGCTTTTTCGATGATGCGGATGATAAAATCTTTCTGTTTGATGCCTTCCTTTGTGACTGCCCATTTGACTCTCTGGAATAATTCCTCTGTGACCTGTACTGCTAATGTTCTTTTTTCCATGCTTTCTTCTCCTTTGCCTTCCAGCCTGTTAAAGTGTTCTTCGATCACCTGCCGGATAAAGATCTGTGTACTTGTTTCCTTTTCTTCGATCTCGGCTCGTACCTTCTCATGTAATTCCACCGGGATCTTTCCGCATATGTTCTTCATCTCTGCCATAAGCGCTTTCCCCTTTCGTTTTGTTATACACAACATACTCCCAAATTTGAAAGAAAGCTATTCACAATACCCACTAAAGAAACCATGTCAAATGTATGCAAAACCAAAGCATATCCAACAATGCCATGCTTTCCTTGCCCATAGGCCTCACCCCCTTTACTCCTGCTCCATCTGAAATAAAAAATCCAGCATCTGACCGGGAATTTCTTCCTTTTCCTGTGCTGGCGTCCGTTCCACATCGCCACATTTTAACTCTTCCCGAACAGCCTCCTGAATGAGTCTTTTTAATGTTTCTCTCTCTTCTTGTTCCAGAATCACATCCACCAGATACTGATTCCTCTGCCCTGCCGGAATTTCCATCAAAAGCTGCCACGCTTTTTCATGTTCCGGGTTCTTAAGGTTTGGGCGGAAGGAAAAGACCGGGCGGCTCACAGCGTCCTCATCTGCCCCACAATCCGTTCATATCCGGCAGCGTTGGCATGGATATCCGTCAGGTAAATCGGGCGGCACAGGCGGTCCTGCTCGCTTACACGATGTTTAAAAATAGCAGCACCGCCTCCCATGAAAACGGAAGGGACTGCCCGCAGGTCAAAGCCTGCCTCGGTGATCGCAGACAGGATTTTTTCAATATAAAGCCTGCCCTGCCTCTCAATCAAAGACACCACTTCCGCAGGCATGCTGCTGGGTTTTCCATGTAAGACACGCTCGATCTGCGTCTCCGTTACCGACAGCCCTGTATTTCTCCTTACCTGTTCCCTGATCTCATCCATACAGCGGATGACCCCCAGTTCCAGGCTTCTACAGGTAGCTGCGTTAGGAACAGCATTATCAAGCCGCATCAAGTCCACCGTCCAACCTCCGATATCCACAAGAAGCACAGAAGGCTCATCTTTTAAATACTCTGGATAAAGAGCCAGGGCTGAATATCCCTGGGGGAACAGTTTCACATCCTCAATCTGGATCTCATAGCGTTCCCCTTCGTAGAAAAAACGGATTGGCTGTTCCTTCCGAAACAGATACTCCTTGAATTTCTGTTTTTCCCTTCCAAACCCGGTAAGGGGAAGTCCGGCTGCAAGAACAACCTTCGCTGTCCTTTCCCCCTTTCGCTTTCGGATCTCCTGTGCCAGTGCTGCCAGCGTCAACAGATAATAATTGTCGTTGGCGGTCTTGTCCTTTACCAATGTCTGTCTCCCAGTCCCACACACATAATATTCTCCCCTGTACTGGAGGACATTCTGCATGGTATAGGGTTCATACTCATACCGGATGATCCCTGTGGGGAAACACACCTGCTTTGTTTTAATGGCGTAATATCCATGATCGATTCCGATAATCATTGCTTACCACTCCCTTCTTTTCTATTCTATGTTAAGTTTCCGGTGAAAGAGCCCTTGCCCCCGAAGGCGCGCCCCGGCAGACATTCTTTTCTTTCCAGCCTGTTTTTTCCCTACTTCTAGTCTTGAAAAAATGTTTGGACTGGAAGATAATGCAGTGTTCCTTCCAAAACAAGCGCCTGTCTTTGAAAACGAAAGATTCCTTGGTTCTGTAACTCCACCATTTCGTAATATGCTTTCTTTGTTAAAAGTAACGATGATATATTCCCGCGTCTCCAAACTGCTCCGTCTGCTCCAACACCAAAAACTCCACCATATACCGGGTATCCGGTGCAAACCGTTTTTCACATAGCATGGCATCTCCCTGGACTGCCTTCACACCCTCCGCCTCTCTGGCTACTGCCAATAATTCATGGATACTGATACTCACGTTTGCTATCACCTCCCTTCGAAGCCTTTTTCTTCGTATTTCTATACTTAATTTTCTGCGAAAAAAAAGACAGGCACCTACACGATGTCTGTCTCTGTGGGATCTTCCAATCCCCTTTTATATGATTTTTATATAATTTATCTTTTTATTTTGCTATTTTCAATTCCATAAATTCTCTTTTTGCTCGATTCACGCTATCGAACTTTTTATCCCACTTTTTTCGTACTTCTGATTGTTTTAATACCTGTTTCAATGTATAGTCATCAAAATATGTAATCTTCTTAGAAGTATAATATTTTTTACAATAACTTTCATATGTAGAAATTAGCCTCGCTTCACATTCATCTGGTTCATAATCAGGATCATATTGTTTAAGAACGATCCTCCAAATCTTCTGATAAATAAAATAAATCTGTGGATACTGCGTAGCAACTACTTCTCCCTCATATTCAATCGGGAATGG
>ENA-OQDL01000586-OQDL01000586.1-human-gut-metagenome-genome-assembly--contig:-NODE-586-length-22432-cov-4.095001_pt1 | contig 22432 bp, 21 predicted proteins | sample MGYA00242782_ERZ504609 | MGnify/ENA primary metagenome ERZ504609 (study PRJEB26092, sample SAMD00036320) | human gut metagenome | host: Homo sapiens | study: EMG produced TPA metagenomics assembly of... | reverse complement strand
ATCGTCATTGATGATAACTATGACTCTATGGATTCCAGTGATGACACCATTGGTATTAAAACATGGTTTAATGAAAGGTATGTGAAAGATACCAGTAAAAAGATCAAACGAGCCATCGGAGCCAGACAAAAAGAAGGAACTTTAATCACCAGACCGCCTTTTGGATACCGGCGCAATGAAAAAGATAAGACGGTTCTGGAAATCGTACCAAAAGAAGCAGAATATATTAAACAAATTTACGACTTATATCTTTCCGGTTCCGGCTATCGAAAAATCGCTACGTATCTAACAGAGCAGAATGCACCGACTCCTTCTATGATACAGCGGGAACGTGAAATCGAAGAAGGAAGATTATCCAAAAGGCAGGTCACTTCAAAGTGGTCGGATGCCATGATAAAAGAAATCCTGGATAATGATTTTTATATTGGAACGTTTCGGCTGAAAAAGCGCGCAAGGAATACTGTTCATGGAAAGGACAAGCGTGTCCCAAAGGAAGAACAGTGTATTTTCGAGAATCATCACCCGGCAATTATTGACAAAGCTACCTTTTCACTGGTGCAGGAATTAAAAGAAAAACGTAACCGCACGAATTATCGTGGAAAGCCGTGGACAGTGGCTTGGTTCGGAGATTCCCAATCCCTTTGGAAGCTGTCTGTATTGTAAGGACTGTGGCAGCCGTCTCACACCGATCAAGCGTCAGACATCCAGCAGGGAACGGAAATATTATATCTGTACGACATATAATACCAAAGGCAGGCGTTATTGCTCCAAGGCTCATCTGATCGAAGAAGAAGATTTGATGGAGGATGTCCTGACTTATATCAAACTATGCAGAAATGCTCTCTGTGAGATTATTTCAACCTACGATTTGAAAGATTTTGAAGCAGAAAAGAAAACGGTAGAGGAAAAACGACAGGAACTGCATAGAAAAATCGGTGACCGGAAGAATCAACTGAAAGTTTTACTTACACAAAAAGTAAAAGATCTGGCGGTCTCCAATGGAAATGAAGATTTAATTAGTGAGACTTACGATTCCATGCAAAAAGATTTACTGGCTCAAATTCATGGTCTGGAAATGCAGTTGAAGGAACTGGATGAAACAGCAATCGAAACACCGGATGTAAAAGATAAATTACGGAATGCTCTTGACGTAGTAGATAAGATCATTGCCGGGGGAACGCTTGACCGCAGAGATATTGAACTTCTCATAGAAAAAATTGTGGTGGATGAGGATGGAATGCCGGAAATTACTTTAAAGTATGGACTATCCAATCTGATTCATTATAGTCCTGCCGATGAAATGAACCGCAGAGAAAATACGATAATTGCTATCGTAATGAAGCTGATTGCTGAGGATGAGCGTGGCTACACATCTGCCAAGTATCTGTCTGAGCACATCACAGATCTTGGATTCCAAAAGACAAAACAGAGTATTCTGCCCTATATTGAACTGGCGAAAAGTCTTGGGATTCTGGAACCCACAGAGAACTCGTTGAAGCCGTACAGAATCGTAAAATCAAAAGAAGAAATTACGGTGCTTGTCAAAGACTATCTGCCGGATACGTCAGATATCTCAGCAGAAACCACCGCAAAACAACTATCGGATGAATATTTACATTGTAATAGAGGCGACAGGCGGCATGCCTGAAATGGTATTCGAATATATCTTAAAGCAGAATCACATTGACCCAGCCTCTGATCTTACAATTGACCAGAACATTGATTTCGGTTCTACAGCTGCAGCCTTTGCTGAAGAAAAAGCAGACTATGACTTCACGGTAGAATTTGAACCAGGCGCAACCAACCTTGAAAACAAGAAAAGGATATGTTGTAGCTTCTCTTGGAACTGACAGCGGATATGTCCCATACACTGCATTCTCTGCAAAGAAAAGTTACATCTCCCAACATCCGGAAATCATTCAGGGATTTACCAATGCTCTGCAAAAAGGTATGAATTATGTGGCATCTCACACTCCGGAAGAAATTGCTCAGGTAATTGCGCCTCAGTTCAAAGAGACAACACCGGATACCATTACAACCATCGTATCCCGTTACTATAAACAGGACACATGGAAGAAGGATCTAATCTTCCGTCAGGAAAGTTTTGATCTTCTTCAGGATATTTTAGAAGATGCCGGAGAACTAAAAAAACGTGCTCCGTATAAGAATCTTGTAACGACAATTTATGCCGAAAAATCCGCAAAAGCAGTCAAAGATACAACGCTTTCACATTAACAATAAAAAATAATGTTGCAAACATTTCTTTGGTTTGCAACATTATTTTTTGACTCTGTCTTCTCCTATACCATCGCTGTATCCAAATGCTCTTTCACATAACCACTGACTTTATCTCTCGGCATCTCCATCACCACCGCCAGTTCCCCATACAGGAACTTTTCAGCACTGGACATATATCTCTCATCGATATTAATCGTCTTTTTCCCTGCCTGGATTCTTTCTTTATTTCTCCCATAAGATGTCTTGATCAATGAAACCCATTCTCTGCACTGATTGTGTAATAACGCATTTTTGTACATTGCTTCCCGCTGCTTTTCATTCGTCACACCGATTGTATCAATCTCCGACATCTCTTTGATCAGATTCTCTGCTTCTTCTTTTGTAATTAACTGTCTGATCTGCTCCCTCTTGTTGTCAACCGGTGTATATATCGTTCCGGCTGCATCATATACCGGTTTTAACGTATAATACTCTTTATCCGAACTGCCCATATCAATCTTTCCAATATTTACCACTTCACAGACGCCCTCCTTATAATGCGCCACATAATCTCCTATTCTGAACATTTCTGCCTCCTGTTCTTAACACTTCTCTCATGGTAACTTCTGCAGACGTATGACAACGCTAAAAGGGCGCACAATCCGAAGTTATATCGAACTGCACGCCAACTTTTCTGGTATCGTATTATGAAATTTGTAAACGCGCTGACATAAACTCTTGATATAGCTATTATAACATAACTCTTGATATCAGTGTCAACCAACGTGAAATTTTTTATGCATTTCTTCTTTAAATTCTTTTCTTTTGAACATGATAAGTCCAATCATCAGCAGAAAACTACAGCCGATACAGATGACAGACGGAGTTCTGTAGCGGATCACCCCTGTCATGAGCAGTACAAACGGCAGTATCATCGAATATACCGACGCCATTACATAATATATCATATACTCTCTTGGTGATAATGACCGTATTCGGGATATGATCAGCATTACAATCTGGATCAATAGGCAGATATTCGGGATTCCGATATTTACCGACCATCCCCTCCATCCGGTTCCCAGATCCCATAACACGCAAATACCTGACATGATCAGAAGCTGCCACGCCGCATTCTTCAACAAATTGAAACGCTTCACATACCCAACTGCCATCGTAAACCACATCGTTGCACAGCCGGCCGCCACAAATACCGACCAGTGTACCCCGGGGGATATGATGATATCTGTCATCATACTGATCACAATTGCTGCAATACAGCAGAATGTAAATATCTGCAACACTTTCTTCCCTTCGTAATTTGCTTTTGCATCCTTCGGAAAATCTGCTTCTGTAACCGTGACCTGTACGCCGAGTTCTTTCAATATCCGGTAAAAATTCCGCTGGATATTCGTACTGTCATATCTTGATGTAAAACTGAGTGAAAGTGTATCCTTAAAAGAACAGATGCATAATTCCGTCCGGTTCGTGCTGGTATACACTCCGAATTTTTCAATATAGTCCGCATAATCTTCCGGCATCTTTACTACACTCATATTAGAAAGCACAGCCGTCACTTCCTGCTCTGCCATCTTGGCCCCTGCACGGATACAACGGTTCTTAAGTTCCAAAGGTGCCCACTTTAAAATTTTATGCTTTTCTATTGCGATCAATTCATTCATCTGGCCTGCCACATGTTCTTTAGACAGATTCTCCCGAAAATATATCTTAACTGTTTCCAGTACATCTTCAAACGAATCTTTCCCTTCTCCAAACTGATACCCGGTTCTATATAACCAAAGAAATTCAGCATCGAATCGGATGGGAATATCTTTCTTAAATTCACCGGAACCATCAGTATGACCGGCTTTTTTTCCTGCATCCGGCTCATTTCCTCATGAATTGCACATATGAATACCGTCGTTAAAAGCACTGACATGGATACTCCCTTTTCCCTGCTGATACCCAGAAGTTCTTTTACCGGCACAGTTGCCTCCTTGACCTGCAGTTCTTCGTATCCCTTTCCGTTCTTTTTAATCTGAAATGCCTTGATCTTCTTCTTTTTCTTTCTTGGAAAATCTGGATCGTAATAACGGCTGAAGCTGTCATCCTCCTGATCCTTTACCGTCAGATACTGATCTGATAATTCAACCGGTTCAAGTTCATCCTTATGAACCAGATGCAGATAATTCTTCACCAGTTCCCGCAAGAATTCCGTCGCGCCGGTTCCATCAGTCAGTGCATGAAATACTTCAAAATTAATCCGTTTTTTATAATAGGTCACTTCGAATAGAAGCGTCTTTTTATCCCGTACATACAGACTGCTGCATGGTTCTTTATATTCTTTTCTTACTATCGGTCTTAATTCGCTTTTCTCCAGATAGTGCCAGAACAAGCCTTTTCTCATGACCGACAGGAATACCGGATATTTCTCAATTGTCTGATCCAGTGCCTCCTGCAGGACATTTTCTTCCACTTCTTCCTTCAGTTCACAATAGAACCGGAATACTCTGGTATCTTTCGGACTGCTGGCAGCAGAAAATAACTTTGCTGCATTATCCAGACTTCTCCAGTAAGCACGTTTTTGTTCAAACACTGCTTTTCCCCCTTCTCTCTCCCGCTGCTATTCACCATCCGCCGGATTGACATTCTTTTCGCTTTCCTTCTGTCCATAGCTGTCAAGAAAGCGGTTAATAATCGCGAAGCTCTCCTGCACATGGTAATATTTTACCCCCAGTGCAAAAAATCCGTGAAGTGCATCCTGAATCCGGTGAATCTCCACTTGATTTCCGGCTTCTTTCAGACGCCTTCCATACTCTTCCCCTTCATCTCTGAGCGGATCACATTCTGCTGTTAAGATCAATGTATCCGGCTGGTTACTGTAATCCGTTTCCATCAGAGGTGCAAGATATTTACTCCTCTTATCTTCTTCTGCCGAAGCATAAAAATTAATATAATCCCTCATCTTTCCAGCTGTCAGAAGATACTCTGTTCCATAGCGTCTGACTGACAGATACGGGGAATTCTCACTGTAATCATTATTCACTGCCGGATAGATCAGAATCTGTCTCTTTGGCAGAAATTCTCCCTGATCTCTTGCCATCAGTGAAACAGCTGCTGCCAGATTCCCGCCTGCGCTGTCCCCGATCAAAGTGATCTTGTCCGGATCTGTATTCAAAATGAACCGGTTCGTAAACATAGCCTTTGCCGCCATATAACAGTCATAGAAACCTGTCGGAAATGGATATTCCGGTGCCAGCCTGTACTCTACCGATACAACAATATGATTTGTTGCCGATGCCAGACGGGCACAGATTCTCTCATAATTGTCAATACTTTCCGTTACCCATCCGCCTCCGTGAAAGAACAACAATGCCGGGAGATCATCTTCCATCTTCTCTCCCGGAAGGAATATCCTCACCGGAATCTGATGATCACCGTTATAAATCTTATAATCAATCGTCTTATAAAAGATTTTCATTGGATCGATTGCCTTTAAATTTGCCAGATGCCTCGAGGCTTCTACTTCAATGCCGTCAAAAGACAGAGCTTTCAATACTCTTCTCATGGATTTATTAATCGCCATACTACTTCCTTTACCTGTAACTTTTCTTTCTGATTTTCCTTATCTGATATATCCTTCTTCATACGCTTTTGCCTTATTAAATGCATATAATTCTGCAAATGTCGCCTCCCTGTACGGATTTACATAGAATATCCCAACGATTCCACAGGTAATTGCAGACAGTAATATCCATCCGATAAATGACAGATCCAGAATAAATGTCTCCATCTTCTGCCCGTCCATCATACGCTTACTGATCTGAAATGCTTCTTTTCTGTCCATTCCCGGATTCTCTGCAAGAATGTAAGGGATCATCAGATATTCATAATGTTTTACAATTCCCGGAATAACGAAAAGCAGCGTCCACAAAGATGTAAACAGATTTTTCAGGAACATCACCAACACAACATTCACATAATGTCCGGAACGGAATGCATCAAATATGGTTCCGACTGTTGGATTCTCTGTCTTATTGAGAACAAAGAACCTTTTTCCGCCTACTTCCAGAAGACTTCCCACAAATATCTCCAGTGCCAGAATTATGAGAGTCACTATAATTGCTGCCATTGTAATCGCCAATCCGGCAAACAGATATCCAAATCCATCTGTTCCATACAAACTGTTCTGCGAAGCACTGCCTCCGGCTCTTCCTCCATTCACACCACTTAATCCTGTGATAATTCCCATGATCACGGCTACAGCGACACATGACCAGTAATTCTTTTTAAATGCAATCCTGCCATTCGTTTTCAGTCTTTCTCTTGTCCAACTCATATCATATCCTCCTTGTCTATTCTTTTGTTATGTCTGCATTCTGAATCTTTTCATTCAGATCATTCAGATATACCCAATCGCTCCATCTTTTCATCCAGTTCATTCCCTGCCTCTTCTTTTTTATCCATGAGTTCCCCGTAATTTCACTGAATTAGTCGCATTAGCTGCAATCTTGTGCATCCAGCGTCTCGAGCTTTTCTTTCAAGCTTTGCAATATCATCGTCGATGGTCTCAAAACTCCCGCTGCTCTTTTGTATGTGAACTTAAGTTTCGATTTCCTCTGCTTCCATGTATCTTTGGAAGAACTTTCCCCTTTCGTTGATTGTTCTTCTGTTGCTGCGGCATGTCCTTTCAATGACACCTCCGTATCCAGACCTTCCAGTTCTTTCCGGATCAGATAATCAGATATCCTCCTCAAACTGGCGTACCTTCCCGTCTCCTTCAAAAAGAAAAAAGTACGGTTCACGATACGATCAAGGAAATACCGGTCATGAGATACTGTTATGATAATTCCGTCAAAGTGATCCAGATAATCCTCCAGAATAGTCAGTGTCTGGATATCCAGATCATTCGTCGGCTCATCCAGGATCAGCACATTCGGCGCACTCATCAGCACACGCATCAGATACAATCTCCGCTTTTCTCCTCCAGAAAGCTTCTCAATCTTCGACCACTGCATGGCCCCATCAAACAAAAAGCGCTCCAGCATCTGTGATGCCGTGATCTTTCCGTCAGATGTAGTGACATATTCCCCCACTTCTTTCACATAGTCGATCACTTTCATGGACGCATCCATATATTCGTTCTCCTGCGAGAAATATCCAATCCGGATGGTCTGCCCGATTTCTATTGTTCCACTGTCTGGCCTCACGATCCCATTGATGATCTTAAGAAGTGTTGTCTTGCCACAGCCGTTCGGACCGATAATTCCAATGCGGTCATTTTTCAGGAATATATAGCTGTAATCACTGATCAGCTTTCTGTTACCATAAGATTTGCTGATATTCTCCAGCTCGATCGTCTTATTTCCCATACGGGATGCTACGGAATCCAGTACCACTCTCTTTTCTTCCTGAATATCCTTGATCTCCTGCATCGCTTTGATCCGGTCAATATGTGCTTTCTGCTTCGTGCTTCTGGCTCTTGCACCTCTTCCCAGCCATTCAAGTTCGGTGCGGAGAAGGCTCTTCCTCTTCCGTTCCGTAGCCAGTGCCATATCCTGACGCTCTGCTTTCAATTTAACAAATTCGGAATAATTTCCCGGATAACTGTATAGCTTTCCCTGATCCACTTCCACGATTCTTGTTGCCACACGATCCAGGAAGTAACGGTCATGCGTAACCATCAGTATTGCCCCTCTAAAGCCGATCAGATATTCCTCCAGCCACTCTGACATTGCATTGTCCAGGTGGTTCGTCGGCTCATCTAAGATCAGTATGTCAGCCGGTGTCAGCAGTGCATTGACCAGTGCAATCCTCTTCTTCTGTCCGCCGGACATATGCTCTACTTTTTCATCATAATCATAGAACCCCAGCTGATTCAGCATAGATCTTGCATCTGCCTCGATCGTCCACTGGTTCAGTTCATTTACATTATCTGCAATTGCTGCGCGAAGAACTGTTGTTCCCTCTTCGAATTCCGGTGTCTGCGGAAGATAGCAGATCTTCACCTGCTTTCCCATACTGATCTTCCCTTCATCATATGGTTCGATTCCTGCAGTCACTTTTAACAGCGTAGACTTTCCCATCCCATTGATTCCGATCACACCGATCTTCTCATTTTCATTGATACTGAATGCAACATCATTCAGAAGAACACGGTCTGTATAAGCCTTTGTAATATGTTCCATCGTAAGTAAATTCATACGTTTGTTCTCCTTCATGTATCTTTCGGATACTTTTATAAGTCAGAAAAAAGACCGGAAACACCGATCTCTTTTCGTTCTCCACTTTCTATTATATTTTACAGAAAGATATATTTCAATATGAATAATACCGCAAGTACATACATTAATGCGCTGATTTTCTTTTCTTTTGCCTTTCCAGTCATCAGATTCAGGATCACGTAAGAAATCACTCCCATAGAGATACCTTCTGAGATGCTGTAGAAAAACGGCATAGCCAGGATACAGATGTAGCATGGCAGTGCTTCTGAAAAATTATCAAAATCAATGTGCGTCACATTTGTCAACATATAGAATCCCACTACGATCAAAGCCGGTGCTGTTGCAAACGATGGAATTGCAAGGAAGATTGGTGACAGGAACAACGACAACCCGAATAAAATGGCTGTTGTTGCGGAAGTCAGCCCGGTTCTTCCTCCTTCAGATACACCTGATGCACTTTCCACAAACGTGGTAGTCGTTGTTGTTCCAAGAACTGCTCCGACGGTTGTTGCAACCGCATCAGCCATCAGTGCCCCTTTGATATTCGGAAGATGTCCTTCTTCATCTAACATACCTGCCTTGGTAGATACACCGATCAATGTTCCGATCGTATCAAACATATCAACAAATAAAAATGCAAAGATAACGACGATGAAATTCAGGGAAAATACTCCGCTAAAATCAAGTTTACCAAATACCGGCATGATACTAGGGATTGAAAATCCACTGCTAAAGTCCGGAAGCAGACTGTAGAATCCAATCTCCGGATCCGGCACATAGATACCTGCCATCTGGCAGATAATTCCTAAAATCCATGTGAGCAGGATTCCCCATAAAATATTTCCCTTTACATTCTTAATTACCAGAATTCCTGTAATTCCCACACCGATCAATGCAAGAAGAACCGTGATTCCCACGTTATTCATGGATGCTTCCACACCTTTTGCACTGTTGTACCCATCAATTGAGAATAACTCCAAAAGCGTAGAACCTCCCACTACGATATTTGCATTCTGAAGTCCGATAAATGCGATAAACAATCCGATGCCGACACTGACTGCAGACTTCAGATTTTTCGGGATTGCATTGAAGATTGCCTCACGGATATTTGTAAGCGAAAGTACGATAAATACGATACCTTCTACAAAGACGGCTGTCAGTGCAACTTCCCACTTATACCCCATTCCGAGAACAACGGTATATGCAAAGTACGCATTCAATCCCATTCCCGGCGCCAGTGCAAACGGATAATTGGCAAAGAATGCCATCAGAAACGTACCGATCATTGCCGCCAGTGCTGTGGATGTAAAGATCGCACCGGAATCCATCCCTGTCGCAGACAGGATACTCGGATTGACCGCAAGGATGTACGCCATGGTCATGAACGTGGTGATACCTGCCATAACCTCGGTCCTGACATCCGTCCCGTTCTCACGGAGCTTAAATAATTTTTCCACCATGTTACTCTTTTCCTCCTTATACTCTCAACAACAAGATATTAACTATAACTTACTGTATTTCCCTTATTTTTTTTCTCAAAGCAAGTACCTGGTTCGGTGCTACAGACAACTCATCGATCCCCATCTGGATAAACTTCTCAGTCAGACTAAGATCAGCCGCCAGATCACCGCATAATGCGATTTTCTTTCCTTCCAGGTGGATATTATTGGCAATAATACGGATCATCTTAAGAAGCGCCGGATGATGTGTATTATAAAAGCGCTCCAGTCTGCTGTTTGTTCTGTCCATTCCGAGTGTCAGCTGTGTCAGGTCATTCGTTCCGATACTGAAGAAATCTGCTTCTCTTGCCAGCTCTCCACTGATCATAACCGCTGCAGGCGTCTCGATCATAACACCGATCTTAATCTCTTCATTGAACGGAATCTTCTCGTCTTTCAGTTCATTCTTTATCTTTTCCAGAATCAGTTTCGCCTGTTTTACTTCTTCCACATCCGTGATCATCGGAAACATGACCGACATATTTCCATATGCGGATGCACGTAAAATTGCACGGAGCTGTGTCTTAAATATCTCATCTTTATCCAGCGATACACGGATTCCCCTATAGCCGATCTCCGGATTTCTATCTTCTCCGAGCTCTAGACATTCTGCCTGCTTTTCGCCTCCCAGATCTGCGGTACGGATTACGACCTTTTTGGTGCCCATTGCCTCTGCTGCCAGACGGTATACCTGGAACTGCTGTTCTTCTGTCGGCAGCTTTGTCCCATTTTCGATATACAGGAATTCGCTGCGGAATAATCCGATTCCTCCGGCATCACTTCTCAGTACATTTTCTATATCTTCCCTGGTTCCGATATTTGCACAGACGTCAATCTTCTGTCCACTCTGTGTAATATTCTCTTTTCCCTTCAGACGTTCCAGATTCTGTACCTGGGTATGATTCTCATCCTGCTTCTGCTTCATCTTGGAAATCGTCGTATAATCCGGCTCAATATATATTTTCCCCTCAAAACCGTCGATGATGATCGTCTTGCCTTCGTATTCTTTTTTTCAGGGATTCTCCCAGTCCGATCACCGATGGTATTCCTTTGGTTCTTGCAAGCACAGCCGTATGGGAATTGATAGTTCCATATCTGGTCACAAATCCAAGAATTTTGCTCTTATCAAACTTTACAGTCTCACTTGGATAAAGTTCTCCCGCAGCAAGAATAAACGGCTCATCCGTCAGCATCTTATCTTTCCATGTCCTTGCAAGAATCCGGAGTACTCTTGTCGATACATCCTTTACATCTGCCTCATGCCCCTGCACATAATTCTTATTACTCTTTGAAGCGCTTGCCAAAATATTTTCAACCGCATTTTTTACCGCATATTCTGCATTCAGCTTATGCTCAACAATAATACTTGTAATCTGACGGATGATCTCCTGGTCTTCCAGGATCATCTGCTGCATCTCAAAGATTGCCGCATTCGCTTCTCCGACATCCTTCGCTGCCAGATCATACAGATCGCGTAATTCCTGCAATGCCTTCTGTCTGGCTTTTTGAAAACGCATCACTTCTTTTTCTACATCTTTGACATAGATCCTGCGGATTTCTTTTGTATCACGCTTATAAAAGGAAAGTCTTCCGATCGCAATTCCTTCCGATATCTTTTTTCCTGTCAATGTAATCATAGTTTTTCCAACCTTTTAATCCTTTGTTAGTTTGAACAATATTACTTTACACGTTTGACGTTCATTCGTCAAGTAGATTGATTTTTTGTACAAAAACACAAAAACATTTCATATATCCATTGACGTATTTATCAATATATGCTAATCTGACAATAGTGTATTTTATAGTTTTCCTATATAAATATGCGATTTAATAATATTTTATGGAGGTATGATCATGAAAGGTACTGTAAAATGGTTTAACAACCAAAAAGGTTACGGTTTCATTTCTGACGCTGAAGGTCATGATGTATTCGTTCATTATTCAGGACTGAACATGGATGGATTCAAGACGCTTGAAGAAGGTCAGGAAGTGGAATACGAAGTTACAGACGGCGCCAAAGGACCACAGGCTGTTAATGTAACACCGCTCTAATCATAACGAATCTAAGTTTTTGATGTACTTTTTATATATTAAAATATAGCTATTTCAGATTTGAATATTTAAAAGAAATACATGACTTAATGCGAGAGATTACGAAAAAAAGCCGGATAACAAATGTTATCCGGCTTTTTCGTACCTGTAAGACTAATTCTGATTCTGTGGTCTTGCAATATTCAGTTGCAGATCCACACCAAATGGATTCACCACTACACCTGTCATTTCATCACCCATTGCTTCCGGAACTTTTACCGCTTCCAGCACTCCCATAGAATATCTTGTATCCGAATGGTTGTTCTGGAACTTCAGGAACTCCTGAACATCGGTAAATACCGGCAATAATACCTGTCCGTCATTCTTATTCAACACCGGCATTTTCTTCTCTTCCGTGACCGCAGTAATGAAGGTTGCATCCTGATAGTGCGCCATCAATTCTTCCTGAAGATCCTTCATATCTTCTGTAATCTTCATTTCTTTCTGCTTACGTGCTTTCTGCATGAAGTACATAGCTGTAATCTGGAAACTCGGATTCTCGATCGGTTCCTCTCCCGGTTTCTGCTCCGGTCTTCTGACCAGTTCTGTAAGTTGAAGCTTGATCTCTTCTTCTGTATCTTTTCCTACCCACATCCCATTCACTCCGGCCGGGAATAAACTGCTGTAAAATGAAAGCATGTATTTATTTTCAATATTAAATATCTTCAGAGGATTTCCCTCTTTCAGGAATTCCTGTCCGCCCTTCATGGCTTCTTCTTCGGAGAAGAAAATCAGCACCTGATCATCATAAGTCTCCGGATCGCACACTACGAAAGGCATTCTGGTACAATCAGACATCAATACATAGATGGCTTCTGCTTCCCTCATTTTCTTTAAAATATCACTCTTATCTACACCCATACTGTTCCTCTTTCCTGTCTATTGGTTTGCACGATACGCTTCATCTGCACTGTACACATCAAAACCGCTTCCTTTCAGAATATCGATTACTCTTGCCGGATCATCACTCTTTAATACTGCTGCCGCATCATCTCCATTTGCAAAAGCGTACATATATTCAATGTTTACTTCACCGTCCACGATCTGATGCATTGCTTTGCTCAATGAACCGGTTGCATGTGGTACACGAAGTGCTACTACATCTGTCAGCATCGAAGTAATCCCTACTTCCTTTAATGCCATGCGTCCCTTATGCGGATCTGATACGATCATACGCAGCATTCCATAATCAGATGTATCCGCAAGACTCAGTGCTACGATATTCACATTGCTTTTTGCGAGTACATCTAATACTTCTTCCAGACGTCCTTCTCTGTTTTCCAAAAAAACCGATAACTGTTGTACGGTATTACTTACGCCCATGTTATTTCCTCCTGTTTATAAACCTCTGTTATCAATGACACGTTTTGCCTTACCCTCACTTCTTTCGATGGTCTTTGGCTCTACGAGTTTCACTCTTACTGCAACACCGAGTGCCTGTTTTAAGACTGCCGCAACTTTATTCTTTAACTCATCCAGTTTACGAATCTCATCTGAGAAATATTTTTCATCCACTTCTACCATAACGGTCAGCACATCCAGATTATTCTCACGGTCAACGATCATCAGATAATGCGGTGCAACTCCTCCACCGACAGAAAGCAGTGCAGTCTCAACCTGTGTAGGGAATACATTGACTCCGCGGATAACCTTCATATCATCGGTACGTCCTTTGAATTTTGAAATTCTCGGGAGTGTTCGTCCACATTCACAGGTAGAATGATCAATACTTGTAAGGTCTTTGGTTCTGTAACGAAGTAACGGCATACCTTCTTTGGCAAGTGTTGTAAATACCAGTTCTCCGATCTCTCCGTCTGCGCAATGGCTGTTATCAGCCGGGTTCAATACTTCCGGATAGAAATAGTCTTCATATACATGCATACCATTATGATGGATACACTCTAAAGCTACACCTGGTCCTGTAACCTCGCACAGGCCATAGATATCAAAGCAGTTTACATCCAGGAGTTCTTCGATCTTCAGACGCATCTCTTCTGTCCATGGCTCTGCCCCGTTGATTCCAACCTTCAACTGGAGTTTGTCTACGATTCCGGCCTCATTGGCGGCCTCTGCAAGATACAGCGCATAAGATGGTGTACATGCAAATGCAGTTGCGCCAAAGTCTTCCATACACATCAGCTGTCTCTTCGTATTACCTGCTGACATCGGGATAGCCATTGCTCCAAGCTTTCTTGCTCCGAAATCCAGCCCCATGCCTCCTGTGAACAATCCATATCCATAACAGATATGAATGCGGTCTTCTGCTGTAAGTCCTGCCATCGTAAGACCTCTGGCCACACACTCGCCCCATACATCTATGTCTTTCTGTGTATAAGAAGCAAGGGTAAGTTTTCCGGTTGTTCCCGATGTTCCCTGAACCCTGACAATCTTATCTTTTGGAACAGCCAGAAGGCCAAACGGATAATTTGCTCTTAAGTCCTCTTTCGTCGTAAACGGAAGCTTACCGATATCTTCAATCCCTTTGATATCCCCTGGTTCTACTCCTATTTCATCCATTTTCTTACGATAAAATTCTACATTTTCGTATACATTTTTCACCTGTTTTACCAGACGATCGCTCTGCAGTGCAGTCATCTCATCTCTGCTCATACACTCAATCTTCGGATCTCTGATCTGTTCTTTCCAATCTTTCAGTGCTACTCTTGCCATAACCTGTTCCGTACCTCCTTATAAATGATAGCCAACGTCAAATGCTTTTTTATTAATCTCAATGGTTTTTGGAGGAACTGTCTTTTCAATCACTTCGTACCACTGTTCTTTTGTAAAATCCATATGCTGAGCCGCTACACCAAGCACGATCAGGTTGAACACTCTCGGATTACCGATCTTCTTTGCTTCTTCTGTTGCATTTACTGTATAGACTTTGTGTTCTTCTCCGAGTGTCTCAATAATATTTTCCGGATACTGTGCTGCCCCGATCACGACCGGCATCGGATCGATTCTCCAGTCATTGATGATCAGTGCACCATCCTTTTTCAGAAATGTGCATATCTGAGTGCTTCCAGACGTTCGAATGCGATGATCACATCCGCCTGCCCCTCTTCTACGATCGGTTCTGCCACTTTCTCCCCCATATCTTACAAATGTTACAACACTTCCGCCACGCTGAGCCATTCCATGTACTTCGGAAAGCTTTACATCATAGCCGCCGGCAATGGCAAGGCCTCCTAAGATTCTGCTTGTAAGCAGTGTTCCCTGTCCGCCGACTCCGACGATCATAATATTCTTTGCTGCCATTATCTGTCACCTTCCTTTACTAACTCAATTGCGTCAAATTTACACAGGCTTGCACAAAGTCCGCAACCTGTACACATTGTATCATCGATAGAAATGGTACCGTCTGCATTCTTTGTCATAGCCGGACATCCCGGTTTCATACACATACCACATTTTTTACATTTGTCTGTGTGTGTCTGATATAACGGTTTCTTCGACTTATCCAAAAGAACGCAAGGTGTCTTTGTGATAATCACAGATACTTCATCTTTTGCGATTTCTTCTTTCACCGCTTTCTCTACTGCCTGGATATCTCTTGCATTGACTTCCACAACATTCTTCACTCCGATCGCGCGGCACAAAGCAGGAATATCGATTGCGTATGTCGGATCTCCCTGAAGTGTCTTTCCGGTTGCCGCATGATCCTGATGTCCGGTCATACCGGTTGTAGAGTTATCCAAGATGATGACGGTTCCTGTTGCTTTGTTATACATCATATTCATAAGCGAATTGACACCGGTATGTAAGAATGTAGAATCCCCGATCACAGCGACCCAGTTCTTGATATATTCTTTTCCTTTGGCTTTTTCCATACCATGAAGACTTGAGATACTGGCTCCCATACAGATTGTTGTATCCACGACACTAAGTGGTGCAACTGCTCCCAGTGTATAACATCCAATATCACCTGCTGCATGTATCTTTAACTTATTCAGCACATAGTACACACCTCTGTGTGGACATCCCGGACATAAGATCGGTGGTCTTCCCGGTGCCTCTGCAGGTTTGCTGATGTCCAGTTCCTCTTTCAGGATTGCCTGACGGATCATATTCGCACTGTACTCTCCCTGTACCGTAAAGATTTCTTTACCAATTGCCTTGATCCCCCAAGATTTCACCTGTGTCTCAATGACAGGATCCAGTTCCTTCTACAACGTATAATGTATCTACTTTCGAAGCAAAGTCCTCGATCAGCTTTCTCGGAAGCGGATTCACCAGTCCAAGTTTTAACACAGATGCTTCCGGAAGTGCTTCTTTTACATACTGATAAGGAATTCCACTTGTGATCACACCGATCTTTGTATCGTTCATCTCAACTCTGTTGATCGGAAGTGTATTTGCTGCCTCGCCAGTTCCTGATTCCGTTTTTCGATCTCTACATGACGGAGTTTCGCATTTCCCGGCATCATAACATTCTTGCGGATATTCTTCTCATATGGTTTATCTTCGATCTCTTTGCGTTCGCTTAATTCTACAAGTCCCTGTGAATGTGCAAGTCTTGTTGTCGTACGGTATACAAACGGACGGTCAAACTGTTCACTCAAATCAAATGCGATCTTAATAAATTCTTTTGCTTCTGCACTGTCTGATGGTTCGATCACCGGGAGCTGTGCCGCGCGAGCGACCATTCTTGTATCCTGCTCGTTCTGAGAGCTGTAAAGTCCCGGATCATCTGCAACAACAATGACAAGTCCTCCGTTGACTCCCATGTAAGATACGGTATATGTAGGATCCGCTGCCACGTTAAATCCCACATGCTTCATACAGGACATAGCACGTACTCCTGATACGGATGCACCGATCGCTACTTCTGTTGCAACTTTTTCATTCGGTGACCATTCGCAGTATAAACTATCTTTATATTTGACCAGGTTCTCACTGATCTCTGTACTAGGCGTACCAGGATATGCTGCCGAAACCTTTACTCCGGCCTCATATGCACCTCTGGCAATCGCCTCGTTTCCAAGCATAATTACTTTTTCTGACATACTTCTTTTCCATCCTTTCGTGTAAGCGGCATTCCGTTTACGCCACCTTGTAATAGTATAACATAATACTTTCATGAGTTAAAGCATTGATTTGTCAAATTCCAAATTTTTCTGTCTTCGTTTCTTTTGCTTCCGGATTACTCTTTAAATATAAATACCGGCATCGGCGGACAGTTCTTCCGGTTATAGTATTCATTGACGATCACGGTATACTCTCTTCCCGGAAGTCCTTTTATGTATTCGAGAATCTTCTCTTTTTCTTCGAATCCGGTATCTCCGCCACTATAAATACACAGGCTCATCATACCACCGTGTTTCAGTATGCCGAGACCTTTTCCGATTGCCTCTATGCTGGTCTGGTATGTAGTTGCAAGCTTATGATCCCCGCCCGGAAGATATCCGAAATTAAAACAGATCACATCTGTACTCTCTTCCATTGCATACCGGTCCATATGCTCATGCCCGTCCAGGATCAGTTCCGCCTGCTGCTCTTTTCCGTGTGTCCTTAGTAATTCTCGCGTCGCATCCAGTGCTTCCTCGTTGATATCAAATAGCAAGTACCTTTCCATTTTTCTCCGGCAAGCTCACACAAGAACAAGGTATCATTCCCCTTTCCCATGGTCGCATCGATATAACATCCGCCCGCTTCTGCCTGTGAACGGATGATCTCGTGACACCAGTATGTGATCTGTGACTGTTTTATTCTTCCCATCTGTTATCTCTCTCCTAAAAATCAAACAATGACAGCTGGTTCGATGCCGGAAGATCCGCAAGGATTCCAAGATCAACCATCGTGTCAATAACGGTCTTACTTGCTTTTGTTCTCTGTCTGAAATCATCCAGCGACAGATAGGTCCCATCTTTTGAGGCTTCTGCAACTGCCTCGGCAGCCTTCTCTCCCATACCGTCAATGCTGGAAAGCGGCGGCATCAGTTTGCCATTTACGATCAGGAACTTCGTTGCCTGTGCTTTGTAGATGTCAAGCGGCTCAAATTCGAATCCTCTTGCATACATCTCCTGAACGATCTTCATATCTTTCATCGTGTCCTGTTCTTTTTTGCTGAGTGTCGCAGAACGACGATTGTAATCATCGATATAGTACTGAAGCTTTTCCTTCCCCTGACACATGATCTCATAAGAGAATGCATCTGCACGGATTCCGAAATATGCCCCGTAATATGCAAGCGGATAGTTGATCTTACAGTATGCGATACGGTATGCCATCATGACATACGCCGCCGCATGCGCCTTCGGGAACATGTACTTGATCTGCTCACACGACCAGACATACCAGTCCGGTACATTATGCTCAGCCATGTCTTTTTTGAATTCCGGCCATTCCTTACATTTTCCTTTGGCAACCGTTCCTTTACGGACACGTTCCATAATAGTAAAGGATTCCTCGCTGTCCATTCCCTTGTTGATCAGATACGTCATGATATCATCTCGGGTACAGATTGCAGTAGAAATCGTTGCCTTACCGCTCCGGATCAGTTCCTGGGCATTATTCAGCCATACGTCTGTTCCATGTGACAGCCCGGAGATACGGATCAGATCCGAGATTGTATTCGGCTTCGTATCCACGACCATCTGGATAACAAAGTCTGTTCCAAATTCCGGGATTCCCAGACATCCGACCGGGCATCCGCCGATATCATCTGGTTTGATCCCAAGTGCCGATGTATCATGGAATAACGAAATCACCCCCTGATCATCCAACGGAATCTTGGTTGCATCAAAACGATTATCCGTCTCATTGTATTCATTGTCCATCGCCGGAGAGCTGATGTATTCCTCCAGCGTCTTGATCATGGTCGGATCATCATGTCCGAGAATATCAAGCTTTAACAGGTTGTGGTCGATCGAATGGTAATCGAAATGTGTGGTAACGATATCGGTCGTCATATCATTCGCCGGATGCTGTACCGGCGTAAAGGAGTTGATCTCTTCACCAAGCGGAAGTACGATGATACCGCCTGGATGCTGTCCGGTACTTCGCCGGATTCCCGTACAGCCCTGTACGATACGGTCAATCTCACATTTTCTCTTTCCCTGTCCGTGTTCTTCGTAATAATTCTTTACATACCCAAACGCTGTCTTATCCGCCAGTGTACCAACCGTTCCGGCACGAAACGTCTGACCTGCGCCGAAGATGACTTCCGTATATTTGTGTGCATTACTCTGATAATCTCCCGAGAAGTTCAAGTCGATATCCGGTTCTTTATTTCCCTTAAATCCAAGGAATGTCTCAAACGGGATGTCGAAACCGTCTTTTGTAAGCTTTTCTCCACACACCGGACAGATCCGGTCTGGCATATCCCATCCGCATCCTCCGGCAAACTTTCTGACTTCTTCTGACTCAAAGTCGCTGTAGTGACATTTTTTACAATAATAATGAGGACTTAACGGGTTAACCTCTGTAATCCCAGCCATAGTCGCTACGAAGGAAGATCCTACGGAACCACGGGATCCTACCAGATATCCGTCCTCCACCGACTTCCATACCAGTTTCTGTGCAATAATGTACATAACGGCAAATCCATTTGATATGATAGAATTCAATTCTCGTTCCAGACGCTCGGTAACAATCTCCGGCAAATCTTCCCCGTACATTGAATGCGCCTTGTTATAACAGATGTCACGCAGCATCTTATCCGAATCCGGGATGACCGGCGGACACTTGTCCGGACGCACCGGTGTGATCTTCTCCACCATTCCGGCGATCTTCACCGGGTTCTCAATGACAATCTCTCTTGCCTTTGCAGATCCCAGGTATTCGAATTCCTCCAGCATCTCATCAGTCGTCCTAAGATACAGTGGCGGCTGACTGTCTGCATCACCGAATCCCTTCCCTGCCATGATGATCCTTCTGTATACCTCATCCTCCGGATTCATGAAATGTACATCACATGTTCCGACAACCGGCTTATTGAACCGTTCGCCAAGTGCCACGATCTTCCGGTTGATCTCTTTTAAGTCTTCCTCGTTCTGTACCTTCGTAATCTTCGGACTCTCGATCATGAACTGGTTATTGCCAAGCGGCTGGATCTCCAGATAATCATAGAAGTTTACGATCTTTGCGATTCGTTCTTCCGACTTTTCATTCAGAATCGCCTGATAAAGTTCTCCCGCCTCACAGGCACTTCCCACCAGAAGTCCTTCTCTGTATTTCGACAGTTCGCTCTTTGGAATTCTTGGTCTTCTTGCATAGTATTTCAGATGAGACATTGAGATCAGGGTATACAGATTCACACGTCCCACTTCATTCAGTGCCAGAATGATCACATGGTATGACGGAAGTTTCCGGACAGCATCAGCATTGTTCTCTCCAAACTGGTTTAGCTTCGCCAGATCATAAATGCCTCTGTCCTTTAACATTTCCACAAATTTTACAAATATCTCCGCAGTTGCCCCGGCGTCATCGACCGCCCGGTGGTGGTTCTCCAGTGAAATATGGAGTGCATTCGCCACCACATTCAGCTTATACTTTGACAACGTCGGCAGAAGGATACGCGCCATCGACACCGTATCCACCGATGTGAAATCCGGCTGGATATCCTGATATCTGCAGTTTTGTTCAATAAAACTTACATCAAAAGAGGCATTGTGTGCGACCAGTGCCGCATCTCCTATGAACTCCAGAAATTGTGGAAGAACCGTCTCAATATCCGGCGCCCCCATAACCATCTGGTCGGTAATGCTGGTAAGCTGTGTGATCTGGAACGGGATCGGTACTTTCGGATTGACAAATGTACTGAATTTGTCTGTGATCACGCCATGTTCTACCTTTACCGCACCGATCTCGATGATCCTATCCTTGATTGGACTGAATCCGGTTGTCTCCAAATCGAAGACTACATACATGTCATCCAGCGACTGCCCTTTTTCATTTACCGCTACATCAGTCAGATCATCTACCAGATATCCTTCCACACCATAGATAACTTTGAACGGATCGTCCTTATCCAGTGACTCAATATAATGATTTGCATCCGTGAATGCCTGAACTACACCATGATCCGTGACCGCCATCGCCGGATGTCCCCAGTCATGCGCCTGCTTTAGAAGCGTTGTGACGTCTGTTACCGCATCCATATCGCTCATCTTGGTATGGCAGTGAAGTTCCACTCGTTTCTCTGGTGCAGTATCCACTCTTGACTCTGTAAAATCACTGATCTTCTTGATTCCGACTACCGACTGGATATTCAGTTCCGAATCAAAACGGTCTACCGTTGTTACTCCTTTTAACTTCAAAAATGCACCTGTCTTAATATCTCCCAGAATATCCGCAAGCTGATCGTTCCGCACAAACATTTTCACCATAATAGAATCCGTAAAATCTGTAACTGCAAACATAATGATCGTCTTCTCATTACGGATCTCTCTGGTCTCCATACTGATGACTTTTCCACGGATTGTGATCTCACCCATCTCGCCTAACACATTCTGCAGTTCGATCGTCTCATCATCAAAGTCTCGTCCGTAAATCAGGTTCGGATCATCCGTAGCCTTACGTACAAACGAATAGCTGCCTTTTCCAAATGATTTGGAACTCTTAGCGCTGATTTTATTACTGTTTTCTCCACCGGAAGTGCTTTTTGACGCACTTTTTTCCTCTTTTTTCTCTTCTTTCTGTTCCTGTGCTTTCTTTGCCTTGACAGCCTCAGACTGTTCACGAATTGCCTCTACTTCCTGTTCTAATTTGGCTTCGTTATATTTCAACTTACTGTCTTTTGCCTTTTCATACAGAACCCGTATCTCCACCGGCCGTTGAAAACGCTCTGCAAATACACCCGTCAGATACTCCGACAGGGAGTCCTTTTTTCCTTGTGCAACAATCGTATCCGTCAGCGTCAGACAGAGAATATTACCATTTTCAAATTCATAACTGGCGTTCTGGAGCATGTTCCGCTCTACAACGCTCTTCTGATCCAGTTCCATCAGAAAACTGTCGTAGTATTCATTCATCAGATTCTCCGGTGTATACTGTTCCGATAGGTCATACTGCTCCCGCACTGTCACCTGGATATGGCTTCTGGCAAATAACTGCTGCTTCAGCATACGCTCCACTTCATATATATCCTTTTTCTGGATCAGATGTCTGCTGTAAATGCTGACACGGATAAAGTCTCTCGTAGAATTTGTGGAAACTTTCGTCACCTCTACGCCCTGAAACATCATCTGAATATCATCTTTTACTTTTAATGTCGGAAATACCTCAAAAAACGGCTTACTCATTCCAATGTAACAACTCCTGTCTCAATGTCTCCAATAATTCGTCTTCCTTTTACTTTCTTCACGATCTCACCTTTCTTGATCAGAAGACCTTCTCCGATTCCGCCGGCAATTCCGATATCTGCTTCCTTTTGCTTCTCCCGGTCCGTTGACCACGCAG
>ENA-OQDL01000582-OQDL01000582.1-human-gut-metagenome-genome-assembly--contig:-NODE-582-length-22509-cov-6.181262_pt1 | contig 22509 bp, 19 predicted proteins | sample MGYA00242782_ERZ504609 | MGnify/ENA primary metagenome ERZ504609 (study PRJEB26092, sample SAMD00036320) | human gut metagenome | host: Homo sapiens | study: EMG produced TPA metagenomics assembly of... | reverse complement strand
GAGTGAAAGTGGTACAGTAGCTCGCGGTATCTGTTCTACCGACGAAAACAGACATCTGACAACAGTAGTAGAACGTACTGAAATTATGCGTATTAACGGTGTCGTTTCTTATAAAGATGAAAATGGCCCGAAGGGGAAGCCTTTATGCTGCTATATCCCCAACCAGTTCTTCCGTCCACATCGGCAGACCGTATTTTTCATCGAGATGGAATCCGTCAAAAAACTGCTTGTCATCGTCGGTAATAACGCTGCCGCCCCACTCGTAATCCAGCAGGGTAAAGCCGCATTCATCAGCCCATGCGGCCAGCGTCGGCAGCACCGTGCCCTGCATGGTCTCGGTGATGCCGAACACATCGCAGACCTCGGTCCGCACATTGTCGGCCATCGGCGGCAAAACTACGATGAGCCGCACGCCCTCGCTCTGGCAGCGCCGGGCCAGCGTGTGCAGGCGGTTGAACTGCTCGTCATTCAGCGCCCAGCTTTTGCAGCGCGGCGTGATGGTCGCGGTGTAGTCGTATAATTTGCGGTGCAGCGGCAAAACTGTGCCATCGTCGGCCAGATAATCCGCCGCGACCCAGTCGCCGGATTCAATCGTATCGGGTGTGCCGCGCAGCGTGTCCATGGCAACGGTCAGCGCATTGACGTTGTACTCGAGGTTGAAGCAGTAGGCCAGCGGATTGTTCAGCGTTTCCTCCAGCGTGGCGAAGCGGTCCGTGTTGTAGCCCGCGTTCAGCGTGTAGAACGAGACCTCGACCAGCAGTGTGTCTGTGTCGTGGCCGGAATCCAGCAGATAGTCGGCCAGGTCAAGCGTCTCTTTTAACGATGCACCGCCGAACGCAAGGTTCTGCCACGACTGCCCGGACAGGCTGTCCACAAGGCCCATATCAAAGTGGGCCAGACGACTGTCACCCAAAATCAAATTTGTACCGGGATCCTGCTGGTATGCCCGCACCCGCGCAACCGGCTGGCTGGACGTTGCGGAGGCCTTCAGCCCGAAATAGTTGTTCGGCTCAAATGCAATGAAAAAGGCGAGCCAGAGCAGCACGGGAATTGCCAGCAGCGCCAGCTTTTTGAGAATGTTTTTCAATGGGCCACAGCCTCCTTTCGTAAGAGTGGCTTCCCCGCGGGGGAAGCTGTCAGCGGCTCCGCCCGCTGACGGATGAGGGCAGAGCCTGCGGGTGGTGAAACCGTCTACGGGCAATCAGGGGAAACTTGCCCCTCATCCGGCCCTGCGGGGCCACCTTCAGTCTCCGCGCTAAGAGCCGCCTTCGGCGGTTGCGCTCCGACACGCGCCTGCGGGCGCAGCCCCAAGGGGGAAGGCAAGAGAAAGGCTGTCAGAACCCCGCGTACATACCAAATCCGCTGCTCCCAAACCCGCCGCTCTGCATGATATAGCCTGCCAGCAGGGCGATGACAAGGGCATAATATACGGACCAGCGGTGCTTTTCATTGGCCAGGCAGATTTCGGACGGCTTGTTTTTAAACGCAAACGCCCGGCGGGTGTCAAGGTAAAACGCCAGCGCCAGCACCAACGCCACAAACCCGTAGTACGCCGCGACCATGATGGCGTTGGCATAAAATCCGCCGGACGCGGCGGCGTACAGCTCTGACGCAAACCGCGCGGGGCTCCAGCCCATAAAGCAGCGGCCCAGATACGCGAACGCATCCCCGACGGTCAGCGGTGCGGCGGCGGGGGGACGACCCCACACGGAAGAACACCATGCTCACGCACCACAGCACAAACACACCGGCGCGCTTGGCCCACAGCACGCGGGCCGGGGCTTTCTTTTTCGGCTTGCCCAAACGGCGGTGCAGCAGCTCCTCGCCCAGGCGGTAGCTGGCCTGCAAAAGGCCCCACACCACAAAGGGCAGCGTGTTGCCGTGCCAGAAGCCGGAGACAAAAAAGACCGTGAACACGCAAAATTCCGCGGGCAGACGGCTGATTTTGCCGCCCGTCAGCCCGGAGACATCCGCCCACGCCAGCGGCATGAACAGATAATCCTGCAGCCACGACGAAAAGCTGATGTGCCACCGGCTCCAGAAACCCGAAAAATTCGTGGCAAAGAACGGTGTCTTGAAGTTCTCGGGCAGCTCCAGCCCCAGCAGCAGACCCACGGCCCGCGCGACCTCGGAGTAGCCGGAGAAGTTAAAATACAGCTGGAACGTGTAAAACACCGCGGCCAGCACCAGCATAGGCCCGCCGTAGCTGCGGTAGTTCGGGAACACCTCATCCACCAGCAGCCCCAGCACGTCGCTGACGGCCACTAACTTAAACAGGCCCAGTGCCATCAGCCGCAGCGCGCGCACCGTGCGGGCGGCGTCAAAGCGGTGCTCCTCTTTAAACTGGGGCAGCAGCGCCCCGGCGCGGCAGATGGGCCCCTGCGTGACGGTGGCAAAAAAGTTCAAAAACAGCGCATAGTCAATGAAATTCTTCTCGACCTCGCAGTCGCCGCGCGCGGCATCAATTAAGTAGGAGATCGCCGCAAAGCTGTAAAAGCTGATGCCCAGCGGCATGGCGACGGCCTGCCAGCCGCCGTCCGACGCGAACGCGCCGTTATACTTAAAGAACGCCAGGATCGCCAGCAGCCCTATAACGCCAATGCGCAGGAACGCCGTTTTGCGGGCGCCTTCCCGCGCGGTCATGCCGCGTCCGCACAGGTAGGTGAACACGGCAATGGCAATCGTGACCGGCAGCATCGACGGCATCGCCAGTGCGTAAAATACCCAGCTGGCCGCCAGCAGAAACGCGCTCTGCCAGCGCTGCGGCAGATGCAGGTAGACGGCGGCCACGACCAGCAGAAAGCCGAAAAATCCAAAACTTTGCAGGCTCATGGCCGCACCTCCCCTTTATAATCATCGGTAATATCTTATTATACACGATTCCGCGTCCCAGCGCAAGGGATTGGGGCATAAAGAAAGCGGCAGGCCGAAGCCTGCCGCTTTAAGGGTCATAATTTTAAAGCTTTTCGCCAAGCCTTTTCTCGAAAAGGCTTGTTACTCCGCAATAATGCTCTTGCCGGTCATTTCCTCGGGGACGGGCAGACCGATATAGGGCAGCATCGTCGGGGCGATGTCCGCCAGGCAGCCGCCCTCGCGCAGCTTCACATCGCCCGCGCCGATGACCGCGAAGGGCACGACGTTGGTGGTGTGGGCCGTGAACGGGGAACCGTCGGGGTTCTTCATCTTCTCGGCGTTGCCGTGGTCGGCAGTCAGGAAAACGACGCCGCCCGCGTTCAGCACCGCGTCGGTGACCTCGCCCACGCACTTGTCAACAGCCTCGACGGCTTTGACCGCTGCGTCAAACACGCCGGTGTGGCCGACCATGTCGCAGTTGGCGAAGTTCAGGATGATGACGTCGTACTTGCCGCTCTCAATGCGGGCCTTGCACTCGTCGGCAACCTCGTAGGCGCTCATTTCGGGCTTGAGGTCGTAGGTGGCAACCTTCGGGCTGGGGATGACCTTGCGGTCCTCGCCCGCGCAGGGCTGCTCAACACCGCCGTTGAAGAAGAAGGTCACATGGGCGTACTTCTCGGTCTCGGCAATGCGCAGCTGGGTCTTGCCGTGGGCGGCCAGATACTCGCCCAGCGTGTTCTTCAGCTCCACCGGCGGGTACGCGACCTCGCAGTTGGGCATCGTGGCGTCGTACTCAGCCATGCAGACATAGTGGACCTGCTTGCGGCCGCCGCGGCGCTCAAAGCCGGTAAAGTTGTCGTCGCAGAAGATGCGGGTCATCTGACGGGCACGATCCGGGCGGAAGTTCATGAAGATGACGGTGTCGCCGTCCTGCACGCGGCCACCCTCGCAGGTGACAACGGGAATGACGAACTCGTCGGTCACGTCGGCGGCATAGCTGGCCTCGATGGCCTCGGCAGCGTTGGCGGCGTGGTTGCCCTCGCCGTAGACGAACGCGGCGTAGGCCTTCTCCTCGCGGTCCCAGTTGTTGTCGCGGTCCATGGCGTAGTAACGTCCGGAGACAGAGGCGATCTTGCCCAGCCCCAACTCGTCCAGCTTGGCCTGCAGGTCGGCCAGGAAGCCCTTGCCGCTGTGCGGGTCGGTGTCACGGCCATCCATGATGCAGTGCAGGTAGACGTCCTTCGCACCCATGTGCTTGGCCATCTCCAGCACACCGTACCAGTGGTCGGCATGGCTGTGGACGCCGCCGGTGCCGACCAGGCCCATCAGGTGGATGGCCTTGCCCGCGTCGATGGCAGCCTTCATGTTCTTGACCAGCACGGGGTTCTTGAACATCTCGCCGTCCTTGATGGACTTGGTGATGAGGGTCAGCTGCTGGTAGACGATACGGCCCGCGCCCATGTTGGTGTGGCCGACCTCAGAGTTGCCCATCTGGCCGTCGGGCAGGCCGACAGCCATGCCGCTGGCCTGGATGGTGGTCATGGGGTAATTGGCAAAGATCTTGTCCAGATTCGGCTTGTTCGCGGCGGCCACGGCGTTGCCGTAGGTCTCGTCCGGCGTCCAGCCGAAGCCGTCCATGATGCAGAGCATAACAGGTTTTTTAGACATAAATTTGTAGACTCCTTTTTGTTGAAAAGCCTTCCCCCGCCGGGGGAAGGTGGCGCGGGACGCGCCGGATGAGGGCGGCGTTTCCGGCGTTGCCCTTAAACGGGCGGCTCCATCAGCTTTTCCTCATCAGTCCGCTGCGCGGACAGCTTCCCCCAAGGGGAAGCCTTTGCTGCAATCAGCCCTTCGTGGCAGCGTCAACGATGACCGCAAACTGGTCGGCCTTCAGGGAAGCACCGCCGATCAGGCCGCCGTCAACGTCGGGCTTGCTCAGCAGCTCCTCGGCGTTCTTCGGGTTCATGCTGCCGCCGTACTGGACGGTCAGGGCCTTGGCGGCGTCCTCGCCGTACAGCTCGCCGACGACCTTGCGGATGGCAGCGCAGACCTCCTCGGCCTGGTCAGCGGTAGCGGTCTTGCCGGTGCCGATGGCCCAGATGGGCTCGTAGGCGATGACGACGTTCTTCAGCTCGTCAGCGGTCACGCCGTTCAGCGCGATCTTGACCTGCATACGGACCAGCTCTTCGGTCACGCCCTGCTCACGCTGGTCGAGGCTCTCGCCGACGCAGATGATGGGCTTCAGGCCGCCGGCCAGAGCAGCCTTGGTGCGCTTGTTGACGGTCTCGTTGGTCTCGGCAAAGTACTGGCGGCGCTCGCTGTGGCCGATGACGACGTACTCAACGCCGAGGTCGGTCAGCATGTCAGCGCTGATCTCGCCGGTGAAGGCACCGGACTTCTCAAAGTGGACGTTCTCGGCGCCGACGTGGATGTTGGTGCCCTTGGTCATCTCGACGGCGGTGACGAGATCGGTGAAGGGAACGCAGATGACGACCTCGCAGCCGGCGTCCTTGACAGCGGGGATCAGCTCGCTGATGAGGGCCTTGGCCTCGGTAGCGGTCTTGTTCATTTTCCAGTTGCCGGCGATGATAGCTTTACGATTCTGTTTATCCATGGTGATTACTCCTTCCATAATAAGCCTTCCCCGCGGGGAAGGTGGCCGCAGGCCGGATGAGGGCGGCGTTCCCGCGGCCGCCCGTGAACGGGCAATAACGGCAAGTCTGCCCCTCATCAGTCACCTTCGGTGACAGCTTCAGCCTCCGCGCTAAGAGCCGCCTCCGGCGGTTGCGCTCCGACACGCGCCTGCGGGCGCAGCCCCTCAGGGGAAGCCTTTTTACAAAAAGGGCGCGGCGGCTCTGCCGCCGCGCTCCTGCGGGTATCCTTACAAATTATGCCTTCTGGATGACGGCGATGCCGGGCAGCTCCTTGCCCTCGAGGTACTCGAGAGAAGCGCCGCCGCCGGTGGAGATGTGGGTCATCTTGTCGCCCAGGCCCATCTGCTGGACAGCTGCAGCGGAGTCGCCGCCGCCGATAACGGTGGTAGCATCGCTCTCGGCCATAGCCTTGGCAACAGCCAAGGTGCCGGCAGCCAGGGTCGGGTTCTCAAACACGCCCATGGGGCCGTTCCAGACAACGGTCTTGCTGGCCTTGACGGCGTCAGCAAACAGCTTCATGGACTCGGGGCCGATGTCGCAGCCCTCCTTGTCAGCCGGGATCGCGGTAACGGGAACGATCACGGTATCGACGGGAGCGTCGATGGGATCGGGGAAGTCCTTGATGCAGGCGGCATCGACGGGCAGCAGCAGCTTAACGCCCTTCTCCTTGGCCTTGGCCATCATGTCCTTGCAGTAGTCGAGCTTGCTGTCGTCGCACAGGCTCTTGCCGATCTCGTAGCCCTGGGCCTTCAGGAAAGTGTAGGCCATGCCGCCGCCGATGATCAGCGTGTCGACCTTCTCCAACAGGTTGGAGATGACGTTCAGCTTGTCCGCAACCTTGGCGCCGCCCAGAATAGCGGTGAAGGGACGCTCGGGATCGTTCACGGCGTTGCCGAGATACTTGATCTCCTTCTCCATCAGGTAGCCGACAGCGGTATCCTTGACATAGTCGGTCACACCGGCGGTGGAGCAGTGAGCGCGGTGGCAGGAGCCGAAGGCGTCGTCAACGTAAGCGTCGGCCAGGCTGGCCAGCTCCTCGCTGAAAGCGGGCTCGTTCTTGGTCTCCTCCTTGCGGAAACGGGTGTTCTGCAGCAGAACGACCTCGCCGTTGCCCATGGTGGCAACAGCAGCCTTGGCGTTCTCGCCGACGACATTGTCATCGTCCGCAAAGGTAACAGGCTGGCCCAGCTTCTCGCTCAGGCGGACAGCAACGGGGGCCAGGCTGAACTTGGCCTCGGGGCCGTTCTTCGGCTTGCCCAGATGGCTGCACAGGATGACCTTAGCGCCGTCGGCAATCAGCTTCTTGATGGTCGGCAGTGCGGCGTTGATGCGGTTATCGTTGGTGATAACGCCGTCCTTCATCGGGACGTTGAAGTCGCAGCGAACCAGTACGCGCTTGCCGGCGTAGTTCTCATCGTCAATGGTCTTTTTACCCAAACCCATAGTAAAAGCTCCTCTCGGTATGTTTCACATTTTTGGCGGGGCGCACCGCGCCCCAAGGGGTTTATCCTTATTATACGCATAAAACCGAAAATGCGCAAGTGTTTTTGATATATTTTTAACCGCTTTGGACGGCTATGCCTGTAAATTTTTTGTGTATGGCCTTATTGGCCGCCAAGCTCCCGCCAGGTGACGGCCGCTTTGCGGCGGACGCGGTGCTCTGCGTCGGGGCAAAGGTTGCGCACGCGGGGCATTTATACTATAATGTAGGGGTCGATGCTCGTCATCGACCCGGGAACTTTGCCGCAGCCGCACACGTCCGCGGATGAATACTGTTCGTCCCGCAACCACGCCGCCACACACATTCCCCCACAAGGAGCCGCCATGAAACAAAAACCGCCCCGTTGGGTACAGATCACCGCCGCCGTACTGCGCCGCTACCTGGCGCTGGACATGGCGGTCTACGCCGGATCCGCCACGCTGTTTCTGCTGACGGCGTCCTTCCCACTGCTGATGTGGGTGCTGATGCTTGTCAACCTGGTGCCCGGCTTCTCGGTAGAAGGCGTCGCCGAGCTGCTGGCGGACTTCCTGCCGCAGATCCCCGAGATACAGACTGCCATCCTCGGCCTTTTGCAAAATTTAAGCGGCCAGTCTGCACAGTTTGTGGCGTCGCTGGCTGTGCTGACGACCATCGTCTCGGCGTCGGGCGGTATGAACGCACTGCAGATCGGCCTGCAAAGGCTGACGCCCGGCTCGCACCGGACGTTTTTGAACCGCCTGCTGGCGATTGGCTACACCTTCGTGTTTGAGCTGCTGCTTTTGGTCATGCTGGCGCTGCAGGGCATGCACTCCCTGTTTACGCGCTTTGCCGATACATTGCCGCTTTTTCGCCATTACGCGGCCATTGTGGCCCCGCTGCAGCGGGTGGCCAGCATTGGCCGGATCGTCTCGGTCCCGCTGCTGTTCGGGCTGCTTTTGCTGATTTACACCTACGTCCCCGGCGGGCGGCGCACGCCGCGCAGCCAGCTGCCGGGCACGATCTTTGCAACGGCGGGGTGGCTGGTCTTCTCCCGTGTGTTCTCGTTTTACATCCTGCATTTCTGGCGTCTGTCGTATATCTACGGCTCGCTGACGGCGGTCATTCTGATTATTTTGTGGCTGTATGTGATCATCAATCTTCTGTTCATTGGGGCCGGGATCAACGCGGAGATGAACGGGAAAACAGAGCAATGACCGCGGCGGCATGAGGGCATGCCGCCCTACAGCGCACCGTATCGTCAGATGTAGGGCGGGGTGCCTTCACCCCGCCGCAGTTTTCCGCTGCCTGCCGTAAACAGGCAATCTCCGCACACGCGCCCCTCATCCGTCTGCGGACGGGGCCGCAGACACCTTCCCCCGAAGGGGAAGGCTCCGCATCCATAAACAAAATCTGCCGACCCAACATCGGGTCGGCAGATTTTACTTACGTACAAATTACCGCTTAATATCGTAATTCATGTTCATCAGGTTGCGGATGCTCTCGACGTCGTCGGTAATGTTGGCGTCGCCGTGGATGGTGTGCTTGATGGCGCTGGACGCCACAGCAAAGTTGACCATGTCCATCGGCTTGTAGTCGTGCATCATCGCGTAGATCAGGCCGCTGGCAAAAGCGTCGCCGCCGCCGACGCGGTCCAGAATGTTGAAGGTGAAGAGCTTGGACTCGAAGGTGTGCCCCTCGTACCACATGAATGCCTTCAGGCTGTTCTCGCTGCCGGAGTGGACGTAGCGCACATGGCGGGCAATGCACTTCAAATTCGGGTAGCGGTCAATGAAATGCTGGAAGATCTCGTCCTGCTGCTCATAGCTGGGCTGCAGGGGCACGCCGTCCTTCCAGTCGCCTTTGGAATGATCCTCGTCGTCCTTCCACAGGTGGTACGGCTCAATGCCGAACAGCACATCGACATAGGGCAGGCACTGGGTGCAGTAGTCGCGGGCCTCCTCCCAGCTCCAGAGCGTGGAGCGGAAGTTGCCGTCAAAGCTGACGGTCAGGCCCTTCTCCTTGGCGGCGCGCAGGCAGCGCAGGATGAAATCCGCACAATTTTTGTTCAGCGCCGGGGTGATGCCGGACAGGTGCAGCCAGTCAAAGCCGTCGAACAGCTCGTCCAGATCGACCTTCGTCAGGTCGTACTCGGTCAGGGCGCTGTGCATACGATCATAAATGACCTTGCTGGGGCGGATGCCGTAGCCGGTCTCCAGATAGTAGGTGCCCAAACGGTGGCTGGGGGTCTCCTCTTTGGTGGAGAGGATCATCGGCGTGCAGTGTACGTCGTTGCAGCGCAGCCAGCGCACAGCGCTTTTGCCCAGAGAGTTGTTGGGCACGACGCTGAAGAAGGTGGAATCCACGCCGAGGTTCGCCAGCGCCAGCGCGATGTTGGCCTCGCTGCCGCCGTAGCTGGCCTCAAAGGCGGAGGCCATGCGGATCTTCTCATAGTTCGGCGGGGTCAGACGCAGCATCACCTCGCCGATGGTGATGAATTTCTGCGGGCTGTCGTTGCCCATCAGGATCGGATTGCTGTGTTCCATTTGGAATTCCTCCTGTTTTGCCGTATTTCGTTAGTTTATATTGTACGACATGAGGGGCGGATTTGCAAGCCGAAAAGCGCAAAATTTGTGCGGTTAGTTTTTTAACGAGGAATGTGGGCGACGTCCCAGACGCCCCGCGGGGAGCCGTTTGCGCGGACGAAGCCCGGAAGGGTTCAGCCCGTTGACGGGCAGCATAGCAAAGCCGCGGGACGGGTATGCCCGGCCCCTACAGGGCAGTGATTTAAAGCAGGGGCCACCCGGAACCCGGCATCTGCCGGAAATTACATTTCTTTCTCAAACTTATCGATCTTCGCGACCTTGCCGATGACCGCGACGGTATCCCCCTCTTTAAAGGTATAATCGGCGGAGAACTCCACGTTCGTCTGCTGGCCATGCTCGACGGCGATGATGTTGATGCCGTAGGCCTTGCGCAGATCCAGCGTCCGAACACTCTTGCCCAGCATCCTGCCGCCCACCGTGATGCGCCGCACCTCGACGCCGTCGCCGAGGGCGATGTAGTCCAGCAGATTGCCCGAGATCAGCCGCTTGCCGATGCGCACGGCCATGTCGGCCTCCGGGTAGACGACTTCGGCCCCGAGACGCTTGAGCACCTCGCCGTGCACCTCACTGGCGGCCTTGGAGATGACGTGCGGCACGCCCAGCTTTGTGACGAGCATCGTCGTCAGGATACTGATGTCGATCTGTTCACCGATGCAGATCGTGACCGTGCCGCAGTTCTGCATGCCGGTCTCCTTCAAAGAGGTCTCGTTCAGCTCGTCGATGACAAACGCATAGTCGGTGTAGCCGCGCACGGCCTTGACCTTTGCTTCGTCCTTGTCAACGGCAATGACCTCCTTGCCGGCGGCGGCCAGCGTCTTGACCAGCGCCGTGCCGAACCGGCCTAACCCGATTACGCCGTAGCTCTCGGCGGCATTTTTCTTTTTGTCAAACATACGTGTACCCTTTCTGCGCCGCGCCGGGCGGCAGAGTATGTAGGGGCGCATTCTATATGCGCCCGCGGAGCTGTGCCTGTGGCAGGCGGTCACGGGCGGATATGGAATCCGCCCCTACGGTGGTTGCCTTGCGGCTTCGCATTTACCCAATCGTAATGGCTTCTTCGGTATAGCGGGCGGTGGGCTCGGGGCGCTCCACCCAGAGGGAGAGCAGCGTCACCGCGCCCACGCGGCCAATGAACATTGTCAGGATCAGAACCACCCGGCTGGCAGGGCATAACTCCGCCGTGATGCCGGTGGAAAGCCCCGCCGTGCTGTAGGCCGAGATCTGCTCAAACAGCAGGCGGCCAAAATCGAGCTGCGGCTCCAGCACGCAGAGCGCAAACGTGCCGCAGCCCACGACCATCAGCCCCATCAGCATGATGGTCGCGGCCTTGGACAGCGAGCCGTCCGGCAGACGCCGGTGGAACCCGCCGAGCCGCCGCTTGGAGAAGATGGACCGCACCTGCTGCATCAGCACAAAAAACGTTGTGGTCTTGATGCCGCCGCCCGTCGAGCCCGGCGATGCGCCGATGAACATTAAGATCATGATGACCAGCAGACCCGCGTTGCTCATGCTGCCTAAATCCACGCTGGAAAAGCCCGCCGTGCGGGCCGTCATGCTCTGGAAAAGCGCCGCCAGCCAGCCCATGTGGTCGGTCAGCTGCAAAAGCACCGCGCCGCCCACCAGCAGCACCGCAGTGGTGGAGAGTACGACCTTGGTGTGGAACGTCATTCTGCGGAACTGCCCGTGGCAGCGCCCCACGTCCAGAATGACCATGAAGCCGATGCCGCCCACAATGACGAGCGCATCGGTGACGAGGTTCAGCAGCAGATCGTTCCGATAGGGGATCAGGCTCTGCCCGCCGCCCAGTGCGTCAAAGCCCGCGTTGTTGAAGGCGGCGATCGAGTGGAAAATGCTCAGCCACACCGCCTGCAGCGGCATGTGATCGCGGGCAAACGAGGGGAAGCTGAGCGCCGCACCGGCGACCTCGCAGATCAGGGTCACCAGCAGGATGGCCCGCACAAGGCGCACCATGCCCTCCAGGCTCTCGACGTTCAGTGCCTCCCGCACGAGGGAGCGGCCCTTTAAGCTGATGCGCCGCCCGGCGACCAACGCCAGCCCCATGCCGATGGACGCGACGCCCAGACCGCCGATCTGTATCAAAATCGCAATGACAGCCTGCCCGAACAGGCTGAACGTGTCGCCGGTGTCCACCACGACCAGCCCGGTCACACAGACGGCGCTCGTTGCGGTAAACAGCGCGTCCAGCGGGCCGACGTGTGCGCCGGGGTGTACGGCAAACGGCAGCATCAGCAGCGCCGCGCCCAGCAAAATCAGCAGCGCAAAGCCCACGGCAATGATGCGCGCCGGGGGCTGATTTTTCAAAAATCTGGCAATGGCATTGTGTATGGCGCTGCGTAGCTGCTGCATGGCCGCCCTCCGATAAGCAAATCCGATAAGCAAATATAAAAGCAGCGGGCCCTCCGATTGCTGGAAAAAGCCCGCACAGTCCCGCGGAAAAACGGGCCGTTACTCCCACTATAGCATGAATGCCGCACAGCGTCAAGGCGCTTTTTTTGCCCTGCATGCCTTGCGCTTTGCGCCCAAATGCGGTATAGTTTAAATAACTAGAAACCTGAATCAGGAGAAACCGAATGAAACAACAAACAAAGGGCGGGGCTTTGCACAGGCTCTGGCAGGCGCTGCCGTGGCTCTGGATGGCGGCGGCGTATCTGTTTGACCTGTGGTACCAGCTTGTGCCCGGCAAATGGATCGTCGATTCCGACCTCGCGTCGGAGATGATCCTCTCCGACCTGCTCAACAAAGAAGGCAGCATCATCAGCCACAACTGGTTCTACTCCACGGAATTGAAGGTCGTCAACCTGCAATGGTTCTACCGGCTGGGGCTGCTGCTTTTCCCGGACGACTGGCATCTGGCGCGCGCGTTCGGCATGGCCGTCACGCTGGCACTGTACGCGGCGTGTATGCTGTTCTTTGTCAAATGCGCCAGGCTCGGGCGGCCCGGCCTCTGGATGGTGGGCACGCTGCTGTGGCCGTTCGGCCAGCACTATCTGGTCTACGCCATCTACGGCGGGTACTACCTCGTCTATACCTTCTTTTATATGCTTGTGCTGGCGCTGGTGCTGCGCAGCCTCGACGCCGACAAAAAGCACTGCGCACTGCAATGGCTCGCGGCCTGCATCGTCACGGCCATCGCGGGCATGAACGGCGTCAAGCAGCTTATGGTGTTCCACGCGCCGCTCTGCATTGCCGCGGCGATCCTGCTGGTGCTTGCACTGCATGACAGCGGCACGTCCGACTGGAAAACGGCCCTGCAGCACTGCCGCCGTCAGGTGCGGCTGTTTGCGGCGTCGCTTGTCACGGCGGTGGCCGGCGCGGCGGGGTATTTCATCAGCAACAGCGTCATGTCGCGGCTGTATGATTTCAAGTCCTACAGCTTCATCGTCTGGGACCGCGACGAGAACTGGTTCACGCTGGACCGCATCCTGATGGACTTCTTCCATGAGTTCGGCTACCAGAACGGCTCCGGCATCTTCCACTTCGGCGGCATTGCGGCGGGCATCGGTCTGCTGCTGGGCGGGTGGATGTTCTTCTGCATCGTGCGGCTGCTGCTGCGGCTGAAAAAGCTGGAGACGAACGACCAGCTGCTTGTGCTGCTGCTCGTCGCCATGCTGGCGGTCTGCGGCATCTCCTACGCCTACTTCCACGAGTATTACCTCTACTTCTGGCTCATGAACATGCCGGTGGCCATTGCGGTCATGGCGGTGGAGCTGAAGACCGAGGACTTCCGCCTGCCCGGCGCGCGGCAGCTGCTGGGTGTGGTGCTGGCAGGCTGCTTCACGGTCTGCGCCGTCAACACCGTCCGGCAGGAGATCGAAAACCCGTATCTCGCCCACAAGGGGCTGGACGCCGCCGCCGACTGGCTGGTGGACAACGGCTACACCGAAGGCTACGCCACGTTCTGGAACGGCAACGCCATGACGGAGCTGACGAACGGAAAATTGGACGTATGGACGCTGCAATCGCTGGATGAGGACTACGTCCCCAACTGGCTGCAGCGCAAGGACCACCTGACCACCGACCCGCAGCACCCGTTCCTGCTCATCGACACCGAGACCGACGGCCCGGCGGAGAACGCGGGCCTTGTGCAGAACGGCGAATGCACCGAGGTCTACAACGACGGACGGTTCGTCATCTATGACTTCGCCGGTGCGGACGCGTGCATGCGGCGGCGAAGTGAAAAAGCGACAACACAAGCCCTGCCGTATTTGTAGGGGCGGATGCAAGCATCGACCCCTACGGTACAACAACGAAATATAATCATATAAATATAAGGAGTGTTCTTATGCGTTACTGCAAAAATGTACGATGCCCGACACCGACCCGGATCACCTTCGACGCGGAGGGCGTGTGCAGCGCCTGCCGCCACTACGAGAGCCGCAAAAATGTGGACTGGGATGCCCGCTTCAAGGAGTTCGAGGCCTACTGCGACAAGTACCGCGGCATGAACGGCCCCGGCGGCTATGACTGCGCCGTCGCCGTCTCCGGCGGCAAGGACAGCCACTTTCAGGTCTGGATGCTGAAAGAGGTCATGCACATGAACCCCATCCTGTTCAGCGTCGAGGATAACTTCCCCATGACGCAGGCGGGCATCCACAACCTCAAGAACATCAGCGAGGAGTTCGGCTGCACGATCATCTCCTGCAAGCCCAACATCAAGGTGCAAAAGACGCTGATGCGCAAATTCTTTGAGAAGTACGGCAAGCCGACCTGGTACGTGGACCGCCTGATCTACACCTTCCCGCTGCACATGGCCGCCAAGTTCAACACCCCGATGCTCTGCTACGGCGAGAATGTCAGCTTTGAGTACGGCGGCAACGCCGATAAAGAGACCTACTCCGCCATGGGCCAGATTGAGAACGGTGTCGCCGTCGGTATGCCGATGGAGGAACTGCTGGGCGATGGCGTGACCGAGAAAGACCTCTCTCTGACGCTGGCCCCCAGTGCCGAGGAGCGCGCCAAGCTCGACCCGTTCTACATGAGCTACTTTGTGCCCTGGAACAGCTACAAGAACTACCAGATCGCCAAGGCCCACGGCTTCCACGACCTGACCCACGAGTGGGACCGCACCCACCACGCCGAGAACTTTGACCAGATCGACTCCCGCGCCTATCTGGTGCACAGCTGGCTCAAGTATCCCAAGTTCGGCCACGCCGCCGCTACCGACTACACGGCCCGCTACATCCGCTACGGCATGATGACCCGCGAGGAGGCTATCCCCATCATCAAGGAGCGCGACGGCAAGCTCGACCCGCTCTGCGTGCGTGACTTCTGCGAGTTCTGCGGCTACACCGAGACCGAGTTCTGGGCCATTCTGGACAAGTTCTACAATCGCGACCTGTTCGAGAAGAACGAGTACGGCGAGTGGCAGCTCAAGCACCCCATCTGGGAGGAAAACAAGTAATGGTACGTCATGTTATTTTGTGGAAATTAAAGGAGATGCCCGACGCCGAAAAGGCCGCCGTCAAGGCCGGCATCAAGGAAGGGCTGGAGGGTCTGGCCGGTAAGATCCCCGGTCTGCTGGATGTCCGCGTCTACACCGACGCCCTGCCCAGCTCTGCCAACGCTGACCTGATGCTGGACACGACCTTCACCGACGCCGCCGCGCTCAAAGGCTACTCCACCCACCCCGCCCACGTCGCCGTGGCAGACGGCAAGGTAAGACCGTACACCGCGGTAAGGACATGCTTGGATTTTAACGTGTAAGTAAGGAGACCCACCGAATGCTCTTTTCCAGTGCCACGTTTTTGTTTGCGTTTTTACCGGTAGTGGCCTTACTTTACTATCTGATTCCAAAACGCTGCACGGCGGCCAGAAACCTCTTTCTGACAGGGGCCAGTCTGCTGTTTTATGCGTGGGGTGAACCACGCTTTGTGTTGGTCATGCTGCTGGTCATCGTGTCAAGCTGGCTCTTTGCCTGTAAAATCGAGGCGTCGGCAAAAAATGCCCGGAAGGGTTTCCTGCTTGTAGCGGTCAGTGTGGATCTGACTGTACTCTTCATATTTAAATATCTTGGATTCTTTACGGAGAACTTGAACCGCCTGCCGTTTGTGCGACTTCCTGTTCCGCAAATTACACTGCCAATCGGCATTTCCTTCTTTACGTTTCAGGCAATTTCCTATGTGGTCGATGTGTACCGCGGGGAAGCGGCACAGAAAAGCCTGTGGGATGTCATGCTGTACATTGCTTTCTTCCCGCAATTGATTGCCGGTCCCATCGTTCGCTATTCTGATTTTGCAGACCAGATTCATAACCGACAGGAAAGTCTGCAAAATTGGAATAGGGGAGGGTATCGCTTCGCTATAGGACTTGGTAAAAAAGTCATTCTCTCCAACAACTTGGCCTATGTGGCGGACGCGGCGTTTTCCTCTGTGGGAAATTTGTCGTTCTCCATGGCATGGATCGGGGCTGTCGGATACTCTTTGCAGCTGTACTTTGATTTTTCAGGGTATTCGGATATGGCCATCGGTCTGGGGCAGATGTTCGGCTTTCACTTTCTGGAAAACTTTAACTATCCCTTCATCAGCCGTTCTATCACGGAGCTGTGGCGGCGGTGGCATATCTCGCTGGGCAGTTGGTTCCGCGACTATGTCTACATTCCGCTGGGCGGCAGCCGTGTGGCTGCAAAACGGCGGCTCTACTTCAACATTTTTATTGTTTGGCTGCTGACCGGCATCTGGCATGGCGCCAAATGGACGTACATTGTCTGGGGCATGATGTACTTCGTGCTTCTGTGTGTGGAGCGCATTTTGAATTTGTCCGGGCAGAAAAGCTGGCTTGGCTGGATTTATACGGTGTTCTTCTTCATCGCGGGCAATGTGGTGTTCCGGTCAGAGAATGTCACAGGCGCGCTTAAATATCTGCTGGCAATGTTCAATATCCACACTACGGGTTTACTGGACGAGAAGGCAGTTTACTATTTTGCAGAATATAAAATGTTTCTGCTCATCGGTATGGCCGCTGCCCTGCCCATTGCGGTCTGGCTGCGTGCTCAAGCAGGCAGACATGGGGCATGGATAGAGAGACTGCGCCCGGTCTGGTGCGCGGCAGTGTTTCTGGTTGCACTCTCCTTTATTGTAAAGGGCGGATACAATCCGTTCATTTACTTTGATTTTTAAGGGAGGTGCAGACATGAAGCAAAAACGATGGAAGGCCCTGCCGATGCTGCTGATGATGGCTGTGTTGGGCGGCGGAAGTGTACGGACCTGGAAAAACCTCGCAGTGCAGGCCGCCGATGCCGCAGCCCTGACGACGGACACGGTGGAGACGACAGCGCAGGAAAGCGTGCCGTTTTATCACGGAATGATTAATCTGAACACGTTTTTTCAGATGACATTGGGCAAAAATGTGATTGAGGACACTGCCGAGGGTGACGAGGTCGTCAAGCTGAAAAACGGCTATCTCACCTTTGTCTGTGAACCAGCGGATGTGACGGAGAGTGCTCGGTCACTTCTGTCACTGCAGGAAACCTGCGAGGAGAACGGCGCAGAGCTGTACTTTGTGCTGACACCGCAGAAAATCAGTAAATATGACCCGGAGCTGCCCACCGGTGTGCAGGACAATTATAACCCGATGGCGGATGCCTTTCTGGCTCAGTTGGGTGGACAGGTGCACTGTACAGACCTTCGGCAGGTCATCCACGAGAATGGTATAAACCAATACAACTTCTTCTTTAAGACCGACCACCATTGGACGCCGGAAGGAGCGTTCTGGTGCTGGGGACAGGTGGCGCAAATCCTTAAGAGCGAGTATGGCTTTGTGTTTGACGACGCCATCACCGATCTGAACAACTACACAGTGACCACTTATCCGAATTGCTTTTTGGGCAGTCAGGGCAAGCGCGTCGGCACGGTGTACGCTGGGTTGGATGACTTCTCGGTCATCACACCAAACTACGCCGCAGATTTTACGCTGACAGTCCCGGATAAGGGCATAGACCGCAGCGGCGACTATGTCAACACGCTGCTTGTGCCCGAAATGTTCGAAAAGAAAGACCTGTACACTGACAACCCCTACGCGGGCTACATTGGCGGCGATTATGGCCTTTGCCATATCGTGAATCACCAGCCGCCGAATGACAAGCGGGTGCTGCTGGTGCGGGATAGCTTTGCCTGTGCGTTTACGCCGTATCTGGCGCAGGCGTGCGCGGAGTTGGACACGATTGACAAGCGCGCGTTCCCGCAGACGATTGCCTCGTACATTGAGGAAACAAAACCGGATTTGGTATTGTTCCTTTACAACGCGGCGGAAATGCCCGCGGCAGAGAACTTTCAATAAAAAGCAAAATGGGATGGGACAACCATCCCATTTTATGTAGGAGGAAATGAAAATGCCCACCACCCTCATCCGCGGCGGCCTCGTCCATGACGCTGTCCACCGCGACGCCTGCAAGGCCGACATTCTGCTGGCTGACGGTAAGATTGCCGCTATCGGCGGCGGGCTGACTGCCCCGGCGGACGCTGCTGTGTTTGACGCCGACGGCCTTGATGTATTCCCCGGCTTTGTGGACGCGCACACCCATATCGGTCTCGACGGCTACGGCATCGGGTACGAGGGCTGCGACTACAACGAGATGAACGACATCTGGACGCCGCAGCTGCGCGCCATCGACGGCATCAACCCGCGCGACCCCTCGCTGGCCGACGCGCGTAAGGCGGGCGTGACCTGTGTCTGCACCGGCCCGGGCAGCGCCAACGTGCTGGGCGGCACCTTCCTGGCAATGAAAACCGTCGGCGAGCGCGTGGACAACATGATCGTCCGCGATCCCGTTGCCATGAAGTGCGCCTTTGGCGAGAATCCCAAGCGCTGCTACCGTGACAAGTGCGACTCCACCCGCATGTCCACGGCGGCGTTCCTGCGCGGTGCACTGATGCAGGCGCGGGACTACGGCGCACGCAAGCAGGCGGCCAACGGTGACGTGACCAAAATGCCCGTCTACAACCAGAAGCTCGAGGCCCTGCTGCCGGTGCTGGCGCGGGAGATCCCCTTAAAGGCCCACGCCCACCAGGCCAACGACATCTTTACGGCGCTGCGCATTGCGCGGGAGTTCGATCTGCGCCTGACGCTGGAGCACGTGACCGAGGGGCATCTCATTGCGGACGAGCTGGCAAAAGAAAAGGACGTGCCGATGGCTGTCGGCCCGAGCCTGACGTTTGCCAGCAAGTTTGAGCTGCAGAACAAATCCTGGAAAACCCCCGGCGTGCTGGCCAACGCGGGCTGCCACGTGTCCATCATCACCGACAACTCGGTCATTCCGCAGCAGTATCTGCCGCTCTGCGCAGGCATGGCGGTCAAGGCCGGCATGGACCCGTTCGACGCGCTGAAGGCCATCACCATCAACCCGGCGGAGCATATCGGCGTGGCCGACCACGTCGGCTCACTGGAGGTGGGCAAGGACGCGGACGTCGTCATCACGAACGGCTGCCCCTTCGAGGTCATGACCGAGGTGAAGGCAGTCTTTATCGACGGGGCGCAGGTTGCGGAATAACACCCCTTGCAAAATGATTTTCCTTGTGCTATAATACCTGCATACGGCAAAGGCGCCGTCTGATAGCATTGCTATCGGACGGCGTCTTTTCATTTTGATACAGAGCCGATTGGAGTGTAAAGAATATGGAAAAGATTCCCCGTCACATCGACATTGACTACAGCAAGTACGCACCGGACATCCCGGAGGACCGGCTCGAAGCCTACTACGGCCTGCCCAAGCACGTGCAGTTCTGCAAGGAATGCGTCATGAGCAACCAGAAGCCCAACTCCTGCTATGAGTTTGAGCACACGATCAACTCCATCAAGAAGACGATGGTCATTCAGGAGGACGGCGTCTGTGATGCCTGCCATGCCTGCCATAACAAGGCCAACGGTCATATCGACTGGGCCCTGCGCGAGAAGGAGCTGCGCGAGCTCTGCGACCAGTACCGCAAGAACGACGGCAGCTATGACTGCCTTGTGCCCGGCTCCGGCGGCAAGGACAGCTTCTACGCCGCGCACCTGCTGAAATACAAGTACGGTATGCACCCGCTGACCGTCACCTGGGCCCCGCACATCTACACGCCCTGGGGCTGGGAGAACATGCAGGCGTGGATCCACGCGGGCTTTGACAACTACCTGTGCACCCCCAACGGCATGACCCACCGCCTGCTGACCCGCCTTGCGACGGAGAACCTGTTCCACCCGTTCCAGCCGTTCATTCTGGGCCAGAAGCAGTTGGCGCCCAAGATGGCCGCGAAGTTTGGCATCCCGCTGGTGTTCTACGGCGAGAACGAGGCCGAGTTCGGCAACCCGATTGCCGACAACAACTCCGCCCTGCGCGATGAGCACTTCTTTGCGGTCAACGACTACGATCACATTTATCTGGGCGGTGTCAGCCTGCGCCAGCTGGAGGAGGACTATAAGGTGGACAAGGCCGATTTGGCCATCTACCTGCCGTCCGAGACCTCCAACCTTGAGAAAAACCACATTCAGGTGCGGTATCTGGGCTATTACGAGAAGTGGCATCCGCAGGGCGCGTACTACTACAGCGTCGAGCACGGCGGCTTCCGCCCCGCGCCGGAGCGTACCCAGGGCACCTACTCCAAGTACAACTCCATTGATGACAAGATCGATGATTTCTTCTACTACACGACCTACATCAAGTACGGCATCGGCCGCACCACCTACGATGCCGCGCAGGAGATCCGCAACGAGGAGATCACGCTGGACGAGGGCAAGGCGCTCTGCAAGAAGTTTGACGGCGAGTACCCCGACCGCTTTGAAAAAGAGATCTTTAAGTATCTGTCGCTGGATCGCCAGCATTTCCCGTGGGCCAGCCAGCTGTTTGAGCAGCCCAAGATGGACCGCGATTACTTTATGGATCTGGCCGACCGGTTCCGCTCTCCCCACATCTGGAAGTGGGAGGACAACATGTGGAAGCTGCGCTACACCCCCTACGAGGGCGACAGCGAGGTACTGTGGGGCGACCCGAGAGGCACGCACCACGAAATTTGAGACAAGGCTTCCCCCTTGGGGGAAGCTGTCCGCGAAGCGGACTGATGAGGGGGGCTTTCCGCGGCAGCTCGTTTGCGGGCAATCGCGGCATACGCGCCCCTCATCCGACCTCGCTTCGCTCGGTCGCCTTCTCCCCCGGGAGAAGGCTTTAACGAGGTTCATTTATGCAAAAAAAATACGACTGATCGCCCGTCTTGATGTCAAAGACACCAACCTTGTCAAGGGGATCCAGCTCGAGGGACTGCGCAAGCTGGGCGACCCGAACAGCTTTGCGAAAGCATACTATGAGCAGGGCATTGACGAGCTGCTCTACATAGACATTGTGGCAAGCCTGTACAACCGCAATAATCTAAGTGATATTGTGCGCAAAACAGTCGATGATGTGTATATTCCCGTCTGCGTGGGCGGCGGCCTGCGCAGCGTGGAGGATGTGCGCCACATCCTGTCGATGGGGGCGGACAAGGTTGCGATCAACACGGCGGCCATCAAGCGGCCTGCGCTCATCACCGAGGTGGCCGAGGCCTTCGGCAGCCAGTGCATGGTGCTGTCCATTCAGGCCAAGCGCAGCCGTACATGGCCCGGCAAGTGGGAGGCCTACTACGACAACGGCCGCGCCCACTCCGGCTACGATGTGGTCGAGTGGGCCAAGCGCGGTGTGGCGCTGGGCGCAGGCGAGATCCTGCTGACCAGCGTGGACTGCGAAGGGCTGCAGCAGGGCATGGATCTGGAGCTTATCAAGGCTGTGACCAGTGCTGTGAATGTGCCGGTCATCTGCGGCGGCGGTGTGGGCTGCGGCGATGACATTGTAGATGCTGCGCAGGCCGGTGCGGACGCCGTGGCCTGTGCTGCGGTGCTGCATTACCAAAAAGAGACCGTGCAGGAGCTGAAGGATGACATCCGCGCGGGCGGTGTGGGGGTGCGTAAGGTATGAAGGTGACGATCATTGATTACGGTCTGTCCAACCTGCTCAGCGTGCAGCATGCCTTTGCACGCTTCGGGGCGGAAACGCTGCTGACGAGTGACCCGGCGGAGGTGCTGCGCGCCGATGCGCTGGTGCTGCCGGGGGTCGGGGCGTTCCGGGACGGCATGGCCGGGCTGGAAAAGCTGGGCCTGATCGAGCCGATCCGGCAGAAGGCTGCTGCCGGTACGCCGCTGCTGGGTATCTGCCTTGGTATGCAGATGCTGTTTGACGAGTCGGAGGAGTTCGGCCTGCACAAGGGGCTGGGGCTGATCCCCGGTCGCGTGGTCAAAATCCCCGGCACCGATGCGGACGGCTGCCCCCAGCGGGTGCCGCACATCAGCTGGGAGCCGCTCTATCCCGGCGGGGGCCGCGCCGACTTTGCCGGCACCGCGCTGGCGCAGCTGCGCGCAGGGGAGGAGTGCTATTTTATCCACAGCTATGAGGCAAAGCCCCTGCAGGGCACGGACTGTTTGGCCTACACGACCTACGGCGGGCGGCAGATCTGCGCCGCCGCCACCCACGGCAGCGTCCTCGGCTGCCAGTTCCACCCGGAAAAATCCGGGGCGGTCGGACTCAAAATTATTGAGGAGTTTTTGAAGTCGGCCGAACGGTAGGGGCCGGGCATGCCCGGCCCGCGGCTTTCCCGTAAAAGCCCTTTTGCCGTACCGTGGAGGGCCGGACATGTCCGGCCCCTACAGAGCAATCATCTGCAACGCCCTGCGCGATTCTGCGCAGGGCGTTGCTTTTTCCCCTGCGATACGCTATAATGTATTTTGTATAAATGTGCAAAGGGGAATGAACCATGTCCGTTGATCTGCTTGTCGGCTCCACCGGGTTCGTGGGGGCAATCTGGCGGCAAAGCATACATTTGCCGCGGCCTGCCACAGCAGCGATATTGGCCGCGCAGTACGGCACCCGGCCGGAGCTTTGTGTCTACGCCGGGGTGCCCGCCGCCATGTTTCTGGCCAACGCTGA
>ENA-OQDL01000581-OQDL01000581.1-human-gut-metagenome-genome-assembly--contig:-NODE-581-length-22532-cov-18.750279_pt1 | contig 22532 bp, 18 predicted proteins | sample MGYA00242782_ERZ504609 | MGnify/ENA primary metagenome ERZ504609 (study PRJEB26092, sample SAMD00036320) | human gut metagenome | host: Homo sapiens | study: EMG produced TPA metagenomics assembly of... | reverse complement strand
GTGGGGCAGCTTCGAGGACTTCAAGCGCGACCTGGAGGAGTACATAGCCCATTGGAACACGCGGCGCAGGCAGGTAAGATTGAAGGGCCTGACGCCGGAGGAGTTCCGGAACCGGGCCCTTGCGGCGTAGTCGCTATTTATTCAGTCCAAGTTTCGGGGCGCAGTTCACTGCCCCCTTCGTGGTGGTCGCGCTGGCAACGGCGTTTCCCCAGATAAACCTGCCAAAATAAACCTGTCCCTTTTTGGTAGGTTTGGGATGCTACAATCTGGCTTGTACTTGAAACGCATCAAAGGGGCCGCTATGGCAAAGGTAAAAATCAGCGACGTCGCGCGCGAGGCCGGGGTTTCGTTGGGCACGGTTTCCAACGCGCTCAACCACCCCGAAAAGCTGCGCCCCGAGACCCTCAAGCTCATCAACGAGACCATCAATCGCCTTGGCTACCTGCCCAACCAAAGCGCCCGTCAGCTCGCGGGCGGCGCCACCAAGTCCTTTGGCCTGGTGCTCCCCCGTCTCGATCACGGCTTTTCGCTCCAAATCGCCAGCGGCGCCCACAACGAGGCCCGCAAGCACGGCTACGACTTGCTCATCGCCAACGCCGATAACGACGATATTCTCGAGGATCATTACCTGCGCTACTTTATGGGCACCCAGATGTCCGGCGTCATGGTTCAGCCCATGGCATCCCCCGACTGGCACCTCGCCATGACCAAGATGCCCGTGCCGATCGTCCATCTGGACATCCATTGCTCCGAGCCCGGCTACTACGTAGCGGCCGACAATGAGGCCCAGGGTCGCATCATTGCCGAACTTGCCATCGCCCGCGGCGCGCACCATATTGTCGTCGTCGGCCGAGCAGCATTTATGCAACTCACCCTGCGCGTCCTTGGCATTCATAAGGCGCTCGCCCTGCACCCCGATATCAAGATCGAAGTCATCGACGCCGGCGAATGGAATACCGCTGCCGACGGCTACGGCATCGGTGCCCAAATCGCCGAGCGCCCCGCGGACGAACGTCCCGATTTTGTCGTCGGCCTGACCGATGTGTTGGCCTCGGGCGTCGTTTCGGCACTGGTCGACAAGGGCATCTCTGTCCCCGGGCAAGTACGCGTAGCAGGCTGCGATGGCAACCCGCTCGCTTGGAGCGGATCGGTCCCGCTCACTACGGTAGCGCCCCCGGGCTACGAGATTGGCCGCAAGGGTGTCCAACTGCTGATGGAGCAAATCGAGAACAAGGCCCCGGCAAAGATCAAGCATATCCGTGTCGGCTCCGCAGCGCGTACCGTCACCGCAGTCGCCGCCGAGGATATCAACCGCCAAGAACTGGTACGTCCGTTCCTACTGGAACGCGCCAGCACCCAGGCAAGCAGCCAGACCGACGCCACGGCCATCAACCTCGGTGCGTATCTATAGCACGCCCGCGAGTATGCTAAGTCGCCGCTTAAGCAAAAGGGGCCCGACCATTGCCGGACCCCTTTTGCTTAAGCGCAAACGTGAGCAATCGCTCGTTTCAACGCCGCAATTTTCTAGCGCACAGTCTTGATTGCCGCCGCCAGGTCGAACAGCGTATCGAGCACGGCCTCGCAGCCATCCACCACGTCCTGCGGCAGCGGCACGATATCGGGGACGGCGAAGACATGGCATCCGGCCGTGATGCCCGAGACGCAGCCGTTGCGCGAATCCTCGACCACGGCACATTCCTCGGGAGCAAAGCCCGCGCGCTCGCAGGCGAGCAGATACATCTCGGGGTCGGGCTTGCCGTGCACGACGTCCTCGCCACACGTTACCGTTTCAAACTTGCCAAAAAGACCGACCATCTTAAGGTTGCGCTCGGCCGTAACGAGGCGCGACGACGTCGCTAGACCCACGTGATAGCCCGCAGCCAGCAGCTCGTCTAGGCACTCGGCGGCACCGGCCTTAAGTTCCAGTTCGGTCTTGACCATCTCGTCGCGAATCTCCTTGTGGCGACGATAGATCGCCTCGGTGGTTTCATGGCTGCCGTAATGCTCATCAAGGATGTCCATAACATCGGGCAGCGTGCGGCCGATAAACTGATGGATCAGCGCTTCATCAATCGCGAGCCCCAGCTCAGCGGCGCCTGCCTTCCAGGCCTTAATCCCCAAACGCTCGGTATCGACCAGCGTTCCATCCATGTCAAAAATAACAGCCTTGATCATATCGGTCCCCCATCGACTCTCGCTGTCGCATTGCCGCAACTCTACCGCATTTGGCAACTTGTATATAACGTATATACCATATTGCACTTTCGTTACACAGATAGAAGTCTTATGGCAAGTAACGCATTAGGATTATAGTTTTCGATCGAGTACTCAACGATAAGGAACGTTTCATGATTTTAGACACCACGGCACCCGCAGAGGAGCTTCAAGACAAGCTATCGGCGCTCGAACAGCTGCTTTTGGCATACGGGCGCGTGGCCATCGGGTTTTCCGGCGGCGTTGACAGCAGCTTTTTGGCCGCCGTGTGCGCCCGCATCATGCCTACCAATACCCTCCTCATCCATCTCACCACGCCGCTCATCGGCACGCCCGAACAGACTTCGTTTGAGCAGTCCGTTGATGGACAGGCCAATGAGGGGCCGCATTTTAAGCTCCCCGTGCTCAATCTTTCGGTGGATCAGCTGCAGCTCCCCCAAGTAGCCTGCAACGATGCTAATCGCTGCTACCACTGCAAGCACGCCGGCTTTACCGCCATCGTCAACCACGCCAAGTCGCTCGGCTTTCCCACCGTCATCGATGGCAGCAATGCAAGCGATCGCGGTGACTACCGCCCCGGCATGCGTGCGGCAGAAGAGCTCGGCGTACGCTCCCCTCTCATGGAGGTCGGCTTTACCAAGGACGAAGAGCGCGAGCTGCTGCGCGCATGGGGCTATCCCGTTTGGAACCTGCCGGCGGGAGCATGTCTTGCCACCCGCGTCCCCACGGGCGAGGAGCTTACGCGCGAGAAGGTCGATTTGATCCGCACCTGCGAGGACTACCTGCACGATCTTGACCTGGCACAGGTACGCGCGCGCTTGGTCGGCGGCTGCATGCATATCGAGGCCGCACCCGCAGATGTCGCCAAGATTGCCGCGCTCGGCGGCACCGCCGTCGATGCCGAGGGCAAGACCCCGCTGCCCGCCGCCATCGAGTCCGCGCTGCGCGGGCTGGGCTGCGACCATATCTCCCCCGAGGTCACCCCCTACATTCACGGCAACATGAACCTTTAGGTTACGCCGTTTTACAAACGGCGTAACTGCTCGGCGCTGCGCGGGCTCCGGACACGGCAATCTGACGTTCAACTTCACGGGCGCGACCAAAAGGTCAGCGCCCGCTTGTTTCACGTCACCTTACCGCACCCGGAGACCGCTCGCTCGCATATGCTCAACCTGCACTGCGTTAACTGACCCGCCAATAAGGGACAGGTTTATTTTGGCAGGTTTTATCTGGGGAAATATCGCGAGGCAGTCGCCCCCCTAGCACCCATCTCACTTCGAGAGACACAAGAGGGGCGACTCGGCTGCATCTACTTCTTCCGATAGCGGCGGTTGCGGCTCGTCGATGAACCCATTACTTCGATGAGTCCTTTATCCGCCATTTTTGGCAGATGGTAGCGGACGGACGAAATTTTGACCCCCGATGCAACCGCTATTTCTCGCGCCGTCATATCCACTTCGGCTCTGAGAGCCTCCAGGATCCTATCCGCTGTCGAAGCTGACGATTCTCTGCTCATATCGATAATCTCAAACGTGTCTTTGCCACATTTTGACAGGACATGTTTATCGACAAGATTCCCGCAGATCAGGCGAATGTCATCCGAATCCCACTTCAGGGCCTCTCGTATTTTTTGAACATCGCATACGCACCCATGCTCCCGCATAAACATGAGCAATGTTTCCTCGCGATCCGTCAGCTCGGTGCCCACATGGCTCTGAATCCACGTGCGGTTTTCAGCAAGCTCCGCCCCGTGCCGGGAAAGCAGCACCGTAAACGAATCGGCCTTAACGATAAATTTCGGCCTTCCAAGCGAACGAGACTCCATCTCGCGAATCATAGCCGGGATACCAGATCCCTGGCTTTCTGCAACGGGCCCCTCGGCATGCTCTAACGGCGTCGCCCCCATTAGGCTCATGAGCTTTGGGTTTCGGCAGCGCGATTCCCCGTCTGCAAGATTGTCCACCGTCTTTCCGCCCCAAAGCCCACCGGGGTTTTTGATCTCTATTCTGTCTGGATAGATATCGACACTCACGGCCTGCCCCACAAACATGGGCGAATATTCTCGATGGATGCAGGCGTTTGCCAAGGCCTCGCGCAAAACCTCCTGGGGAACTTCCCAATCCTCCCTTCTGCCAGCGCCTTGCACTATCGCCGCTTTGCGCAAGTTCCGTCCAATCGCGACAAGGGCATCTTCGATGCAAGCCGGAATCGGGCCATCGCACAACTGGCGGTCAATAAACCGGGGTTGCCCGGGTGCAGATTTTTCCACATCGGAATGAACGGCGACATCAATCATGAGTTTGGGATAGAACTGCTGGGGGTAAATTCCCGCCGACAGAAGCCCTGCGAGCTTCACCGCACCATCCTTTGTAGTGATATTGAGTCTGACCAGCTGCTTTTCCAGCGTATCGGCCCCGCGCAAAACGCGGGGGGTCTGCAGCCGGCGATTTGCGATAATAGACCGCACGACATCTGGATCCAAATCCTCGACTGTTGCCTCCGAAACCACCGTGCCGTCTGCATCGCTCGGAAGCAACGCACTCTGCAGCTCATATAGCTCAGCGGGTGACATCTTGATATCTTTATCATCCACGCGCTTGTAGCTACCGTTCTGCACGCCGCGCGCGCCGATATAGCAAGGCTTCGCTTTAAGCTCAAGTTCAAAGATGCGCACCAGAAGCACCTGGAGCCCGTCGACCTCGCCTCGATCAAGCTCGTACCGTGGCGCATGGGTCACCACTGCCGCTGAGCCTCCGTCTCCGATACCCGAAACAAACTGATCGCGCACCCTATCGATAGCAAAGTTAGCCGAAGGAACAAATCCTTCGGCTTCGTTTAGGCCCAAAATAATGAGCCCACCCGCAGTGTTCGCAAAAGCGCTCACTGTCTCCCATACGTCTGCGCTCAATTTATTCGTGCAGGCTTTAACTTCTACCGATGCGTCATCAGTCCCCCGCCTGCGAAGGCGCTCAACGATAAGGCCAAGAGGTTCATCCAGCAGCATTGGCATTCCGTCTCTCTAAAACGATAGATTTATCTCTCTAAAGTATAGTATATCTCTCTAACTTTAGAGAGATAAGCACCTTATTTTAGAGAGACATTTAGAGAGATGTATCGAATTCACTGTTAGATAGCCCAATGTTATCTCTTTAACTGGCTTTCTCTTTAGAGAGACAATTAGAGAGACGAGCGCGACCTCTCTAATCAAGGGCACCACTCTTTAAGGTGCACACTCCCTAACCGTGCCCTAAGTTGCGGTGAAATAGTCCCCCGATTAACCTGCCAAAAAGGGACAGGTTTATTTTGGCGGGTTTTATCTGGGGAAACGCAAAATAGCCCCACATACACAACCACCGCAGCTCCATATGAGGCAAATGAATCAGTAGCGTCTATCCCAAATCTTGAGTATTTGTTCGACAGAACGGCCCCTGCCGGCTCCTGCTAGACTGGTAGATTCCCAACCGTCCATCCAGGAGCCGCAATGTCGCGCAAGTCCGCCTACAAGCAAGTACTTTCCATCGGCGCCGCCGTGGTGCTGGGGTTTGCGCTGTTCACAGGGTCGCTCGACGGAGCGCCCAAGTTGTTGTCGCCGCAAAGTGATGAACAGGCGGCAGCTCTGGCCGAAAAACAAAACGAAAGTCCCAGCCGCACCGACGACGAGGCGGACCTGGTCGATCGGCTCGAATCAGGAACGGCGAGCTCCCCGGACCCTCAAAACAGCCAGGACTCTGGCGATGGCTCCGATTCCGCCACAACCGACACCGGCGACGGCGCTTCCGCGGACAGCGCCGCCACCCCCATCGACGAGGTCGAAAACCCCGACCTCAACCGCGCCCGCGGTGTTTATCTCAGCAGCATTCCCGACTACGCCGGCAACCCCTACGTTGCCCTGCGCGCCGACAGCACGCACCCGCTCGGCACACCATCATTCACGCTCGATGAATACGAGCGCGCTACAGAAGAGGGTTGCTTTAAGAAGTTCTCCAAGCTTGACAGCCTGGGCCGCACCCGCAAAGCGCTCGCCTGCGTGGGCCCCGAATCACTCGGTCAAGGCGAGCGCGGCGATATCTCGCGTATCCATCCCGCTGGATGGCGCCAGCAGCGCTACGACTTTATTCCGGGCCAGAGCCTCTACAACCGCTGCCATCTCATCGCCTGGTCGCTCTGCGGCGAAAACGCCAACCGCAAGAATCTCCTCACCGGCACGCGCTATCTCAACGAGACGGGCATGCTACCGTTTGAAGAGCAGATTCTCAACTATATTCGCGATACGGGCAACCATGTGCTCTACCGCGTCACGCCCATGTACAACGAAGAGGAACTTGTCTGCCGTGGCGTGCGACTTGAGGCGCAATCGGTCGAGGACCACGGCAAGACCCTGTGCTTCCACGTGTACTGCTACAACCTGCAGCCGCATGTGCAGATCGACTACGCCACCGGCCGCAATCAGGCCTCGGGGGACTAGGGCCGACCAAGCTGCCCCAAAACCTAAAATGATCCGTTTTCCTCCGTCCCCCAGGGATCAAAAAGGGCCGCCCTGGATTGCCCAGAGCGGCCCTTGCACCGGCATTCATGTTGCAGGCAACGCCACGCGCTACTTGGCGCGGCCCTCCTCATAGCGCTCGACCAGCTTGGCCTGAACGTCATAGGGCACCTGCTCATAGCCCGCGGGCTTCATGGTAAAGTCGCCCGTGCCGCGCGTGATGGAGCGCAGGCGCGTCGAGTAATCCGTCAGCTCGGCCAGCGGCGCCTGGGCAATGACCACGGTGTCTCCGCGCTCATCGGTCTCCATGCCCGTCACGCGACCGCGCGAGGCCGAGATGTCGCCCATCACGGCGCCGGCGTAGCTCTCGGGGATCGTCACCGTGATTTCCTCGATAGGCTCCAGCACCACTGGATCGGCATCGGCGCATGCCTTGCGCAGGCCGATGCGAGCCGCCGCGCGGAACGCCATCTCGTTGGAGTCGACGCTGTGATACGAACCGTCGTACACCGCGACGCGAATGCCCGTGAGCGGGTAGCCGGCAATAATACCGTCCTTCATGGTCTCCTGGACGCCCTTGTCCACGGCGGGAATCAGCGAGCGCGGAATGCGACCGCCCACGACCTCGTCCACGAACTCATAGCCGTCGCTCGTGCCGTCGGACCCAATGAGCGGCTCGACGCGCAGCCAGCAGTCGCCGTACTGACCGGCGCCGCCGGTCTGCTTCTTGTGGCGACCCTGGGCGCTCGCCGTGCGGCGGATGGTCTCGCGATACGGAATGCGGATCGGCACGCTCTTGGCGGCGACCTTGGTGCGGTCCTCCAGACGGTTGAGCAGCACCGAAACCTGTGCCTCACCAACGGCAGAGATAATGGTCTGGCCAGTCTCCTCGTCGCGGTCGATGCTCATGGTCGGGTCTGCCTTGCAGGCCTTCTCGATAAACGTGTAGAGCTTCTCTTCGTCGCCGCGATTCTCGGCCTCGATGGCGATGCGATACTGCGAGTTGGGGAACTTAAACGCAGCAGCCTCGACCTTACCGGTAATGGAGAGCGTATCGCCCGTCTCGGCCGCCAGCTTGGGCGCCACGATGATGTCGCCGGCATAGGCGTGACCGACCTCGGTCATGTCGCGACCGCACATCACATACAGGTGAGCCAGACGGTCGCCCTTGCGCGTGCGCGCGTTGATCAGCTCAAGACCCGGCTCAAGCGTACCCGTCAGCACCTTGATAAAGCTGATGCGACCCTGCTGCGGATCGGCCAGCGTCTTAAACACAAACGCCACCGGACGGTCATCGTCACTCGAGATCTTAAGCGAATCGCCGTCGATGAGCGGCATCTCGCCGTAGTCGGTCGGCGCCGGGAAGTACGTCGCGATGTCGTCCATCAGCGAGTTGACGCCCTGCTCCTTAATGCAATCGCCCGCAAAGACCGGCACAAAGATGCGCTCGGCAATCGCCTTCGACAGCAGGCCTTCAAGCTCCTCCTGCGTCAGCGTCTCCTCGCCTTCCAAGTACTTCATCATCAGTTCGTCGTCGGCCTCGGCCACCAGCTCGCACAGATGGTCATGGGCCTCCTCGGCCTGGGCACGATACTCCTCGGGAATCTCCGACTCAACGGCCTCGGCGCCGTTGCAGCGGCGCGCCTTCATGCGCACCAGGTCGATGATGCCGTCAAAGTCCTCGCCCTCGCCCCAGGGAAGAGTCACGGCGCCCAGGCGCGTACCAAAGCGCTCCTGCAGCAGGTCCATTGTGGTCGCAAAGCTGGCCTCGGAGCGCGACAGGCGGTTTACGAACACCGCACGCGCCAGGCGCAGGTCCTCGGCGGCATACCAGAGCTTAACCGTCGTAGGCTGCGGGCCGGCCTCGGCGTCGACCACAAACAGAGCCGTCTCGCAGACGCTCATCGCGGCAAAGGCGTCGCCGATAAAATCGGGGTAGCACGGGGCATCGAGCACATTGATGCGCGCGCCCTTCCAGTCGATCGGCGCAATGGTCGTCGAGATGGAAAATGCACGCTTAACCTCTTCGGGGTCATAGTCGAGCGTGGGCTTGGTGCCGTCGTGGCCGCCCAGGCGGGCGGTCTTGCCGGAAAGGTGGAGCATGGCTTCGGCGAGTGAAGTCTTGCCCACCCCGCCTTGGCCTACGAGCACCACGTTCCTTACGTTACCGGTCTTGGGAGCACCCATGATGACCTCCTTGCAGGGCCGCGCGCAATGCGCGACGCCAACGGGGAGAGTTCGCGGTCGGTGCCATCCCGGGAGCAGCATGGTCGGCAGCCGAGCCGACTCACCCTCCAAATGTCCTATGCCACCACCCTACCCTCACGGGCGACCGTCCATGCACACCTTTCGGCACACGTATGAATACAGGCGGCGAGAGGAAGAGACAAGCTTGTGAGGCAATTATTGAACCCCGTCGATGTAAACAAAAAGCCGCCACAGACCGTAAGACCTGTGGCGGCTTCGCCTCAATTGCCTCAATTAATAGTTGAGTAAATACCTGAGTCTATCCCTCGATACGGCTCAAGAACTCACGCGTGCGCTGCTCGCGCGGATGGTCGATAACCTGCTCGGCAGGTCCCTCCTCGACAATGCGACCGCCGTCCATAAAGACCACGCGGTCGGCAACATCGCGCGCAAACTGCATTGCGTGGGTCACGATTACCATCGTCATATTCTGCGCCGCCAGGTCCTTAATGACACGCAGCACCTCGGCCGTCAGCTCGGGATCGAGCGCCGAAGTCGGCTCGTCAAAGAATATGATTTCCGGGTCGAGTGCCAGGGCGCGGGCAATACTCACGCGCTGCTGCTGACCGCCCGAAAGCTCACACGGCACCTTGTTCTCGTTGCCCGTAAGCCCCATCTGCGCGATCAACTCATGCGCACGCGCCTCCGCCTGCTCGCACGGGCGCTTGAGCACGCGAATCGGAGCATCGGTGATGTTTTTCATCACCGTATAGTGCGGGAACAGGTTGTAATTTTGGAACACCAGGCCGAATCGCGAGCGCGCCTGCTTGGGCACATCGCCCTTCGCATAGACCGCGCCCGAACCCACATCCGTCGCAACGGCAAGGTCGCCAAACGAGAGCGAGCCTCCGTCGAGTGTCTCGAGCAGCGTGGCACACCGCAGCAGCGTGGACTTGCCGCCACCCGAAGGCCCGATAATCGCCACGACCTCGCCACGCTTCACCTCAAGCGAGATATCCTTGAGCACCTCATTGCCGCCAAACGCCTTACGCGCGTTCGATATATTCATTACCGAATTAATCATGGTAGTAATCCAATTTTTTCTCGGCGGCGCCCAGCAGCATCTCGACGACGAAATTAAAGACCCAGTAAATCAGCGCCGCGATCGCAAACGGCACCATGCTCACTTGCGAGGCAACCAGCGCCTTGGCCGTCGAGAACATCTCCCCCACGCCGATGGCAAACGCCAGCGATGTGTCCTTGACCAGCGTGATGATCTCGTTGCCCATCGCCGGCAAAATGCGTTTGGCAACTTGCGGCATCACGATGTACAAAAATGTCTGCAGACGCGAGTAGCCCAGCACCTCGGCGGCCTCATATTGACCACGCGGAATCGACTGCAGGCCCGAGCGATAGATCTCGGCAAAGTAGCCGGCGTAGTTGATGATGAACGCCACAACGCACGCCGTCCACTTGGAATCGGGCGTGAGCGAGATGCCAAACACGTAGTACGGGGCAAAGTAGATCGCAAACATCTGCAGCATAAGCGGCGTGCCGCGCATCACCGAAATATAGATGCGCGCAATCCAACGCAGCGGCGCGACCTTGCTCATGCGCATAAACGCCACGGGGATTCCCAGCGGAATCGACCCCAGCAGCGTCAGCACAAACAGCTGCAAACTGACCAAGAATCCCTGGCCAAGCATCTGCATCATGACCTGAATAGACAACCCAAGCTCTCTTTCACAGTAACGGAACAGCGAACCCAATGCTAAAGCGGGTTTTCCAGGTGCCCGAGTTTGCCGTGAAAGAGGAGCGCCGCGTACTAAATGTACGCAAGCGACGGTTTGAGCGGCAAAATCGGGTGCCTGGGAAAGCCGCTATTTGAGAACCCAGTTGTCGAAGGATAGACCGTATTCTGCATACTTGTCGCACAGGTCCTTGACCGTGCCGTCCTCGTAGAGCGCCTTGAGCGACTCGGTCACGGCATCGGCCGACTTGGTGTCGCCCTTCTTAAAGCCAACGGCGTAGTGCTCGCTGGACAGCGGCTTGTCGAGCTGCGTATAGGCATCGGGCTTGGCGGCAAGCTGATACTGGGCAATCGAAAGGTCGCAAGCCACGGCATCGACCGCGCCGCTCTCGAGCTGCATAAAGGCCGTGTTGTACTCGCCGATGGTATCGAGCGTGGCAAACGTCGCGGCCAGATCCTTCTGGTCGCCCTCGAGCACATCCTGCGCAGCGGAATCGGTCTGAGTGATCACGGTCTTGCCAGCGAGATCGTCCCAGCTCTTGATACCCGCGTCCTTCTTGACCACGAGCACTTGCTCGTTGAGCATGTACGGCTCGGAGAACGTGTAGCCGTCCTCACGGCCCTCCATGGTAAAGCCGTTCCAGATGCAGTTGATGGCGCCGGAGTTGAGCAGCGTGTCCTTGGCATCCCAATCGATGGCCTCGTAATCGACATCCCAGCCCTGCTTATCGGCAACGGCCTTGGCAAGGTCAAGGTCAAAGCCCGTGTACTCGCCGTCATCGCCCACAAAGCCGTACGGAGGGTAGGACTTGTCAAAGCCCACCACGAGCTTCTTGGACTCCGCGGCGCCCTTCACATCCTTGGCCGCGGCAGAACCAGCAGCGGAGCCCTTGCCAGCACCACCGCCGCAGCCGACAAGACCAAGGCCGAGCACCGTGGCGAGCGAGCCGGCTAGACCAACAAACTGACGACGAGACATATCGGTATTCATGGTATTCCCCCTTGGTGGCACTTTAGTTAAGTAAAGTGAGTCGTGTAACGTTCAGAATCATACACTTTAGCGTGATAGAGCACAAGGCGAGTTTGCCCGTCGCGTGAGGGGTGTGGGGGTTAAGTTTCCTGCTCTACAGTCCTGCTCACGACGGAGGCCACATTAAGTGGCCTCCTGTTCGTGCGGAACTCGCGATAAACTTAACCCCCACACCCCTCACGCGGCGGGCAACCGTCGTTGGGCTTATCACTGACACGAATAAACCGCTTGTATATCGTCTGCTGGCTTGGCACGGTACAATACTTGCAGCTTTAATTCATGAATAAGTGGAGTTATTGATGGCAGAATCTCGTGCGGAGCGTAGGGCTCGTCGTGCTTTGGTGGAGGCGGTTGAGGGGTCGAAGGAGGAGAAATCTTCTACGAAATCCAAGTCTTCTAAAGCTGCAAAAAGCAAATCGACCAAGAGCAGGGCTAAGACCAAGCGTTCTGACTCTCGTCGAGGCGGAGACAAAGCGTCTCAGACTCGCTCCAAGCGTCCGCATAAAGATCCGGTTTCGCCTGCGCGTAAGGCTGTGGATCCCAAGTCTCCCTGTTCCATCATGAGAGCTTGTGGCGGATGCACGTCGCTCAATCGTCCTTATAAAAAGCAGTTGGCAGCTAAGCAGGCTGCTATGGAGGAGCTTTTTGCTTCGCTTTGTGAGCGTGAGGGCATTGCTGTAGATCCTATTCGTGGCATGGGTGTCACCCTGGGCGACCCGGGCAAGTATCCTGCGCCGCGTGGTTTTCGTCATAAGGCTGCCACTCCGTTTGCTCCCGGCAAAGAGGGCGCTGTCCGCTGCGGCTTTTTTGAACGTGGGACGCACAGGATCGTTGCTGTTCCTGAATGCCCTGTCGAGGCGCCGGGCACTCGTCAGATTCTCAACGGCATCGCTCGCGAGGCCGAACGTCTGCATATTCCTGCCTTTAACGAAGACAAGCATCTGGGGCTGCTTCGCTATGCCGTCGTTCGCTGCGGCTGGCGCACCGACCAGATTATGGTCACCCTCGTGACCGCTCAGCGCGACCTGCCGCATGCGCAGGAGTTCTTTGAGGCTGTCGCCGCACTCGATCCGCATATCGTCACCGTCGCTCAGAACATCAACGGTCGCCCCGGCAATGCCATCTTGGGTGAGGAGACTCGTATCGTCTATGGCGCCGAATGCATGCGCGACCAGCTGCTCGGCTGCGAGTTCGATATCTCCCCCACCGCGTTCTATCAGACCAATCCGCAGCAAACCGAGCTGCTCTATCGACTTGCCATTGACGGCATGGACCTGCAGCAGGGTGATATTCTTATGGACGCTTACTGCGGCAGCGGAACCATCGGCCTGTGCGCCGTGAAGGATGCCCAGGACAAGGGCATCGGCATTATGCTGCTCGGCGTGGAGCGCAACCCGGCGGGCATTGCCGACGCACGTCGCAATGCCGAGCTCAACGGCCTCACCCGCAGCGCTTGGTTTATGGCCGACGACGCCACCGATTACATCCTGGACGCCGCCGACAACAACGAGCGGATCGATGTCCTTTCCATCGACCCGCCGCGCGCCGGCTCCACCCCCGAGTTCCTCGAAGCCGCCTGCGCACTCAAGCCGCGCCGCATCACCTATATCAGCTGCAACCCTGTGACCCAAGAGCGCGACCTGCACCAGCTCCTCGACGGAGGCTATCGCCTGCTCAAGATCACGCCCGTCGACATGTTCCCCCATACCGACCACACCGAAACCGTAGCGGTCCTCGAGCGCCGCTAATCCACCCCGGTAGATTTTCGAGACAAGAAAGGGGGCGGCCCGTCTGGACCGCCCCCTTCGCTTGGCTTATGAACTCCGCTACATCCCCTTGCGCAGGTCACACACGCCGGCTGCCGCCATCTCGCGCAGCAGCGTCTCGCGGTCGCGCGTCACGATCAAATCCAGCGGGAAGTGAATCTCGTCGAGCATCTTGCGCGCGTGATCGAGCTTGCCAATGGCCATGCCAATGTGGGCATCGGTCGACACGCCAATGCCCACGCCCAGTTCGGCACAGCGCTCGGCGATCTTGCGGCATACGGCCCAATGCTCAGTGTCGACACCGTGTTCAAGACTATGGTTGTTGATCTCGATAATCTTGTGCTTGGCCTTAGCCGCCAACAGCACCTCGTCGATATCGAACGGCACGCCCGAGCGCCCTGTGTGGCCCAGCATGAACACCTTGGGGTGCTCCAGGGCATTGATGTACATCTGGGTCGTTTGGGCGAGCGTCGCGCCTTCGGCAAACTGCGGGTTATGCACGCTTGCCACCAAATAATCCAAATTACGCGTCACCAAATCGAACAGCGAATGCTCACGACTATACGAATCGCCGGCGATATTGAGCGAAACGGGAATGTCCTCGCCAAACAAGCTTCCGTCCAGCGAAACGATATCGGCCTCGGCGCCGCGGAGCACCAGCACGCCGCTCCAAATGCGCGGCCAGATATCCTGGTTAATAAAGAACTGGAAACTGCGCAGGTCATTGGGGCAAGGCGTAACCATCGAGCTTAAATGATCGGCGGAACCGAGCACCTGAAGGCCACGCTCCGCCGCCCAATAGATGTTCTCCTCAATGGTTGAGTACGCATGCGCGGAGAACATCGTATGAGTATGGATATCACAGGAAAGCAGGTAGGGCATCAGGTCTCCTTGTCCAGCATGGCCGTCGCGTATATTCATTGTACGCATAGCTTTCGGCAGTCGTAAAACTGCTTCATCCCAATCACACAACGGCATAGACAACGGGGTCTGGCTTAACACCAAACCCCGTTTCACGTAAAACATTGTAAGCAGAGCGCTTTACTTTTAACGATACTCGTCCGCCAACTGTTTCCAAGCGGGTAGCGAATTGATAATCGTTTCGTAACTCACGCAATAGCCCAGGCGGAACCAACCAGGCATGCCAAAGCTGTCCGAGGGCACCGCAAGCAGCTCATACTTCTTCGCGCGCTCACAGAACGCATTCGCATCGGGCTCCAGTGCCTTCACCCACAGGTAGAATGCACCATCCGGCTCAACATAGGTGTAGCCGTACTCCGCTAGTGCGTCGGTAAGCGCGGTGCGGTTGCGAGCATAGGCCTCGACATCACTCGGCTCATCGATGCAATCGATGATCACGCGCTGGAAGAGCGCCGGTGCACACACGAAGCCCAGCGTACGGGCGGCACCGGCAACGGCGGGCATTAGACGAGCTGCCTGAGGATTCGTATTGGGAACCAGGATCCACCCGACGCGCTCGCCCGGTAGCGAAAGCGACTTGGAATACGAGTAGCACACGATGGTGTGCTCGTAGATCGAAGGCACCCAAGGCACCTCGGCGCCATAGACAATCTCGCGATACGGCTCATCAGAGATGAGCATAATCGGATTCTCGGGATCGCGCTGAGCGTTGGCCTCGCGCAGAACATTGGCCAGTCGCGTCAGCGTGTCGCGTGTATATACGGCACCAGTCGGATTGTTGGGCGAGTCGATGATGACGGCAGCCGTCTTATCGGTAATCACCTTGAGCACGTTACTCACGCTCAGCTGGAACGTATCTTCATCGGCGAGCGCCTCAACACACGTGCAGCCGGCCTTCTCAATCCACACGCGATACTCCGGAAAGTACGGGGCGATAACAACAACCTCATCGCCCGGGTTCGTAACGGCATTGAGCGTGCAGGTGAGCGAAGCCGCGGCACCCACCGTCATAAAGACGTCCTTGCCCTCATAGCTCGTGCCAAAGCGACGGTTGAGCGAGTCGGCGACGGCTGCTCGACATTGCGGCAGACCCGGCGCAGGCGTGTATCCATGCAGCTGGTCGCTCGGCAGCTCCAAGGCCTTCTTAATGGACTCAGCCACGGCGGCAGGTGCCGGAACGCTCGGGTTACCCAGCGAAAAATCGAATACGTTCTCCGCGCCGATCTGTGCCTTGCGCTCAAGGCCATAGCTAAAGATCTCACGGATGATGGAGCTTTCCGCACCGCGAGCATACATAGTTTCATTGATCATCTGTTCCCCTTTCGCATAGGCGCTATTGTACGCTTTAGCTGAGCAAAGTGCCGCAGCAATGTTGATTGGGGACAGACTTAAATGCGTGAAAACGCTCATTTAAGTCTGTCCCCAATCAACATATCGCTCAAAAGAAAAGCCTCCACAGGTTTCCCCGCAGAGGCTTTCGCTACAAGAACTATTTGTCGGCGTCGGTGTTGCCGTCAGCGTTGGCAGCATTGCCATCACCGGCATCATCGGATGCGGCTTCGGCATCCTCCTGCATGGCCGCCTGCGCAAAGGCCGCGGCATCAGCCGCCAGCTCCTCCTCGCTCATACGAGGCGCGCGCTTCTTGGTCGGCATGCCGGCCGCCTTAGCATTGCGCTCCTCCTTGGCCGCCAGGATTTCGCCCTCGCGCTCAAGGTAGGCGTCCCACTCGTTATCGAGCAGGGCATTCACGGCATCGCCCTCGACAGTCTCGCGCTCAAGCAGCACCTTCGCCATCAGATCGAGCTGATCGCGACGGGCGTCCAGGATCTCGACCGCGCGACGATGGGCCTCACGCATAATGCGCTGAACCTCGATATCAATGCGGCGCGCCGTCTCCTCGGAGTAATCCTGGTGATCGGCATAGTCGCGACCCAGGAACACCTGATGCTGCGCCTCACCAAACACCTGCGTTCCCAGCTCCTCGCTCATGCCCAGGCGCGTGACCATCTCGCGCGCCATCTTGGTCGCGCGCTCCAGGTCATTACTCGCGCCCGACGTGATGTCGTCGCACATGAGTTCCTCGGCAACGCGACCGCCCAAGAACACGGCAAGCTCGTCGAGCATCTCGTTCTTGGTCTTGAGGAAGTGGTCCTCCTGCGGAAGCTGCAGCGTATAGCCCAACGCCTGGCCGCGGCTGACGATCGAGATCTTGTGGACCGGATCGGAGTGCTCCAGGATGTGACCCACTAAAGCGTGGCCGCTCTCGTGATAGGCAATCGTGGTGCGCTCGGCTTCGGTCATCACGCGACCCTTGCGCTGCGGACCGGCGATCACGCGCTCCATTGACTCCTCGACCTCGTCCATCGAGATCACGGAACGATGACGGCGGGCAGCCAGCAGTGCAGACTCGTTGAGCAGATTTGCCAGATCGGCGCCGGTGAAGCCAACGGTCATCTGGGCGAGCTTCTCAAACTTAACGTCCTCGTCCATCGGCTTGTTCTCGGCATGCACGCGCAAGATCTGCTCGCGGCCCTTCACATCCGGACGGTCGACCGTAACCTGACGGTCAAAACGACCGGGACGCAGCAATGCCGGATCCAGGATGTCAGGACGGTTGGTCGCAGCGATCAGGATGACCGACTCGCTCTCCTCAAAACCGTCCATCTCGACAAGCAGCTGGTTGAGCGTCTGCTCGCGCTCGTCGTGACCGCCTCCCAAGCCAGCTCCGCGCTGACGTCCCACGGCATCGATCTCATCGATGAAGATGATCGACGGGGCCTGGGACTTGGCCTCCTTAAAGAGGTCACGCACACGGCTGGCGCCGACACCTACGAACATCTCGACAAAGTCGGAACCCGAGATGCTAAAGAACGGCACGCCCGCCTCGCCGGCAACGGCCTTGGCCAGCAGCGTTTTACCGGTGCCCGGAGGGCCAACCAGCAACACGCCACGCGGGATCTTGGCGCCCAGCTTGCGATAGCGATCCGGATCGCTCAAAAAGTCACGGATCTCCTCGAGCTCCTCGACTGCCTCGTCCACGCCGGCAACGTCCTCGAACTTGACCTTGGGGCGTGTGGCCTCGTTGGTCTTGGCGTTGGTCTTGCCAAACTGCATGTTCCTGTTGTTAGCGCCCATCATCTGGCGCATAAAGTAGAACATGATGGCGATAAGGGCGATCGTCGGAAGCACACTCATCGCCAAGTCGCCCCAAAAATCGGGATCGTTGGTGTTGACGATGTACTTGGTATCGGGGTGCTCCGCCATGAGCTCGGCAAGCGAATCGGAGCCGACATAGGTCGAGGAAAAGCTCTTGAGCTCACTCGTGTCGCCCTTGTCCTTTTTTGTCTTCCAGTAATGACCCGCCACGCTTCCGTCCTGAACCGTATAGGTCAGATCTTCGACGCGATCCTGCTTAATGGCGTTGACCATCTCGCTCGTCGCGAGCTTAACGGTATTGCTGGAGCTGGCAAAGCCGGAGCCCATATTAAAGAAGGCATAGCCCAGAAGCGCGCAAGCCAAAAGAAAATACAGCCAGCCCGTACGCGTGGGCTTCTTGCCTCCGGGCATCCCCGGGATCTTTGGGTCCCGGGGAGTCTGGGAATTGTTGTCGTTACGGTCGTCGGGCATCTTACGAATAAACCTCCGGTTTCAAAATGCCCAGATACGGAAGGTTGCGATAGCGCTCGGCATAGTCGAGGCCGTAGCCCACCACAAAGGCATCGGGGCAATGGGTTCCAACATACTTGGGCGTGATGGCCGAGACGCGGTCCTCAACGTCCTTCCACAGGAAGGCGGCGACCTCCAGAGAAGCGGGCTTGCGGCTCTCGAGGTTCTTCATCAGATACTTGAGCGTCAGGCCCGAGTCCAGAATGTCCTCGACGATCAGCACGTCGCGACCGCGGATGTCGATATCCAGGTCCTTAATGATACGCACGATACCCGAGGACTTCACACCGTCGCCGTAGCTCGAAACAGCCATGAAATCGATGTTGGTCGGCAGCTCGATCTTACGCATCAGGTCGCCCATAAAGACCACGGCGCCGCGCAGGACCGCAATCAGCACCAGATCCTTACCCGCGTAGTCGCGCGTAATCTGCTCGCCTAGGCGAGAGACGATACCGTCGATATCCTCCTGCGTGAACAGAACCTTCTCGATATCCGGATGTTGAGAAGCCATGACAACCCTTTCTTGTGCTTATCGCCCACACACCGCCGTATGGACGCGAACTACACATTCTAGCAGCGCACGGGGTAAATTTACCAGCCCGTGCGCCATCAGCGCGGGAATACCGTCAACGTCGCACAGAATAGCAGGCGTGGGACGCTATTCCGCATCGACCACGCGGAGCAGATATGCCACGCGCGTTGCGGCCGTGCACTTAAAACGCTCGTCCGCGCGAACTCCGGCGACCCACACCACGGCACCCCCCGGCGCCGTCCTCACCATGGGTACGCCGGCGCGCTCGGAAACGGGAATGCGAGCCTCACCTAGCAAGTCGGATACTTTCTTGCTTCGGCCACTCATCCCTAACGGGCACATCACGTCTCCCGGTGCGGGACCGTCCACCCACAGGCGCGCCAATCGCGCCTCGGCAGGGATCTCGCCACGCGAGCCCGCCAGGATCCGCTCACTATCGCTGTCGGCAAAACCCAGGGCAGCCGCGTCTACCAAAGCTGTCACTTCCCCGGCAGCCGCGAGCTCACGGGCGCGGCGCACGATATCGCATCCCGGCTCAACGGCCATCGGTTCTGTGACCAGCATACGTCCCCCGCCCAACGGCAAACGACCGGGTACGGTAACCCAGCCCGCGACCAGGCCCTCGCGAGCCGCCGGCGCCTTAAACGCCAGCATGCCAAACTCAATGCGTGCGTCAATCCCCGCCGGAAGCGTGACCGAGCCGGCACCCTCGGCAACGCAGGAAAGGACTCGCTCCACATGTCGCATCTCTGGACGAGCGTCCGGATCGATGCGCTTAATCGCCAGTCGCACGATGCGCCGCGCGATTACCACCTCGGCCGCAGCAAGGCGCCTGGCATCGAGCACCAGCGCGCCCGCTGCCTCTTTGCGCAAACAGCTTCGAAACGCCTGTGCCGAAAGCTGAGACAAAAACGCGTCCTCATCGCCTAAGATCTCGCAGGCGGCGCCAATCGTCTTGCAGACGCTCGCGTTGCGCTGCGCCACCACCGGCATCACTCGATGGCGCACGTAGTTTCGCAAATACGAGATATCCTCATTGCTCTCGTCTTCACGCCACGGCTGACCATGTACCTGTAGATAGCCCACGAGCTCGCCATGAGTCAGGTCGAGCAAGGGACGCACCACGATATTCCTCCGGCGAGGAATGCTCGATAGGCCAGCGGGCCCCGAACCCTTAATCGCGTTCATCAAAAACGTTTCCGCGCGATCCGAAGACGTGTGCGCGGTGCAGATACGAGCCGCCGTTCGCGGTGCCCCTGTCTGGGCGCAGAGCTCGCGAACATACCTCCGCGCCGCCGCATAGCGCACCTCGCGGGCCGCGGCCTCAATATTGCCCGACTCCCCATCAAAATAAGCGTGCTCCACACACAGCGGTAAACCATATTGCGCGCAGAGCTCACGCACAAAGGCCTCGTCGCCATCGGACGCCTTGCCGCGCAGATGATGGTTTACATGCAGCACATGCAGGCGCTCGCGAGCAATGGGGGCGACACCGCGTCCGTCTTGGATATCCAGCTTTGATGTGCACGCCATAAGAAGCAGTGCCGTCGAGTCCGCGCCGCCTGATACCATGAGCACGACAGGAGCAGCCTGCTGCCTCGTCCGGGTCTCATCGACTGCCCCAGGCACGGCATGGTGTCCATAATGCTGAGATACCGTAGGCATTTGCTTCCTCCTCTATTCGTCCGCACCCATTGTATCCTTTGGAATCTTATGTCTCGTCTGCACCTTCATATCCTCGGCAGTGGCTCTAAAGGCAACTGCGCACTCATCGAGGGCCCGCAGGGGCTCATTATGGTCGATGACGGACTGTCTCGCCGCGAGACATTAAAGCGCATGGCAGAACTGAGGCTCTCGGCAGACAACGTCTCGGCTCTTCTCATTACTCATGAGCATAGCGATCACATCAAGGGCCTCGATGTCTGGTGCAAGCACTGGCACGGCCCCCTCTTTGCCAGCAGGGGCACTCTTTCGAGCAAAGAAAATCTTTCGCATCTGCCTGTCGAGGAATTCGATCCCGGTGACACCCTATCCATTGCCGGCATCCACGTGCAAACCTACTCAACGTCACACGATGTCATCAATCCAGTCGGCTATCGATTCGACACCCTCGATGATTCCATCGGCTTTGCCACCGACACCGGAGAGCTATCGAGCCAAGCCATGAACACCCTCAAAGATTGTCGAGTCCTCGCGCTCGAAAGCAACCACGATGTGACCATGCTGCGCGAGGGAGAATATCCCCGCTTTCTTCAGGAGCGCATCCTGTCTGCAAGGGGACACCTCTCCAATGGCCAAGCCGCCGAAGCCGCGCGCGAACTTGTTACCGATCGCACCGAACAGCTCATTGCCATGCATATCAGCCAAGATAACAATCGTCCGAGCCTTACCGTCAAAAGCTATGCCAAAACTCTGGCCGCAACTCTGGATGACGAGGTCGGCAGCTCCGCAACCCTTCTCCAGGGATCGCGAAAACTCTCGATACGCCCTGCGAGTCAGTATCAACCGGCAACCATTCAATAGACTGTCCTAGACAGCAAAAGGGGCCGAGAATCGCTTCCCAGCCCCTTTTGCTGTCTTTTAATAGCGCAGAACACCAACGAAGTTAGTCGATGGAGATCTTCGTAACGTTCTTCTTCTCGACGATCTTGGGAACCGTAACGGTCAGGATGCCGTCAGCGTACTTAGCCGAGAGGCCCTCGCTCGAAGCGTCCTTTAGATACACGCCACGCGTCGCGCTGTACGAGTTGAACTCCTTCTGCAGGAAGTTCTTGCCCTCGTTCTCCTCGTCTTCCTCGACATTCACGCTAATGGACAGACGGCCCTCGTTAAGCTCGACATCGATATCGTCCTTGGCGACGCCGGTCAGATAAGCCTTGACCTCATAGCCGTCGCCCTTATCCTCAACGTCAACGGGGAACGCCTTGGAAGCAATCGAGTTGTTTGCAAGGTCGGTCATATCATCAAACAGATCGAACAACGAGCTAGCAGAAGGACGAACGCCAAAAACCGAACGATAAGGAACCATGCTTGCCATGTTTACCACTCCTTTTAAGGACTGCCGAGTCATCTTCTAGGTGACTGGGACTTCTTTTGACGCTCTTATATATGCCCACCCAGTGCTCATATATACATCGACTATAAAGTTTTTTGAGTCCAGTACTATAAGCATATCTAAGTGTGTTTGACTCAGGTTTTAATAAGGTTAAGGTTCTTTGAACCAGAGCTTAAATAACAAGAATGTTCACAGCTACAAATAGCAAGGGGCTTACAATGAGCGCGTACACGTTGTTGGTAACGAGCTAAAGGGCATCATGGACGACCAAAACCAGAACAAAATGTTTATGCCGACACGGGGGGAAGATACTTCCACGCAGCCGCCGCGGTTCCATCGCCCCCACATCTCGCAAGAGCCCATTAATGATCCGGAGCCCGAGTATGTGACGAGAAATCGATATCAAACACTCGAGGATGCCCAAACGGGACGTGAACATATGGGCGTCGCCTCGGGAGACCCTGTATATCTAAAAGACGCACCATTATCTAAAAACAGCGCAGCTAGTGATGAGCCACTGAAAGCATCAGCCGCTCATCAACAAAGAGGTTCTCGACCCAAGCAAACCTTGACGCATTCGGCTCGCTATCTCGAAACGCCAAAACAGGGAAAATCAATCTTCGTTTCGTCAAGTAAAAGACGCAAGCAGCATCGACTGACAATCCTGCTTTTGATCATTGTGGCCATAGCAGTTGCCCTTGTTATTAGATTTATCTTCTTTAAATAAGGGCTCAATACCAAAAACGATAAGATCGTCTGGTGTAATTGAGTCATTTACGCCCCATAAACGCAAAAAAGGAGGAGGCCGCGAGGCCTCCCCCTTCTCAGTTCAAGCGTACGGCTCGGTGCCGTCCACCGGTCAGCGGCGCCCTAGCCTCCCACGGGCTGACCCCGCAGTACTCTCGGCGCGATGGGGCTTAGCTTCCG
>ENA-OQDL01000576-OQDL01000576.1-human-gut-metagenome-genome-assembly--contig:-NODE-576-length-22754-cov-3.783666_pt1 | contig 22754 bp, 21 predicted proteins | sample MGYA00242782_ERZ504609 | MGnify/ENA primary metagenome ERZ504609 (study PRJEB26092, sample SAMD00036320) | human gut metagenome | host: Homo sapiens | study: EMG produced TPA metagenomics assembly of... | reverse complement strand
ATACACCTTCTCGAACACACGTGGCACGCCCAGCAGGTAGGTGGGCTTGAAGCTGCGGATATCGGCGAGCAGTCGCTTGGCGTCGGGAATGTATCCGACCACGCCGCAGCCACCGATGCACACGTACTGGATGTAGCGGGCGAAGCAGTGCGCCAGCGGCAGGAACAGCAGCAGACGGTTGTCGTCGTACAGCATGCCACGCAGAATCTCGTAGCCGTTAAGCACGATGTGCGTGTAATTGCGGTTGGAGAGCATCGCGCCCTTGGGCTTGCCGGTGGAACCGGAGGTGTAGACCACGGTGAGCAGATCATCGGCTTTGATACGAGCGATAGCCGCATCCAACGTCTCATCGGATACGCCATGCCCGAAGTCAACGACAGCGTCAAGGCCATCGGCCTTGAAATTGAACACGTATTTCATGCCCGGATGATTGACACGGATCTGCTCAAGCGTCTGTGCGCGCTGGAAGTCGCCGGCAAAGGCGATGGCGGGATCGACTTCCTCGACGATGCCCGCGGTCTGACGGGCGGAATCGGTCTCATAGACGGGCACAACCACAGCGCCGATTGCCGCGCAAGCGAAATCAGCCACACCCCACTCATAGCAGGTAGGCGAGTAAATCAGCACCATGGTGCCGGCTTTGACGCCAAGTCCCAACAGGCCCTTGGCCACCTCGCGTACGCGGGACAGCATTTCAGTAGCTGTGGCGCTGCGCCATTGGTGGGTGTTGTCATCCTGCCATTCCGCGATGATGCCATCCGGCGTGCGAGCTGCTCGTTTGGACAGCAGCGAGTAGACGGTGTCGTCATCGGTGGTGACATATCTGGGTTCTTCTACATGTTCACGCATGGTCACTACTATAGGCGAACCAGCCTATGACACGGCAGAACCGTCTTCCGCTACCAGCGTAGGAATCGGTGTGCGGGCGGGGCCGTCTGGTCAGCCCAGATCGGCATAGATGCACATCCATCGAGAACCGATGTACTTCAGTTTGAGGTTGACTCGCAGATTTTCCTGGCCGATGGTCATGAATACCGCCATTTCCAGCGTGTCCTTGCCGGTGATCATGCCGTCGATCAATGTGGGGACAGTGGGCAGATAGCAGAATTTCGCTTTGAGCTCCGGATGAGTGACCATGTGGGTGCCGAGCAGGTATTGCATGGTTTGCAGCCGGTCCAGGCATGGTTTTGTCATGGCTCTGTTGAGATGTGCGACGCTGAGTTTGCCACGTATCGCGTCCGCCGATGTGCAGGCGATGCGGCATGCAGCCATGGCCATGGAATGACATTCCTTCGCATTCAGCCCGCCTATGAATGTGGGTTGGATGTGATACCGCACCGGGCGATCCGACAGCTCCACAACGATGAATCCGTCATAACTCGGCAACGGCCCGTACTGATATGTGCCGTGGAAAAATCCCGAATACTCCATGATGACCCCCTTCAAGCCCCCTTGCAACTCACCATCATCGGCGAGCGTCTGTACTACAACATCACGAAAGGCGCGCCAAGTCAAACTACTTGAGCGCGCCTTCGGGCAAGTTAAGCCTCCTGCATGGAGGGCAAACCCCCATTTTCAGGGGGCAATCGGGATTATCGTGCGGAATACGGGTTGACCACCATGCCGCAACGCTGGAAGTTCTTCACGTCGACGTAGCCGGTGGAGGCCATCGCGCGCTTGAGGGCGCCGATGAAGTTGGTCTTGCCGTCCGCCTGGTGGCTCGGTCCGAACAGCACCTGTTCGAGCGGGCCGACCGTGCCGACCGTGGTGCGGTAGCCGCGCGGCAGCGTCTGGTGGCGGGCTTCAGAACCCCAGTGGGTGCCCTTGCCGGGGGCCTCGGTGGCGCGGGCCAGCGGCGCGCCGAGCATGACCGCGTCGGCGCCGAGGGCCAGGGCCTTGACGAAGCTGCCGGAGTCGCCCATGCCGCCGTCGGCGATGACCTGCACGTAGCGGCCGCCGGATTCGTCCATGTAGTCGCGGCGGGCCTCGGCCACGTCGGCGATAGCGGTGGCCATCGGGGCCTGCACGCCGATGGTCTGGCGGGTGGCGGAGACCGCGCCGCCGCCGAAGCCGACGAGCACGCCGGCCGCGCCGGTGCGCATCAGGTGCAGGGCAGCGGTGTAGTTGGATGCGCCGCCGACGATGACGGGCACGTCAAGGTCGTAGATGAACTTCTTGAGGTTCAGCGGTTCCTGGCCGGAGGAGACGTGCTCGGCGGAGACCACAGTGCCGCGGATCACGAACAGGTCCACGCCCGCGTCCACCACGGTGGAGTAGAACTGCTGGGTGCGCTGCGGGGAGAGCGCGCCGGCCACGGTGACACCGGCGGCGCGAATCTCGTGCAGACGTTGCGTGATGAGCTCCGGCTTGACCGGCTCGGCATAGATCTGCTGGATACGCTCGGTGGCCTGATCGGCCGGCAGTCCGGCGATTTCGTCCAACAGCGGGGTCGGATCCTCGTAACGGGTCCACAGACCTTCCAGATCGAGCACGCCGAGCGCGCCCATCTTGCCCATGGCGATGGCCGTGGCCGGGCTGGTCACCGAATCCATGGGGGCGCCGATCACCGGCACATCGAACTCATAGGCGTCGATCTGCCAAGAGGTGGAGACGTCCTCGGGGTCGCGGGTGCGACGGGAGGGGACGATTGCCACATCGTCGAGTGCGTAGCCGAGACGGCCTTTTTTGCCCAAACCGATTTCAATTTCCTGAGACATGGTTTCCAGCCTATTGCCCGGGTGGGACGCCAACAAGGCCGTTTCCCACGGACCGGACGATTGCTTCAAGTCGTTACAAACATGCGCTATGACTAAATCATCTTCACACCATCTATCAGGAGGAAGCATGGCCAAAATCAAGGTCGAAGGCACTGTCGTCGAACTCGACGGCGACGAGATGACCCGCGTGATCTGGAAGGACATCAAGGATCGTCTGATCCTGCCGTACCTCGACGTGAACCTCGACTACTACGATCTGGGCATCGAGCACCGCGACGAGACCGATGACCAGGTGACCATCGACGCCGCCCACGCCATCCAGAAGCACCATGTCGGTGTCAAGTGCGCCACCATCACCCCCGATGAGGCCCGAGTCAAGGAATTCGGTCTCAAGAAGATGTGGAAGTCCCCCAACGGCACCATCCGCAACATCCTGGGCGGCACGATCTTCCGCGAGCCGATTGTGATGAGCAACGTGCCTCGTCTGGTGCCCGGCTGGACCAAGCCGATCGTCGTAGCCCGTCACGCATTCGGCGACCAGTACAAGGCCACCGATTTCAAGGTTCCGGGAGCCGGCCAGCTGACCGTCACCTTCACTCCGGACGATGGCTCCGAGCCGATTCAGCACGTGGTCTACAACTACGGCGAAGACGGCGGCGTGGCCCAGGTGCAGTACAACGTCAACGATTCGATCCGCGGTTTCGCTCGCGCCTGCTTCAACTACGGCCTGATGCGTCATTACCCGGTGTACTTGTCCACCAAGAACACGATTTTGAAGGCCTACGACGGCCAGTTCAAGGACATCTTTGCCGAGGTGTTCGAGACCGAATACAAGGACAGGTACGCCGAGGCCGGCCTGACTTACGAGCACCGCCTGATCGACGACATGGTGGCCAGCTCCCTGAAGTGGCACGGCGGTTACATCTGGGCCTGCAAGAACTACGATGGCGATGTGCAGTCCGACTCCGTGGCCCAGGGCTTCGGTTCGCTGGGCCTCATGACCTCCGTGCTCATGACCCCGGACGGCCAGACCGTCGAGGCCGAAGCGGCGCACGGCACCGTGACCCGTCACTACCGCCGCTGGCAGAAGGGCGAGAAGACCTCCACCAACCCGATCGCCTCCATCTTCGCGTGGACCGGCGGCCTTAAGCACCGCGCCGATCTGGACGGCACGCCCGAAGTCCGTCACTTCGCCAAGACGCTGGAGAAGGTCATCGTCGACACCGTTGAAGGCGGTCAGATGACCAAGGATCTGGCCATGCTCATCGGCCCGGACGAACCGTGGCTCGACACCGACGGCTTCATGAACGCGCTGGACGAGAACCTGGCCAAGGCTCTGGCCGAGTAAATCATCGAACACATCGTGCGGACCTACATGGGCCATGTCATGTCGCAAACTGTCATGATTGTCGTGCTTCATCTGGAATGTTCCTCAGCACGATAATCATGACAGTTGTTCGATGCACGCACGTAATACCTCTAATTGTTCCCGGATATGTGGCGATTTGTCCACTGGTCCGGGACTTTTTCGTATACGGCCTACTAGAATCGTGATTCAGCTTGTTTTCACGCCCGCTTGAGGAGGTTTCGCCGCTTATGGTGTTCGCACGCCGCTCAACCACCCTGCTCGCCGCCATTATCGCATCCTGCGCGATGGTGCTGTCACTGACCGCGTGCACCTCAGACAATAAGACCGTTGTAGATGGTCAGACCACGGTGACGTCCAATTCTGCCGGCGGCGTGGCCGTGTTCACACCTTCGGACGGCATTACGCTGAACCAGCAGACGCCACTGAACAAGTGGGCGAAGCTGGTGCATGACCTGACCAAGGCTCTGGTCGACGCCGGTTTCAAGAAAGGCGATATCGATCATACGACGTCCGACTCGTTGGACAAGCAAAGCCGCGCCATCCAAGACTTTGTGGTCGATCATCTTTCGAATAACACCACGGACGATTCCGGCATTGCCATCGCGCCCGACAACATGACATTGCTCGTGGCTCCGGTAGTCGAGGCCGACGCTTCCACTCGCCAATACGGCGATTACGTGAGCCAGAACCTGAGCACCAACGATGCCACGGATGAGGGAGCTACTTCTGACGGCGAATCTTCCGAAGACGACTCGTCCAAAGACGACTCGTCCAACACTGAGAGCGACAGCACTGCATCGGACGAGCAGGCGCAGGCCGTGGACCGGCTGGTCTCATCGCTCAAGCTGGCCAAGGAATCCGGCATGCATGTGGTATTGCTCGGCAACAGTATCGAGGGATATAAGCCGGACGCCTTCGTCAAGTTCTCGGACGCCCAGACCATCGGCAAGCTACAGGCGGAAAAGATGGTGTCCAAACTCAAGTTGGATAAGGCCAGTAAGGACAACCCCAAATACATTGAGGTGCTGCTGCCATACACCGCCGTGGACGAAAAAGGCAACGCCAACGATTCCACGTTCGCCCAAGAGGCGTTCCGTGGTATCTGGCAGGTACTGGGCTCCTACTATCAGAAGGGCGTTGTGGAAAGCCCTTCAGGCACCTTGGACGGCAAATCCACGGAAAACGATTGGCAAGCCGTGGCCTACGATGCCGCTAAGGAAGGCTCCACTGCGAAAGTGCTTGACAAGCGTCTGGCAAAAACCGACGGACAGTCCACACTCACCCGTATTGACGGCATCATCACGATGAACGACTACATCGCCTCCGAGGTCGTCAAGGAATTGGACGATCTGGGATACACCGGCTCTGCCGCCGATATCAATCCGCAGATCACCATCTCGGGCATTGTCGGCAATATCACCGGCAAGAAGGATCTCAGCCGCGACGCCGTGCCGGACCCGATCAAATCCCCTGAAAACGACAACGCAAACGACTCATCCAGTTCCGATGACGATGCGGACGAGGACACCTCCGCTTCCGACAAGGACCGTGACTCGCAGTGGCCTCTAGTAACCGGATACGGCGCGTATGTCTCGAACATCCCATCCATCGTCAATGGCAAGCAATGGATGACCGGCATGGAAGACAGACAGACCATCGCCACGGATATCGCTCAGGCCTGCGCCAAGCTCAACAAGGACGAAGCGCTGAATTCCATGCCTTCAATCAGGAACTCCGAGGTAGGCGGCGTGAAGAAGATCCCGACCATCAGCGAACCGTTGCTGGCTGTCAGCGCCAGCAATCTCAAGTCCGCGCTGATCGACCCCGGATATATTTCCTTGGCCGATGCCGGTCTGTGATTCATACTCGTCACGCCGCTAGCCGCCTGCGATGTCTCTTCCGTACGGCCCTGTTCCGGCCGACAATCACCGTTAAATCATGACGGTTTCAGTACGATTTTTCGACTCCCCGCATATTGCTGTGGGTCAAGATAGTCGGCCGTTCCTTGCTTGAGGCCCCAATGCAGGCAACGGTCTTCGCAATGGTCCGAGCTGCCTTCAACGATGCCTACGGGCTGTCTGCGGGAGATCGTATCCCCCACTGAGAGCTCGGTAACGGCCGGTTCGAATGTCGACGTGACACCTCCACGATGCCGTACACTCACCACATCTTTGCCAGCTACTTTGCCAGCAAACTCACGGTCCCTGCCTGTGGTGACAGAATTACGGTACCTTGCTCCGCAACAAGATCCACTCCACGATGACCTGGTGCCCACGGGTTGATCGGCCGCTCGAACTGTTGTTCGACCTGTGGATCGTCGACCGGCCAGTCGAATCGGGATTCGCACTGATTGCCATTGCGCCACGCCAAATCAGACATATCGGTGAAATCCTCCACCGTGTATGCCGCATCTCCGGTCACCGCAGTATCCGCATGCGCAACATGCTGAGGCGTGGATGCCAGCCCTACTCCCAAGGCAAGCAGCAGGCCGATAACGGCGGCCAACGCGATTATGGCATCCATACGCCGTTGCCGTTCCTGAGCCCGCTGACGCGCCTGCTGACGCCGCCGGCTGGCACGTCGGGCTTCGTCGCGACGCCAATCAAACAACAGTGGTGCATTCATGAGATTCCTCCCCATAGTGTGAGTGTGATGCGATTCCGGCTTCTTTGCCGGTGATACCCACCTTGAGGGGTCCGAAACAGGATGTCCAGCCAAAACGACCTATGTGGTTCTAGCTTCCGAAGTTATCCACAATGAAATTTCGCGTGACAGTATCGCCGCATCGTCATGTTGTTCGACCTTCAGCCGCGGCCGATCCATGTCACAACCGCTGCCATGCAGTGACAGCGGAACATCAGAACTCTTGTGATTGTTCCCACTGGGTTCGCATACTCAGACGGTTGTTCCGTTTCACCGATTCCAATATCTGCCAAGCAGACACCAGCTCCTCCCGGGGGCTGAGCATTTCATCAGTATTCGACGTTCCATAGCCAGCTCCTCTACCGTTAGTCGCTAGTGTATATCCGTGTTCAGTTTTTGGCTGTATGAGATAGTATTCGATGAGTCCGATTCTGCGGAATTCAGCGCGACATGCCATACACGCATGTAATTTGCTTTTTCGTGGCAAGCATGTAAGATATGTGACTTGTGCGTGAGAGAAATCTCAAACACAGCAGATATTCCTGCGTAGCTCAGTTGGCAGAGCATCCGACTGTTAATCGGACGGTCACTGGTTCAAGCCCAGTCGCAGGAGCTCACCTGAACGGGTAACTCCGGACGGGATGAAAATTGAATATTCCTGCGTAGCTCAGTTGGCAGAGCATCCGACTGTTAATCGGACGGTCGCTGGTTCAAGCCCAGCCGCAGGAGCTCATTGGAAGCCATCGGCGTGTTGCCGGTGGCTTTTTCTGTATTTATATCCATGAGCATCTGATCGGCTTTCTTGTTTCCGAGCATCATGCGCATAATCGCATCGTTAGACAGTTCGTCCACCGTAGTGTCAAGATATTCCGCAGCCAAAAGAACCTCTTCAAATCGCCAGTTTGCGCGAGAGATCTTGAGGGACATACCGGAAGGCTTTATCCCGAGATAGCTTGCCATCTCAGTTTGATTTTTGCCTTCTCTCGCTTGTGCGGCCAGAAGCTGCTGAACGTTGAAAGAAACGACTTTTAACTTGTATGCGGCTCGCGCCTTGGGGCTGACGCCCGGCATTGTTTCAATACTGGTCATTTTTAACCTTTACAACAATATGTTTACCTGTTGCAAAATATATTACCTCTCGATTTGCGTTTAGTGCAAGTTTGTCGTACACTTTTTGCAGGTCGTAAAAAGTATTACAAAAATGGAGGCTGGAGGTGTGTACGCCGATGAATGATTGGTTCAAAGAACGCGGTATCGGCCAAGAGCAGGTCGCCGCCACTCTTAACGTTTCCGTCTCGACCGTTTCACGCATCGTCAACTACAAAAGAGACCTCAGCATGAGGCGTGCGATGATTCTGCACACTGAGTATGGGATTCCTTTTGACGTTATGTATCCATCTCAATTGAGCGAGGGTGAGGGGGTGTTTGTCCGATAAGGAAATGCCCGGTCTCGATCTGGAACATCGAAACCGGGCGTATGCAACACATCCAATGTTGAACGATTCCCTAGTCGCCAAACTTTTGAATCGTTCGCATTGCCTTTTAGATTATGGAGGCTGCACAAATGTCTAGTGTAACCGAAGTCGCTGTGCCGACTTCTGATTTTGATGGTAACGCCCCCGTGAATGGTTCGCGGTGCATGGCGTCTACATTTTCCGAATCCCTGTATTGGCGACGTTCTGCCCGGCGCTACGAGCTGGCGGGTCTTGCCGCTTCGATGCTGGCCGCGTTGTCGTGCGTGGTTTTTCTGGCGATTCTGCTTGCCGCGAGGAATCTGCTTCTGCCGGGATTCGCTTTGGTGCCGGTGGCCTGCGGCCTGGCTTGTGTGGGTTGCTGGTGCGACCGTAACTCGCGTGATGCCTGGGATTTCGCTTTCTGGTCCCTTCACGCGGAGGTGAGGCAATGACCATGACCGTTGGCGCGCGTTCCCTCGATAACGAGGAGCGCTCGAATTTCCGGGACTACATGTCCCTGTTGTCCCTGTCCGTGGATGCGTCGATGACCGTGAGGGAGGTCATGGCGGTCGCCTATCTGATCGGCCGGCATGACGCGCTTCGTGACGTGCGGAACGCTTCGTCGCCGGCTCGGACGTTGAACCGTCGTCTGATCCATGGCGGTCCGTCGGATTGCGTGTTCAATCGCGGCTACGAGGCCGGTGCGGGCATGGTGTCCGACGAGATCGACGCGTTGATGCGCGACGTGGAGGCCCTCAGCGGCGATGACGCGGTGTTCTCGATGCTCAGGCATCCCTCGGTGAGCGGGGGTGATGAATGGTGGAATTGGTGATCCTGCTGTTCGTGGTGCTCGCGGTGGCCTGTTTCGGCCTGCTGCTGCCGTTCCTGCGTCTGGCAGTCGGCATCGTGCTTCTTGTGGTCCGTCTGCTGGCCTCCCTCGCGCGATCAATGGGGGCGGGCCGATGATGCACCTCGTACTCGTGATCGCCATCGTCATCATTCTCGCCGCGTCCTGTCTGCTGACGTTCGCCCTGTGCCGCGCGGCCACTCGTCGTGACGAGATGGAGGAGCGCTGGGCGTCAGCCGCGTCATGCGGCCAGGAGAAGGAGGAACGCCATGAAACGGCATGAGAAGCAGCCGTCCGCCGACGTTCGCCCGCGTTTCCCGTCTCGCGGGGCCGGTCTTGGCCTGTTGGCCTCCGCTCCCCGAGATGGCAGTCAGGATTTCTATCTGTCGATGATGCTCGATGTTCCCGTGCCCAGCATCCCGGTGCTGCGCGCCCGGTTGGACTCGATCAGGTCAGGAGGTGCGTCATGAGCGTGAACGCGGTCGATTGGGCGCTCAGGTTCGCGCCGGTGGATGCCAAGCACAATGGTGCCGCTCGCGTGCTGATGTGTCTGGCGAACGTGGCCGACGACGAGGGACGCAACGCGCATCCGACGCACAGAAAGCTGGCGGCGTGGTGCAAGTGCAGCGTGAGCACGGTCAAACGCCACCTGTCATGGCTGGAAGCGAACGGGCTGATCCGTCGTGGCGACCAACGTCAGGCCGGGCATTTCAGCGAGTGGCACCGGCCCGTCGTGTGGGATCTGTGCCTGGGGAACCGTCTGGAGCTCGACCCCGACTTCTTCGACTCGAACGATATCGATTCGACCCGAGGAGGACGACCCTCAACGGAAAACAAGGCAAAGGGAAACCCCGGCTCACCTGTGGACCTGGGTTCCGACACGGAATCCGGTGATAACCACGGCTCACCTGTGAACCGTGGTTATGGCGAGGGAGATGCCGGGAAACCCCAGCTCACGGGTGAACCACGGTTCACAACTGTGACCCCACCCCCAGCTCACCTGGTGAGCTACAGTACGTCCCTAGTACGTAATAACCCCTCTGCCCCTACGGGGCATCTCCCCGCAAGCGGAGAGACCACCCCGGACGAGGACGACGGCGACTGGCAGAGCGAACCGTGGACCGATGCCGCCGCCGAAGCCGAACCTCCCGAGAGCGAATCCGTCAAGGCATGTTCCGACGCGGAAATGGTGTGCCGCACGATGGCGGACGGGCTGCGCGCCATGCCGCCGATGCCGGTTCCCGAACCGTTGGCCCGGCCCGGCAAACGCGAACTCGACGCCGCCCGACGGCTGATCGCCCGCCACGGCATGCCACTGGTGCTGGCCGTGGCCGAATGGGTGTCGCTGCCGCCTTCCAAGACCGACAAGGGCGACGCTTCCGGCAAGCCGTATGACGGTTTCTGGCGTCGCGCGCTCACCGGCCCGCGTTCCCTCGCACGGCACTGGGACCAGGTATGCCTCCAGATGGCCGACGACCCCCACGGGCGTCGCCTGCTCGCCGGACACGGCGTCATCGCCGACAAGGGCGAAACGGCGCAGCCGCCGAGCGCGGAATCCACGCCGAAGGTGCCGAACTACGGCATCCCCGACAACCTGGACCGGCGCGTGTGGAAACTGCTCGACCCTTACGACTTCGATGCGGGCAATGACGGGTTCGAGGCACCGCGCACCCTGCGCCGGCTGTTGAAGCGCGTCCCCGCGAACGATGCCGAAGGCGAACGCGATGCCGTGCTGGAGGCATTGCGGGCGGGCCGCGCCTTCCTGGACGCGGAATCCAGGGAGAAGGACGACGGCTTCGGGCGGCGGAAGCCGTCCGAGACCGGGCCGGCGTCCGTCCGTTTCGGCTTCATCGGCGGCCGTGGGCCGAAGGAGGTGCCGGCATGTTCCTGAAAGGCGAATGCGCGGATTTCCCCGACTCGTGGTCGGACCGCATGTGGGGGCCCGACGACCTTCCCAACCAGCGAACCCAATACGAGCTGCGCCGCGCGGCGGTGCGGATCTGCGAGGCCTGCCCGGTCAGGGCCGAATGCCTCGCGTTCGGCATCATGGTCCGGGACCAGTACGGCATCTACGGCGGACTGCCGTTGAGGGCCCGACGCCAGGTGCTGAAGACCGCGCAGGAGGCCGGATTCCGGTTCGACCCCGACGACCCGACCGCCGAACGGCGGCTCGCCCGGTACATCCGCGAGAACCCCGAGATCGTGGCGGCGGCACGCGAACGCGAATGCAAACGCCGCAAGACCGAGCAGCGCAACGCACGCCAGCAACGATGGCGCGCCACCACACGCTCGACCGGCAAGGCGAAGGCCCCGGCCGCCGCCACACACACCCCGCCCTTGCAGGACACCCTCTTCTGAAGACAATCCGATACAGATAACCGGTCCGGCCCCATAAGGACGAACCATTCCGGAAACCCGTATACGCGGCAAACCGTGGAACCGTGCACCCGTGGACACGGGAAGCCGGAAACCCGAATGAAAGGAACAATCCCAATGACCACGAACACGAAAACGGTGGCCTTCGTCAACCTCAAGGGCGGGGTCGGCAAGACCACCAGCGCCATCGGCACCGCCGAAGCACTCGCCCGACTGGGCCATACCGTGACGGTGCGCGACGCCGACCCGTCCGGCGCGGCGACCCTGTGGGCGCACAAGGCCCTATCGGCCGGCCGCCCACTGCCCTTCGGGGTGGAGGTCGTCAACCGGTTCACCGTCGCCGCGCCCGCCGAGGAGGAATGGGTGCTGATCGACACGCCTCCCTTGCAGACCGATCTGGTGGAGGCGGCGGTGGACGCGGCCGACCTCGTGCTGCTCGTCACCACCACCGGCCCCATCGACCTGGAACGCATGCTGGAGACCATCCGGCAGATCAACAAGCCCTCCTCGGTGCTGCTGACCCAGACCAGGTACGGCACGCGCAGCCTCAGGCACGCCGAGGAGTTCCTGGCCGAGAACGGACTGGCCCGATGCCAAGAGACCATCCCGTACAAGGAGGCCATGCGTCTCGCATCGGACGAGGGCCGGTTCCCGTCCGCTTCGGGCTACGGGCTTATCGCCAAGGAACTCAGCGACGCATTCGCCGCCTGACACCCGCAGAACCGGAAACCCGCAATCCCGTATCCACGTAAACCCGTGGATACGGGGACACGGAAAGGAACAACATCATGGAGATCAACAAGCCGATGACCACGAGGAACATGCTGGCATCGACGCTCACGGACTACAAGAAACCGGTCAAGCTGCCCAAGATCACGGTGGAGCTCGACCCCGAGCTCAAGAAACGGTTCAAGGCCGAGGCCGTGCGACGCGGCACCACCATCCGCGACATGCTCACGGCATGGATCGAACATGACTGCCCTCCCCTCGACGCGGCGGACGCAAGGGCCGAGGCGAAGCAAGACGGAAGAAGGAGTGGATGATGACGGATGACATCGAGGAGCGGGCCGTGCTGGCCCGTCGCGGGATCATGGATCATTCGGATTGCGAGGACTGCGTGGAGGACTGGACGTTCCTGATGCGTCAGGGACGGCGGGAGTTCCCGTTGGGATTGCGCACGGTGCTCGCGTGCCTCGCGTTCGCCGAACGCGAGGGCGCGGTGCCCGAGCTGCCGGCGGATTGGTGGGTTAATATCAACAGGAGGTATCAATGACGACGATGCGCGGCGAGGGGAGCTGGCTATGGATGTGTTCAAGGCATGGCCGGGAAGGGCGGAAAGCATCGTGATCAGCCAGGAGTCATACATGGGGTGCACCGGCGGCGTGGCCCCGTGGCGTCGTGACGGCGACACGGGGCCGTCCTACTACGCGGTGTGCCCGCTGTGCGACAATCCCATCCAGATCGTCGGCCTGTTCCGCCGGCAGGAGGAAAGCCGTGCGCGCCGGCCCTACGGGCGGCACCACCGGGGCGATGTGCCGGGCCTGTGCCGCTACGACGAGGACGCCTACCTGCACTGCCCGTATGCGGATCCGAACCATCGGACGGACACCCGAGCGAGACGTCATCCGAAGGATCCGACAGGTCGGGCCCTGTATGGTCTCATGCGCGGCGAGTTCGACCGGGTGACGCTGGCGTGGGAACGGTTCTCCGGCATCCATCTGGGGCCGGGGGCCGCCCGTGACATGCTTCGCAGATGGCGGGACGACCAGGGATGGCGCTATTACGACGCGACCTACGGCAATCTGCCGCAGATGCTGTTCTTCGCGGCCGGCGGACAGAACCTGGTCAAACGCTACATCGTGCCGGGCAGCCCGTTGCACGAACGGCTGAAAGGCGTGCCGCAGGTGAGATTCACACCGACGCGCTCCCGGTACGTGCAGGTGGACAAGGCCGGGCCGGGGTTCCTTACTCTGGATTTCCTGCTGTACGCCCGGCGCATCGAATGGGACGGACAGCACATGAACGAGACGTTCAGGCTACGCGGTCTGCTGGGCCGCGATGACGGGCAACAGGCCTTCGATGACCTGACCCTCGACGTCGATCAGGACTGGCTCCCCCACACAGCGGACGCCCAGCCCGGCCGCGACGAGCGGCTACTCGACATCGCGCGGGAAACGCTGCGATGAGAGACGAAATTGAGACGACAATCAAAACAAGGAGAACGACAATGAACCCCGAGAACGAGATCGACAAGACGGAAGCCCTCGAACCCGTCGAAACCGCTGCCGCAAACGTTGCGGAGGCCCGTGGCGGCGTGGACGGAAGGAAGCGGCCGAAGTGGCTGCTGCCCCTGATCGCCGTCGTCTGCGCGGTGATTCTGGTCGTGGCCGGCATCATCGGCTGGAACGCTTACAGCGGCGCGAAGCTCGCCGAGGCCAAGGAGGCGTGCGCCACCGCCGCCGACACCGTGCGCAACAATGCCAATGAATACAACGCGCTGCTCAACGGCGATGCCGCCGATGCCGCCGCCGTCAAGGCCGAACAGGTCAAGGACTCGAAGACCGTCGAATCCTTGGGCAAGGAGCTCAAGGCCATGGCACCCGAATACGAGGGCTGCGTGGCCGAAAACGCGCAAGGACTGGATGCCGCCGCCGTGAAGCTCAATGAACAGGCCGACTGGTACGAGGCCCACGAGAAGAGCCTGTCGAAGGCGGTGAGGGCCGTCGTCGAATCCAAGGCCGCGAAGAGGCTGGATGACGCGAAAACGAATCTGACGGCGAAGCTGGACGAGGCGTCGAAGCTGCTCGCGGATTCGGACGGCAAGGTCGCGGACAACGCCACCCGCGACGCATTGTCGAACGCCATCGACGCGGCGAACGGGCTGAGGACGGGAACGATCCGGCGAAGATCGACGGGCGCGCCAAAACGCTGGAGGATGCCATCAATGGCGTGAACGCGAGCGTCCAGGCAAAGACGGACGCGGATGCGCAAGCCGCCGCAGCGGCAGCAGCGGCAGCCCAGGCTCAGGCGCAGGCCCAATCCGCCTACAGCGGCGTCTCCTCCTACTCCGGCGGCGCGTACGGGCGCACGGAAGGCTCCACTTCCGGCTCCAACACATACCGTGGCACCACATCGGGCGGCTCCGGCCCGGCCGCCGCCTCCGCCCCAAAGCCGAACCTCAACGGCGCATACGGCTGCACTGAGGACTGCTATGTTCCGCCGAACAATCTTATTCAGCACTGATTGATGATTGGCTGTTTGTGGCCCGCACTGGGGAATCGGTGCGGGCCTTTTTTCATGGATTTTGTGAGGAAGGGACATGTTCCCGCGAACCTGTATTCCCTTATTCCCGTGTACCCGTATTGCCGGGAAATACTTCCGGATTTTTTGTAGACGCCATGCTCCGTGGTTCGGCGTGTCGTCTGTGAGGCTTGTTGGTGGCTGCCGGGGCAACCGGTGGCTACCTCCCGTTATTCCTGCGGTCGGAAGCCCCGCCACCCCTTGAAAAAAGAGGCGGCGGGGCCATGACCGGAACGATTGAGGGAGGGGATGAACAGACAAGGTTAACGGAGGTTCATTTACATGAACTTTGGTAGGAAGATGATGAAGGCCGGTGTCGCGGCGGTGGCTGCGATCGCCACGCTTGGTGCCGGCGGCGTCGTCGCATCGACCGCGTTCGCGGGCGGTGGCGGCGGCAACCAGCCCGGCACGGGCGGCGACCTGGCCGCGGTGCAGTTCTGGCAGTACAAGGACGATGCTTCGGGCGCTTGGGGTCCGGCCACGAGTCTTGATTCGGTGCGCGCCGCCATGAACAATGCCGGCGTCGCGTTGCAGGGCGATGGCGTCACGAAGGCGCAGGCCGCATTGGACCAGGCCCGCACGGAATGCGAGACCGGTTTCCAGCGGCGTCACCCCGGCGAGGGCAACGGCGACTGCCGAGTGGTCGCGGTCGGCGCGGTGCCAGCCGTCATCGGCGGCAACTACATCTACAACGGGTCCGGCGCGGCTTCGCCGACCGGGACCGGTGGCTGGTACGACAACTGGAACACCTACGTCGCACCGAACACCTATAAATATGCAGGCACTCAGAATTACCACACATCCGATGGCTTCTCGGATGATCCGTCGAACAGCGTGGATGCGATTATGCGTCGTAATGTGGAGGCTTCCAGCAAGCCGTCGATCGTGGTGATCGTGCTGGACAAGTACCAGCCCGCGCCGCCCTCATATCACCTGAGCATCAGCACGCAGGCTGCGGAGATGTCGGGCCAGGCGGGCGACACCAGGGACGCTTCGGACACGATCACCCTGTCCAGCGACGGGTCGAAGACCGAGAACGTGAACGGCACCGCGACCCTGCACTGGCGTGGCATTGACGGCACCGAGAAGACGGTGGCGAAGCAGTTCACCGCATCCAACAAGGGCAGCGCCACAGTGAGCGCGTCCTTCAAGGAAATGGACGCCTCGTGGGAGTCGTGGCCTGCGGGCAAGCGCTGGTGGGACGTTGACGTGGCGAAGCAGGGCGACATGGCCGAGGCGGTCTCCCACAAGGGAGAGAACGACGGCAAGGAGTCCGGCGAGAAGACCACCACCCCGCCCGAGAAATGGCTGACCAACGGGGCCGGCGACACGGTGCGGGACGGCAACGACTCCATCGCGTCCGGTTCGCTGTATACGGCGCACATCAAGGCGCATTCCAACGCCTCCGGCAAGTTCTGGATCTACGACACGATCGACACCAGGGACGTGGTGATCGGCGGCACCGAGCAGGACGACGTGAGCAAGGTGACCGTGACCGACGCGAACGGCAACATCGTGCCGGCGGACATTTCCATCGACGATTCCATCGATGGCAAGCGCGTGGTCAAGGCGCACGCCACCGCCCCGCATTCCGGCCTCTACACGCTGAACGTGCCACAGTCGGCCAAACCCACCGGCGGCGACTACGAGATCAACGACGGTTCCGTGGCGTGCTGGAACGGAGACAACGGCACCGGCAGCCTGGCCGACTGCCAGACCGGCAACAGCGACAGCGTGGGCAAGGTCACGCCGACCCCGGACAAGGTGTGGGTGCTGGACGAGTCCGGCGCTCTCGTGGCCGAGGACAAGCAATGGACCAACCAGCAGGGCGTCGATCAGAAGACGTTCCTCGTGGGCGACCAGGTGGGCGTGGTCGTCAACGGCAGCATCCCCGCGCACCTGCTCAACCCGCTGGCATCCTATTCCATCACCGATGATCTGACCGGTTCGATCCAGTGGATCGACTGGAAGTCCGGCAAGGTGTTCGTCGACGGCAAGGACGAGACCGCGAACTTCACCATCGCGATCGACCGGAAGGCCGGGACCGCGACCGCCACCGCGAAGGCTTCGTACATCGCGAAGACGATGTTCAGGAACAGCGCGAGCAAGGTCAGGTTCTACCTGACGGGCACCATCAAAAAGGGTGCCACCGAGGGCAGGAAGATCCAGCTGACCAACAAGGCGTACGAGAAGTGGAACAACGAGACCCGACCGACCAACGAGCCGCCGGTGTTCGTGTGGACCCCGAACCCGAACAAGGCGTGGGCCATGAAGGTCGGCGGCAAGTGGCGGCTGACCGTCGATCCGGCCAAAAGCGACAAGGTGGGCGGCGACGACAAGTACTACCGTCTCGGCGACGAGGTGGCGGCGGTCGTTTCCGGCACCCTGCCCACAGGATTGGGCCGCGTGCCCGAGATCGCGTGGACCGACGACTTCGCCAACGTCGATAGCATCCTCGACCTGAAGGACACCTCCAACATCAAGGTCTACGAGCAGGACACCACCGACGAGGCCAACGCCAGCGTCAACGACCTGAACAAGACCGGCAGGGACGTGACCGACCAGTTCGACATCACCGCCGAGGGCACCAAGGTCACGGTCAGCGCGAAGGACTCCTACGAGGCCGCGCAGAAGGACCTGAAGACCGCGAAGCAGATCAGCGTCGTGATCCCGTTCGACGTGAACTTCGACACCGTGAAGCTGCTCGAATCCTACGGCAAGGCGGAGGGCGACGAGCTCAACACGTGCGCGGACCCGAAGGGCGACGACCTCGACAACAAGGGCGGCCAGACGGTCGGCGGCAGCACGGTGGACACCAACACGCCGAAGATCTGCGTGACCGTTCCCCCGATCCACAAGCAGGTCATCGCCGAATCCTCCCAGGGCGGCGACCAGTCCAGCATCGACACCAAGACCGTGTTCCCCGGCCAGACCGTGGAATACACCGTGCGCGTGGACCCGCAGATCCCCGCGGACCAGGCATATTCGGTGACCGCCATCAAGCTGAGCGACACCTATTCCGAGTACACCACCGCGAACAAGCAGACCCTGGAGATCACCGACCTGGGAACCGGCGGCATCATCCCGAAGAGCGCCTACAAGGTGCAGTGGGACGAAGCCAACCACTCGTTCGAGGCCACGTTCGCCAAGGACTGGGTTGCCGCCAACTGGAAGGCCGGCTCCAACCCGCGCGTGCTGCTGCGCTTCGAGGCCAAGGTGAACGAGGACGCGCCGACCGACAAGACCGTCGGCAACAAGGCCGCGCTGACCGTCAACAACGGCGTCACCCCGTCCAACAAGGTCGAGAACGAGCCGCCGGTCATCAAGCCCTCCAAGCAGGACACGCAGAAGGACCCGACCATCAGCATCGACGGCAAGACCGCGCTGCTGGGCGACAAGGTGTACTACCGCGTCAACATCGACGCCTCCAGGCTCACCGACACCGCCTACAAGGTATGGCGCTTGGGCATGGTGGACGACTACGACCAGGAGTACCTGACCCTCGACGCGAAGCACGTGGAGATCCTTGACGAGACCGGCAGGGACCGCACCGGCGAGTTCAACATCCAGGACAAGGACGGGGTGCTCTACGCCTTCGCCAGGACCGTTGACACCATGATCCCCGCGACCGGCGAGACCGTGCCCGGCGACCCGCAGCCCGACGATCTGAAGGCGTACAGCGAGAAGTCCGACAAGGATTACGATCCGCTGAAGGACCCGAGCATCGACCAGTCGCTGCTGGGCCACACCTACCAGGTGGTCATGCCGATGACCGTCACCAAGGTCAAGGACGGCCACACGGTGGAGAACACCGCCACGCAGGTCACGAACGACAGGCGCGACAAGACCAACACCGTCACCAACCCGCTGAAGGAGATCAACCCGACCAAGGACGTGACCGTGCAGGTCGGCGGCGACAGCGTCGACGGCAAGAGCGTGTATCTGAACCACACGTTCCTCTACCGCCTGGATTCCAGCATCCTGCCCCCGGGCCGCGCCTACCAGACCGTCACGGACTGGGGCGGCACGGACCAGCTGAACACCGAGTACGACCAGTACCTGGGCAACTGGGCCGTCTACGCCAGCCGCGACCTGTACAGGGACGGACAGGTGCTCGCGGCCAAGGGCGAGAAGATCGCGGGCAGCGGCTTCGACTCCTCGAAGTTCGGCGGCAACCTGTTCACCGTGGACGCCGACGAGAACGGCAAGGTCACGGCCGACGCGACCCAGGCCTACCTCGACCTGGTGAGCGCCGACAACGAGCACGAGGCCGGCTGGGTGCTCTACCTCCAGTGCAAGCGCATCGCCGTGGCCGACGAGGTGCCCAACACGTGGACCGAGACCATCAACGGCCAGCCGCGCGAATCCAACAAGGTCGTCACCAAGACCCCGGACATGACCCCGAGCATCCACCTGGAGAAGGTCGATACCCCGACCCTCAAGCAGGACGGCCAGGAGCAGGCGGACCGCGACGACCCGAAGCAGGCGCTGAAGATGGACGCCGACAGCATCGGCATCACGTTCATCATCACGAACACCTCCAAGACCGACCCGGCCACCGGCGACGGCGCATGGTTCAAGGCAAGCGACCTGAACCTCGCCGACTCCACCATCGTCGGCGACGCGCACGTGGACATGGATTCGCTCACCTATCCCGCCGACTGGGACACCCTGGTGCTCAAGCCGGGCGAATCGGTCAGCGTGACCGGCACGCTCAAGGGCGTCAAGGAAGGCGATACCCACACGGATCGCGCCATCGTCACCGGCACCCCGCTCGTGGAATGCGCGCCGTCCAACGGCGACCCGTTCAACGACAAGACCGACGGCGGCGAAGACACCGATCCGGAATACTCCACCGGCGACGTGACCGAGATCGACGGCAAGCAGCTGTGCGCCGACACCCAGACCGCCAGCAACACCGACGACTGGAACGGATACCGTGCCAAGCCGTTGGCCTCCACCGGCGTGGCCGTGCTCGGCCTTGCCGGCGGCGCTCTGGCGGTGCTGCTCGCGGGCGGCTCCCTGCTCGTGTTCCGCAAGCGCCACTGCGCACAGGGTTCCGGCCGCCACACGGCCGTGAACGCGGGCAAGTGACCCCGTGGCGCTCCGGCCTCGTCGTCCGATGACGGCCGGGACGCCCTCCATTGACTTCACATGCCGGAAAGGGGCATAAAGCTTTCCGAATCCCGTGCCCCGGACGGCGTGTGAACCCCCAGGCCCTTCGCCAGCCTCTCCCCCGGCGAAGGGCCTTTTCCATGCCCGTGAACCCGTGGACCCGTGGACCCGTGGAACCGTGGACCCGTGGAGCCGTGCTCCCGATGGGGCCTGTAGACGGTGCGCCCCGCAGCGGCCCGCGACCCGGCGCATCATCGACTCTGACATTGTTCGCACCATCATCATTCCTCTGGAGGTTGCACATGGCTGACAGGCAAACCGCATTGGCCGTATTCGATTTTCTCGACTCGCTGCGCGCCGGACAATACCGCATCGGCGCGGACGCGGAAAAGGACCATGCCACGGCGGGGCTGCTGGCGTCGCTGTCCGGCGACACGGGGCTGCGCGACGCCGTGTGCGCCAAGCTGATATCGCCGGGCCTGGAGCGCGCCCGTTTCCTCATGGTCGCCGAGCATGATCCGCGCGCCTTGCCCCTGTTCGCCTCGGGCCAGGTCAAACCGTGGTACCAGGCCGACTACAACGTGCGCGAGATCGCCAACAGCGAGTTCCACCAGGACATACCCGCACTGCTGTGGCGGCTGTCCAACAACATCCCGGATTCCGCGCGAAGGGAGGGCGCGCTTGAGGCCGCCGCGTACATGAGCTTCATGCAGGGCGATCCCGAGGCCGCGTTCACCGGCCATCTGGGCCGGCTCGCGGCGGTTTCACCCGAGGGCGAGGTCACGCGCTGCCTCATGGACGCGCACGAGCACGGCCAGCATCCCGCATGGGTCATGGAACAGCGGCAGCTGCGCGAACGGCAGGCCGACGCCGCCGACGGCATGACCGCCACCGCACCGGACCGCCCGAGCCTTCGCCAGCGCCTCTTCCCGAACCGATGAACACCTCCAGCACGGACCCATGGGAGATGGGCCCCATAATCGCCGCCGGCACCGCCGTCGCCATCGACACGGCACGAGAACCGGAACCGGAACGCCGGCCACCGGCCGAACCCGAACCCGAGCCCGGGCCCGGGCTGGAGCCGGATGCGCGATGCGTGGACGACGCCGGAAGCGAAGACCGGGCGAACACGGCCGTCGATCCGTGGGAGATCGGCCCGCTGCCATCGGCCTCGAATCCGGTGGGGAATGGATATCCCGGCCGATGCCCCGGCATCGGAACCGCAGCACGTTGTCGGTGCCGTGGAGCCGGCCGATCTCGCCGACACGATCGACCTCACGCCGGTCGGCGAACAGGATGCCGCCATGCCCGTGCGCGAATGGAGGCGCATAGCCACGACCGCGGGCGGCATCCTGCTCGCGGCCTGCGTCACGGTCGCCGGCATGTCCGCGTGGAGATCGCATGAATCCGCCACGGCCGCACGCGAGCTGGAACAGGCGACGGCGGACTGCGCCACCGCCCACGCTGCGGCGAAGAAAGCCGAACAGAAGCTGGTCGAATATCTCGACGGCGACCGGCTCGCACAGGCGAAAGCGGTCACGGCCGACAAGCTCGCCGACCCGGAAACCCTGGAAACCCTCGACAAGCTGGCCGAACAATATTCCGAGGGCGAGCGAATCCCCGCATGTGCCGCCACGGACACGGAAACGGCCAACGCCACCACATCCAAGCTGCAAGCCATCGAAAAGAAGCACACGGGAAATCTCTCGCGGCTGAAGAAGGCGGCGGGCGCGGTGTTCTCCTCACGGCTGGCCCATACCGTCGAACAGGGCGAACGATTGTATTCCTCCTCCGAAGGCAAGGTGCAGGACGAATATTCTCGCGCCCTGCTGCGCGCCTCCATCGACAAGCGCGACGAGAAGGCCATCACCGACGCCATGGACAAGGTGAACGCCTCCATCGACGCGAAGACCAAGGCCGACGAGGAAAGGAAAGCGCAGGAGGAGGCCGCAGCGGCTGCGGCGGCGCAGGCGCAGAGCACGCCGGCACCGCAACAGTACTCGTACACGCCCTCCGGCTCCGCTTCGGGCTCGGGTTCCGGCCCGACGGGCGGCGGATACCATTCCTCCGGCGGTTCCGCCGGCTCGACCGGTGGTTCCGCGTCTCCGGGCTGGTCGGTGCCCGCGAACCCGGACCCCTCGCAACTGCCCGGCACCGACCCGAGCCTATGAAAGGACCAACACCATGCCACAACTGACCACGTTGATCCCGTCGTTCGCGGCACCCGTCACCGACCGCGTGTGGCTGGTGGGCGCGCACGGCGGTGCCGGATGCACCACGATCCGCCATTCGGATCCGGAACGTTTCGCCGACGCCGGCCGCGCGCTGCCGGTGAGCCAGGATCCCTCCATGCCCTCGCGCATCATCCTGTGCGCCATGGGCACGGGGCGCGGCCTCGAATCGTTGCGCGCGCTGCTCGCCGACCAGTCGGCCGGACTGTTCGGCGCATCGATCCTGTTGGGCGCGGCCATCACCGACCCCGTGCCGCGCGTGCCCCGGCCTTTGGTGGCGGCGCGCATCCAACTGTCATCCGCCGTCCGCGTGTGGCGGCTGCCCCATATCAAAGGGCTTGAACTCGACGGGTTTCCCCGGCGTTATCCGGCCGCGTACTCACGGCTCGTGAAGGACGTAGACGCCATGCCCCGCGCCACGGCCCATGTCGGCTGACGATGGTGCATGAACCTAACACGAAAGGAACAACCCAATGCTGCATGAAACATGCGTGATCCTCGCCGAGACCCTTTCCGACCCGACCCCGTGCCTGCCTCCGGGATTCTCGGGCCCGGTATCCACCGCCCTGGGCTGGGTGAAGGCGCTGAGCCTGGTGATCGGCGTGGTCGCGCTGGTGCGCATCGGCGTGCACATCCTGCGCCAGCAGGGCGACGGCGTGCCAGACCGCGACGACACCTTCGACAAGCTCGTCAACTGGGTGA
>ENA-OQDL01000573-OQDL01000573.1-human-gut-metagenome-genome-assembly--contig:-NODE-573-length-22812-cov-14.652590_pt1 | contig 22812 bp, 19 predicted proteins | sample MGYA00242782_ERZ504609 | MGnify/ENA primary metagenome ERZ504609 (study PRJEB26092, sample SAMD00036320) | human gut metagenome | host: Homo sapiens | study: EMG produced TPA metagenomics assembly of... | reverse complement strand
TGCTTGAACGATTTATTTGCGTGTTTGGGATTAGCCCAGACCCGCAAGTTATTGACAAACTTTTCAAAGAACTCATTTTATTTACTGCCAGAGCCGCTTAGGCTTGGCGAATTTTTAACGAACTATTAAAAACAATGAATGAGTGAGTTTTTTGAGTATGACTTACAAATCTTATCTCAAACAAAATAGTTAATATATCTCTCTTCAAGTACCTCATTCGATAGAGCCGTCATTCAGAACTTGAAAAATGATATTGTTGAAAGAACTTCGGCTGAAGCATATCCTTAGTTTAATTACTGGGATACAAACTGATGACTTTGGTAAACCGATGGTATTTATCCAGAAGTAATACGATACTATCTAAGATTTTGTGTAAATGGAAATAAAAACTAGTTGTAAGTTTCTGCTATATCTATATTCTATGTTTAAAATACGTAAAATCCCTTATATTTTGGCGAAATCACAAATATTTCATATCTTTGCAACCGATAAATATCACAGACTTGGGCTTGACTGGATTTGACAGCGAGAGATGTGGTATGTAAGCATGCAGTGCGTCAGTGATTTGCACTATAATCTCAGTTACTGAACAATTATCTGGCAACGAAAACTATGCTCTCGCTGCTTAATCGAAGTACAGTAGATTAGCTTTATTTCCGTCACAGTGATGGAAACGAGATGTCGCTCAAAAGCTCTTGTTCCGAAGCGTTTGGCTAAGCGGCACAGCGAAATCGGGAATAGTTTCAGTCGGGTTCCGAGGCTGAAATGAAATTTTAGGAACTAAGGTATAAGTGGGTGGCTCTGGTCTTGCTTATGCACGAAAACCGAAGGCAGAGATAAGCATGTAGAAAGCATATGGCTTCCTTGTTTGGACGAGGGTTCGATTCCCTCCAGGTCCACCCAGGAAATATGAGAAAGGCTGTTTCAAACTGAAAAATGAAACAGCCTTACTTATATCTGTAAGTTATATAATAAAATAATCTCCTGTCCTGCTTCATCCCAACGATGCGGCTAAGACAGGAGATTTTCTCATTTTAAGCCTTTATTCTTATAGTTTCGGAACAATCACGAAATGAGTTTCCGGATATTCCTTTGCCAGCAAGTCACGGATATAAGCTTCTGTATCCCGACGGATAATATCATCATCTTCTTCCGGGAAAAGATTATAAGCCACGGTATGCAGGCGAATACCCCGACGGGTTACAGCCTCCAGACTCAGCAAAGTATGGTTGATGCTTCCCAATTTTCCCGAAGTCACAAAAATCAACGGATAGTTTTTCTGCGCCACATAATCGATTGTCAGCAAATCGCGGGTAAGCGGAACCATCAGACCGCCTGCTCCTTCCAGCAAGACCGCATCATAGGTTTCACTCAACTGACGGGTAGCCTTTTCTATCTTGTCAAAATCAATCGGACGATGATCTATTTCAGCAGCCAAGTGAGGCGAGCAGGGATAAGTAAATATCTCGGGCATGGTCAGTCCGCTTTCATCTTCCGGTAGCAAACCGGTTCCCATAATCTTACGGTGCAGTTCGATATCTTCCGACATACCGACATTTCCCGTCTGAATAAACTTCTGAGTAATGGTACGCACACCTTGTTCGTTCCATGTCTTTGCCAGATAACCGGTAGCATAACTCTTTCCGACATTGGTATCAATGCCGCTCACAAAAAAAACATTGTCTTTCATATTATTACATTTTATTTTTTACAAATCATATAAATAGGATGATAAGTCAGCGGAACGGTTCCGTCGGGAGCTGTGAACTGTTCCTTATAGCGGCGGCAGAAATCATCCAGTTCTCCCCTCGTCCAGCTCTGGCGACGTATGCCCGTCACTCCCGTTTCCTTCAGATGCTTCAGTACCCCCAGCGGCGAAGCGAACGACAACTTCAGTTTTTCCTCCCGGCTATATACAATCTGATATTCGGCCGACAATACATCTGTCAGCTCCTTCAGCGAACGGTAAGGAAGCGTATCCGAAGTAAGCGATACCACCTCTTTTACATTCTGAGGGCCAAACGTACTGAAAGCCAGATAACCATCGGCCGTCAGGAGCTTGCGACAGCCTGCCAGAAACGTCTCCGGCTGGTCGAACCACTGAATGGCAGAGCACGACACAATCAGATTCTGCCCCGACGGGAAATTCAGCGCCTCTGCATCGGATGCAGCAAAATGAATCCTCTTATTGGCAAGCAAATCGGTAAGATACGGTTCCACTTCGGGACACAAGTCGTTCAGCAGCAAGCGTTCGGGAGTAGCACGATGCAGAAAGGCACGGGTAAACATGCCTGTTCCACAACCAATCTCCAGCACGTTACGCCATCCCCCCGATGGGATATACTTGCCTATCGCATCAGCCATGTGATAAGCAATCTGCCGCTGTACATCCGCCCGTATGGAATAACTGCCCACAGCCTTGGCAAAACGGCGGCGAATCAACGTCTTGTCCATTCTTCCCCCTTTCCTTCCAGCAGGCGGTCGAACAACACTGTATCATAATGTTCTGCTTCCATCTCCATCACCTCTGTGCCAGTCCATGCGGCACGCTGATTTGCCGGAATAAAAATCTTGTCACACAAACCGATGATTGCCTTGTCCCACACAAAAGCCGCAGGCTGAACCTTCCCGGCCTCATGCTCCAAAGCAGCCAGTTCCGCTCCCAGCTCTTCCGTCGTACGGTAAGGCTGATGCGAAAGAAACTCCTTCACCTGTCCCGCACCGCCACATATTCTCCGGCGGAAACGCGCCAGCGCAGCATCCGAAAAATTCTCCAGTGTACCGTGAAAAACCGCTTCCGCTATTCCCCGCCGGTCATCTATCGGAAAAGGTGTACCGTTGACAGCCAGTTTCATCTCCCAGGGATAAGTATGCCCCGAAAGAATCTGTCCGGCTACCCATACTCCCATCGACCAGGCAAGCAGTCTGATTTCACGATAACCATCCAACAAAGAATAATCGAACTCCAACGTACGGTAATCGAAGCAGAGCAGACAGTCGTACCCCTCCGCCACCGTACGGCGGAACAGATTCTCGTCGCTTCCCCATCCTGCAAAGAAGAGAAGCAGGCGCGGACTATTTTCTTTTTTTATAAATAATTGCTTCATTTTCAGTCATTCGGCAGACATGCAAAAAACATGCTGATATTTAAAAAAAATATGCTGATGTTTTCGGAAAAATATGCTGATGTTTTTCTTAAAACATGCTGAAGTTTTTTCATGCATTCGTACCGGTGTTTTTTAAACGTTCATAATCTTTACAACTCACGGCATAAACTGTCCACTTCCTCTTCTGTGACAGCTGCCGTCAGCGAGATACGCAATCGGGAAGTTCCTTCGGGAACCGTAGGCGGACGAACCGGCAGCACATAAAATCCTTTCCGCCGCATGTCTTCCGCTTTCAGGATGGTCTGGTTGCTCTCACCCACAATAAAAGGGACAATATGACTTGAGGAAGGGCACTCACGACCTGCCCCCCGGACAGCTGCCTGCACCCGAAGAGCCGCCTCAGCCAGTCGTTCCCGACGGTCGTTCCAGCCTCCCAGACGCGACAGGATAAACTTTGTCCATGCCACATTCAGCGGAGGAAGTGCTGTCGTAAAGATAAATGTCCGCATCCGGTTAACCAGAAACGAGCGCATTACCTCACTGCACACCACATACGCTCCGACCGAAGCCAACGCCTTACCGAACGTACCGCACAGAAAGTCAATATCCTTCATACATCCTTGTTCCTCGGCCACACCCAGTCCGCTTCTGCCACGTACGCCAATCCCGTGCGCCTCATCCACATACAGCATCACACCGGGATAACGCTTTTTCAAGTCCACCAACCGGTCGAGAGGAGCCACATCTCCATCCATACTGAAAATACTCTCCGTCACGATAATGATCCGTTCGTGGTCTTTATAACTCTTGGCAAGCAAAGCCTCCAGTTGCCCGTAATCCTGATGACGATAACGGATGCACCGTGCAGCCGACAGCCGGATTCCGTCAATCAGACTGGCATGTACCAGCTTGTCTGCCAGAATCAGCGTATGCGCATCAGCCACAGCGGGAAGTATTCCTGTATTCATGTGATAACCGCTCGAAAAGACCAGTGCACCGCTTGCTCCGAATAGCTCGGCAAGCATCTGTTCCAACTCATCGTATACGGTAAAGTTACCGGTCAGCAGGCGCGACGACGACGACGAGAACAGAAAATCACGTTCCGAAAGCGTGCGCATAAACTCGTCACGCAGCGCAGTGTCGGCAGCCAGTCCCAGATAGTCATTCGAAGAAAGATTCAGCATACGCTTGCCTTCCTTCCAGATCCATTTCCCCTGATGTTCCGCCTGCGACAGTGTACGCAGATTGCCAGCCTCATCCAGCGCATCGAGCGTCCGGCTATATAAATTATCCGATGAAACCATCGTTTCCATTCCTTTCTTTCTTTAACAAGTTATTTCTCTTACAATCTTCAGCAAGCCGGAAGTCAGCTTTGTCAGTTCCTCCTTGCTGATAATAAACGGAGGCATGATATATACCAGTCGTCCGAACGGACGTACCCAGATACCTTCTTCCACAAACCGGCGCTGCATCCATGCCATATCCACCGGATTCTTCATTTCGATGACTCCGATAGCCCCCAGTACACGTACATCTGCCACCTGAGGCAATCCGGCAGCCGGTAGCAGTTCCTCCCGCAACTGTGCCTCTATGCGTTTCACCTTCTCTTCCCATCCACTGGACAAGAGCAGGTTGACAGAAGCGCAAGCCACCGCACAAGCAAGCGGATTTCCCATAAAAGTAGGTCCGTGCATAAAAGCATGCGGCTCATGTGAAGAAATACAGTCCGCCACCTTATCGGAAGTCAGCACGGCCGAGAAAGTCATATACCCTCCGGTCAGCGCCTTACCGATACACATGATATCGGGTTCCACTCCGGCATGTTCCCAGGCAAACAGTTTTCCGGTACGTCCGAAGCCCGTAGCAATCTCGTCGAAGATAAGCAGCAAACCATATTCACGGCACAACCTGACCGCCTCACGCAGATACTGCGGATGATAAAAACGCATACCGCCGGCTCCCTGAACTATCGGCTCCAGTATCAGTCCGGCAAGCGTCTGATGATGCATTTCGATTGTTTCCTTCAGTGGAAGAATATCCTTCTCGTCCCATTCGGCATCGAAACGACACTGAGGCGCAGGCACAAAATAACGTACCGGAAGCGCCGAACCAAACAAACTATGCATGCCCGTCACCGGATCGCATACCGACATCGCATTCCATGTATCTCCATGATAGCCGGAACGGATTGTCACAAAATTGTTCTTTTCAGGCTTTCCCGCAGCAAACTGATACTGTACCGCCATCTTCAGTGCGACCTCCACAGCCACCGAACCACTGTCGGCATAAAAAATCTTCTGCATGGAAGGCGGAACAATCTTCAAAAGCAATTTTCCCAATGCGATGGCAGGCTCATGCGTAAGTCCTCCAAACATCACATGCGACATGTTTTTCAACTGCTCTTCAATCGCCCGATTCAATACCGGATGATTATATCCATGTACGGCACACCACCACGACGACATACCGTCTACCAGTTCCGTACCGTCTTCCAGCGTAATGATACACCCTTTTGCCCGTTTCACCTTATACGTAGGCAACGGGTTAATGGTCGACGTATAGGGATGCCACAAATGCTCCCTGTCGAAGTTATCAACACATTGTTCATAAGTCATAACCCACCTCCTTTATTCGTTTTTTATCTTCTGCCACTTTCGAACCCAGCGTCGTCAGCAAATCTCCCACGATAGCCGAGTTCACACCGATATACATCGCCTTACGTACCGCCTCGTCACTCAGTTGCGAACGTCCTCCCGCAAAACGAAGATAAGCCGAAGGATTGACAAAACGGAACATAGCCACTGTACGCAAGACCTCTTCTTCCGAGAGCGCAGGCTCCGTTTCGAGCGGAGTACCCTTGATCGGCTGCAACAAGTTGAGCGGAATAGACTGAATATCCAGCGATTTTAAAGTAAAGGCAAACTCCACACGCTGCCGCATGGTTTCCCCCATTCCGATAATTCCTCCGCAACACACATCCATTCCCGTACGACGGGCAGCCTGTATGGTAGCCAGTTTCTCTTCCTGTGTATGAGTAGAACAGAGATTGGCGAAATGAGAAGGCGCCGTTTCCAGGTTACAATGATAGCGGACTACTCCTGCTTCATGAAGCAACGCGAGCTGTTCCTCAGTAGCCAGCCCCAGCGAAGCGCAAAGCTGTATATCTGAGTACTCTTTCAAATATGCAAAATGCCGGCACAAAGCCTCTACCTCCTTATTGGAAGGTTTCCGTCCACTCGTTACCAGCGAAAAGCGAGCAACTCCCTGTTCTTCGTTCGCCTTTGCATGGCGCAGACATTCCTCCTGCGAAACCAGTCCGTACACCTCAACACCCGTTGCATAATGTGCCGACTGAGCACACCATTTGCAATCTTCGGAACACCGTCCCGACTTGGCATTGATAATGGAACACATATCAAACTTATGCGAAGCATACTTCAGCGTAATGCGATGAGCGGCTTCACACAATTCCTCCAGAGGAGCCTCCTCCGCCAGCCAAAGCGCCTCTTCCGGCGTCAGTTCAAGACCGTCGTCAACTTTTTTTTCTAATGTTTCTATCATATATATTTATAGGCATAAAAAAGCGGAATGGCGAAAGTACCCGTGTACACCTACAACAAGATGCCACACGAATCCTTTCGCCATTCCGTTTCGGTAAATGACAATTATTCTGAGTTTTTCTAATACAAGCAACCTCACTGCCCGCCGGTTCAACAGCCACAGGCAGTCCCATCAAAAGCAGGATGACACATCCCAGCGGAATTCCTATATCGTACGGTGAAGCATCCTGTTCCCTGATGCCGTTCATAGCATATACACACTGCCCGTTACCTTCTACCGACACGATATGTCTTGCCTTATCCAACGATGAATCGGCAATACCCTTACACACCCTTCCAATCGTCACATGCCGGTGCAGACTTCCGAACACAGCATAATTTTTCCGACTCCAACGGCGGAAACGGATCGATTTTCTCTGGTTATGTAATGTGTTTTCGTGCATATGGTTTTATTCAGATGGCTGCAAATATAGAGAAAAAACCGAAAGCCGGCTTAAAAAATCGGATAAACTCATTGCGACAGGACATTTTTAAGCCTTCTTCAAACCGTTTTTCTTATTTTAATTATCTTTCATCACAAAAGTTTCATAAAAGAATACGGTTTCATAAAAATATGTATCTTTACACTTTGTAAAAAGGCTTTCTTAAAAAGCAAGATAAAAAGGCTAACAAAACGGCATAATAACCAAACACTTAACTCAAAAAGAGAAAAATGAAAGTTTGTAATTTAGGAACAGTAACCCATCTTGAAGACATCATGCAGATGTCTGATTACATCTGTACAGAAGCTCCCTTACTTATAATCGTTCCTGCTTTCGACCGAATCAAACGCAGTCTTCAAGAAATTTCCATTCATTTGTTCCGTGCCGAACAGGAAAAGGCTTCACAAGCCATCCTGCATCTGGAAAAGCACTGCATGGAAACTGTTTCCGGATTCCTGCCCAATCATGGTTCAGCCTTTGAGTTTGCCCAAACACAGATCACATCCAATTTCCAGCATATCCGGCAACTGGCAAACAGCACGTTCAGCCAGTCCGACGAACGCAAATTACTCATTTCGGGAGAATACATTTCTTCGGCACTGGTAGCCGCCTATTTAAAAAGCCGACACATTGATGCCACTGTAGCAGATACTGCCACACTGATGCACCTGGATGCTGACGGAAAACCTGATTTAGAAACAATCTGCCAGCAGGCACAAGCTTTTGCGCAAACAGCACAAGCCGCAGTCTATGTCACCCAGTCGCTTGTATGCCAGAATGCTTACGGTGAAGTAGAATATATCGCCAAAGGTGACAGTTGCGCTTATGCCATGTATCTGGCCATCGCTTTCCGTGCTCAAGAACTCGTACAACGGATACAGGCAAAAGAAATATACATCCCGAACGACAATCAAAAGCCGGAAGAAAGCAACGACACGATGTTCTCCTTCGAAGAAGCCGAGAGCCTCATCAATGCCGGCGTTCTTCTGGTGTCACCCCGCAGCCTCTCGCTTGCCCATCAATATCAGATTAGTATCCGGCTGATAAACGGACAAGGCCGCATCATCCGCCTCGTCAGTGAGATACAAGAAGAAACGCATACCGTAAAAGCCATCACAGCCCGGAAGCACATAACCTACATCCGACTGCACTCATCGGAAAGTGTTTCTTCCTTCCGCTTTCTGGAGAAAACACTTACTGTCTTTGCGAAGTACAAGGTATCCATTTATCTGATGACATCATCCAGCACCAACATTTCGATGGCGATAGAAACAGATACCGAAAACCTCAGCCTGCTCCGCCGTGAGCTGTCAGGATTTGCCGAATTAATCACAGAAAACAATATTGCCACTATCAGCATACTCGGAAAACTGAATTGGGGAGATTCGGATGCAAGCAGCCGTATCATCGAATTGCTGCACGACATACCTATCCTGATGATTTCGTACGGGAATGACAATCATTGCGTATCGATAGCCATCCGGCAGAGTGACTGCAAACACGCTCTCTGTACGTTATCCGATCATTTTCTCGGAACCGACTTCACACACGAAAACGGCTCGCATTCGTTCAGTGAAGAGTATAACGCTTTTATCATCTGATTTCCAAGCAAGTTTTAACTTATATAGAGTTATTGCAATGTCAATTTTATAGATTAAATTCAAACATAAGACCTATAGGGAGTTCATCTATCTTATACAGCGTACGACATATCTCTCCGTCGCGTCATAAAGATAGCACGTAATACTTATAATGCTTTGTAAACAATTAGAGTGGCTATCCACAATATTCTTGCGAGCCTTTTTTACAACCAAAACAAAAGAATCATGCGCAGATAACTCAATTTCTCGCGTAAAATTTTCAATGCCTTATACATGTGTGCTTCTACCGTACGCAAGGAAATACCCATCACATCGGCTATATCCTTATTCTTCATGTCGTGCAGGTAGCTGAGCTTAAATACTTCTTTACACTTATCAGGAAGTTCGTCTATTGCCTGCCTGATTTCCGAACGCAGTTCGCGGTTCTCTATCCGCTTGATAACTTCCGAATGATCGGGCTGATAGTATTCAGTTCTTTTCTGATAAAACTCTATTTCGGCTGCACTATAATTCTCGGCTACAGCCTTATGTTTCAACAGATTGATTGCCTTAGTATAGATAGACCTGTAAAGAAAGGCCTGAATCTGCTCGCCAAATTCTACAGAATCCTGCCTTCTCCATATTTCGACAAATACATCTTGAACTATATCTTCTGCATCATCCTCTCCTACAAGGCGAGTTGCATAAAACAGAAGTCCGGCATAGTAGCGTCGAAATAAAGCTTTATATGTATCTTCAAAATTTCCTCTCATCTAGTATTTCAAGGCTAATCTGTGGGCAAATGTAACGATTTGAGAGAAATGAACCAACGAAATAAGTGTTTTTCTCTTATTTCTTGTTATATTTACAAATCAAATACTAATATTATGAGATTGAAGACAATTCCACTTTACGCAGTTCTGGCATTTGCCGCATGTACATCACCGAACCAATCTTCGAACATGACAGAAGATTACACTCAATACGTCAATCCGTTTATCGGAACTGACTTTACAGGAAATACTTATCCGGGTGCTCAGGTTCCCTTTGGAATGGTGCAGCTCAGTCCTGACAATGGATTGCCTGGATGGGACAGAATTTCCGGATATTTCTATCCGGACAGTACGATTGCCGGATTCAGCCATACGCATCTCTCGGGTACAGGCGCGGGCGATCTTTACGACGTTTCGTTCATGCCGGTTACGCTTCCGTATAAAGAAGCTGAAGCTCCGCTGGGTATTCATTCTAAATTTTCACATGCCAACGAAAGTGCTTATGCCGGATATTATCAGGTAAAGTTGGACGATTATAATATCAATGTGGAACTGACTGCTACAGAGCGTTGCGGCATCCAGCGTTATACATTCCCGAAAGCCGAAGCAGCTATCTTCCTGAACCTGTCAAAGGCTATGAACTGGGATGCGACACAAGATTCTCATATCGAAGCTGTCGACTCGGTTACTATCAGGGGATATCGCTATTCAGACGGCTGGGCACGCGGACAGAAGATTTATTTCTGTACCCGTTTTTCGCATCCGTTCAATGCAATGACAATTGACTCTACGGCTATCGAGAAAGACGGCAAGCGCATCGGAACTGGAGTTATCGCCCGCTTCGATTACACAACTGAAGAAAATGAGCAGATCACACTGGCAACTGCTATCTCGGGAGTAAGCATGGAAGGAGCTGCCAAGAACTTGCAGGCTGAAGCACCCGACAATAACTTCGATACATATCTGGAAAAGGCTAAAGATATGTGGAGCAAGGAACTTGCCAAGATACAGATAGATACTCCCGACAAGGATGAAAAGACTGTTTTCTACACGGCTTTGTATCACAGTATGCTGGCTCCTACTATATATAGTGATGTAGACGGCTCTTATTATGGCCCAGACAAACAGGTGCATCATGCCGACGGATGGACAAACTATAGTACATTCTCGTTATGGGATACTTACCGTGCATCGCATCCGTTGTTTACTTATACGCAGCCTGAGCGCACCAACGATATGGTTAAATCGTTCCTTGCATTTTACGAACAGCACGGACGCTTGCCGGTATGGAATTTCTATGGTAGTGAAACGGACATGATGATTGGTTACCATGCCGTACCGGTGATCGTAGATGCTTACCTGAAAGGTATCGGCGACTTTGACGCTGAAAAAGCACTGGCTGCCTGTGTGGCAACGGCTAACATCGATGAATATCGTGGCATAGGAGTGTACAAGGAAAAAGGCTATATTCCTTACGACCTGCACGATCAGTATAATAATGAGAACTGGTCGCTTTCTAAAACACTTGAATATGCTTTCGACGACTATTGTATAGCCGAAATGGCAAAGAAGATGGGCAAGGAAGATATCGCCAAGCAGTTTTATGCTCGTGCAGCGAACTATAAGAATGTATATAATCCGGCTACTTCATTCATGCAGCCGCGCGACATGAAAGGTAACTTCATCGAGAACTTCAAGGCTGACGAATATACGCCGCATATCTGTGAAAGTAACGGATGGCAGTATTTCTGGTCGGTACAGCATGATGTGAACGGTCTGATTGAACTGACCGGAGGAAAAGATCGTTTTGCCCAGAAACTGGACAGCATGTTTACGTTCCATCCTACCGACAAGGACGAACTTCCGATTTTCAGTACAGGAATGATAGGACAGTATGCACACGGCAACGAACCGAGTCACCATGTTGCTTATTTATATAATGCAGCCGGACAGCCGTGGAAGGGACAGCAATACATCAGCCAGATAACTCACGAACTGTACACCAATACACCGGCAGGACTCTGCGGTAACGAGGACTGCGGACAGATGTCGGCATGGTATGTATTCAGCGCAATGGGATTCTATCCGGTTAATCCGGTATCGGGCATGTATGAAATAGGAAGCCCGGCATTCCCGAAAGTACAGTTGCACCTGAATAACGGAAAGACTTTTACAGTCATCGCAGAAAATGCCAGTCGTGAAAACTGCTATATCCAATCGATAAAGTTGAATGGAGTGGCTTATGACAAGAGTTATATCACTCATCAGCAAATCATGGAAGGAGCCACTTTAGAAATAAAAATGGGCAACAAACCGGGATATATCTGGTACAAATAATATTTTTAAACATCAAAATGTTTTTTACGACAAGAGTAAGTGTTTTTATTTCGCTAATTGTTATTATCTTTGAACAGGAAGTAAGGTAAAGAGATGAACAAAGTAAACTATAATACAATAATACGCTTCTTTAAAAACGAGTGCTCGGAAGAAGAACGCTTACTCATCATAAAGTGGGTGAATGAGTCGCAGGAACATGCCGAACAATTTTTCAGATGGGAAGAATTGTATCACTTGGGAAACAACTCTGAAAAGGAAAATGACTTAGCAATCAGAAAAGCTGAGAAAAAACTATACGAACGGATTGAAATAGAGAAGAGCCATCAGTGGTTCTTCTCTACAATCAACCGTTGGGTGAAATATGCAGCGGTAATCACCAGTATTCTGGCTATATCCGGACTCACATTATGGTATTTTGTTGCCGACTCACAGGAAAAATGGATTACTGCTTCGACAACTAACGGAGAAACATTGGAAATAACGCTGCCGGATAACAGTAAGGTATGGCTGAATGAAAATTCTATATTGAAATATCCCGAACACTTCACCAAGGAGAAACGTGAACTGCATCTCACAGGAGAAGCTTATTTCGAAGTAACCAAAAACAAGCATAAACCGTTTACTGTACAAAGTTCTGCCATGAACGTACAGGTGTTGGGTACAAAATTTAATTTTAAAACCCCCAGTAACGGTCGCATTGCAGAAACTTCCCTTATAGAAGGAGAAATTAAAGTCAGTGGAAATAACAATGAGGGAGCAATAACGTTGTCACCCGGTCAGAAGGTAGAACTGAACACGGTTACCAAACAGATGAAAGTTTCGGAAACCAATGCTGCTCTGGATGTTATATGGCACAATAATCTGATACCTTTCAAAAATGCGGATATTTTCGATATTGCTAAAGTATTGGAGAAAGTTTATGGAGTTAAGATTATCTTGTCGCCTGACATCAGTCCATCGACTACATATTCAGGAGTGTTAAAAAGAAAGGATTCCATAGAGGATGTTTTAAGAATATTGCAAAATACAATCCATCTGCAATATAAGATTCATCAGGAAACCATATTTATATCATCAGCTTCAAAATAAAAATCATCACTAACTCTTATCATTTAATATTATGAAAATCAAGATCTGTGCGATAGCATGTTTCATGGGAATGGCAGTGACTATCACTTCATGTACCACGAAGAACATGGAAAAAGACTATGCCGCATACGTCAATCCGTTTATCGGAACGGGAGGACATGGTCATACATTCCCCGGACCCGTAGTTCCTAACGGTATGATTCAGCCTAGTCCTGATACTCGTATCGACGGTTGGGATGCTTCTTCCGGATATTATTACGAAGATTCGACAATAAACGGTTTCTCGCATACGCATGTCAGTGGAACAGGCTGTGCGGATTATGGTGACATCTTATTGATGCCGACTGTGGGAAAACAGACCTATGATCCTCAGGATTATTCCAGTCAGACTTTGCCTTATGCATCGGAATTCTCTCATAAGAATGAAACTGCAGAACCCGGATACTATTCTGTCTTTCTTGACAGATATAAGGTAAAGGCCGAACTGACTGCTACCAAACGTGCCGCATTGCACCGGTATACGTTCCCTGCAAGTAATGAAGCTGGCTTTATTCTTGATATGGACTACTCAATCCAGCATCAGAAAAATATGGATATGCAGGTAGACATTGTCAGTGATACTGAAATCAAAGGATATAAACTGACAGAATACTGGGCTTTCGACCAGCAAATCAGCTTTTATGCAAAATTCTCCAAACCGTTTACCTATCAGATAGTAAGAGATACATTGACCGATCAGAACGGAAGACTACAGCCCCGCTGCAAAGTCTTGTTGAGCTTCAAGACCCAGAAGGACGAGCAGGTCATGGTCAAAATGGGTATTTCTGCCGTCGATACAGAAGGAGCTAAAAAGAATCTGGAAGCTGAAATCCCTTCATGGGAATTCGAACAGGTACGCAGTAATGCACGTCAGGCATGGAATAATTATCTGTCTAAAATAGATATTACCACACAAGATGAAACAGACCGCAGTATTTTCTATACAGCAATGTATCATACTGCAATCAGCCCGAACCTCTTTACAGACGTAGACGGACGTTACTGGGGAATGGATCTGAAGGTACATCAGGGCAATGCCGACAAACCGATTTATACGGTATTCTCTTTATGGGATACTTTCCGTGCGCTGCATCCGTTATTGTCTATCATCGACCCGCAACTGAACAACGACTTTATCCGTTCACTTCTGCAGAAACATCAGGAAGGTGGTATATTCCCGATGTGGGATCTGGCATCAAACTATACAGGAACTATGATTGGCTATCATGCTGCATCTTTGATTGCCGACGCGTATACCAAAGGTTATGCTGATTTCGACTTACAAGAAGCATACAATGCCTGTCTGCGTGCTGCCGAATATGATACAACCGGTATAAAATGTCCGGCATTGGTGTTGCCGCATCTGATGCCGATGGCTAAATATTACAAAAACACACTGGGATACATCCCATGTGACCGTGAAAACGAATCAGTTGCCAAGGCGCTGGAATATGCTTACGACGACTATTGCATCTCGGTACTTGCCGAAGCAGTAGGAGATTATAAGAATCAGGAAAAATATACACGCTTTGCTAAAGCTTACGAACTATACTTTGATCCGTCTACACGCTTCATGCGCGGACTTGACTCAAAGGGAGAATGGCGCAGTCCGTTTAGCCCGAGAGCTTCCAACCACCGAAGTGATGATTATTGTGAAGGAAATGCATGGCAATGGACTTGGTTTACTCCACATGATATAGAAGGATTGGTAAAATTAATGGGAGGTGAGCAGGCATTTGTCGGAAAACTGGATTCGCTGTTCACTGCAGATTCTAGTTTGGAGGGTGATGCTGTTTCGGCTGACATAAGCGGACTGATCGGACAATATGCTCACGGTAATGAACCGAGCCATCATATCATACATATGTATAACTATGTAAACCAGCCATGGAAGACACAGGAACTGATTGACCGTGTGTTGAAAGAGCAGTACCGCAATGCTCCCGACGGACTTTCAGGCAATGAAGACTGTGGACAAATGTCGGCATGGTATATTCTGAATGCAATGGGATTCTACCAGGTTTGCCCGGGTAAACCAGTGTATTCAATCGGCCGTCCTTTATTCGATAAGGTTACAATTAATCTGCCGGAAGCAAAAACGTTTACAATTATTACAAAGAATAATTCGAAAGACAACAAATATATCGAGTCAGCTATGCTGAATGGTCAGGAATTGAATATCCCATTCCTTGAACATAAGGATATAGCTGCCGGTGGAACACTTGAAATAACCTCAACCAATCAACCTACTAAATGGGGAGTACAACAATAAAATCATAAATAAGCCATGAAAAAACTGTCATTACTTATTTTCCTGGCAGGCTTTTTGAGCTTTGCCAAAGCAACCAATTATGCAGATTATGTAAACCCGCTGGTCGGCACTCAGTCTACATTCGAGCTGTCAACGGGTAACACGTATCCGGCCATCGCGCGTCCGTGGGGTATGAACTTCTGGAGCCCGCAGACAGGTAAGATGGGCGACGGCTGGATGTATCAGTACACAGCTACGAAGATTCGCGGATTCAAGCAGACTCACCAGCCTAGTCCGTGGATAAACGACTACGGACAGTTCTCCATCATGCCGATGGTAAACAAACCGGAATTCAATGAAGACAAACGTGCCAGCTGGTTTGCTCACAAGAGCGAAACTGCAAAGGCATATTATTATAAAGTGTATCTGGCAGAATACGACATTGTAACCGAGCTGACTCCGACAGAACGTGCTGCCATGTTCCGCTTTACTTTCCCCGAAAATGAACATTCGTATGTAGTGGTAGATGCCTTCGACAAGGGTTCGTATGTAAAGATTGATGCGGCAAACAACCGTATCATCGGTTATTCTACCAAGAACAGTGGCGGTGTTCCGGCTAACTTCAAGAATTATTTCGTTATCGAATTCGACAAGCCGTTCACTTATCAGGCTACCGTTGCCGACAGTATCGTAAAGGAGAACGGTACGGAACAGCAGGCAGACCATGCAGGAGCTATCATCGGATTTGCTACGAAAAAGGGAGAAACCGTACATGCACGCGTGGCTTCTTCATTCATCAGTCCTGAACAGGCTTTGTTGAACCTGAAGGAACTGGGTAACGATGATTTCAATACGCTGGTGGAAAAGGGCAAGGCTGCATGGAACGATGTATTAAGCAAGATTGAAGTGGAAGGCGGCAATCTCGACCAGTACCGTACATTCTACTCTTGTCTGTACCGTTCACTGCTATTCCCGCGCAAGTTCTACGAAGTGGATGCACAGGGACAGATCGTACACTACAGTCCTTACAACGGTGAGGTAGTTCCGGGATATATGTATACCGATACAGGCTTCTGGGATACATTCCGCTGCCTGTTCCCGTTGTTGAACCTGATTTATCCGTCTGTCAACAAGGAAATTCAGGAAGGTCTTATCAATACATATAAGGAAAGCGGTTTCTTCCCCGAATGGGCGAGTCCGGGACACCGTGGCTGCATGATCGGAAACAACTCGGCTTCGATCCTGGTGGATGCTTACTTCAAGGGTGTGAAGGTGGACGATCTGGAAACTCTTTACAAAGGTCTGATCCACGGAACGGAAAACGTACATCCGGAAGTTTCTTCAACCGGACGTCTGGGATATGAATATTACAACAAGCTGGGCTATGTACCTTACGATGTGAAGATCAACGAGAATGCTGCCCGTACACTGGAATATGCTTATAACGACTGGTGTATCTATAAACTGGCGAAGGACTTGAAACGTCCGAAGAAGGAAGTGAACCTGTTTGCCAAACGTGCCATGAATTACAGAAACCTGTTCGACAAGGAAACCCTGCTGATGCGTGGCAAGAATAAGGATGGCAAGTTCATGGCTCCGTTCTCACCGCTGAAATGGGGTGATGCATTCACCGAAGGTAATAGCTGGCATTATTCATGGTCTGTATTCCACGATCCTCAGGGACTGATTGACCTGATGGGCGGTGATGACATGTTTGTGACAATGATGGATTCTGTATTCTCTGTACCTCCTGTATTCGACGACAGCTATTACGGTTTCCCGATTCACGAAATCCGTGAGATGACAGTGATGAACATGGGTAACTATGCACACGGCAACCAGCCTATCCAGCACATGATTTACCTGTACAACTATGCCAAGCAGCCATGGAAGGCTCAGTACTGGCTTCGTCAGGTAATGGACCGCATGTATACTCCGACTCCCGACGGTTATTGCGGTGACGAGGATAACGGACAGACTTCTGCATGGTATGTGTTCTCAGCACTGGGATTCTATCCGGTATGTCCGGGAACCGACCAGTATGTACTTGGTGCTCCGCTGTTCCAGAAAGCAACCATCCATTTTGAAAATGGCAAGAACATTGTAATCAATGCTCCTCAGAACAGTGAGACCAACTATTACATTCAGGACATGAAGGTAAACGGTCAGGAATATGCCAAGAATTACATTACTTATTCTACTCTGCAAAACGGCGGTACGATTGACTATGTAATGGGTGACAAACCGAACAAGAACAGAGGTATCGCACCTGAAGATGCTCCTTATTCATTCAGTAAAGAGCTGAAAAAATAATACACACATAAAAGGATTTACCAGATAAATCCAGTTCGAAGCAGGTTACTTCCCACAAATATCAAACAAAGTTGGAGTAACCTGCTTTTATTATCACTTTTTTTAGATATATAAGCAACTTAGTTGGGATATTTCAAGCTTCTATTTGATAGAAAATTGTATATTTGCACTTAGTTGGAAGAGAATAAAAATATTCTTTAAAAACAGAAAGCTTATTTCATATAAAATTTAAGATATCAGGAAAATCAATTATGCCGAACAAATACACGATTTTCCCAAACAATTAAAGAATATTCAAACTCTAAAATATATTAAAACTCAAATAATAAATTACGTATGCATTGAGTTTTAGCTGTTATAATGATGAATTAACTGACAAACAATACTATGAAACAAACTAATCACCCGAAAAAAACAAAAAGTCCGATAACATGGGTTCCGACAGCATACTTTGCCATGGGATTGCCTTTTGTAGTCCTAAATATGGTAACAGTTCTTATGTTCAAAGGACTGGGAGTAGAGGATAAACTCATTACTTTCTGGACTTCACTTATTTTACTTCCATGGACTTTAAAACCTTTATGGAGTCCGTTTCTGGAGTTATTCAAGACAAAAAAATTTCTTCGTTATAACAACCCAGCTAATCACTGGAGTAACATTCGGACTAGTTGCGTTTTCGTTAAACTTACCTCACTTTTTCAGTATTTCCATCGCTTTACTGGCAATTATTGCATTTAGTGGAGCTACACACGATATCGCATGCGACGGAGTATACATGAGCGAATTATCCAACGATGATCAAGCGAAGTATATTGGCTGGCAAGGTGCTTTCTATAATATAGCTAAAATCATAGCAACCGGTGGACTGGTATATTTAGCCGGCTACCTGATAGAACAATATGGCGGAACAGAAGGTGCTGATAGTACAGTTATGTTTGCGGCCAATCAGAAGGCATGGATGATTATTATGACAATACTCTGTGTCATAATGGTAATCCTGGGTATTTATCATTTGTTTATGCTTCCCTCAGGTGGAGCTAAAAAGCAGGGCGAACAGCGTACAGCCGGACAGGTAATGACAGAACTGGCCAATGTATTACTCGACTTTTTCCGTAAACGTCACATTGTTTATTATCTCTTTTTCATCATTCTGTACCGATTTGCAGAAGGATTTGTAATGAAAATTGTTCCTCTGTTCTTAAAAGCCAGCAGGGAAACCGGAGGATTGGGATTAAGCGAAAAAGAGATCGGACTTTATTATGGTACATATGGTGCGGCAGCATTCGTTCTAGGATCTTTGCTAGCTGGATATTATATATCAGCACGAGGACTTAAAAAGACATTGTTCTCACTATGCTGCATATTTAACTTGCCATTTATGGTATATGCATTATTTGCTACATTCCAGCCGGAAAATGGTTTGTTGATTTGCAGCGGTATCGTATTGGAATATTTCGGATACGGATTTGGCTTCGTAGGGCTGACACTGTTTATGATGCAGCAAGTTGCTCCAGGCAAGCATCAAATGGCTCACTATGCCTTTGCATCAGGTATCATGAACTTGGGAGTCATGATTCCGGGAATGTTAAGTGGATGGGTATGTGAAATTCTAGGCGAATGGTTTAACAAACCGGGAGGATATGAACCCTTCTTCATATTCGTGCTGATAGCTACTATACCGGCATTCCTGATTACTTATTTTGTACCGTTCAAATATAATCAGGATGGTACACTCATTGAAGGAGAAAGAGAATAGTTAACAACTAAATATCAACAAATATGGTAGAGAAATTTAATATGCCGTGGGAAGATCGCCCGGCTGGATGTACAGATGTAATGTGGCGTTATTCAAAGAACCCCGTTATTGGACGTTATCAAATTCCTTCGTCAAACAGTATATTCAACAGCGCAGTTGTTCCGTATAAAGACGGATTTGCAGGAGTTTTCCGTTGCGACAACAAAGCTGTACAGATGAACATTTTTGCAGGATTCAGCAAGGATGGTATAAATTGGGAAATAAACCATGAACCTATTCAGTTCAAGGCTGGTAATACTGATATGATCGAATCGGAATATAAATACGATCCTCGCGTTACCTGGATTGAAGACCGTTACTGGATTACATGGTGTAATGGTTATCATGGACCAACTATCGGAATCGGATATACATTCGACTTCAAAGAATTTTATCAATGCGAAAATGCATTCTTGCCATTCAACCGAAACGGAGTTTTGTTCCCGCAGAAAATCAATGGTAAATATGCAATGCTGAGCCGTCCGAGTGATAACGGACACACTCCTTTCGGTGACATTTATATCAGCTACAGTCCTGATATGAAATACTGGGGTGAACATCGTTGTGTAATGAAAGTGACTCCATTCCCAGAAAGCGCATGGCAATGCACAAAAATCGGTGCAGGTTCAGTGCCTTTCCTGACTGAAGCTGGGTGGCTGATGTTCTATCATGGAGTTATCACTACTTGCAACGGATTCCGTTACTCTATGGGTGCGGCTATTCTGGACAAAGACAATCCGGAAAAAGTACTGTACCGTACACGCGATTATATCTTAGGTCCGGCAGCTCCATATGAATTGCAGGGAGATGTACCTAATGTAGTATTCCCTTGTGCCGCATTACAAGATGGAGAACGTGTAGCTGTATACTACGGCGCTGCTGATACAGTGGTAGGTATGGCTTTCGGATACGTTTCTGAAATTATCGATTTTGTAAAACGCACTTCGATCATCTAATGCCCTTGAAATTTTTTCATAGGTATTCATACATAAAGTAACCTTTTGGGGCTGTATCGAATAATCTGCTGCGGTTATTGGTACAGCCTTTTTCAGTTTTTTCATCTAATATTATTTTTATGAAACATTTATTAGTATGCTTGGCTAGCTTTTTGGCATTAGGTACATTACATTCACAAGAACCGGCCGATTACGTCAATCCATTCATCGGAACTACTAATTTCGGAACCTGCAACCCAGGAGCAGTCTGTCCGAATGGTATGATGTCTGTAGTACCATTCAATGTTATGGGATCGGAAGACAATAAATACGATAAGGATGCACGCTGGTGGTCTACCCCTTATGACTATACCAATAGCTTCTTTACCGGTTTTGCTCATGTCAACTTAAGTGGAGTGGGATGTCCGGAACTTGGCTCTTTACTATTAATGCCAACTACAGGAAAGCTAGATGTTGACTATCGTAACTATGGTAGTAAATATGAAAAAGAAAATGCGACTCCCGGATATTATACGATTTCACTTACTAAATACAATATTCTGGCAGAAGCAACAGCTACTCCTCGTACAGGTCTATCACGCTTTACCTTCCCCAAAGGTGAAAGTAACATCCTTTTAAATTTGGGGGAGGGATTAACTAACGAAACAGGTGCTTTCATGCGTAGAGTCAGCGATTGTGAAGTAGAGGGAATGAAAGTGCTCGGAACTTTCTGTTATAACCCGCAGGCTGTATTCCCTATCTATTTTGTGATGCGTATCAACAAAGCTCCTAAAGCTACAGGATACTGGAAGAAACAACGTCCCATGCAAGGTGTAGAAGCAGAATGGGATAAAGACCAAGGCAAATACAAGCTGTACACACAATATAATAAAGATATTGCAGGCGACGATATCGGTGCATGGTTCTCTTTTGATACAGAAGAAGGTGAGCAGATAGAAGTCGCTATGGGAGTTTCTTTCGTCAGTATAGAAAATGCAAGAGAAAATCTTGACAAGGAACAAAGCGGACGCCACTTTGCAGCTATCCATCAGGAAGCTCGTCAACGTTGGAACGATGATTTGGGAAGAATCAAAGTAGAAGGTGGAACAAAGGATCAGAAAACAGTTTTCTATACCGGACTTTATCATGCATTAATCCATCCTAATATCTTACAGGACATCAATGGAGAGTACCCTCAAATGGAAGGCGATAAAATCCTCACAACAAAAGGCAACCGCTATACAGTCTTTTCATTATGGGATACTTATAGAAATCTGCATCAGTTAATGACTTTAGTCTATCCAGAAAGACAAATGGATATGATTAATACCATGCTGGATATGTATCGTGAACACGGCTGGCTTCCTAAATGGGAGCTTTATGGACGGGAAACTCTGACAATGGAAGGAGATCCAAGTCTTCCGGTCATTGTAGATACATGGATGAAAGGTTTACACGATTTCGATATTAACCTTGCTTACGAAGCCATGTATAAGTCGGCTACACTTCCGGGTAAAGAGAATCTGATGCGTCCGGATAATGACGATTATACAAAGCTCGGCTATGTTCCTTTAAGAGAACAATATGACAACTCTGTTTCTCATGCACTGGAATACTATATTGCCGATTATTCTCTCTACACATTGGCTAAGGCTCTAGACAAAAAAGAAGATGCCAAATTATTCTATAAGCGATCAATGGGATACAAAAACTATTATTGCAAGGAGTATGGTACCCTTCGTCCTATCCTTCCTGATGGAAAATTCTATTCTCCATTCGACCCTAAACAAGGTGAGAACTTCGAACCAAGTCCAGGATTCCATGAAGGTAATGCGTGGAACTACACATACTACGTTCCTCACGATATCAAGGGACTTGCCAAATTGATGGGAGGTAAAAAGCCTTTTGTAGACAAACTGCAAATGATTTTCGACAAAGGTTACTACGATCCGGCAAACGAACCTGATATCGCATATCCTTATCTGTTCAGCTATTTCAAAGGTGAAGAATGGCGTACGCAGAAACTGATAAAAGAATTACTTGCTAAATATTTCACAACTCAGCCTAATGGCATCCCGGGTAATGATGATGCAGGAACAATGTCAACATGGGCTATATTCAGTATGATGGGATTCTATCCTGACTGTCCTGGAGTACCTGAATATACTCTTACAACTCCTACATTCGACAAGATAACTATCAAGCTCGATCCTAAATATTATGGAAAAGATCAGTTAGTTATCGAAACAATGAATCCGGATAGTGAATCTGATTATATCAAAACAATCAAGTTAGGTGATAAAGAATGTGGCTATCGCATCAATCACAATGATTTGATTAAAGCAGGAAGTTTACAGTTCTGGAAAAAATAATCATTCGATTAGTATAAATAAAAGAGTCATGTCCCAATGTTTTACTGAATAATTAGGAACTTGGACACTCTTTTTATATACTAACTCAATTAAAGATGACTATTTTGAATAATATCTATCAGTATAGGCTTCATTCCTCCTACAAAACATTCCACAGCAATAACCATCAAAATAAGGCC
>ENA-OQDL01000572-OQDL01000572.1-human-gut-metagenome-genome-assembly--contig:-NODE-572-length-22859-cov-6.015529_pt1 | contig 22859 bp, 19 predicted proteins | sample MGYA00242782_ERZ504609 | MGnify/ENA primary metagenome ERZ504609 (study PRJEB26092, sample SAMD00036320) | human gut metagenome | host: Homo sapiens | study: EMG produced TPA metagenomics assembly of... | reverse complement strand
ATTGATGAGATTGATGCAATCGGAAAGAGCCGAGATTCTCATTATGGCGGCGGCAATGATGAGCGTGAGCAGACCCTGAACCAGCTTCTTGCGGAAATGGACGGATTTGACACTTCAAAGGGACTTCTGATCCTTGCTGCGACAAACAGACCGGAGGTTCTTGATCCGGCACTTCTTCGTCCGGGACGTTTTGACAGACGTGTCATTGTGGACAGACCGGATCTGAAGGGAAGAATCGAGATCCTGAAGGTTCATGCAAGAAATGTACATCTGGATGAGACTGTTGATTTTGAGAACATTGCACTTGCAACTTCCGGGGCAGTGGGTTCGGATCTGGCTAATATGATCAACGAGGCTGCTATCCTTGCTGTTAAGAGTGGACGCAGTGCAGTATCCCAGAAAGATCTTCTCGAAGCTGTTGAAGTAGTTCTGGTAGGTAAAGAGAAGAAGGACAGGATCCTCAGTGCACAGGAGCGCAGGATCGTATCCTATCATGAGGTAGGACATGCACTGGTAAGCGCCCTGCAGAAAGATGCAGAGCCTGTACAGAAGATTACTATTGTGCCGAGAACAATGGGGGCACTTGGTTATGTAATGCAGGTACCCGAGGAGGAGAAATATCTCAATACAAAGAAGGAACTGGAAGCAATGCTTGTGGGATATCTTGGCGGACGCGCAGCAGAGGAACTGGTATTTGATACTGTCACAACCGGGGCAGCCAATGATATTGAGCAGGCTACCAAGGTGGCAAGAGCCATGATCACACAGTACGGTATGTCCGACAAGTTCGGACTTATGGGTCTGGCTACACAGGAGAATCAGTATCTCAGCGGAAGAACAGTGTTAAACTGTGGCGATGACACTGCCACAGAGGTTGACCATGAGGTGATGATACTTCTGCATAATTCCTATGAAGAAGCAAAGAGACTGATCGGCAGTCACAGAGAAGCACTTGATAAGATTGCTGCTTATCTGATCCGCAGGGAAACCATTACAGGTAAGGAATTTATGAAGATTTTCCATGCGGCAGAGCGTGGAATCGAGATTCCGGAAAATCTGGATGATCTGGTAATTCCAGAGGAAAAACAGAATACAGTAACGCTGGATAAGCCAGAGATTCAGTGATACAATAACAGAGTCGGAAATGAAATAATTTCCGGCTCTGTTTTCGTATCACAGTAAATTACGCTGTAATATCTCATGGATACGAAAAGCGTTCAGGGCAGGATTTTTTGTATAGAGGAGAGTTTATGTTTCAGATAGAAGAAGAACTGAAAAAACTTCCGGGTAAGCCGGGGGTTTATATTATGCATGGGGAGAAGGACGAGATCATCTATGTTGGAAAAGCCGTCAGTCTGAAAAACAGGGTGCGTCAATATTTCCAGAGCAGCAGAAATAAGGGCGCAAAGATTGAACAGATGGTTACCCATATCACCAGATTTGAGTATATTATCACAGATTCGGAACTGGAAGCCCTTGTGCTTGAGTGTAATCTGATCAAGGAGCACAGACCGAAATATAATACCATGCTCAAAGATGATAAGAGTTATCCGTTTATCAAAGTCACAGTAAATGAGGAATATCCCAGAGTCCTTTTTGCCAGAAGAATGAAGAAAGACAAGGCGAAATATTTCGGACCATATACAAGTGCCGGGGCTGTAAAAGATGTGATCGAGCTTGTGCGAAAACTTTATAAGGTGCGATCCTGTAATCGGGTACTGCCAAGAGATTGTGGGAAGGACCGTCCATGTCTGTACTATCACATGAAACAATGCAGTGCGCCATGCCAGGGCTATGTGAGTTCAGAAGAATATAAGAAAAATATCGCAGAACTGCTGAAATTTCTCAATGGAGACTTTAAGGATACGATTGATATGCTTACCGACAAAATGATGGCAGCTTCCGAAGAAATGCGTTTCGAGGATGCCATGGAATACCGGGATCTGATCCGCAGTATCCAGAAGATTGGAGAACGCCAGAAAATTACAGGTTACGGAGAGGAAGATAAGGATATCATCGCAGTTGCCATGGATGAAAGCCTTGATCTGCGGGAGCAGGATGCTGTTGTACAGGTATTCTTTGTCCGGGGAGGCAAACTGATCGGGCGGGAGCATTTCTATCTGCGTGTGGCGCGTGGCGATACAAAGGCTCAGGTATTATCCAGCTTTATGAAGCAATTTTATGCCGGAACTCCGTTTATCCCACGTGAGATCATGCTGCAAAAAGAAATCGAAGATGCCAAGATCATAGAGGAATGGCTTACAGATCGAAGAAAGCAGCGAGTCTATATCAGGGTACCGAAGAAAGGTACGAAAGAGAAGCTGGTAGAGCTGGCAGAAGAGAATGCAAAGATGGTTCTGGATAAAGACAGAGAGCGTATCAAACGTGAAGAAGGAAGAACCATCGGAGCAGTTCATGAAGTGGAAGAGTGGCTTGGACTGTCGGGAATCAGGCGTATGGAGGCTTATGATATCTCCAATATCAGTGGTTTTGAATCTGTAGGTTCCATGGTTGTCTATGAGAAAGGAAAGCCAAAGCGCAGTGATTACCGCAAATTTAAAATAAAGTGGGTTCAGGGACCGAACGATTATGCAAGCATGGAAGAAGTACTTACCAGACGATTTACTCATGAGGGAAAAGATGAGTTTGACAGCTTTTCTATTATGCCGGATCTGATCCTGATGGATGGTGGAAGAGGACAGGTGAATATTGCGTTAAAAGTCCTGGAAATTCTGGGAATAGAGATTCCTGTCTGTGGTATGGTCAAGGATGACCATCACAGAACCAGAGGACTGTATTACAATAATCTTGAAATTCCCATTGATACAGACAGTGAAGGCTTCCGCCTGATCACCAGAATCCAGGATGAGGCGCACCGTTTTGCCATTGAATTTCACCGATCTCTGAGAAGTAAAGAACAGGTGCATTCCCTGTTGGATGATATCCCTGGTATCGGTGAAACCAGGCGGAAAGCATTGATGCGGAAATTTAAGTCTGTTGAGAATATCAGAGATGCATCATTGAAAGAACTTGCGGAGACAGAAAGCATGAATGCAGGAAGTGCACAGAAAGTCTATGAATTTTTTCATGGAGCTAGTGTACCGACAAGTTGATTGTTTCAAGAATCAACTTGTCGGCACACTGGTGAGAAAAAAATATAAAATATGTAAAAATATTTCTGGGTTCTTCTACATATTACCCAAAGACTCTCGCTTTTTGTAATTGAAGTTGTATATAGTGATGTGATATAATAAAAAAGACGTGAAATTTACTATGAAAGTTTCGGACGACAGCTATAAATGAGTTATGTCTGTATGAGCAGGTTTTGAGATAGCGGACAGACCGGGCTTTCAGATTTTGAACTGAAAAGGAGAAATAAATGAAGGGTGTACAGTTGACAAAATTAGTTCAGGAACTGGGACTTCACAACCTGACTCCTGAAATTGATCTGTCTGAGATTGTGATCAAGACAGCGGAGATCAACAGACCGGCATTGCAGCTGACAGGATATCTGGAGCATTTTGCAAATGAACGGGTACAGATCATCGGATATGTAGAGTATACTTATCTGATGCAGCTCAGTGATGAGGAACGGAAATTTAAATATGAAAGATTTATTTCTAGCAAGATTCCCTGTGTAATTTTCAGTACAATGACAAGACCATCACAGGATATGATCGATCTGGCAGTTAAATATAATGTTCCGACTTTCGTGACAGAGCGTACAACTTCCAGCTTTATGGCTGAAATTATCCGCTGGTTAGGTGTACAGCTTGCACCATGTATTTCCATCCATGGTGTGCTTGTGGATGTATATGGTGAAGGTGTCCTGATCACAGGTGAGAGCGGAATTGGCAAGAGTGAGGCTGCGCTGGAACTGATCAAACGAGGACATCGTCTTGTCAGTGATGATGTTGTAGAACTTCGTAAAGTCAGTGATGTGACGCTGGTGGGTTCGGCACCGGATATCACAAGACATTTCATTGAGCTTCGTGGTATTGGTATTATCGATGTCAAAACTCTGTTTGGTGTTGAGAGCGTTAAGGATACACAGTCTGTGGATCTGGTTATCAAACTGGAAGAGTGGGACAGAGACAAAGAATATGACCGTCTCGGCCTGCATGAGGAATATACAGAGTATCTTGGAAATAAGATTGTATGCCATTCTCTGCCTATCCGTCCGGGACGTAATCTGGCTATTATCGTTGAATCTGCGGCAGTTAACCACAGACAGAAGAAGATGGGATACAATGCAGCGGAAGAGCTGTACAAACGTGTTCAGGCAAACCTTGCAAAGAAACGTGAAGAAAAATAACTTAAAGTAATTTGGAGGATATCAGATATTATGGGAAAGTATTGTTTTGGAATTGACGTTGGTGGTACATCTGTAAAATGTGGACTCTTTCAGACAGACGGAGTCTTAGTTGAGAAATGGGAAATTCCTACACGTAAGGAGAACAGTGGAGAAGCAATCCTGCCAGATATTGCAAAGACAATCCTTGACAAGATCGCAGAGCGTAAGCTGGATAAAGAAGAAATCGACGGTGTGGGAATCGGGGTACCGGGACCTGTTAATGAGAGAGGGGAAGTGCCATGTGCGGTAAACCTTTTCTGGGGCTTTAAAGAAGTTACTAAGGAACTGACAGAACTGACAGGACTTCCGTCCAAAGCAGGAAACGATGCCAATGTAGCAGCACTTGGCGAAGCATGGAAAGGCGCAGCAGCAGGAGCTAAGAATGTCATTCTTGTAACTCTTGGAACAGGCGTTGGAGGTGGAATCATCGTTGATGGAAAGATCGTTGGCGGTGCTCATGGTGCAGGCGGAGAGATCGGTCATGCAGCAGTTAACCATGAAGAAAAAGAAGCCTGCAACTGTGGTAACTGTGGATGTCTGGAGCAGTATGCGTCTGCAACAGGTATCGTTCGCGTGGCACAGAGAACTCTGGCTGCTACAGATGAGCAGACTGTTCTTCGCAAATTTACAAAACTTTCAGCAAAGAATGTTCTGGATGCTTTTAAAGAGGGCGACAAAGTAGCCTGCGATGTTATGGCACAGGTAGGAGAAATGCTTGGTGGAACACTTGCCATGTTTGCATGTGTGACAGATCCGGAAGCCATCGTTATCGGCGGTGGTGTTTCCAAAGCCGGACAGCCATTGATCGACTGTATTCAGAAATACTATGAGAAATATGCTTTTACAGCATGCAAGAAAACACCGATCATTCTTGCAACTCTCGGAAATGATGCAGGTATTTACGGATCTGCGCGTATGGTTATTAAAGAAGTATAATATCTGAGAATCAATTTTGAAAATATATAAAAAATCCACAGTCCTGAGTTGACAGGACTGTGGATTTTTTTGCAGTACAGGAACATCATTCGGAGGTGCTCCTGTACCGGTATTTTTGTATTAATAATAGTCGACCTGATAAGAGGAATCATCCTCGTTACCGTCACCGTTGTCATCGCTTCCGCCGGTATTATCAGTACCATCGTCACCGCTGTTACCGTTGTCATCAGTATTGTTACTGTCACCACTGTTGTCGGTATCTCCATTGTCGGAGTTTCCGCTGTTATCAGTGTCAGTGGTGTTGTCAGTCTGATCAGAGGAATCTGTATCATAATTATAGTCATAATCATCACTGTCATAGAAATGCTGGTCACAGTATTCAGTAGGCATGGTACCTACGTCAAAGTATTCAGTGATCACCGGACAGCCGGCTCTTGGAAGAAGTCCGGTTTCCTCGCAGACACTTAACTTTTCTACACTTGCAGGCTTCTCGAATTCTTTGGAAGGAAGTCCCTCATGGATACGAGTCATAACCTTTTTCCATAAAGCTTTGTGGAAGTTACGCGCATAATCAGGTAATTTCTCATTGTTGTCATAACCGGACCATACTGCGCATGTATAATATGGTGTATAACCCACAAACCACAAGTCGTTATAGGCTTCGGTTGTACCTGTTTTTCCGGCAACAGGCATATTGTCAAGCTGGCAGGCTGTACCTGTACCCTGTTTTACAACATCCTCCATTGCACTGGTGAGAAGAAAAGCAGTACTTTCTTTGATTACGGAACGTTCGGCAGCAGTATTCTCGATCAGGACGTTTCCATTGTGATCCAGGATTTTTGTATAATAAATCGGTTTGATGTAGTTTCCACCGTTTGCGATGGCTGCATAGGATGCACACAGTTCAACATTTGTGACACCGCGGGTGATGCCGCCAAGCGCAGTGGCAAGGTTTGCATCGCTCCATACATTACCATTGGCATCTTTGTCAGCCTCTGTTCCATGAGCAAGGGTTGTAAAACCAAAGTTGTCCAGATATTTCAATCCAAGATCAGGAGTTACTTTTTCCAGACACTTGACGGCTACAACGTTAATGGAATTCTGGATCGCAGTACGGATCGTGGTTGTTCCGTTGTAAGAACGGGTTGCGTTGTTTACAGGGGAACCATCCGGATATTCATAAGGTTCGTCTTCAAATGTTGTTGCAAGAGTCATGCCTTTTTCATTTAAAGCAGGTGCATAAGTGGACACGATCTTAAAGGTAGAACCAGGCTGTCTGGTAGTGTCCGTTGCCCGGTTCAGTGTAAGACTTGCTGTTTTCTCTCCACGACCACCGATCAGAGCTTTTACATAGCCGGTATGCTGGTCGATCACACTCATGGAAGACTGTGGCTGAGGTGCGAAATTGACACGCTCTGCAAGAACTTTACTTCCGTTGGCGAGTATGCTTGCCTTATATTTGTCTACATAAGTCTGTCCATCTTCCGGGGAATCGAACAGAAGATCGAAATCGGGATCCTCATTCTGAAAATAAAGCTGCAGCATTTCCTTACTGTAGTTTACCTGATTTCCATCAGGATCGGTAACCGTCAGGGCATAGTCAAGTTCATACTGGACAGTGTCCGGATAATTGGAAGGATCTGCATATTCCTCATCCAGGATATTCTGGATCTTGGAATCCTGTGTTGTATATACTTTAAGTCCGCCGCTGTAGAGAAGATTGGTTGCCTGTTTTTTGGTGTAACCTTTGATATTCATCAGGTCGTTGATGATCTGATCTGTCAGTTCATCTTCAAAATATGTGTAAACAGTATTCTCAGTGCTGGAGTTCTTTTCCTGAGCGGCCTGGATACGGGAATAAACATCATCTGCAAGAGCTTCATCATACTGATCCTGAGTAATATAGTTCTGATCCAGCATATGCTGGAGAACTTCCTTGCGTCTCTTCCTGTTGCTGTCAGGATTGATGATCGGGTTAAATTTCGTCGGGTTCTGTGTGATACCTGCCAGAGTTACACATTCAGAAAGATTCAGATCCCATACATCCTTGTCAAAATACTGTCGTGCGGCAGCCTGTACACCGTAGGAACCGGCACCCAGGTTAATTGTGTTCAGGTAATTCTCAAGAATGGTGTCTTTATCAGTTTTTTTCTCAACCTGGACAGCAAGGTACTGTTCCTGGATTTTTCGCGTAAATCTTTCCAGCTGAGTAGATTCACTGGTCCAGTTGGTAAATACGTTATTCTTAAGAAGCTGCTGTGTGATCGTACTGGCACCTTCTGAGAAATCTCCGGTAGTGAGAGCTTTCATTCCGGCACGAAGAATACCTTTTACGTCAATACCGTTATGTTCATAGAAACGTTCATCCTCAATTGCGACAACTGCATGCTGCAGATCAACAGGTATCTGATCGAGAGTGACAGGCAGTCGGTTGGAATCCGGAGCAGCCAGTTTACGGATCTGATTCCCTGCATCATCGTAGAGAAAGGTTGCATAGCCCAGTGGCATAATATCAATATCATCAACATCAGGAGCAGTATCAATTACACCCCTGAATGACCCCACACCCAGACAGGTTACTGCGATGCAGAGTGCTATCAGTGATACGAACAGGACTCTGATGAAAGAAACTCTGGCGCGCTTTCCCATCATGGAAGAACGGGAAATCAGTGCCGTCCGTTTCTTTGCAGTCGACTTTTTACCGTAGTTCATGTTAAACCTCCTTTATAATCCGTTCTATTATATCAAATAAGAATAAGTAAATAAAGCAGAAAAATAAAAATTCACAATTGCTTTTGGATCTTTTTAATGGTTATTGTGTTTTTTTACAGGATTAGTATACACTGTGCTGGCACATTTTTGTAATTCATGGTACACTGAGTCAATAAGAGAACGGAAAGAGGAGTATGAGACATGCTTGAGAAATATAAGACAGTTTACGAGGGCGGGGAAGGCGAGATCGTGGAAAAGAAATCCAGATTTATTGCTACAGTGCGTCCTGTACAGACCGAAGAGGAGGCACTGGCCTTTATAGAGGAAATGAAGAAGAAATATTGGGATGCCAGACATAACTGCTATGTATATTCGGTGGGAAAGAACAGGGAATATACCAGATGCAGTGACGATGGTGAGCCGTCAGGCACTGCGGGAAGACCAATGCTGGATGTAATCCTGGGGGAAGATATTTATAATGTGGCAGCAGTAGTTACCAGATATTTTGGAGGGATACTTCTTGGAACAGGAGGTCTTGTCAGAGCATATTCCAGGAGTCTGCAGGAAGGTCTTGCCGCCAGCACAGTGATTGAGAAAACCTACGGAATTTCTATGGAAGTAGTTACGGATTATACCGGGATAGGCAAGATTCAGTATATTGCCGGAGAACAGAAATTACCGATCCTTGATTCTGAATACACTGACAGGGTAGTTCTGCATTTGCTGGTTCCGGCGGATCAGATTGCATTTGTAGAAAAAGCAATCACCGAGGGAACAAATGGAAGAGCGAAGATGAAGAAAGAGAAAGATCTTTACTATTCAGTGATTGACGGTGAAGTGAAAGTATTTACGGACTGATAAAATATGCCCCATGCAGCCTGAAAACTGCATGGGGCATAAACAGTCAGCGAATCAGCATTTCTCCGGTTCCGGATAATCAACACCGAAAGTTTCTACTGTCATGGATTTGATTTTCTGCTCGTCAAGCGGACGGTCGCTGTAATCGGTATCTTCTTCTGCAATACGGTTTACAACATCCATTCCTTCAGTGATCTTGCCGAATGCAGCATAAGCACCGTCAAGATGCGGAGCATCTTTGTGCATGATAAAGAACTGGCTTCCTGCTGAGTTTGGATGCATGGCGCGTGCCATGGAAAGAACACCTGCAGTATGTTTCAGATCATTTTTAAATCTGTTCTGAGTGAATTCACCCTTAATGCTGTATCCCGGACCGCCCATACCTGTTCCGTCCGGGCATCCTCCCTGGATCATGAAACCGTTGATCACACGATGGAAAATAAGTCCGTCATAGAAGCCTTTTTTTACAAGACTGATAAAGTTATTAACTGTATTCGGTGCAATCTCAGGATATAATTCTGCTTTCATCACATCGCCATTATCCATGGTAATTGTAACTATCGGATTTGCCATAGTTTCAAGTCTCCTTTTCAAAAAGTATTGTATTTCGCTGTTCGCTCTATTATAATATGCAAAGAACAATTCTGCAAGAAAAAGGTGGAAAAGATGATTATAGAGACAAAAACACCACAGGAAACATTTGAGGTGGGAAAGAAGATCGGAGAGAATGCGAAACCGGGTCAGATTTATACTCTGACAGGTGATCTTGGAGTTGGAAAAACCGTATTTACCCAGGGAGTTGCGGCAGGGCTTGGAATCACAGAGCCTATCTGCAGCCCGACATTCACGATCATTCAGGAATACGAAAGCGGACGTCTTCCTTTATATCATTTTGATGTTTACCGTATCGGTGACATTGAGGAAATGGAAGAAATCGGATATGACGATTATTTCTTCGGACAGGGAATCTGTCTGATCGAATGGGCTGATCTGATTGAAGAAATCCTTCCGGAAAAGCTGATCAAAGTAACCATAGAGAAAGATCTGGAGAAAGGCTTTGATTATAGAAGGATTACAGTGATTGGTCCGGAGAACAGTTAGGAGGTAGAAATGAAAATTTTAGCTTTGGACAGCTCAGGAATTGTTGCATCTGTAGCAGTTGTGGAAGATGATACATTACTGGCTGAGTATACTGTAAATTATAAGAAAACACATTCTCAGACTTTGCTTCCGATGTTAGATGAGATTGTGAAGATGACGGAACTGGAACTGGAATCCGTAGATGCTATTGCAGTGGCAGCGGGACCGGGATCCTTTACAGGACTCCGTATCGGCTCGGCAACAGCCAAAGGCCTGGGACTTGCCCTGAAGAAACCATTGGTAGCAGTACCGACAGTAGATGCACTGGCATATAATCTTTATGATGCACAGGGATTGATCTGTCCGATCATGGATGCCAGAAGAAAGCAGGTATATACAGGAATTTACAGATTTGAAGAGCATCAGCTTATGACTTTGAAAGAACAGTGGGCAGCACCGATCGAGGAACTGCTGGAAGAACTGAATCAGAGAGGAGAGATGGTTACATTTTTGGGAGACGGTGTACCTGTATTTCGTGAACTGATCGCAGAGAAACTGCAGGTTCCGTATTCTTTTGCACCGGCTCATGTAAATAAACAGAGAGCAGCGGCAGTGGCAGCTCTTGGCAGTATTTATTATAAAGAAGGACGCACAGAGACTGCTATGGAACATATCCCGGAATATCTCCGCGTTTCCCAGGCAGAGCGTGAGCGTGCAGAGAGAGAAAAAGAGCAGAAACCGGCAGGTACAAAAATATGATCCTGCGGGAAATGCTTGTGGATGACCTGGATCAGGTAATGGAGATTGAGCAGGATCTTTTTCATGTGCCATGGACAAAAGAAGGTTTTTTTACTTTTCTGACCAGGGATGATGCCATGTTTCTGGTGGTGGAAGAGAAAGAAAAGATTCTGGGTTACTGCGGTCTTCTTATGGTTCTGGATGAGGGAGATATTACCAATGTGGCTGTGCGCAGGGACAGACAAAAAGAAGGAATTGGCGCTTTTCTGATGCAGAGCCTGATCCGCCTTGCAGCAGAGAGGGAGGTTACGACAATCCATCTGGAAGTACGTGTGGGAAATGAGACTGCAATCCGTCTCTATGAACGTATGGGATTTACCGGAGATGGAATACGTAAGGCATATTACAGTGATCCTGTGGAGGATGCGCTGCTTATGACCAGACATCCCGAATGAAAAAGAAATGAAAGCAGAAAAAATCAGCAGCCGGACCATACACCTTTTAAGGGAATTGCCGGAAGCTGGAAAATAGAGGGAATATATGTTAGATGTATGTTTAGTTGGAACCGGTGGAATGATGCCTCTGCCTCGCAGATGGTTGACTGCGCTTATGACAAGATATAACGGGAGCAGTCTGCTCATTGACTGTGGTGAAGGTACTCAGGTAGCAATTAAGGAGAAGGGGTGGAGCTTTAAACCTATTGATGTGATTTGTTTTACTCATTATCATGGAGATCATATCAGCGGGCTTCCGGGACTTCTTCTTACTATGGGAAATGCAGACCGCACAGAACCATTGACTCTGGTAGGTCCCAAAGGTCTGGAGAGAGTGGTCAATGCACTTCGCGTCATTGCACCGGAGCTTCCGTTTGAAATTAAATTTATTGAGATTACACAGCCGGAGCAGGTCATTGAATTAAATGGCTATCGTATTACGGCTTTTAAAGTGAACCATAATGTACTCTGTTATGGCTATACCCTTGAGATTCTCCGCCAGGGGAAATTCTCGGCTGAGAGAGCGAAAGAGCAGGATATTCCACTGAAATACTGGAATCCGCTCCAGAAAGGGCAGACCATCGAAGCAGACGGTATTACCTATACACCGGAGATGGTACTTGGACCTGCGAGAAAAGGAATCAGGCTTACTTATACAACAGATACCAGACCAACAGAATCTATCCTGCGAAATGCAAAGGAATCGGATCTGTTTATCTGTGAAGGAATGTACGGAGAAGATGACAAAGCAGACAAAGCACGCGGATACAAGCATATGACTTTCCGCGAGGCGGCGGTTTTGGCCCGTGATGCCCGGGTAAAGGAGATGTGGCTGACACATTACAGTCCGTCTCTGGTCAGACCGGATGAGTTTATGGATAAAGTTCGTGAAATTTTTCCAAATGCATATCCGGGAAAAGACGGAAAGAGTCTGGAATTGAATTTTGAGGAATAATATGTCACTGAAACTGATTATGAACAAGTAGTAAAACGGATGACTTATCCGTCGGATATATGAGGAACAGAAAATGAAAGATACATTAATTCTTGCAATTGAGAGTTCCTGTGATGAGACTGCAGCTTCTGTTGTCAAAAACGGAAGAACTATTCTGTCAAATGTGATCTCTTCACAGATCGCTCTTCATACTTTATACGGTGGGGTAGTTCCGGAAATTGCTTCCCGTAAACATATTGAAAAGATTAACCAGGTAATTGAACAGGCACTGGCAGATGCAGATGTAACTCTTGATGATCTGGATGCAATTGGTGTCACTTATGGTCCGGGACTTGTAGGTGCACTTCTTGTGGGTGTTGCTGAGGCGAAGGCAATTGCTTATGCAAAGAAGCTTCCACTGGTAGGGGTCCACCATATTGAGGGCCATGTGTCAGCAAATTATATTGAACATCCGGATCTTGAACCTCCATTTTTATGTCTGATCGTGTCAGGAGGACATACACACCTTGTGATCGTTAAGGATTATGGAGAATTTGAAATCCTGGGACGTACCCGTGATGATGCTGCAGGCGAAGCTTTTGACAAAGTTGCAAGAGCTATCGGACTGGGATATCCGGGAGGACCAAAGGTAGACAAGCTCTCTAAAGAGGGAAATCCCAATGCAATTGAGTTTCCAAAAGCTAAAATTGGAGATTGTCCGTACGATTTCAGCTTCAGTGGTGTAAAATCAGCAGTGTTGAATTATATTAATCATGCGCAGATGACCGGAGAAGAGATAAACAGAGCAGATCTGGCAGCATCTTTCCAGAAAGCGGTAGTTGATGTGCTGGTGGAGCATACAATGCTTGCAGCCAAAGATTATGGGATGACTAAGATTGCAATTGCAGGCGGAGTGGCTTCGAATGGAACGTTAAGAGCGGCAATGGAAGAAGCATGTAAGAAAAATAATTACAGTTTTTATCGGCCGTCACCGATCTTCTGTACAGACAATGCAGCAATGATTGGAGTAGCTGCTTATTATGAATATATTAAAGGTACACGTCATGGCTGGGATCTGAATGCTGTGCCGAATCTTAAACTGGGAGAGCGTTGAGATGTCAGAAAGAAATACGGCCATTGTTCTGGCAGCAGGGCAGGGAAAAAGAATGCACAGTAAAGTACAGAAGCAGTTCCTGGAGATACAGGGATACCCGGTTCTGTATTATTCCCTGCGCTGTTTTCAGGAAAGTCCGCTGATTCAGGATATTATTCTTGTGACAGGAGAGGAATCTATCTCCTACTGTAAAGAAGAAATCGTGCAAAAATATGGATTTACAAAGGTATCGGCAGTAATCCCGGGAGGAAAAGAACGCTATGATTCTGTCTATGCAGGTCTTTGTGAATGCAGAGACTGTGAATATGTATTGATCCATGACGGTGCAAGACCTTTTGTGACAGAAGAAATTCTTAAACGTGGTCTGCAGAAAGTGAAGGAAACAGGTGCATGTGTGATTGGTATGCCTTCTAAAGATACAGTCAAACTTTCTGATGAACATATACCAATAGCATGTCTTGTGGACGGAATTTTACCATGAGTAGTGTGCCTGTCCATCTTCCTGCCAAAAAAGCCAGCATATAAAGGCCGAAAAAGGTGGTGGCTGTATTTTCAGGTAGTTCTGCATAGGTACAACAGTAGACTAGAAATAAACTGTTAATGGCTGTCTGACCACCATTGTAGAAGAATTGTGCAATAACTCCCCAACGAAGATGAGAACGTTTTAAGACTCCGAAATCAATTAATTTTTCTCCTTTATATTCTACTCCTTCCATCGTATTTCCTTCTTTGATTTTAGGTAATTTGGAGAAGATAAAGATGATGGCAATAACAATGAGTAGCATAGCTAGCAGCAGATAAGGAAGTTTCATGGCGTCTGTTTCTGTTTGAATGTAACCTTCCCAGCCACCGGGAAAAGAAGTGGGCAGGGTGTCGCGGGTATAGTGGTTGCCACTCAGAATCAGTTTGCTGAGAAACATGGCAGCTATAAAAGCTCCCAGCCCATTGAATGATTGTGCCAGATTCAATCGACGGGGCGCACTTTTCGGATCTCCCAAAGCGGTTACATAAGGATTGGCTGCCGTTTCTAAAAAACACATTCCGGTGGCAATGATAAAGAATATGCATAGATATGCCCAATATTCTTTCAGCATGGCAGCGGGGAAGAACAGTAACCCACCACATGCCGCCAGTAATAACCCGAAAATAATTCCCGATTTGTAGCTGTATTTTTTCATGAACATAGCGATGGGAATGGGACAGATGAAATAGGCAAGCCAGTAGGCTGTTTCTGTGAATGATGCTTCGAAAGCGTTTAACTCACAGGTTTTCATCAGCTGTCTTATCATAGTAGGTAGCAGATTGCTGCTGATAGCCCATAGGAAAAACAGGCAGAATATGAGCATCAATGGTACATAATAGTTCTTATTTTTCATGGTATGGATTTATAAGTGTCAGTTGATTATTCTGACATGTTTTTTATGTAAGGAAGAGATATGAGATTTTTGAAACCATAAAATCTTTCGGCGTTTTTACCTAAAAAAAAGTGCTTTCTCTTCTTGTGTCATTTCAGTCGTTTTAAGGATGAAATCGTAAGACATCTTGTAAGTAATGGCCGTAATGGTCCGAGGGTAATCCGATCCCCACATCAGTTTGTCCATACCTACCAGATCTGCTGCTTCTTTAATGGCTTTAACCGCTCCGTGAAACGGATAGAATTCACTGTTGAACAACCAGGTGATCCCCCCGGATTCTATCATGACATTTTTATGGCGGGCCAACTTTATTTGTTCTTGCCAATGAGGTGTGGTGACCATGCCGAAATGTCCGATAGCGATTCGAAGCTGCGGATATTCCTGAATGATTTCTTTCATTTCCTGTACTTGTGTATCCCCATCGGCTAAATCAATGGAAAGGATAATGTCTTTTTCTTGCATGTAATGGAACATTTCCATCATTTCGTCACTGTTCAGCATGACTCTTCCTTCTTTTAGAAAAAGGCGGTGTGCCGGGATTTTTATTGCTTTGAAACCGGAACTTATTAATTCCTTGGCCTGTTGCAGATAACCGGGTTTACGAAATTCGCACATACCGCATACAAAGAAACGGTCTGGGTATTTATGGGACACTTTTGCGAGGTATTCATTTTGGATGCCATCAATAAATTCCTGAGTGACTACGGCAGCCGATACTTGTGCATAGTCCATGTTCGAGAGAAAAACCTCGGCACTATTCCGCCCGTCAATCATAAAGGGCGGAACCATCTGACGTTCTTCCCCCATAAATAACGAACGTCCGTTGGTTAAAGTACGGATAGGCAATCCGTTGACTTCCGTATCTTGCCGTAGCCAAAGATGGGAGTGTGCATCTATTATGTTAAAATCCATCATTATTTTCCTTTGTATTATGAATTAGCCCAACTGACACGCATTTGTTCTCCGATAATTTCTTGCACTTCCTTTACAAGGTTCCAATCAATGGGCTCTTCGGCATATGTTATATTTTTCAATACATTATCCGGATTGGCCGAACTGAACAAAGTGGTGGCGATACGTGGATTGCTGACAGAATATTGAATAGCCAGTTTCTCTATAGGATAATTTTTGGACAGGCAATGTTGAACAGCTTTCCGACAGGCTTCTACCAGTGATTGGGGGCCGGATGCCATGCAGGAACCCACGTTGGGAGAGTAAGCCCATTGAAAGGGGGAGGCATTGATAATGCCGATATTCTTTGATTCAAATAATCCAGATAATCAGTCAGTTTCTCGTCATTCAGACAATAATGGCAGAAGTTAAGTACGCTTTCTACTGTTCCCGGTTCCGAGTGATCAATGATCCATTTTAAGTTTTCTAATTGCAAGTCTGTGATACCTACATGTTCCACAATACCTTTCTTTTTAAGTTCTACCAGTGCAGGTAATGTTTCGTTGACTACCTGATTCATGTCTGAAAACTCTACATCGTGTACATTAATCAGATCGATATATTCAATGTGGAGTCTGTCCAAGCTTTCATACACACTTTCCGTTGCACGTTTTCCGGAATAATCCCATGTGTTGACTCCATCTTTTCCATAGCGTCCCACTTTGGTAGAGAGATAATATTTGTCACGTGGTATTTCTTTCAATGCTTTTCCTAATACGGTTTCGGCCTTGTAGTGCCCGTAGTAGGGAGATACATCAATAAAATTCATTCCATTCTCTACTGCTGTGTAAACAGCTTTGATACCCTCTGCTTCGCGGATATCATGAAAAACTCCTCCTAATGAAGATGCGCCGAAACTAAGATTGGAAACCCGCATACCGGTTTTCCCGATTTCATTGTAATTCATAGCTCTATTTATTTTTAGATTTATTTCCGGCATCAAAAATAGAGGAATAACCTTTAGGTATATGGTGGAAGAGGTTGAAAAAAGTACGTAAACCTTTGCGTAAAAATAATAAGACGGTTACTTTTTATATAGTTCCCTATATTGCTGTGGAGTAACGTCTGTGATTTTTTTGAATAGGCGGTTGAAATAAGAATGGTCTTCATAAGCAAGGAGATAGGCTATGTTTTTTACGGGAATATCCTCTGTAATCAGAATTAATTGGGCTTTCTCTATTTTTTTCTGATTAATATATTGTAGCGGTGTGGTACCGACTTCTTTTTTGAAAAGACGGATAAAATGATCTTTTGAGAGGCATGAGATTGCTGCCAATGAGTCTATATCTACTGTTTTATAGATATTTTTTCGGATGTGGGACAAAACTTTTTGGATACGGTTATCGTTGACTTCCACTTTAGGTTTGGCGTCTTTTAAAAAGCGGGCAATAAGTTGATATACTATACCTCTGGATTCGACTTTGTCACAGAAGGTACGCTGTTTATTTTTAATGATGTTTCTGATTAATGTGGGGTTGTTGTCATAGCTTGTCGGGTCGGATTGAGGAAGCTGCATGGTAGGATTTATTTCACATAACCTTTTAATAAGTGGTAATTCCAGGTTGCCCGCAGGTATTTCTATCGGGAAATTCCAATCTTCCAGAATGCCGGATTCCGATTGATGGTCTTCATATATATGGAGATAATAATGAGTGAAATGAGAATTGCACTGATAACTATGGGTAGTGAATGATGGCACCAGATATAGATGATGTGGTTTTAGTTCCTGCATTCCATCGGGAAATATTATTTGGGCGGTTCCTTCCATTATATAATAGAGTCGGGTAAAAGGGCTGCTTACGTTTTTCCAGTTCCAGTCTGCATTGTGAATGGCTAGTCCTACATTTAATATAAGTAAATGTAATTGGTCGATTGATTGTGTCATATTCCTTAAGGTATTAGAATGAAAGATTCAGTTTTGTACAAAGTAAGCAAAAGTATATATATAATCCAATGGGAAATCGATATTTTCATATCAAATCACCTGTTTTGGTATTTGTTTTTGAATTATTTCAGGTAAAAGTCGATATTATCCTACATAATGGCGCATTTGGATAATATAAATTGGTTTCAACTCTGTATATTTGCACTATTGATAATTGAAAAACATATAAAGCAATTATACTATGAAAGCAAAACATTTTCTTTTGGCTTCGGCTTTGTTGCTTTGGACGGGAGTTTTTGGAGGCTCAGACTTACTAGGTACCTGTTTCAGAGAAAAATGAAAAAATTGCAGGAGGGAGAGTTCGAACCTACTTGGGAATCATTGCAGAACTATAAAGTTCCTGAATGGTTTAGAAATGCCAAATTTGGTATTTGGGCACATTGGGGACCGCAATGTGTGGAAGGGTCCGGCGACTGGATGGCGCGTTCTCTCTATTTGGAAGGTTCGCGCGAGTATAAGCACCATGTGGAACATTATGGCCATCCCTCTGAAGTGGGCTTCAAGGATATATTGCCTTTGTTTAAAGCCGAGAAATGGGATCCGGACAAATTGGTTTCCTTTTATAAGAAGATTGGTGCCCAGTATTTCTTCGCTTTAGGTAATCACCATGATAATTATGATTTATGGGATAGCCAATATCAGGAATGGAATTCCGTGAATATAGGCCCTAAGAAGGATATATTGGCGGGCTGGGCTGAAGCAGCTAAGAAAAACGGTCTTCCATTTGGTATCAGTTTCCATGCGGACCATGCGTGGAGCTGGTATGAACCGGCTCAACGATACGACCGTCATGGCGAGAAGGCAGGTGTACCCTACGATGGATGTTTGACTAAAGAAGATGGTAAGGGTAAGTGGTGGGAAGGCTACGATCCTCAAAAACTTTATGCACAGAATCATCCGTTAAGCGCTGGAAGTTGGGCTGACGGTATGATTCACCGTCAATGGGCATGGGGAAATGGTGTTTGTATTCCTACTCAAGAATATGTGACAAACTTTTATGATCGTACAGTCGATGCAATAAACCGTTATAATCCCGATTTGATTTATTTTGATGTGACTGGTGTACCGTTTTATCCTATCAGTGATGCGGGTTTGAAGATTGCCGCACATTTTTATAATCACAACATGGTTGTTCGTAAGGGGGATTTCAGTGCTGTTATGTTTGGTAAAATTCTTACCGATGAACAACGTAAAGCTTTGGTATGGGATGTGGAAAGGGGATCTCCCAATAGTATTTATGAAGAGCCATGGCAGACTTGTTCTTGTTTAGGCGGTTGGCATTATGATACCAGATTGGCGGAGAACGGCTGGTATAAAAGTGCTTCCGATGTAGTGAAACTATTAGTGGATGTGGTCAGTAAGAACGGTAATTTGTTGCTTAGTGTTCCTCTTCGGGCTGACGGAACTTTCGATGAAAAGGAAGAAGCCATTTTAAATGAATTTGGTAACTGGATGAGTATGAATAAAGAGGCTATTTATGATACACGCCCGTGGAAAGTCTTCGGAGAAGGTCCGATAGCCAATGCTGATATCAAGATTAATGCCCAAGGTTTCAATGAAGGTGCTTACACTAAAGCCACTGCATCTGAAATCCGTTTTACTCAAACCAAGAAATATCTCTATGCTACAGTCCTTGCATGGCCGGAAGAAAAGCAAGTTGTCATTCAATCGCTGGCAACGGGAAGTGAGTTGTATCCTGATAAAATTACTAAAATTGAATTGTTAGGTTATGGAAAGGTATCTTTTACTCGTACAGCGCAAGGAGTTGTTATTGATATGCCTGATGTACAGTTGAATAAGATTGCTCCCGTATTTAAGATAAAGAAGTGAATATAGCATAAAGTAGGTTTATTTATCGGCTTTTTTAGGTCGGTAAGCCCTTGTTATGTCTTGAAAATTAACCCAATAATCAATAGAATAATGAAAAACAGATTAGAATGTATGCAGCCAATAAGATTCTTGGTGGTCTTGTTGATGTGTTGCCTGAGCTATACTACTTGGGCACAGACACAGAGTAATGTCAATGGTTTGGTTACTGATTTTTCCGGTGAGCCGTTAATTGGGGTCAGTATCTTGGTTAAAGGTACTTCCAATGGAACTGTTACTGATTTGGATGGCAAATTTTCTCTGTCTGCTGAAATGGGAAACATGCTCCAGATAAGTTATGTAGGTTATATTTCGCAAGAAATAAAGGTTGAAAGTAACAAGTTACTTCGTATTATAATGGAAGAAGATACAAAAAAGTTGGAAGAAGTAGTTGTAGTTGGATATGGAACACAGAAAAAGGTGAATTTAACAGGAGCCGTATCTGCTGTTTCAGCTGAAGACTTGGCTAGTAAGCCTGTTATGAGTACTGCTCAAGCACTGGCAGGTTTGGCTCCAGGTTTAAGTGTATTGCAAACTTCAGGTCGTCCCGGACAAGGAGCAACTGTTAAAATTCGTGGAACTGGTACATTTTCAAAAGCTGGAACAGATCCATTGGTTTTGATTGATGGTTTATCAGGTAACATTGATGATGTAGATCCTAATGATATTCAGAGCATTTCTTTTTTGAAAGATGCAGCTTCTGCTTCTATTTATGGTAATCGTGCTGCTAATGGGGTGATCTTGATTGAAACAAAGAAGGGTGCACAAGGTAAAACGACTATTACATATAGTAATTCTTTTGGTTGGCAACGGCCTACGGAATTGCCTGATTTTTTACCATCATGGGAATATGCGGAATATTATAATATGGCTATGCGGAATATGGGTAAGCAGGAAGCTTATTTACCTGAACAGATTCAAAAGTATAGAGATGGATCTGATCCGGATAATTATCCGAATGTAAATCACTTAAAATGGCTGTTGGAATCTGGTTCTGGTTTTCAACACCAACATAATCTCAGCATACAAGGAGGAAATGCTACGACAAGTTATAATTTATCAGTAGGTTATAGAAATCAGGAAGGTATGACGGCAAAAACGTCTAATGAAAGAATGACTGCACTGTTTACTATGAAAAGTGAAATCGCCAAAGGGCTGATGCTTAATTTGAATATTAATGCTTATAATAATAAATATAATGCTCCTAATGGCGAACCACAAAGTATTGATGGAATGATAGGATATGCTGTTCGTCAGGGACCTATTTATGCCGGGCAAAAGTCGGATGGAAGTTTTGGATATCAGGATAATTATAGTCCGGAAGCGTGGTTGGCGAGTGAATCTTTTGTACAGAATGTGAGTAGAAATATAAGTGCTTCCGGACAATTGACATGGAATACTCCTGTAGACGGACTTTCTTTTATAGGTAAAGCTGGGGTGAATTACTGGACTAAATATGATAAAGCGTACCGGGCTGATACTTATTTTGATGATAGTAAGACAGTGGGGCCCGCTACTTTAAATGTATGGACTGCAAATAATACGTATACTACCTTTGAAGCATTAGCTACTTATGAAAAACAAATTAAAAATCATACTTTTAAGTTATTGGCGGGTACTTCTGTGGAGCAATCTAATAATAAAGGTTTGGAAGGTTATAGAAATACGTTTCCTAATAATTATTTGTATGAATTAGGTTCTGGAGATAAATCAACAGCTACTAATGATAGTTCATTGGAGGAATATGCGTTGCTTTCTTTTTTCGGGCGTATAAATTATGCATGGAAAGATCGTTATTTATTAGAGGCTAATTTGCGCTATGATGGATCGTCACGTTTTTGCGGACGGTCATCGTTGGGGACTTTTTCCCGTCAGTTTCTGCAGGGTGGAGAATTTCTGAGGAGGATTTTTTGGAAGAATGCGGCAGTTTCAGCTGTAGTTGATAATTTGAAATTGCGTGCTTCCTATGGTGTACTTGGTAATCAAAATATAGGTGTTTATCCTTACCAACAGATTTATGAACTTGGACATGATTATCCTTTTGGAAATCCGGCAACTCTTCAGTCTGGGGCTTACATGAAAACCTATAATAATCCGGAAATTACTTGGGAAAAGACGGCTATAACGGATATTGGTTTAGATTTTAGTTTATTGAATGGACGTTTTAGTGGAACATTGGATTATTTTTATAAATATACTTCGGACATTTTAGCACCAGTTGAGGTGTCTAGTATTATGGGACGTGAAGTCGGACAATCTAATGTTGGAGCTGTTTCGAACAAAGGAATTGAAATAAATCTGACTTATAACGGACAAATAGGACGTGATTTCCGGTTTAGTATTTCTCCTAATTTTACATGGGTAAAAAATGCAGTTGAGAAATTGGCGAACGGAGCTACCGAAGAAATTAATAATAACAGAATTGTAGGGCAACCGATAGGTATTATATATGGATATGAAACTGATGGACTGTTTGTAGACCAAGCGGAAATAGATGCGGCTCCTGAGCAATTGGTAAGTAAGTCAGGATTGAAACCTGGTTATGTGAAATACAAAGATATTAGTGGTCCTGACGGGGTTCCCGATGGTAAGGTGGATGCACAATATGATCGTACCGTATTGGGAAGTACTACCCCGAAGTTTTATTATGGTTTGAATCTTTCCGCTTCTTATAAAGGTTTTGATTTTTCAGCTTTATTACAAGGTTTAGGAGGTCATAAGCGTTTGATAGGATCTTATATGGCTTATGCATTCTACAACGGTGGACAGATACAGAGATGGCAGGCTGAATCTTGTTGGAAGGAAGAAAATCCTGATAAATGGGCTGAATATCCTCGATTGGAAACTTTGAATATGAATGACACTAATCTTCAAACTTCTGATTATTGGGTCCGTAATGCTAGTTTCTTACGAGTCAAGAATATACAAATAGGATATACATTCCCAAAAGCATGGACTAAAAAAATAGGTTTGGAAAATGTGCGTGTTTATGTAAGCGGACAAAATCTGTTCTCTTTCAATAGTTTCTATAAAGGTTGGGATCCTGAAAATGAGATAGGAACAGGGGATTCTCCCTCTTATTATCCGGTCAATAGTATTTATTCATTCGGATTTAATTTCAAGTTCTAAGTAAATCATTCAATCAAGAATCATTATGAAAATATATATAATACATTAGGAATGACAAAGGCTTGTTTATGTGCTTTGGCTGTATCACTAGTAACAACTGGTTGCTCGGATTTATTAGATAAGGAGCCACCTTCAGCAATTTCTGATGGTAGTTTTTGGACTGGTGAAGGGGATGCCATGTTGGCTTTGACAGGATGTTATCGTTTCCAGACTGGTTGGTCGCATGATGATTTTGCTACGCCTACAAGGGTTGCTCTATTTGGATTTTGCAGGTGGAAACGGAACTGGAAAAGGAAAATTTTTCTACTTTAATGGCTAGTCCAATACGGTGGC
>ENA-OQDL01000571-OQDL01000571.1-human-gut-metagenome-genome-assembly--contig:-NODE-571-length-22924-cov-3.130324_pt1 | contig 22924 bp, 25 predicted proteins | sample MGYA00242782_ERZ504609 | MGnify/ENA primary metagenome ERZ504609 (study PRJEB26092, sample SAMD00036320) | human gut metagenome | host: Homo sapiens | study: EMG produced TPA metagenomics assembly of... | reverse complement strand
AAAGATAACACGTCTTACTTCTGTGTCAATATGTAATTTCTTAGCACGGTTGTAAATATCTACCAGCAGCAGATTATCCAGCAACAGGTTTTAACAAATTGTCCTTATCAAATCTTTCTTTATATGCGATAAGAAGATTCTGAATCTGAAAGGGCCGCGATCTTGCCTACCATGTAAACATCATCACTTCCCCCATTGGCAAGAAGTATGTATTCCAGCTGATGTTCATCAAAAATCTTAAAAAACTGATATCCCTGCACGACCTGACTGTCTGCCGGGGATTCAACAAAGGAAAGTACCTCCTCTACGTAGTTCTCCTGTTCTGAGAATGTGCTTGCAAGAGATTTACCGTCTGTGTCCATCACGCAAAAGTCAATTCGTGTAATCCCTTTCAATCCTTCAATTGTGTTTTGAAGTATTTGATTAGATATCATATTCCATCTCCTCCACTCTTTTCAATATGCATTTTACACAACAAATTCACTACAATAATCTACAAAATACATATCGTCAAATCTTATCTTAATATATATAACCAAAAAAATAAAGAGGAAATCACACTTTTTTGGTGATTTCCTCAGTTTTTTTACATTTTGTACATATTTATTGCATAGACATAGTGACGAAATAACTTTCTTATATTTTTCTTAGGATTTCATTTTCAGCTTATTTTTTTCCATTTCACGTCTGAAAATGTGATTCAAGAGATACTTTGCAATTTTCCCCTGACCGAATCCCGGCTTACGTGGCGAGAATATCTTCTTTCCAACTCCGATCCAAACTCTTGCATCCAGAAGATTTCTGTTTTTTGCAATAAAATCTTCCTGTAATGGAACCGATAATGCCGAAAGGACACAATCCACTTCACTTCCGTTGATCGCATTCACCAACATATCATCCGCTCTGCCTTCTGCAGATACCTTCGCCAATCCAACTAACTGAACCCCACTATATGCCTTCTGCAGATACCGGAATGCCTCCTGCCCTTCTTCTTCTGACTCTACCAGCAGATAGAGTCTTTTATGGTTCTTATGCAGATAGCGCATAAACATCTTCAGATACAATTTCATATTAATCTCTTCCGGCAGTTCCGGTTCTTCCGCTGCTTCAAGGATTAGCTTTTCCCCCGGCAATATCATATCAAATTCATTCATCTTTTCTTTCAGTTCCGGGAGATCGTTCATCTGCATCAGCGCATCTACCGATACAACATCTATCACACTCACAGGTTCAGATTCCAGAAATGCAATTGTTTCCTTCATGGCTTCTTTCGCTGTAAAACTGTCTATATTTACACCTAAAACATTAATCTTCTCGTTCATATCCTCACCTGCTAACTCTTTTACCAGTTGTTCGATTATAGCAAATGGATATTTCCTTTTCAACCTTTATTACATAATATTCATACTAATTAACATTCGTAATATTTTTGTCATTTTTTTATTGTTTCCAGTCTGACGCTTCTTTTTCGTAATCAGACCGCCTGATTTTTCCTGTTTCTTTTGATGTAAGTGATTTCCATCCGTCCTGCATCACTCTGTCTAGCAGACCAAGTTCTTCAGCAATTTCATATTTTACTTTTTCATCCGGAGTAAGTTCTTCCAAACGGACGGATGTTTCATTTTTTGCCGGCATAATGATTGATTCCTTTCGATTTTTCTTTCATTATGCCCTGATTTCCTTTACCTATACATTTCTGCTGCTTTAATCTTCATCCGGTATAATGATCGCCGCTATTATATATGCAAGAATCCCCGAACCTGCTCCCATTGCAATCAACACAAATGCCAGTCTTACCAGTGTCGGATCAATATTAAAATAATTTGCAATTCCGCCACACACACCGCATATCATTCTGTCTTTTTTTGACCGGTATAATCTTTTTCCATCCATTTTGTTACCTCCTGTATCTCTTTCTTTTTTACATCTGATTCATATATTTCACAGTAATCTGTCCAATGCCACATTCGATTTCCATATTTTTTGCCGCATGATTGTCTATCGTATAGTCTTTTCCAAATCCAGAATAGCTCTCATCTGCACATCTGATTTCTCCGATACCACATTCCAGATCGTAATTATAATCTTCTTTTACACCTTTTAAATTCAGCAAAAGTTCTCCCACACCACAGTCTGCTTCTAATTTCTTTCCGGCATCTCCTGATGCTGTGACGGATCCGGCACCACATACAAATTCTGCCTCCCCTGCCTGAAACTCAAGGATATTCACTTCTCCTGCTCCGGCATTTACCTCCAGATTTTTCGTTCTGATCTGATCCGCTTTTAATTTTCCGGCTTTCATATTCAGTTCTATTTCGTTAAATGCCATGTTTTCCGGGATCGTCACGGTAATTGTGCCTTTTCCAATGTTATTACTTTTTTTAATCTTTTTATTTGAAGTCAAATATAAGATTCCATCTTTTTCAAATGCACGAAAGCCCAGTTTTTCATTAATATCTATGCTTTCTACCGTAATTACATCCGTATCCGTCCCCTTTTTCAAATGGATACTTCCTGTATAAACATTACTCTTAATCGAATTGATATCTTTATATGAAGCCTTTCCGTTGTTTTCAAGTATATTTGCTATACCATTCATATTATCACGTCTTTCGTCATCATCATCCCAGTCATCCTGCTCATCATACCGGTCATCATCATCCCAGTCATCATCATCCCAGTCATCATTGTCCCAGTCATCATTGTCCCAGTCATCATCATCCTGGTCCCACTTATCTGTGACGATATATTTTGTAACTTTTGATCCCCATTTCATTTCTTCCGGGAATCCATGCATAATATCATCCAGTGTTGTTCCAATTCCCCACGCTGCACCACAGCATATGATCCCAACCAGGAAACATATACCACATACGATCCAAAATATTTTCCATCTTTTTTTCATATCTTACGCCACGCCTTCCTGTGAAATGGTTTTCTGAGAATCCATACAATTCCTCTGATCATCCCTGGAAATACAATGATACAGAGTCTTATCCCTGCCACGGTTCCGATCGCACCAACAGCAATCAGTATCATACCGGCTCCGAATAGTGCAAGACCGGCTCCTATATTCACAAACATACTTCCAATACCTGCTGCTGTCAGAACGATTGCCACGATCACAATTGCCGCAAAACCTATTACAATTGCGATAAAGAATGCAAATGCTGCAATGAGGATTCCTGCAATTGCTGCCAGCAGGCCGATTGCTGCAGGAACGATAACCGGGCATCCAACCAGAATGATTGCCACAATCAGAATCATTTTTAACCATTTATTCGTCCATGGTTTATTGTCCTGTTCCATCGGCATTCCGGCTTTTCCATCTTCCGGATCCTCTCTGTCTGCCTTGATCTTTGCAGCCACTTTTTCAGGACTTTCCAGTTCATCTATCACATTCTTTTCATTCTCTGCTCCTGCATCATCAAAGTAATCGTTGTAATAATTTAATGCATCCATTCTGTCCTCTTCCGGAATATCCTGCAAAAGTCCGGATAGTTCTTCCATAAACTCTATTCGATTCATTCTAATATCCCTCCCTCAAATAATTCATTAATCTTTCCGGAATATTCTTTCCACTCTTTCCGGTACATGATAAGCTGGGTTCTTCCGGTTTCTGTAACTTTATAATAACGTCTATTTCTTCCATCAAACTGCCTCGTCATAGACTTCCAGATATTCCCTTTCTGCAGCCTTCGAAGTACCGGATACAATGTAGATTCTGACACATCGATCGCTTTTCTTACATCCTGCGTAATCTTGTATCCATACGTTCCCTCATCTTCCCGTGATACTACCGCCAGCACAATTGCATCCAGAAGAGCTGCACCTGTATTTAAAAACCATGCCCTCACTCCTTTTCGCATTATGATTTAATATTATTTTGTTACACATATTATACGATGTATAATATAGTGTGTCAACATATATTATGTATGTTACAAAATTGTAAGATATCGCAAAAAAAGTACACCCGTGACTTCGGATGTACTTCCCTGTTTCTGATATATTTCAAAATATACTATTCTATATAAACCTCTTTTCTTAAAGTAAATGAATAGATGATCTTTTCTTTTACTTTTTTCCCAGACATCTGTTCCAGTGCCTTCGCATAGTAACGTAACTGCTCCTGATATTTCTCTGCCAGTTCTTTTCCGTTATTCACCTTATCCGTCTTATAATCCAGCACAACCAATCCATCCGGTTCTTCAAAATAAGCATCTATGATTCCCTGTATCAGAATCAGTTCCCCGTCTTCTTCCTCAGGATACAGCTCTTTTGCATCCACACCGAGTACAAATGGCTGTTCTCTGTAAAGTTTCTGCTTTCGGGCTGCTTCCTGCATCCGCTTTCCCGAATTACATTGCAGAAATTCCAGGATATCTGCCTGCCGGATACATCCTGCTGCTTCTTCTTCCATCCTTCCATGCCGCACCTGTTCTTCCAGCCAACCGCCGAGCCACTGCTTATTCCCGTATTTCTGCATCCCTGCAAAATCTAACAGCTCCATCACCCGGTGGTATGCCGTACCTCTCGGTGCCCCTGTCAGACCTTCTTCCTGCCGCATAAACCGGGGCAAAAGCGGCACCACTTCCGGTTCTTCATAGAAACATTCTCCCTGTTCCTCCTCTCTTTCGTCTGATGCAATCTCATAGGCTCTTTTTTTCAGTTCCGTGACAGTGAATTTCAGCTTCCTTTCACTGCTCTTTTCATAGGGATAGGAAAATGCAAACTGTTCCTGCATCATCTCATGCAAGCCAGGCTCATAGATTTCTTCTACGTTCCAGTTTTCAAGAACAGTTCTTGAAAGACCGCTCTTTTCTTCTTCCTCTATGCTTTCTTTTACCACATCCTCTATATGCAGGATCTGTATTCTGAACAGATCCTCCCTGCACTTTAACACTGCTGGCAATATCCAGTCCCAGTATGTGGAGGCATGACTAAGCTGAGAAAATGATAATGTCCCTTCTGTATCTTTCCCAAACATCTGATACCCGGCAATCTTATCCTCTGGTTTTGAAAGCGTTCCTGTAATGATCAGTTTCTCTTTCGCACGCGTCAGGGCTACATATAATACACGCAATTCTTCCCCGAGACTTTCTAATGCTTCCTCCTTTTGTATCACTTTTTTGATGATACTTGGAATCTTCGTACGGTATTCCAGATCCACTGCATCCAGCCCGACTCCCATACCGGCATGGAGTGCCACCGCACTTCTTGCATCCTGCATATTGAAACGCTTTCCCATTCCGGCTGTGATCACGACAGGAAATTCCAATCCTTTGCTTTTGTGAATCGTCATTACCCTCACTGTATCCGCATATTCATCTTCTATGCTCGCCTCACCATAATCCACGTCATACTTTTGTAGTTGTTCGATGTATCTCACAAAATGAAACAATCCTTTATAACTGGTTGCTTCATATGCTCTGGCTTTTTCAATCAGCATATCCAGATTCGCTCTGCGCTGTGCTCCACCAGGCATTGCTGCCACATAATCCCCATATCCCGTTCTGTCCAGTATCTTCCATAAAAGTTCATGCATCGGTGTATATGGTACGATCAGGCGTAATTCGTCCATCTGTCCCAGGCACTTTTCCAGCTTTTCCCGGATCTTTTGTTCACGCCCATGTACTCTGTACTCTGCCACACTCTCAAAGAACGGCTTATCCGGATACATACACCTTATCTCTGCCATCTCTTCATCCGACATTTCTGCAAATGCAGAACGCAGCACTGCTGCCAGCGGAATATCCTGTCTCCGATTATCCAGAACCCTCAGATAATCCAGAAGCACGCCGATCTCCTGTGTCTGGAAATATCCTTCACTGGTTCCCGCATAAGCAGGGATACCTTCACGGTTCAACACTTCTGTAAATACATCGGCAAATCCTTTAATACTTCTTGTCAGGATCACAATATCCGAATAACGCACATTTCTGAGTTCGCCGGTCTCCTTATCCACGACTTTCTGCGAACGCAATAGTTCGCGGATACGCATGGCAATCATACGAGCCTCCAGTTCCCTTTCTGAGGCAATTCCTTTTGATGTATCCCCATCCGTTTTCTGATATTCATCCAGGTCACTGTCCATTAACAGAATCTCTGTCTTAAGATTCTCTGTCTCCGGATATTCTGCCCCCGGATACAATGCCGCCTGCTCATCATAGACGATCCCGCCCAGCTTCTCCGTCATGATCTGCCGGAATATCGCGTTGGCACTCTCCAGCACTTCCTTCCGGCTTCGGAAGTTTCTGTGCAGATCAATTCTCTGAGTCTGACTTTCTTCTATATTATATGTATAAAACTTTTCCAGAAATAATTCCGGTCTCGACAGACGGAATCTGTAAATACTCTGCTTTACATCTCCTACCATAAAGATATTATACCTGCCGCTTCTGCAGGTTGATACACTGTTAAGGATTGCTTCCTGAATCAGATTGCTGTCCTGATACTCATCGATCATAACTTCATGAAACTGGTTCTGATATTCTTGCGCTATTTTTGATGGTACAAACCCATCTTCTGATTTTTCTGTCAGGATACGCAGTGCATATTGTTCCATATCCGAAAAATCAATGATGTTCTGTGCCCGCTTCTGCTCTTCAAACTTTTCTCCAAACAGCCGCACAAGATTCCCCAGCTCTTCCATCGCCGGAGCACACATTTTCAAATCCTCCACCAGTTCCTGCGGACTTTCATAAAAATACTGCCCGCTGATATTCTTTACAATTCCCTTTACAAGTTCCCGAATCTTCTTGACTTGTTCGATCTTTTCTTCTAATACTGTCTGATCTTTGTTTGCCGCAATCCTCGCCCATTTTACATTCGTAAATGCTTCCGCCATCTTCTCATAAGACCGGATAGCTGACAATTCTTCAATCACCTGCATATCCTTATCCAACGTTGCTTCATACACCGCCGGACCATCCGGACTTAACGCAATCATCTCTGCCTGAGCCAGCAATTCTCTGGCATCCTCCAGATTCTTCCTTATATCTGCCATTACTTTTTGCATGAAGCTGCTTTTTTTCCAGTGTCTCGACATCCGGTATCCTGTACGCTTCCACACAGGACTCCAGCCACGCTTCACTGTCCGGATAGCTTCTGGAAAACTCATAGATCTTCAAGATCAGATCTTCAATCTTTTTATCATCTCTCCCGGTACTGTAAGCTGCTGCAAAATCAAGGAAGCTCTTACTTCCTTCCTGATATTTTTCCTCCAGCATTTCTTCCAGTACATCATGTCTTAGCAGTTTCAGTTCCCCTTCTTCACCAATCCGGAATCCCGGATCGATATCAATCGCATGAAAATGATCACGGATCACTGAAAGGCAGAAGCTATGAATGGTTGTGATCTGTGCATTATGGATCAGTGTTGCCTGTTGTTTCAGATGCTCATCTTCCGGGTATTCCAGTAGTTTCTTCTCAATCGCCAGACGTATTCTTTCTTTCATCTCTGAGGCCGCCGCCTCGGTAAATGTCACGATCAGAAGTTTATCTACATCCACCGGAGGGTCATCTTCTGTCAGCATCGTGATGATACGTTCTACCAGAACAGCTGTCTTTCCGGAACCTGCTGCTGCCGACACCAGAATATTACGATTTCTCAGTTGTATGACCTTCTGCTGTTCTTCTGTCCATTTCACACCCATTCCTGGTTTCCTCCTTTCCTGTCATTTTCAGATTCACGCTGTTCTATCCGCATTGCCGCCATGGCCTCTTCTTTTCCCATTGTTCCGATATCACGGTATTCATATCCCGGAATTTTAACATCGAATCCACAGACATGCCTGTATGGACAGTAATCGCATCCACTTTCCTGCCCACGCTTATAAGGAAGGGCTCCTGCTTCACCATTCAATATCTTCGTTCTTGCATCTTCCATCTGCTTTTTGGCATGAGTCATCATTGCAGAAAAATCCTCTCCCGCAACCACTTTGGAATACCCTGATACGCTGCCGTTCTTATTATATTTTACCGGAACTGCCAGAGATTCGCCCGAAGTATTATGATCCAAATGTTTTAATATCTCTGTCCCAAGCGGAATGATACCATCCGGCTTCAACTGCTTTAGAACCGCACGCTCTGCTTTTTCTTTGTCTTCTGTCTTATCTACCAGAGGATCCTGAATACGGTAATAGAACACACCAGCCGGGATTACCTCCTTATCCGGATGGCGCTTTTTCTGAAATTCGACTGCTGCATCCATATAGACCATAAGCTGTAATTGTAAGCCATGATACAATGCAACCACGTCAAATGCCTTACTTCCGGTCTTGTAATCCATAACTTTGACATATATCTGCTCTTCCGTCTCACATATATCAATGCGGTCAATCTTTCCTCCGAAGAAACGCAGTTCATATGCCTCCGGCACAAAGTCCCCGGCTTTCAGCTGGTTCGTAAGTGCCCATACTGTTCTCTCCAGCATCTGCTTCATGCGCACGATCATCTGTTCATTTCTTGCCGTACTGTATAATACAGAATTGCCATAATCTGTAATTGCTTCTTCCACACTTGCATCGATCAGCTTTTTTTCTTTCTTCTTCCGGCAATACTGTCCAACCGCCCGCCTCCGATGCCTTTTTCGAAAACAGTTCCAGGGCCCTGTGACAGACATTTCCCAGATCGACTGCTTTAAATTCATACAGCGGCCGTTCCTTCAGGCGGAGCCCGTAAGCAAGGAAATGTGCACACGCACAGGTCGCATACCGTTCCATTCTCGTGATGCTTCCTTCGAAATTCTCTCCATAAAGTTCTCTTGCTACACGTTCCGATAATGGATCTTCCGGACGCCTGTAGTACCATGCGCGCAAAATCCGGTCCACCGCAGCTTTCCATTCCGGAGATTTCTGATACCAGGTATATAATTCCTGCCAGGTGAGGTCCAGATTCTTCTCCTGCAGTCCACGGATCAGATAAGCAACTCCACTTTTCTCCGTCAGTTCTTTTTCCTTTAGCTTTTTTTGCTTCTTCATCCTGAACCTTTAACTCCGGATATAATCTTGATAATTCCTGTATCAGATAAGACGGACGCTGTGCTTTCCCTCCTGCAGACACTTTACTATAATAAATCTTCAGTTTCTCCGACGGCTTAGTCAGGTTCATATACAGGTAAAACTTTTGGACATATGCTTTTTCCTTTCCGCCTGCCGCCAGCGCATGATCCGCCTGCCGGAACTTCTCTCTGTCCTGTTCTGTTAACAGACCGGTTCTCATAAGTGCTCCGGGAAGGAAGCTGTCATTGGCTCCAAGAAAAAAGAGTGCCCTGATGTCTTTTAATCTTGTTCTCTGCATATCTCCTGCCACTACCTGATCCACACTTGGAGGAATTACACCGACTCTTGCCTCTTCCAGTCCTGCATCCAGAAGCTTACAATATTCGTTCAGTCCCACCGGTTCCTCACCCAGAAGTTCTACAAATTTATCAAATAATTCTATAATGATCCGGTAGACCTGTGAATATTCCTTCGCCAGTGCCAGCTCACCTGCTTTCTGAAATTCTTCTTCTGTTCTTTGCAGGCGTTCCTGTATATTTTCCTTCACCATGAACTCATATACTGCCATCGTGATATCTCGCACCGTTTTCCTCTTTTGTTTTAATACAAACATCAGGTTATCCACTTTTTCTACCAGTTGTACACGGTAATGATTCAGCCGGTCCAGTTCCTCTTCTTCCATCCCCTTCAATCTGCGGATCCAACGGTTCTGCCAGCCTTTATATCCCCTGATTCCCAGTCCGAGCACATAGTTTTCCAGTTCATCGACTTCCTCGCAGGCGAATCCTGCAAGATTCGTTCTTAAGAAGCGGAATACACTTTCATAAGAGAAATTCTTTTCCGCCATATTCAGAAGACTCCTTATATATTCTACAAATGAATTCAACAGGATGCTTCTCTTATGATCCATAAACACCGGAATCCCGTAATTCTCAAATGCCTGTTCCAGATAGTCTCCATATACATTCATATCACTGACGATCACACCGATATCTCTGTATCTGTACTGCTCTTTACGTACCAGTCTGCGGATTCCCTCTGCCACTGCATCTGCTTCCTGTCTTGGGTTCCCTGCTGCATGGATTTCCAGATTCTCCACAGCTTTATCATACCTTCCAGCACCGTACCGGAAGATATTTCTCTCCAAAAATGCAAGTTCCTGGTTCTTTTCAAATCGTTTCACCGGATATCCATACAGGCAGACCGGTTCTTCTACCTCTATATGATCTTCCCCCGCCATTCTGACCAGTGTCGTTACCATCTGCTTACTCAGTCCAAACAGCTGATATGGATGTTTATAAGCATACGGATTCTCCCGTTCATCCATCGTAACTGTCACCCAGACTTCCTTGCAGCACCGCATAAGTTCCAGTATCAGCCGGTTCTGCACCGGTGTAAATCCGGTAAATCCGTCAAGAACTACAACACTGTTTTTCAAAAGTTCTGATTCTTTTACCTGACTGTTCAATACATCCAGCAATTCTTCCTTCGTGATATACCGCTCTCTTAAGTAATCCTGAAAACCTTCATACAAAAGCCTGATATCTTTTAACTTGTAATACAATCTGGAGTCTTCATCCAGATGATCCAGCATCTCATCCATCTCTTCTTCCCCGATATCATACTGTGTAAATTCGGATATCACGGATTTTACCTCACTGATATAGCCAAGTTTCTTAATATTCCCTTTCAATACCGTCAGTTTGTTCTCATAATCCCCTGCAATCTTTCTGAGGATCAGGTTTTTTCCCTCATCATCCAGAACCTGCATCTGCTTTGTACCGGTCTCTTCAAATACCCGGTAAGCAAGTCTTGCAAAACTCAGTACATCGATATTCATGATACCGTGTCTCGGATGCATACTGACCAGATCCTTCTGCGTCTGCATTGTGAACTGTTCCGGTACGAGCACTATGAAATTCTTCAGTGGGTATTTTTCTGATTCTTCTATGACATGCTGATATAAATAAGTTGATTTTCCTGAGCCGGATGGCCCGAATACAAATTTTTAAAGGCATAAGGTTTCCTCCTTATGCCCTAGTATAACACGAATATATGTTTGTGTATAGCCGTAAAACCTGCTTTTATACTGTCATTCACGACAGCTTTTGCAAGATTTCCCCGGTATCTTATAATGCACGCAGTCTCTCTGCAAATTCATTACTAAGTGTCATTTTCGCAACGTAGAACACATCTCCTGTCATATATACATTCCAGTCATCTTCTACTTCTACCTGAAGTTCCCCTCCCGGCATATGAACGATCACTTTACTGTTCGTAAGTCCCAGTTTGTACGCTACACCTGCTGCCGCACATGCTCCGGTTCCGGATGCTCTGGTGTATCCTGCACCACGCTCAAAGATCTCGATCGCAATATTCTCTTTATCCATCACCTGCATGATCTGTGTATTGATTCTGTTCGGGAAATATCTTGCGATCTCGGAATAATCACCGATCTTGCATACCAGCGGTTTGGAAATCTCACGCATAGGGATCACGCAGTGTGGATTACCGATGGATACACAGGTAACCGGATACAACGTCCTTCCGAATACCATGTCCTCGTTGATCACTTCACGCCTCTCGCCGATGACCGGGATCTCATCACTCCAAAATGATAATTTTCCCATAGATACACGCAGCCGGCTTCCATCTTCATTTAAGAATGTCACTTCCACCGGACCGTTTCCTGTATATAATTTGAAATTCTTTTTCTGTACGTAACCGGCATCTTTCAGATATTTTGCAAAAATACGGACACCGTTTCCACTGGTCTCTGATTCACTTCCGTCCGGATTCCATACTTTTACATGCATACCGTCTTCTTTCAGGATCGGTCCTTCCAAAACTCCGTCAGCGCCAAGCCCTTCATTACGATCACAGATCATTTTTACATTTGCCTGATCCAGTTCTAATTCATTATGATTCGGATCAAATACAAGATAATCATTCCCCAATCCATGATAACGTTCCAATACTACTTTCATCTTTCTTCCTCCTGATTTTTAATCCCCGTCTTTGATTACATTCAAAAATTTCTTATGTTGTATTTTTATTTCTTTTGACTGTATATAGTTCACGCAGAGTATTCGCCGCTCACTGCATCTGTTAGCTGCATCTTTCTCTTTATCCATATCATAACAGGCATTATTTCCATAATCTACACAAATAATGCTATGTTTATTGCAAATAATGCCATTTTCCTATAAACTGATTACAGATACTATTTGCAGCTTTTTATCTGTCTAAAATCACTCTGATTTTGATATTGTATTTTTAATAATATATGGAGGATATATATGGAACAATACGAGAAAAAAGGATATCTGAACAGTGAATTCAGACTTTTTCACCTGACTGATCAGGATACCAAAGAAATAGATTACCATTATCACGATTTTGATAAGATTACAATCTTTATTCGGGGAAAGGTCAATTATATGATCGAAGGCCGCTCTTACGACCTAAAACCTTATGATATCGTTCTGGTAAAACAGGGAGATATCCATAAACTGACGGTAGACAATTCCTGTCCTTATGAGAGGATTATTGTCTACATCTCTCCGAATTTTATGAACGCATACCAGACCGAAAACTACGATCTAAGTTACTGTTTCCAGAAAGCTGATCAGGAGCACTCCAATGTTCTGCGCATCCCTTCACCTGAAAAGAGTTCCCTGTTCCGTTCTATCTCCAATCTAGAACACTCTTTCACTGACGGCGGCTATGCTTCCGAACTCTACCGGCAGGTAATGTTCCTGGAATTCATGATCCATTTGAACCGTGCGGTAAGAAAAAACCGGCTGGAATACATTGACACGGATAATTGTAACGAAAAGGTGCTCGCCATCCTTGACTACGTCGGCGAACATCTCTGCGAGAACTTATCGATCGACCTGATCGCCAGACATTTTTATATCAGCAAATATTATATGATGAGATTATTCAAGCAGGAAACCGGTTATACACTGGGACAATATATCTCCCAGAAACGGCTCCTGCTTGCAAAAGAACTATTATCTTCCGGTGTGCCTGGCACACAGGTTTGTTACGATTGTGGATTTAAAGATTATTCTACGTTTTCCAGAGCTTATAAGCAATTGTTCGGTGTAACGCCTTCCGGACGTACCTGCCCATAAAGTTCTGCCGGAACGAATGCCCGCACGAAGATACCATCTTCCCGGTACTCTTCCTCCTGAAGTTCTCCGTACTTCCGGATCTTTTGGATCTTTCCGGCTTCTTTATATGGATACAATGCCTCAATCTCCACTTTCCGCTCCCTCAATACAGCTTCTATGGACTGAAGAAATCCTGTAATTCCTTCTCCCGTCTTTGCCGAGATTTTTACATGATAATCTGCACGCAGGTCTCTCGGAACCCAGGTATCTTCCATTCGGTCAATCTTATTAAATACCGTGATCACCGGCTTATCTTTCACTCCGAGATTCTGCAGTGTCTCATATACGGTATACATCTGTTCATCCATCTGCGGATTCGAAGCATCCACTACATGCAGGATGATGTCCGCATATTTTGCTTCTTCCAGCGTACTCCGAAAAGCTTCGATCAGATGATGTGGAAGCTTTCTGATAAATCCTACCGTATCTGTCATGAGAATTTCCTGACCGCTTGGCAGTTTCAGATCCCTGGTAGTAGGATCCAGAGTTGCAAATAATTTATCTTCTGCAAGAATTCCTGCACCGGTCAGAGCATTTAACAATGTAGATTTCCCCGCATTCGTGTATCCTACGATTGCTGCTACCGGAATATGGCTTCTGCTTCTCTGCTCTCTGGTCACTTCCCGGTGTTTTTTGACATCCTTTAATTCACGGTTCAGTTGTGCGATCCGGCTTTTGATCAGGCGGCGATCCATCTCCAGCTTCTTCTCTCCCGGTCCTCTGGTTCCAATTCCGCCTCCCAGTCTGGACATCGCTCTTCCCCAGCCGGTCAGTCTGGTCTGCTGATACTTAAGCTGCGCCAGTTCTACCTGTATCTTACCTTCACTGGTCGATGCCCTTGCCGCAAAGATATCCAGAATGATCAGGGTTCTGTCCATAACTTTCACATCCAGTTCATCCTGCAGGTTCTTCATCTGCGCCGGAGACAATTCATCATCACACACAATCCCGGTCGCACGCAATTCCCAGATCATATTTTTTAATTCTTCAATCTTTCCCTTTCCGACATAAGTTGCCGGATGCTGCTGCTCCCGGTTCTGGATCAGCATTCCTGCCGTCTCTGCCCCGGCTGTCGATACCAGATCTTTTAATTCTTCCAGTGATTCTTTTGTATCATCCTGATCTGAAAGAGCAACTCCGACCAGAATCACTTTTTCTGTTTCATCTTTTATTTCTATCATATTCTATTAACGCGTCTCCAGGAATTCTGCTTCTTTTTGGCTGCTTTGTCATTCGGGTAACTTTCCAGATATTCTTCCAGTTTTACTTCCGCGCTCTCCCAGTCTTCCATCTTCTCATAGGCAACGATGATATTATATTTCATTTCTTTCTTCATCTTCTTGCTGACGTCATCCTGTTCCAGTCCAAGATTATAATAGTTCAATGCTTCTTTTGCTTTGCCCAATTTCAGATCACAGTTTCCAATGAGATTATAAATGGTTCCTGTCTTCTCGGCATTATTATCCAAAGCCTTCCTGAACGCATTCCTTGCTCCTTTATAATCTTTTTGTTCCCATTTCGCGATGCCGATTCCTCTCCAGGCATCTCCGGTATTCTTATTCTTTTCTATTGCCTGTTCAAACTGTTCAACCGCCTGATCGTATTCTCCTTTTTCAAGATACTCGACTCCTTTTTCCGAAGGATTCCCACAGGCAGTCAGTAACAGACCTGCACTGAATATTGCAAGTAGTGCTTTTCCTCTTTTCATACTTTTTCTATATACTCCTCATTTATTCGATCTGCCAGTCGATCGGCTCTATTCCGTGCGCTCTCAGATAATCGTTCGTCTGACTGAATGGCTTACTTCCAAAAAATCCGCGGTACGCAGACAGCGGACTCGGATGCGGTGCTTTCAGGATCAGATGCTTCGGATTATTCAGCATCCTCGCCTTTCTCTGCGCCGGCGCTCCCCATAAAATAAACACGATCGGACGATCCTGACTGTTAAGTGCCATGATCGCCGCATCGGTAAATTCTTCCCATCCGATATCCTTATGGGAATTCGCCTGATGTGCCCTTACGGTTAATACCGTATTCAACATCAGCACACCCTGTTCTGCCCATTTAGTCAGACAGCCGTGATTCGGGATCGTACATCCCAGATCATCATGTAGTTCTTTATATATATTCACAAGCGAAGGCGGCACATCCACGCCTTTTTTTACCGAAAAGCAGAGTCCATGCGCCTGTCCTACATTATGATATGGATCCTGCCCCAGGATTACTGCCTTTACATTATGAAGCGGTGTCAGATGAAATGCATTGAAGATATCATCTGCCGGAGGAAAGATCTGTCTTGTTCTGTATTCCTCATTTACTGTCTCGAATAATTTCTTATAGTATGGCTTTTTGAACTCTTCTTTCAGAGCGTCCAGCCAGTCATTATTAATCGCTGCCATTATTTTTCACACTATCCTTTTTATTTTTTTGTCCATGCTGTCATGCAGACTACAAACTATAGACGGACAGATACACCTTTTTCTCTTAAATATTCTTTTACTTCCTTGATCTCCAGCTCTTTGTAATGGAATAAGGATGCCGCCAGCGCTGCATCTGCCTTTCCCTCTGTCAGTGCATCGTAGAAATGTTCCAGATTGCCTGCCCCGCCGGATGCGATTACCGGAATACTCACTTCTTCTGCGATTGCTCTTGTAAGTTCCAGATCATATCCTGCTTTCGTTCCGTCGCAGTCCATACTGGTCAGAAGAATCTCTCCTGCACCAAGCTTCTCCACTTTCGCTGCCCATTCCACAGCATCAATTCCTACATCGATACGTCCGCCATTCTTATAGATATTCCATCCGCTTCCGTCTTCTCGTTTCTTTGCATCGATCGCCACTACCACACACTGGCTTCCGAACTTTTCCGCCGCTTCAGAAATTAAATTTGGTGTATTGATTGCAGATGAATTAATAGAAATCTTATCCGCACCCTCTCTCAAAAGAGCTTTAAAATCGTCCACTGTACGGATTCCTCCACCTACCGTAAACGGAATAAACACATTTTCCGCTACTTTGCGGACCATATCGACAACTGTACCTCTCGCATCCGAAGATGCTGTAATATCCAAAAATACCAGTTCATCCGCCCCTGCCTTATCATATGCCTTTGCAATCTCGACAGGATCTCCCGCATCCCTTAAAGATACAAAATTGACTCCTTTTACCACTCTTCCGTTATTTACATCCAGACATGGAATAATTCTTTTTGTATGCATTGCCTTGTCCCCCTATAATTCCACAAAGTTCTTTAAAATCTGAATTCCTATATCACTGCTCTTCTCCGGATGGAACTGGCATGCAAACACATTTCCCTGTTCTACCGAAGCATGGATATGTGTACTATACTCTGTTGTTGCAGTCACAATGCCTTCATCCTCTGCTTTCAGATAATACGAATGTACAAAATATACATAGGAATCTTCCGGAATATCTTTAAATAATCTTCCGTTATTTTGGAATTTTAGTGAGTTCCATCCCATGTGAGGGATCTTAAGTCCTTCCTGATCCGGGATTCTTAATATCTCTCCCTTCAAGATCCCAAGGCCTTCCACACCCGGAGTCTCATCACTTCGTTCAAATAATAACTGCAGTCCGAGGCAGATTCCAAGAAATGGCGTTCCTTTGGCTGTTACGTCTCTGATTACTTCATCAAGTCCATACTGTCTGAGTTTTCCCATCGCATCTCCGAATGCTCCGACTCCCGGAAGGATTACCTTATCTGCATTCATGATCGTCTCTCTGTCTCTTGTGATTGTTACTTCCTGTCCCAGAAGCTGCATGGCTTTTTCCACGCTCTTTATATTTCCTGCATCGTAATCGATAATCGCTATCATCTCGTCATCCTGCCTTTCGTGTGATGTGGGACTCTCCGGCCATTCATTCCGTGCCCATTATCTTTTATTGTACATCAAGTTCAAACCAGAATTCAACTCCATTATCATAATTCTTTACTCCATATTCCTGATGGAAAGATTTCATAATCGCTTTTACAATAGAAAGTCCGATTCCATTACCGCCATATTCGCGTGTATGCGCTTTATCGACTTTATAAAATTTATCCCAGATATGTACGATATCTGCTTCTGGTATCGGAGTTCCGGTATTAAATACGGATACCCGTACTTTACCGTCTTTTTGAACCATTTTTACCTCTATCACCATATCCCGCTGACATGATGACATGCATTGCTGACATAATTTTTCACGACCTGCTCTACTTTAAATTCGTCTGCCCATGCATAGATATCTTCTTCTGTATGCAGGAGAATTTTTGCACCTGCCTGATCTGCCATGATTTCCATACTCTGGAGCACGCCTCTTACAAGTGCTGTAAGATTAAATCTGTCAAACACAATATCCTCATCGCCGAATTCCAGTTGATTTAATGTCAGAAGATTCTTAACCATCTGATTCATCTTGGAAGCTTCATCCATGATCACCTCACAGTAGAATTCCCTGCTCTCCGCATCTTCATTCACACCCTCTTTTAATCCTTCGGCATATCCCTGGATCAGTGCGATCGGTGTCTTTAATTCATGCGATACATTTCCCAAAAACTCATTTCTCATCTTTTCCAGCTTGTCTTTCTGTTCGATATCTTTCTGCAGGCTGTTATTCGCCTTCTTAAGCTCCGAAATTGTGCTTTCCAGTTTTTCCGACATCCGGTTAAAGTTCTCACCAAGTTCGCCAATCTCATTACTTCCACCACTGGTATACTTCGCATCAAAATCAAGATCTGCCATACGGTCTGATAATCTTGCCAGTTCACAGATCGGTTCTGTGATCCGTTTTGCAAAATACCAGATCAGGAAGATAGATATAACGATCAGAATACTCCCTATATACAATAAGAAACGATTCGATATTGCTGCGCTCTCCCGCATACTTTCCACCGGACTTCTGAGCAGGAACTGACTGCCATCATCCAGGCTTCCCCACATATCTACATAATAGTTCTGATTCCATGGATCCCATGACTGATTGATCTGGTAAACTTCAGTAGAATCCAGGATTCTGCTTTCTTTCTGTGCCTGATTCAGGAAATATCCCATCATCTGATTCTTCAACATATTCTTATCATGCACATTTGTATGTACATCATTATCTTTTCCTATGACCAGATAGGAAATATTATTCTTTTCAGCGAAATGAATAAGTGAACCGTTTTTCTTTGTACTGTTCCACTTGTTTTCATTAGATACATCATTCAGCTTTTCATAAAGTTCTATAAAACGTGATTCCTTCTTACTGATATAATATGGTTCCAGAAATTTGCCATTGATGAACATTAATGTCACTACCAGGCAGATCAGCAGTCCTACAAATGCCATGATCATCTGCGTCTTGATCGAATGATGCCTGTTTTTGATCTTTGTTTTTGCTTCTTCACTTATGATCTTCATTCTTCATCAACCTCAAATTTGTATCCCATCCCCCAGATTGTCTTGATATAATTTCCTTTTTCTCCGAGTTTGCTTCTCAACTTCTTAACATGTGTATCAATGGTTCTTGCATCTCCAAAATAATCGTAATCCCATACGTTATTCAAAATTTTCTCTCTTGATAATGCAATGCCCTGATTCTCAACAAAATATGTCAGAAGTTCAAATTCTTTAAAGCTTAATTCAATCTCCTTACCATCAATCTTCACCTGATGTGCTGCTTTGTCGATCACAATTCCGCCGGCATTGATCTCATCACTCTCTCCTATTACATTAGCTCTTCTTAAGATTGCATTCACTCTGGCTACCAGGATCTTCGGGCTGAACGGTTTCGAAATATATTCGTCAACGCCAAGATCAAATCCCTGTAATTCGTCTCTCTCTTCTGATCTTGCAGTCAGCATGATAATCGGAACTTTGGATGACTGGCGCACTTCGCGGCATACCTGCCAGCCGTCCATTCTTGGCATCATCACATCCAGGATGATCAGCGCAATATCTTTTTCATCATAAAATTGTTCCATTGCTTCCATACCATCTCCGGCTTCGATCACCTGATATCCTTCTCTTTCCAGGAAATCTTTCACCAGTTTCCGCATCCTGCTTTCATCATCTACTACTAATATTTTGATCTTATCCATAAGACCCGGCCCTCCTCTTAAATCTATATTTTCATGATATATTTTTCTTCTATCTTCATTATTATAGCAGAGAACTATGTAGTCTTTGTGAATTTTCCGGTATATAGAATAAAAGTACCCGCGATATCATATTACTTATGTTATCACGGGTACTTTTTCTTAAGTTACTCTAATCTGTAATTTGTTGTTTTATACAACTCATACTATTCTTCATCTTCTCTTTTCTTTCTCTTAAGTGAGAATCCTCCGATTCCGGCTCCGAGAGATGTTACTGCAAGTCCTAACCACGCAAACATGCCGGACGGATCTCCAGTCTTCGCAGCTTTTCCACTCTTCGTATTCGATGTGGATCCTGTCTTACCAGATTTGCCTGATGTACCGTTTGTACCTGTTGTACCAGTTGCTCCATTTGTACCGTTAGCTTTCTGTCCTGCATCCTTTTTCACAAGTGCACTGATTGCTTTATTCAGTTGCTCAGTTGCTTTATCAACTGTATCCTGATTTTTCTTTTCTTTCAGTGCTGTGTCAGCCTCAGCCAGTGCTGACTGAAGTGCTTTCCAGCTGTCTGCTGTATAATCTGATTCGTTTAAAGCACCTGCTACTTTAATTGCTTTTTCAAGTGCATCTGTTGATACCTGTTTCGTTGTGTCTTCAGATGGCGCCGGAGTTTTTTCCCGGAACTTTGTATGTAAATGTAAGAGGTGTTGTATAACCAGTTGATGTAACCGTGATCTGGAATTCTGTTCCGGCCGCCACATCTTTAAATGGCGCTGCATCTGTCACCAGCGTTCCGTCTTATCAATAAATCTTTACAGAACCTTTTCCTCTTGCTGCATAATCGGTGCCGTTCACATTTACAGATGTAATATTTCCGATATAAGTATTGAATGCTTCCTTATTACTGTTTTCTGCCACTGTAAGCTTTTTGTTATCTGCATCATATGTTGCCGGCATATCTGTTGTTGACAGAATGAATGTTGTTTTCAAATCTGCATATTTCCATTTTATCTTTTACTGTAAGTGTATATTTCCCCGGATTAATTGAAGAATCTGCTTTAAATGTTAATACATTGCCTTCCACTTTCACATTCAATCCTTCAACGGTGTATTCCGGATCAAAATCATCCCTAAGATTCAGCTCTATCGCCGTCTTACCAGCAGAAATATCTGCATCTGCAACCTTAACAGCATCCTCTGTTTTTGCAAAATTTTACAGGGACATAAAGATCATTAACATCAATTGTATATAGACCATTTGTTGTATAATATTCAATACTGTCAATCGTCTTGCCCATCATAGATGCATAATGCGCTGAAGATGTCGGGCAACCATTGTACTGACTCTGTATATCCGGTACTCCAAGCGAGCTTTTCCCTTTCCAGATGTTCTCCAGATGACGCAGACCATAGGCAGTTCCATCTGTTGTCTTTACAACGACTGCATTTACATTAGAAGATGCAATCTTATCTTCCGGAAGTCCGTCCAGATTGAGCTGGTAATCTCCATAAGAAGACTGTGTTAACAATTCTGCCGTAACACCTGTCAGAGCTTCTGCTTTCTGTCCTTTAACCTCGCTGAATACAAGTTTTCCATCCTTGTCCATAGAAACTTCTTTGTAATTTGCAGGAGCCTCTGTCAATGGATAGTATGCATATGTCTCGTTTTCAAAAAGTGTATCTTTTCCTTCTAATGTTGTGGTAGATGTCTGTCCACGGTTCGTCACTGTAATATCAACTTTATCCGTATCTTTTACTTCTTTGTATTTTGTAAGATCTACGGAAGGATCTACTTTCACAGCAAATCTAATACCATCAATCTGTGATCCATCTGCATTTTCATGATAAGAACCACCTGCAAGTCCTGTGGTACGTGTCTTGTTCTTTGTTGCAGAAGTAAATACGTCAACATCTACGTCATTCTTTGTTGTCTCAGATTTGTAGAATGCTGCGTATGGGATGTTCATAAGAACATAAGTCTCTTTTTTCTCTGCTTTTACAAGTGCGTCGATTGCTGCATTCAGATGACTGGTTGCTTCATCAACTGTTGCCTGTGTATGTGGAGTTTTTATTTCATCTTTTGCTTCCTGAAGCTCTGTCTGCATTGCCGCCCAGCTGTCTGCTGTATAATCTGATTCCGTCAGACTTTCGGCTTTCTTAATTGCTGCTTCCAGATTTGTTGTACTGATCTCTTCTTTTGCATCTTTTACGATGTTTTCATCTTTTGCCTGGAAATTATATGTTACATCTTTATAACCCAGTGCTGAAATTGTAATTGTCCAGTATCCCGTTCCATCCGTTCCTTCCGGTAATGTACAACGAAGAGATTTCGTAAGACCAAGCTGGATTCCCATTGATTTGTGCATCCAGTTATCTGCTGCAAATTTTGTTCCATATGCTGCTTTTGCATTTGTGTATGTACTGTCGTCTCCATAGTATGTCCATTTTACACTCTGCATATTGGCTCCAAGATCTCCATAATTACCTGTCAGATCTACCCTTAAGAATTCTCCATAAGAACCCCTTTGCTTCTTTACTTAAGTCCTGCTTCTTCTGCGGATGGTGCTGATTTTTAATTCCTGTCCTTCCAATACCGGAAACCTGTTCCAGCTTCCTTTGCAGAGAGACTAAATGTTCCATCTACATTCCTGGTTGCTGTCTTAAGTCCGTTTGTATCTGCTGTAACTTTGCTTTCAGACCGCTATATGACTGCAATTTATTTTCTGCATATCCTCCTGCAAGTTCTCCACCATTTTCTACAACTTTGTATGCTTTGCAGAATGCTTCATAATCTTCTGTCGCTACTTTTACCGGTACATATTTCAGACCTGTAACATCATATTTTACCAACTGCGTTGTTGTTCCGTCTTCTTCGGTGATTGTTCCGCGATTAAATGTAATCGTCTTTCCATTTGTCAGAACAGCCTTATCTAACGCTGTCCAATATGATACCTCGTAAGATTTTCCGTTTTCAGCCTCTATGGTTGCCGCACACTGATAACTTCCTCTGTGAAGTCCATGATTCACTGTTGGACGTGTTACGACATCAAATGCACCTTTATCTGACTCTCCTTTTGTATCCAATTCACTGGATGCTGAACTGTCTCCTGCTGCCTGTACTCCTTCTGCTGCCCAGTATTCCGCCCAGCTAAGTCCTGCATAGACATATTTATACTCGTCTGTTACTGCTTCTTCTGCAACTACACTCGTCTTAATATCCTGATAGTTATCACTTGTAATCGTCAGTGTGTAGTTTGTACCCACTGTCGGCTCTTTATCCAGTGCAACTTTTAAATCTTTCAGATCACCGCTTGTCAGAGTATCTTCTCTGCGTCCTGCTCTGTAAGTCAGTTTATATGTTGGATTTTCCAGATCTTTTAATTCTACTCCATTCAAAGCAACTTCAAGTTCTGATCCCTTTAATGTTGCAGTTGCTTCTGCTGTTGGATATGTAGCTTTGATCTTTTCTTCTAATTCATTGATCAGTTCTGCTGCATCTGCCGATAACGCTTCCTTATTTGCAATCATGTCCTGAGCTTCTTTCACATGCTCTTTCAGATCTGCATTTTCAGAATAACCTGTTGTCTCCTCTGCTTTTTCAATCAGTTTCTGTAATTTATCTTTCTGTTTATCTGTAATTGGTGTCGATGTCTTTCTTGT
>ENA-OQDL01000570-OQDL01000570.1-human-gut-metagenome-genome-assembly--contig:-NODE-570-length-22933-cov-5.369727_pt1 | contig 22933 bp, 20 predicted proteins | sample MGYA00242782_ERZ504609 | MGnify/ENA primary metagenome ERZ504609 (study PRJEB26092, sample SAMD00036320) | human gut metagenome | host: Homo sapiens | study: EMG produced TPA metagenomics assembly of... | reverse complement strand
CAGTATCGTACGCTATGGGGAGAAGAAGTACGCATCATCTTCGATGAAGATGAGAATCAGTCAGTAGCCCTGTCTACCCGCGACGGCGTCGAATGGCAAGGCAGTTGCGACTACCAATTGTCACCATTAGGGTGGATTGGCTCGTTCTTCCGGTTCCGGTTTGGGCACGCAGATCATCAACACCTTTGTGACCAATGATTTCGGTGGTTCCGTGCATTGGGAGCCGCGCCGCGAAGGCGGCACCCGCGTGGTGCTTGATATGAAGCTCAGGGCTGCTCAGGACGAGTGATGCGCAGCCCGAAATGAGGAAACCCTCCCAAGCGGGAGGGTTTCCTAGTATGACGAAGCGATAATCAAAACATCAGATTTGCATCTGCATGGCCTGAGAACGGCGGGCGCGCATGGCGCGGCGCTTCAGCGCACGACGCTCATCTTCGCTCAAGCCGCCCCACACGCCGTAATCCTGATTGGTGTCCAGTGCGCACTTCAGGCATGCGTCAATCACTTTGCAGGTGCGGCACACGGCCTTGGCCTCCTCGATCTGCTGATAGGCTGCACCGGTGTTGCCCACCGGGAAGAAGAGTTCCGGATCCTTGTCACGACATGCGGCCTTGGCTCGCCAATCAAAAGCGCTGCTCATTGCTTGCCTCCCTTAAAAGCCCCGTGGCTGGTGTTGTTCCTTAAGTCCAGTACCAAGGTAACCACGAACCGTGGTGATTTTCAAGAGGTTTTGCCGAGAAAAAACCGAAGTTTCACGAAGCGCACTGCACCAGACATGCCGATGTGCCCTCGATGAGCACGGCCCGGCCCGCGTTGTCGGCATCGATATGACTCATCATATCCAATAGGCGAGCGGGGACTCCGGCCATAAGATCGGACGTTCTCTCCCCGCACGGGAACACGATTCTGGTATTGCAATGCTCCGGTATACGTATCGGGCGAATCGTGCTGACGGCGAATACCACGCTGACGGACTCATCGGCCAACGCATGTGTGAAAGACAGCGCCTGCTCGTCGGTGCGGAATGGGTCGAACAACTCATCGGCGTCGTCGACGAACCACACGATATGCGGAGGCGGTGGTGCATCCGAGCTGGCATACGGCGTGCAGCGGCCGCCATGAAGCCATTGCGAGCTCCATACCCGACGATGCGGGGAACTGACACGTACCGCCAAGCCATCAGCCATGCTGGCGTGTCGAGCCAATGTTTTCAGCAACGTGGTTTTGCCGCGCCCCTGCGGGCCGATGACACCGATATTGCCACCGGTGAGGGATACCGTCGCCTCTCGCAGGTTGATGCCATCGTCGGCAAGTCCAAATCGAATGCGTTGCGGTGCGTGGTCGGCCACAGTCCGGTCTTTTACGTGCCGGGGGAGTGGCGCGGTAAACAGGGACGGTTGCGGCGGGCTTCCGACGAACCGCGATGCGAACGCGATCTGGCGGCACACCGCATCGATATCGCGTGCCGTTGCACAGCGGAATGCCGTCACCTGTTCGGAATCGTTGCAGAACGCCGCACCGGGCATTGCCGGACTGAGGTCGGCGGCACGACCATCGCCAAGCAGCTCGCATGATTGCAGACGGTCCCGAACCCGTAAACAAATGCTGACGGACATATTCGCCTTCATATCGGCACTGACCTGACCCATGGGATTCTGCGTACAGGCGATCAGATACATGCCCAGTGACCTGCCGAGCGAGGCAATACGCACCAGACGATTCACATAATCCGGGAGCTGGTCCTTCAGGGCATGGAATTCGTCAATGACCACGATCAGGCGCGGTGGTGGATTGACCATATCGCGGATATCGGAAGCATGGACAGCGGCGGACAGCTGTTCACGGCGTGTCAGTTCGGCTTCCAGCGCACGCAACGCGCGTACGGCATGCGCCAGATCCAGATCGCATACGCTGCCCACGGTATGCGGCAACCGTTCGAGTTTGCGGAACGCGGAACCGCCTTTGAAATCCAAGAACACGAAATTCAGATGCTCAGGCCCGTTCATCGAGGCGAGCGCCAGACACCAGCTTTGCAGCAACACGGATTTTCCGGAACCAGTGGTGCCGGCCACCAGAGCATGCGGCCCCTGACGGTTCAGATCGAGCATCAGCGGCTCGCTTCCGGTCATGCCGATCGGCACCGCAAGGTCAAGGGGTTCAAGCCAGCGGCCCACAATGGCGCGCCATGGCAGGCGTGCGAAGTGCAGCAGCGATTCTATCGGCTGCGACGGCGCATGACGGAGGTCTGCGGCGCGGTCATCGGCGTCGCCCGTGATACCGACATCGATCGTTGCCTGTTGCGGATCGGGAGCCTTCTCCGGGCCTGGAGGCGAGGGGAGCGTCAGCAGCAGGGACACGAGACAGGCGAATATGCCCGGTGCGATCATGGCGGCGAACAGCCATTGCCCGTGCAACAGCAGTATGACCATCATCAATGCCTGCGCGATCATCGGGCATGCCGCGGCAAACATGGTCAGGCGGGCGCGCAATGGCGGCGCGCCCAAACGGTGCTTCGCCCGGGATACGGCGGATGCCGTATGGACGGAATGTCGCTTCGAATCGTTCTGCTGTGATGTCATGCTTCCAGCGTGGGGGAACGCATGCCGAAAGCGCAAGCCGAATCAAGGTATGTGGTTCTAGCTTGCCGAGTTATCCACATGACATTTTGCCCGTGCATGATTGGCGGTGTAGGCAACGGTGACGATCATGCGCCGATGATGAAGCCGATGGGCTCCGGGAAAGCGTCGGTCAGCCTTCCGCCAGATTGCCCACGGTGCCGGCCTTATACGTGCCGTCGGCAAGTTGATTGAACAGTTCGGTGTTCTTGGCGTCGTCAAGCAGCACCGAGGAACCAACGCCATCAACGTAATAATCGGGGTCGGACCAGTACACGCTGCCGGAGATGCCATTCGAGCCGGTGGCGCTTTTGAACGCCAACGCCATGGTGAGCAACGTGTAAGGGTTGGTCTTCTCGTCCACGGTGAGTGCGCTCATCGCGGCATTGGACACTGCCACGATTTTGGACGGATTGGTCAGGGTCTCACTGCTGGAAGCCTTCTTGACGATGGCCGAGATGACCTGTCGCTGGCGTTCGTTGCGTCCGAAGTCTCCTCGCGCGTCGGCATATCGCATACGAGAGAAGGACAATGCGGTGGAACCATCCGCCGTATGGCATCCCGCCTTCCAGTTCAGTCCGGAATAGGAATCCTGAACATCCTCGTCATAGCACAGTTCGATACCGCCCAAGGCGTTCACCACGTTCTGCAGACCGCCGAACTTGATCTGTGCCACATGATCGATTTTCTGGCCGGTGATCTGCTCGACGTTGCTTACCAAAGCCTTCTTGCCCGCAATCAGCGCCACCGCATTGATTTTCATGTACTGGTTATCGACGTTCATGAGCGAATCGCGGGGAATGGAAACCAACGAACTCGGCCCGCTTTTGGGCTTGATCAGCACCAGAATCGTATCGGTCCTGAAGCCAGAGATATTGTCTACGCCGCCGTAATCGGTGGAACCGTCACGCTCATCGGAGCCAAGAATCAGCCAAGTCGAGGCCGGCGTGTTGGGGGTGTCGGTCAGCCAGTCGCTCCGATTCAGTTTGCTGTCCACCCATTGCCAGGCACCGAAAACGGAAAGAATCAACGCCGCCACCAGTACCGCGATTGCGCATAGGGTGATGCGTAAGGCTCGCGGACGGCGTGCCGTTACCGTTTTCGCCGTTGCCGCCGCCGGCCGGCCAAGATGGCTGAACTTCGTGGACACGTTTGCTGCTGGCGATGAGGGCCGGGAAACCGGCATATCCGACGGATTGCGCACGGCGTTGCGGGATGAGCCGGAAGACATCCGCGCTCGCGACGGCGGAATGCTGCGCGGTGCGGCGGCATCCGGAGCCGTGCTGCGAGTGGCGCGTCCGGTTTTCGGAGAAAAACTGGGCGGAGTCCGCCTGCCGTTGTCCGCGACGTTGGCGCTTGCCGTGGCGTTGGCGTTCAGTTGAGGCTCTTCGATGTCATTTCCCGTGACGGACGGACGGGCCGATGGAGCTTGACCTGACTGGCGCGAGGTTCGGGCGGGGGCGAAGGAGCGTGGCACCTGCCCGGAAGGCCGGGTGCGTCGATTTCCCGCAGGAATGAAGCTTGGCGGGTTGATATGCGGATCCGCCCCACCTGATTCCTGCGTCATAACCCCTCCTGAAACTGTCGATTGTCTGAATGACACTTTGACACAGCATCCGCCGGGTGTTCCTGCGCTATGGTGTTCCTGCGCAGGAACGGCACAATATCATGTGCAACGGCGTCAGGGCATCGCGTTCACGCCATAGCACACAGTTCCATAAAAATGATGTAATGACACGAGAAAGAATTTGACAAAACCGAAATTGCATGTGTGTAATTTAGTCCGTATGAAAAGCTCAATAGGCAAGGAGAATCGCATGTGGGGTGTGGTCGACGATTCAGCCGAAGAGCCATGGCACGAATTGTGGGGACTATTCCGACCTGATGGCGATGTATCTTGGCAGCACAAGGCGTTGTGCGCGCAAACCGATCCGGAGGCGTTCTTCCCGGAAAAGGGGGGCTCGACCCGTGATGCCAAACGTGTGTGCGCAAAATGCGAAGTGCGTGAGCAATGCCTGAAATGGGCCATCGACCATGATGAGCGATTCGGTATTTGGGGTGGCATGAGCGAGCGCGAACGCCGTCGATATAAGCGAGAGCACCGGGAGCGGGCGTAGCTCCACACACCCCCTTCAAGTCTGGTGCGTACACTGGGAGTTTATGAGTCCGACAGGTAATAGCGATATTCATGAGGCGTTGGCCGACGCCATGTCTTCTCGACCATATACGCATAGGCAGGATGTGGATACCGGCATTACGGCTGTGATCACCGTTGAGGAGGATATGCGTTTCCTCCGGTCTACATTGCGTTCGGTATTGACGCAGAATGTTCTTCCGGGGGTCGTCATCATCGCCGACGCGACCGGGCGCACCAGTTCGAGGATAACCACCTCGTTCGAGGTCATCCCCTCGCCATCGGGGCCGGTGATGGAGGTGCCGCAGTCCAAGCATGTGACCATTCACATCGTCTCGGCCAAGGGCGCACGCTCCTTCGGCGATGCGGTCAGCCGGGCATTGGATCGTGCCGATCTGGATGACGCTCCCCGCGCATTGTGGCTGCTCCATGATGATTCCCGCCCTTCGGATGACTCATGCCTTGAACGATTGCTTGAGGCGTGGCGCAATACGCCGGGCGCCAGTGTGCTCGGGTGCAAACAGTGCGATTGGGAAGGCTCCCATCTGCATGATGTCGGTATGTATGCGGGTCACCACGCCGTGCATTCCCTGGTGGTCGATGGAGAACCCGATCAGGAGCAGTATGACGGGCGGCAGGATGTGTTTGCGGTGTCGCTGGCAGGCGCGCTGGTGTCCATGTCGCAATTCACGCGACTGCGGGGCATCAATGCCTGGCTGACCACCTACAGCGAATCGGTTGATTTCTGCCGCCGTGTCTGCCTGAGCGGCGGACGCGTGGTGGTTGTCCCGCAAGCGGAGATATCACATCGTCGCGCACGGTATGAGGGCATTCGTACGCGAGGCGGGGAACCGCTTAAGGACGATCACACGGTCAATCATGCGATGACGGTGCATCGCTCCCAACAGCGGTATCTGTACACGGACCTGGCCATGTCGTCCTGGTTTATCGTCTGGCTGTGGAGGCTGCTCCGCAGTTTTGGCATGGCCATATCCATGATGTTCGGCAAGAAGCCGTATGAAGCATGGGTGCAATTGTGCCTGCCATGGCTGGCCTTGGCCGATATCGCGGGAAACATGAAATCACGCAGTCTGGTGGCCAGACAATCGAAGGTCGCCGCATCGTCCCTGCATGTCTTGTTCGCAGACAGCCAGCAGATCAAGCAGTTCCATGATCGTCGGGATGCATTCCAATCCCAGCAGGGCAGAGTGCTGCTCAGTCCGCTGGAACGTGCCCATCTGCGGACACGCACCATATATCGCTGGAGTGCGGCCGTGGTGATGGCGCTGGTGTGCTTTGCGGCCATCGCGGTGATGTATTGGCCGGTGTTCCGTTCGATATTCTCCGGCGGATCGTTGTATTCCGATGTGTTGCTTCCCACCGGTGCCAGCTTCACGCAACTGGTGCAGTCCGCCACCACGCCGTGGGTGTTTGGCAGCGGCACCGGCATTCCTGCGCCGCCCACGCCGTGGCTGCTGGTGCTGATGCTGGCCTCGTTGGTCACGCTCGGCCATGTGACCGCCGCTTTGGCGATGATACTGTTTGTGGCCGCGCCGCTGAGCGCATTGTCGTTCTGGGCGCTGGCGGGCGTATTCACCCGCTCGGACGTGGTTCGTGTGCTGGGAGGACTGCTGTGGGCATCCACCGGCATTATGTTCGGCTGGTATGCGCAGGCCAATATGCCGATGCTTACCGTAATGGTGTTCCTGCCGGCCGCGTTCGCATTCGTGTTCCGTGCCGTGGGCATGTACCATACCGAAGACCCGCTCAAGCCGCGCACATCCGTTCAGGCCGCGGCCATCGCCGCACTGTGCTTCATCCCTGTGGTGGCCGCTGAACCGCAGCTGCTGTTCGCGCTGATCGTCGTGTTCCTGATGTTCCTGCTATTCGTGCGTCGCAAGCGCGCCATGCTGTTGCTAATTCCGGTTCCTGCCGCCTTTGCGGTGGCTCCTACGCTCGTCAATGCGGTGCGTTACGCCGATTTGGGCATGTGGCGTCAACTGTTCGGCGACATCACGGTGCCAACGTCATCCGCCAACGGGTCGCCGGCGTCGCTGAGTCTGCTTGAGGCCGCACAGCGTGCGCTGGGATGGCGAATGGGGTCGACTGATTATGCCGATTTGGCGGTCACTGTGCTGTTTGGCGTCATCACGCTGCTTGCTCTTGCTTCGCTGGTGCTGCCGTTCGCGTTGCGGACCTCGCGACTGATGTGGGTGGTAATCGTCTGCGGAGGCGCGCTCGCCCTGGTCTCCAGCCGTGTGGCCATAACCGTGGATGCCGATGGTGTCGTGGCCGGTTCCGCGCAGCCGGGCATCGCGATGATGATATTGGGCTTCCTCGCCTGCGTGTGTCTCGTCGCTGGTGGGGCGGTGAAGCGATTCCAACCGTTGCATGCGTCTGGCAGTGATCCCGCATCGAAAAAGGACCGTCTGCATGTGCTCATCGTGTCTGGCCGTGTGGTGCTTGCTCTGATACTGGTGTGCTGCATTGGCATCCAATGCATGTATGGCATCGAACGTCATAAGGATGCGGGACTGGGCGTGTCTGAAAACGGCCTGCCCATGGTCACCACCGATTATCTGGAGGCCGGTGCCGATCATCGTGTGCTTGCCGTGAGCGCGGAGACCCGCAACATCGTCAACTATGCGGTGATGCGCACCTCGCGCGGCGATTTGATCGACAGCTCTCCGGTCCAGCGGGCGCGCCTGCTGTCCGGCAAGCATGATGCGGTTGACGAACAACTGGCCCAGGCCTGTGCCTCGCTGCTGTCCAATCCCGACGAAGAGGCCATCGCGGCCATCAGCGCGCTTGGATTCGGCGGCATCTACGTGGTTCCCGAGACCGGCGATTCCTTGAACGACATGCCGTATGAACAGTTGAGCGCGAATATCGCCGCATCGAACGGCACCCAGTCCCTGGTCTCCACGGATAGCGGCAGCTACTATCGTCTGACGCTGCGTAGCAGCGCCTCACAGCAGGTGGATGCCTCATGGCAGCAACGTGCACAGCATAGTGTCTGGAGGCACGCCTGGCTGATATGCCTAGGTGTGATCACGGCGTTGTACTGCTTGGTCGCCATGCCTCGCAGACGACCGTCCTACGGATTGGAGGAGCAGGCATGAGCAACAAAACTTCTGGTTTCAAACGTGCGATCGGCATCGTGCTCGGTGTGATCACCATGCTGGTGTTGATTGCGCTGTTCGTCGTTCTCGTCATGGCCCCCATCCCCAATATCTGGGTGGATAAGGTGGCCGCTTCCGATAATGCCATCGACCAGACCGTTAGTCCGACCCAGTCCGAAACCTACTGCCCGGCACCTATAGGATTGGCCGATACCGGCACGTACGGCGACAGCGCCTTCCAGGCCACTGTCGGCAATCTGAGCACACAAGCGCGCTATGCGGCGTTCGGCTCCGTCTACAGCGCCACTGTCTCGGCGATCGGGCAAAAGTCCAGTTCAGATGACGTAACTTTGAAAGACGCCGATTCGACCGACGATTCCTCGGTGAAAACCGGTGCTCAGAAGATCAATCAGGGAGCTCGTCTGATCAATACCCGTATGCTGCAGGCCGCAGCTGGCACCGGCACCGTCGGCACCATCGCATCATGGGCCGATGATGGCGATGTGAGAGGCATATCGGCGGCATCCTGCGTATCGACCTCGCTCAGCCAGTCGTTCCTGCTCTCCGACAGCACGACCGGTACCACACAGCAGCTCATCGTCTCGAATCTCTCCACCAAGCCGACCACCGTCGACATTGCCGTCTGGGGTTCCGAGACAGCCGGGAAAAATGGCATTGTCCACCCAATCCACGCTGTCTGTGCCAGCCGAGGGGGAGTCCTCGATGGAACTGTCCGCCGCGGTCGATGGGCAGCATGGTCTGTTCGTGACCGTTTCCAGCAAGGAGACTCCTATCGCGTCCGTGGTGCGCACGGTGACCATGGATGGTCTGACACCGAAGGGTTCTGATTTCGCGCTGCCGCTGCCGACCGCATCCAATGCATCGGTGGCGCCGTCCATCACTGCCGGCGATGCGGTCACCGCTTATCTGTTCGCCAAGGCAGACACCAGCACCGGGCTGTCATGGATTACCGCCAAAGGCTTGGTTCCCGCCAAAGATGCCACCGTCACTGCTGATAAAGTGACGGCGATCGACTTGGGAGAAGCTCCTGATGGGGCGTTGGGCGTGATGTCCACCGCAGAGGACGCCGTGTCGTTCTCCGTCAAGGCCACACGCTCCGGTGACTCCGGCCAAGCCGATTTCGCATTGGTCAATGCCGGCGAGCCATCCGAATTCTCGGGGTTGGCCCTTCCCGACGGAGTAAAGGCCTCCATCACGCTGGCCAATACGTCCAATGCGCGCAGGACGGTCACCTTGCGCGCCTACGATGATGCCGGTGCTTCGGTGACCTCCAAGGAAATCACACTGGATGCGAACGCAGCACAAACGATTGAAGCCGGCAATCTTTCCGGCGATCATGGCACCGCGGTCGTGCTGATGTTGGAGGACTCATCCAAGAAAGTGAGCTGGGGAGCGCGGTTCAGTCACGATTCGTTGCAAGACAAGGACATCGCCGGATTGTCCGTCATCGACGCTTCAACGCTGATGCCCGCCACGGTTCATGTCTGGGCTCGGAACGATTCCTCCATCGTCAAGTAGAAGGGTATGCTCGCCGAAGCGTCAGTTTGATGATGTTTCGGCGGCGATATAGCTGCGGGCCGTGCCACTACCTTATTACAAGTGACACGGCCCGCAGTGTTGTCACAGGCCCCAGTCGGGGTCGATTTCCTCGGGCCTGCGCCCATACAATTCCGCTATGCGGGCCACCAGCTCATCCCTGACGGCCAATTGCAGTTCGAGCTTGGTAGGTGCCTCGGTCTGCAACGGCATGCGGTAGAGCACGACTCGTGCGGGAATGCCGTGGCTGGCGGGGAAGCACTGGGACGTCATATTCGGCTCGGTCTGCCAAGGCGTCGGATCCGAAGGCGGCACATCCTCCACCGCGAACTGGAGCGGACGTATCAGTTCCGGCCACGCTTGGCCGAGCCTGCGAACCTGGGCCGCCACCATATCGTCGAACATGCCGGTGCGAGTGCGGTAACGGGGCAGACGGGTGCCGAACATCGGGGTTCGTGTGCCGCGACCGTGGCGGTTGCGGTAGATTCGTGCGTTCCAAGGTGGCTGAAGCATGGTTCCCACCATAGGGCATGGCGGAGGCAACATGCGTTAGGATTGGTTCATTGGCTGTGAACATTCGTCAACGAGGGAGGCACGACAAATGGTGGTACGTTCGTGGTCCGAACTTGATTTCGATAATGTCTGCTCCAACGCCAAGGTGTTCGGTTTCGATTTGGACAACACACTGGCCAGCTCAAAACAGCCGATGAAGCCCGCGATGATCGAACGGTTCTGTGCGTTGCTCGACCATACGGTGGTGGCCCTGATCTCAGGGGGCGGCATGGCGGTGGTCACCTCGCAGGTGCTGGATGTACTCACCCCGAATGCCAGGCGCGGCAATCTGCATGTCATGCCTACCTCCGGCTCCCGGTATTACCGGTGGGATGGCACGCAATGGGCCTTGGTGTATGCGCATGATCTGTCCGAAGCCACCGTGGCCGCTGTCTCGGAAAGTCTTGAGCGACATGCCCGGGAACTGGGATTGTGGGAACAGCAGGTATGGGGGCCTCGAATCGAGAACAGGGGCAGCCAGATCACCTTCTCCGCTCTTGGGCAGTTCGCGCCCGTAGCGGCCAAGCAGGCATGGGATCGCGATAACACGAAGAAACAGGCGCTGGTCGAAGCGGTCAAGGCCGATCTGCCGCATATGCGGGTCAGGGCCGGCGGATACACCAGTGTGGATGTCAGCGAATGCGGCATCGATAAGGCCTATGCCGTGCGCAAGCTGACGCAGACACTTGGCATACGGGCCGATGAAATGGTGTTCGTGGGTGATCGCATGACGCCTACGGGTAATGACTATCCCGCGGTTGAGGCCGGTGCGATCGGTGTTCGTGTTGAGAATCCGCAAGATACGGTACAACTGCTGGATGCACTGCTTGCGCGATTCGATACTCCAGCTCGATAGTGACGCGTTATGGACGGGCCGAGCGTATACAAGTGGTGGCATGCGATGTGGGCACAGGTCTGCAATCTGCTGTTTCCACGCGGCTGCGCTGGGTGTGACGCGCCGGATGAGGTATTGTGTGCGGCATGCTGGGCCCTGTTCGCGCAATGCCGGGAACGGGATGCAGACAGTGGTGGCGGAGCCCGTATATGGTCCGCATCGATTTATCAGGGAGCGGTACGTCGTGCCATTCTCGACTGGAAGGACCACGACGATACCGAGCTTGACGGCCCGTTCGGCCGCATCATGGTGTCGCTGCTGAACAAGACGCCAATACCATCATCATGCTTGGGTCATCGCGTATTGGTGGTTCCGGTGCCATCATCGCGGGCGTCAATGCGCCGAAGAGGACGTGCCCATACGGCACCGTTGGCCAAATCGGTGGCAGGGGCATTGCGTGGGTACGGCGTCGATGCGCGACCATGCAATGCCCTGAGCTCCTCCACCAAGGCACGCTCCGTGCAGCAGGTCTCTTCGGCACAGCGTGCCCGTCGTATCACCGGTCATGTCAGGGTGAAGCGTGATCTCATCGGCAATGGCGACGCGGTGCTTCTCGTTGATGATATCGTCACCACAGGTGCCACTGTGCGGCAATGCGTTCAGGCGTTTCAGCAGGCCGGCACCAAGGTGGTGGGCGTGCTGGTATTGGCGGATGCCGTGGTGCGACGGTCCGATGACGATATCAACGGGTGAATGACATCGGTGACGATGCCCCAGATAGCAGGCGAAGCGCCGTTGCTCGGCATGTAATCGGGGTATCGCGGATTCTCGGCGTGCAATATGGTGATGCCGGCCCGTGAAACCAGCCGCTTGATGGCGATTTCGTCGTCCATGACAGCCGCAACCACATCTCCGGGGACTGGTGCCAACGAACGATCGACAATCAGCAGATCGCCGTTGTGAATACCCGCATTGATCATGGAATCGCCGGCCATCTGCATAACAAACAGCGTGGCCTCGTGCGCCATGGCCTGTGACTCGGATTGCTGTGTCATGCTGCGCCTCCCACCCTGTATTCGAACATCTGTTCGAATACAGTATACGGTAGGACGTCGGACAATATCAGCGTTCGGCGATGTGATATTTAGGCAGGATGATTTCGAAATCGGCACCTCGCGTGTCGTCGACCACTTTGACGGTGCCACCGTGCAATTGGGCCGCCCAGCGCGCGATGGACAGGCCAAGACCGGTGCCGCCCGACTCGGTGCCGGGACCCGTCTTGCCTTTGACAAAGCGCCGGAAGATGTCCAAACGGTCGGAAGGCGCAATCTGGGAGCCGAAATTCACCACATTGGTCACGATGGTGCCTTGGTTTTCGTCCTCGTGGGCGTCGACCAGCACGGTGGTGCCGTCGGCCGAATGTTTCAGCGCGTTGGCGATGATGTTGGTGAATAGCTGGCGCAGGCGGTCCTGATCGCCTTCCATCGTGATGTCGGCCGGCACGGTGACGCGGATGTCGTGGGCGTGGCCACCATCGGCGATTTCCAACGGCTCGATGGTCTCGTCAAGAAAGTCGGCGAAGTTGAACTTTTCGATATTCAGACTCGCCGCACCGGCCTCCATACGGCTCAGGTCCAGTAGGAAGGCGATGAGATCGGAGAGACGCTGCGTTTGGGTGAGGATGCTCTCCAGATTGGTGGGAGTGGGCTCGGTGACGCCGTCGGCCATGTTCTCGACCATCGCCTGCAAAGCGGAAACGGGCGTGCGCAGCTCATGGCTCACATTGGCGATCATGTCGCGGCGCATTTTATCGGCATGCTCGAGTTCGCCGGCCATCTCGTTGAACGAGCGAGCCAGCTTGCCGACCTCGTCATGACGATCCTGATCGATATCCACGCGGACCGTGTAATCGCCATCCGCCATGGCTTCGGCCACATCGCGCATCTGGCGTAGGGGAGCGGTGATGCCGCGAGAGAAGAAATAGGTGATGCCCAAGGCCACCACCAAAGTCAGCGGCATGGCGATCCAACCGGACCAGCCGAATTTCAGGAGGAACCAGCACATGGCAAACGCGATGGCAGTGGCGATAACGATCAGTGCGCTGAGTTCCAGCTTCAGAGATGAGAACAAATCAACCGGCTTGACGCGAGGTTTCATCGCATCAAGCCGGGATTGCTGTTGTTTTTTGGATGCCATCACGCGGTCGGCGGCTCGAAAGCGTAGCCCACGCCATGCACGGTGCGGATGGTATCGGCACCGAGCTTATGGCGCAGCGCCTTGACGTGGCTGTCGACGGTGCGGGTGCCGGATGCGTCGACCCAGTCCCAGACCTCTTCGAGCAGCTTTTCGCGGGTGAGCACCGACTTCGGGCGGCGGGCCAGCGTGGCCAGCAGATCGAACTCGGTGGGGGTCAGATGCACCTGTTCGCCGTTCACGGTGACGATGCGCTGGGCCGGGTCGATGACCATCGAACCGAAGTCGAGCAGCTTCTCGTTCTCCGAGTTCTTGGCGATGACCTTCGCACGCTCCACGCGGCGCAGCAGCGCCTTGCAGCGGGCGATAAGCTCGCGCATGGAGAACGGCTTGGTCATGTAATCATCGGCACCCGCTCCCAGACCGATGACCTTGTCGGCCTCGTCATCACGTGCGGTGAGGATCAGCACCGGCACCGGACGTTCGGCGACGATGCGTTTGGTGGCCTCTAGACCATCCATAACCGGCAGCATGATGTCCATGATCACCAGATCGGGGCGTAGCTGGGACGCGGCCTGGACGGCGGAAGCGCCGTCCCCGGCCACGCGAGCGGTCCATCCTTCAGCGGTGATGCGCTGGGCGATGGCCGTGGCGAGCGTGGGCTCGTCCTCGACCACCAGCACCGTGCGCGGTGTCGTATTCTGACGCGCTGTGGTATTGAGCATAAATAAACCGGTTACCTTTCAGCCTGTTGACCAGTTCAGTCTTCCGGCTTCAAGAATACAACTCCCAGAGCCGGAACGGTGATCTTCGCCGAGAACGGACGTGAATGATATTCGCCCTCGACCGCTTCGAAGGTGCCGTTGTGGATGTCGGAGCCGCCGTACTTGGCGTCATCGGTGGTGAACACTTCGGTCCACTTGCCGCCGGTGGGCAGCGCCACCTGGTAATCGGACCAGGCCTCACCGGAGAAGTTGACCACCACAGCCAAGGTCTCGCCCTTGGTACCGATGCGCAGGAAGCTCAGCGTGTTGTGGTCGGCATCGTCGCTGGTCAGCCACTGGAAGCCGGCCGGGTCGAAGTCCTGGCTCCATAGTGCCGGATGCGCCTTGTAGAAGGCGTTAAGGTCGGCGACCATGGTCTGGACCTGACGGTGCTCCTGCCAGTTCAGGCAATCCCAATCGATGGAGGCGTCGTGATCCCACTCGCCCCACTGGGCCAGCTCGTTGCCCATGAAGGAGAGCTTCTTGCCTGGGTGAGCCCACTGATAGGCGAACATCGAACGCACGCCGGCCAGCTTCTGCCAGTCATCGCCCGGCATCTTGCCGTACAGGGAACCCTTGCCGTACACGACTTCGTCGTGGCTGATGGGCAATACGTAGTGTTCGGAGTAGGCGTACACCATGGAGAAGGTGATCTCGTTGTGGTGCCACTTGCGGTTGATGGGCTCCTCGTGCAGATACTCGAGGGTGTCGTGCATCCAGCCCATGTTCCACTTCATGCCGAAGCCGATGCCGCCGGCGGAAGTGGGGGCGGTGATGCCCGGCCATGCGGTGGACTCCTCGGCGATCACCATGACGCCGGGGTTGTTCTTGTACGCGGTGGCGGTGGCCTCCTTGAGGAAGTCGATGGCCTCCAGGTTCTCGCGTCCGCCGTAGATGTTCGGGCGCCAATGGCCGGGTTCGCGGCTGTAGTCGAGGTAGAGCATGGAGCTGACGGCATCCACGCGCAGTGCATCGACGTGCAGGTCCTCAAGCCAGAACAGGGCGTTGGCCACCAGGAAGTTGCGCACTTCGCGGCGTCCGAAATTGAACACATAGGTGCCCCATTCAGGGTGTTCGCCGCGCAGCGGGTCCGGGTCCTCGTACAGCGGGGTGCCGTCGAAGCGGCCGAGCGCGAAGGCATCCTTCGGGAAGTGGGCGGGCACCCAGTCCATGATCACGCCGATGCCGGCCTGATGGAACTGGTCGACCAGGTAACGGAAGTCGTCGGGGGAACCGAGACGGGAGTCGACCGCATAGTAGCCGGTGACCTGATAGCCCCAGGAGCCGGAGAACGGGTGCTGGGCCAGTGGCATGAACTCCACGTGGGTGAAGCCTTCCTGCTTGACGTAGTCCACGAGCTGCTTGGCCAGGTCGCGGTAGGTCAGTCCCTGCCTCCAGCTGCCGGCGTGCACCTCATAGATGGAGACCGGGCCATCATGCGGGTTGGTGGTGCGGCGGTGCTGCATCCAGGCGTCATCGTTCCACTTGTAGGTGGATTCGGTGACGATGGAGGCGGTGTTCGGCGGAACTTCGTGCTGACGCTCCATCGGGTCAGCCTTCATCTCCCACGTGTAATTGGCGTTCAGGATCTGGAACTTGTAGGTCTCGCCCGCGCCGATTCCGGGGATGAAGATCTCCCACACGCCGGAGGAGCCGAGCTCGCGCATGGCATGACGGCGGCCATCCCAAGCGTTGAAGTTACCGACTACGCGCACGGCATGGGCGTTCGGGGCCCACACGGAGAATGCGGTGCCTACCACCTGTTCGCCGGGCGTGCCGTCTGCGCCGCCCATCGGATCGTCATAGCGCAGCACATGCGCGCCAAGCGTCTCCCAGAGCTTCTCGTGACGGCCCTCGCCGAACAGATAGGTGTCCATGTCGCCGACTGTGGGCATATAGCGATATGGGTCGTCCTCAATGAGCACTGCGCCGCTTTCCCACTCGGTCCTGACACGGTAGTCGGGAATCGTGGGCTGCTTCTTAGTGCCGGAAGCCGGCACGGTAACCACGAACACGCCGTTGTATTCGTGGGTCATCGGGTATTCGCCATCCTGGGTGAGGATGGTCACGGACTTGGCAAGCGGACGCAGCACGCGGATTGTGGCGGTGTCGGCATGCTTGCCGATGCCGAGATGCCCGCCGAGAACTCCGTGGGGATTGTAGAATTCAGCATTGCTCACCGCATCGAGGTCGCCTTGGGCGACAGGCACGGTGACGGTATCTTCCTTGATCTTCGTTTCTTCAGCCATGACCCAAAGTCTACGTGCGTTGGAGTCGTAAACGCTACATTGGCGCGTCGAAAATGGCGAATTCTTGCCCTTTTCGGTGTGTCTTCGTGGTTGTGAGCGCTCTCATAGGGGCGGTCCAGGCCGCATGGCATAATTATTCGAGTTTTTGTGTGTAAGCCGTCAGTTCTCGGAGGGTACATGTCTTACAAAGTCGGCGATATGGTCGTCTATCCGCGTCATGGTGCAGCGAAGGTGGAGGCCATTACCGAGCGGACGGTCAAGGGAGTGACGCGCGAATATCTGCAGTTGTCCGTACTCTCTTCCGATGGTTTGGTCATCAACGTTCCCGTGGACAATGCCAAGAAGGTCGGCGTGCGTGACATCGTCTCCGCATCCGAAGTGGCCAAGGTATTCGGCATCCTGCGGACCCCGATCATCGAGAAAGAGATGAACTGGTCTCGCCGTTACAAGCTGAACGTCGAAAAGATCGCCACCGGCGATGTCAACAAGATCGCCGAAGTGGTTCGCGATCTCGCCCAGCGCGATGTCGACGAGCACGGCCTGTCCGCGGGGGAGAAGCGTATGCTCACCAAGGCCCGCGCCATTCTGACTTCTGAGATCGCCTTGTCCGAGAAGATCGACGAGGCGGAAGCCCAGCGTCTGCTCGACGTGAACCTGGGCTACGAGCCCGCTCAACCCGGTGACGACAAGCATCACACCGCCGAGCCCGAAGAGGCCGCGGCCGATACTTTGGCTCGTGTCGAAGCCGAGAAGAAGTCCAAGAAGAAGTGATTTGATTGTTGAGGCCCCGGTCGTGTCCTTATGCGATACGCCGGGGCTTCGTGATTCATAATCGTTTGCTGCCGTTCGTCTGGGCAGCGCCATCGAAGGGGACTGCATGGGGTCTGCAGGAGTGTTGATAGGGCAGGGTTTTGACGCTCACCGTTTTGCGCCTGCCGGCTCAGGCCGTGAACTGTGGATTGCCGGGCTCTACTGGCCGGCGTCTGATTCATGCAGCGAGGCCGATGCCGCCAAATACGAGGGGATCGAAGGCGATTCCGATGGCGATGTGGCCGCGCACGCTCTGATTGACGCGTTGCTTGCCGCCGCCCGCTTGGGAGACATTGGTTCACTGTTCGGTGTCGGTGCGGACGCGCATGGTGCCGGAATGCATGGCATCGATATGTTGCAAGAAGTTGTGGCGCATCTGGCATCCAACGGGTATACGCCGGCATCGGCCTCGGTGGCGATCATCGGCAACCGCCCGAAAATCGGCACACGCCGTGCTGAAGCCGAAGCCGCCCTGTCTGCGGCGGTTGGTTGCCCGGTATCGGTTACTGCCACCACCACCGACCATATGGGATTCACTGGCCGCGGCGAAGGCATCGCCGCCATCGCCAATGCCTTGGTGGAGAAGATATAACAAAGCCCCCGCTATGAATTCGCCAGCGGGGGCAAGAAAAAATGGATGAGATTACTTCCGCATCGTCTCCACGGCTTTGGCGATAGCCCAGAACAGGGTGGAAAGCGTCACGATGATGAAGCTCGGGGGAGCGGGGAACATCGCCGACAGCACGAGTCCGGCCCAAATCGACACCAAGCACAGCACGCTGGCGATCACCGATTGCCTTGAATGGGGAGCCGGCCAGAATATTGGCGGTGGCCGCGGGCGTAATCACCAGTGCGAAAATCAGCAAGGTGCCCACTGCCGGCACGGCGATGGTGATCACACCGGCCATAATCGCCATAAACGCCACGTTCATCAGCCCGATCGGCACACCCTTGGCCTGTGCCACCTGCTCATCCAGCGAGCTGAACAGCAGCGGGCGGTAGATGATGGCCAACAATGCCAGCAGCAGTACGTCGAACACGGCGAAGCCGATGATCTGGCCGGTGGTGATGGTCAGGATCGAGCCGAAGAGGATCGACTGCATCTGCTGGGAGGCGGAACTCGACAATCGCGCGAAGAACAGACCCAAGCCGGTGGCGAAGGCCAGCACGGTGCCGGTGGCGATTTCACGCTCGGAAACGCGCTTGCCCAAAGCACCGATCACCAGTGCGCCGCCCAGTGCGAACACGCCCATGCCCAGTGACACGGGCAGGCCGAGCAACACCGCGCCGGTCGCGCCCGGCAGACCGATATGGGCCAGCGCATGGGCCGCGAAGGTGGAACGACGGGCGATGGTGAAGTATCCCATGACACCGGCGGCTAGGGCAATGCACAGGCCGGCGATGAAGGCGTTGGTCATGAATGGAGCGGACAGTGTATCCAGCCATTCGGGATCATACGAAAAGTTGATGGTGCTCATGTCTCTGTATTTTCTCCATGCCTGAGCTGCAGTCCGTTGATGGGCTGTGGGTCGGCTCGCTTGATGTTATCGATTCTCGGCGCTGATGGCGGCACTGCCATTGGTGGCATTGCCGTGCTCGTGATGGTGCAATTGCGCCACTTCGGCTGCCGTGTGCATATCCTGCGGCTGGTCCTGGAGCTCATCCGGCGTCGGGGTCACGAACATGTCTCCCTGCGGAGTGGTGACCACCTGCACCTGTGTGCCGTAGAGGTGGGTGAGTAGGTCGGAGTCGAGCACTTTGTGCATATCGGCGTAGTGCGGGTGACCGTCGAGCAAGTAGACGGCACCGGTCAGAATCGGCAAGAGCATATTGAGATCGTGCGCAACCACCTGGATGGTCATGTTCAGTTCGCGGTTCAGCTTGGCCAGCACGTGTACGGTGGCGCGCTGACTGGCCAGATCGAGGTTGGCCAACGGCTCGTCAAGCATCAGCAGTTGTGGGTCGCACACCAACGCCTGGGCGATGGCCACACGCTGGCGCAAACCGCCGGACAGTTCGGACAGACGGTACCGCGCCTTGTCGGCGATGCCGGTGAACTCCATCGCCTCGAGCGCTTTGGCTTTCTGGGCCTTGGTGATGGGGTGGATGCCGAATCGGGTGCCGGTCAGGCCCAGCAACACGGATTGTTCGGCGGTGAGATTGGAATCGACATTCGCCACATAGCTCTGCGGCACATATCCGATGCGTTTGTTCATCTCGCCTGCGGGCTTGCCCAGCACGGTCAGGCTGCCATGGCAGAGCGGCAAAAGGCCCAGCTCGGCCCTCATCATCGTGGTTTTGCCGGTGCCGTTGGTGCCGACGATGGCCGTGACCGAACCGGTGGGAATGGCGAAGGTGCCATGCTGCCAGATGATATGGTCGCCACGCTTGATGGCGGCATCGCTGAACACGATGCAATCGGAAGTTTCACTCATAACGCCCGATTGTGGCAAACGATGCTGACAATCGTTCTCAATATCGTGTACGGATGGTGATAACCAAAGAGAAGGGTTGTGCGGCCATCTCGACAATGGTCGCACAACCCTTCTCATGCAAGGCGTCTATTGGCATTGGCGCGAATCCGATGCCGGTGTCCTTTGCTCCTAACTATTTGCCGGAGTCGGTCTGGTCGTTGCCGGAGGCATCGCCGGGATCGCCATTGGCGGCATCGGCCTTTGCCGAATCCTGAGATGAGTCACTGGATGCGGCCGCCTTGCACTGACGGATGTACTTGGGGTCCGTGCTGGAACCGGTGCTGGCCTTGGAGTCTTGCGCATTGGCATCATCCGTGGCGGAGCCTTCGGCGCTGGAATCATCGGAATTCGCGTTGCTGTCCGCGGTATCGCCGTCCGTGGCGTCTTCGCAGCCATAGCTTGGATCCACCGCGTCGATGATGGTGTTGATGAGCTGGTTGATCCAGGCGTTCAGCGTGTCGGCGTCCTTGGGCATTTGTTCGGAGACGTCGACTACCGGCACATCGGCGCGACCGGCAGCGCCAGTGATCATATTGGTCGCGTCACTGGCTTCCTGCGTGTTGTTGACCAGCACATCCACGCCCTTGTCTTCGATGAGTTTCTGGAAAGACTGCAGGTCCGCGGGTGCCGGTTCGCCGCCGGAAGCGGTCGATTGCGTATACCCCTTGGGCGTCTGATCTTTGAACCCAAGATCGGCCATCAGATAATAGACCACGGGTTCGGTGGCTGCATAGGTGAGGTTGGAGTGGGACTTGGTGAACTCGGACGCCCATGTTTCCAACGATTTCTCGTCCGCCTGCCATGCCTTGAGCCGCTTCTGGAAGGCTTTCTTCTTGCTGGGGAGTGCCTTTATATATGCATCGGTGATGGCCGTGGCCATGCTGGATCGAGCGTCTTTGGAGAACCACAGATGCGGGTTATCGCCCTCGACGGCACCCATGACGGAAGCGGCGGATACGATATTCGTGGTCTTGGTCATCGATTTGGTGGCCCAGGAATCGTAGCCCGCACCGTTGGCCACGATGATTTGGGCCTTGGACAGCTTGGCGACATCCGAGGTCTTTGGCTCGAAATCGTGGGCATCCACATTGGTGGAGTTCACGATGGACGTGACTTCCACATCATCGCCGCCCAGCTCGGCGGCCAGCGAGCCCCATTGATTGAGGGAGGCCACCACATTGATCGGCCCGGTCGGTGCGGGAACGCTGGTCTTGTTGTCCGGCTCGGTTTCAGCGGGGGAGGTGGCTGCGCATGCGGTGGTCGCGAACAACAGGACGGCGCTCAGGCCGGCTGCGGCGAGTCGCGTAAGTCGTGTGATTTGAGTCCCCATGGCACGCCTTCTTCGTGAGAGCGAACGATATATAATCCTGACTTGTTCCAACGATAGCCTATCGTTTCGATAGAATGCACCGAAACTACAGGGGAGGGCGTTGATGTCCACAAAAATCGACGGTAAGCAGATTGCGGCCGAAATCAAGACCAACCTTGCCGAGCGAGTGAACAAGCTCAAGGCGCAGGGCATCCAACCGGGGCTGGGCACGCTGCTGGTGGGCGAGGACCCCGGGTCGATGAAGTACGTGGCCGGCAAGCACGCCGATTGCCAGGAAGTGGGCATTACCTCAGTCAAGAAGGAACTGCCGGCGGACGCCAGCTTCGACGACATCGCCGCTGCCGTACGCGAACTCAACGAAGATCCGGCTTGCACCGGGTTCATCGTCCAGCTGCCGTTGCCCAAGGGCATCAACGAGAACGCGATCATCGACATGATCGACCCGGCCAAGGATGCCGACGGCATGCACCCGTACAACCTCGGCGAACTGGTGCTGCATGTGCGCGGCGACATTTCGACGCCGCTGCCTTGCACTCCGCGCGGTGTGCTCGAGCTACTCGACGCCTATGACATTGATCTGAACGGCAAGGAAGTGTGCGTGCTTGGCCGCGGCATCACCATTGGCCGCACGATTGGCCTAATGCTCACGCGCAACGCCGTCAACGCCACCGTCACCCTGTGCCACACCGGTACCCGGGATGTGGCCGACCACATGCGCCGCGCCGACGTGATCGTTGCCGCAATGGGTTCGGCCGGATTCGTGACGCCCGACAAAATCAAGGACGGCGCCGTGCTGGTCGACGTGGGCGTCAGCCGCGTCTACGACGAAGAAGCCGGTCGCTACCGCATCAAGGGCGACGTGGACAAGGCCTGCTACGACAAGGCCTCCGCCTACACCCCCAACCCCGGAGGCGTGGGCCCCATGACCCGAGCCATGCTCCTAGCCAACGTCGTGGAAATGGCCGAACGACACGCCTAGAGTTTCCTAGGAAATTTGGGCAGAGTTGCTTGTATTGTGAGTATCTGTATGCCTGTAGGGTGTGCGTATAACTGAATATCGAGAAATTATCCATCCACTATTAGAAACCATATATTTACATGGCAGAGAACAACACTGAAGTCACCAAGGTTGCCATCAACGACATCGGCACCGAAGAGGACTTCATCAAGGCAGTCGATTCCACCATCAAGAACTTCGATGATGGTGATCTGGTTGAGGGCACCGTCGTCAAGATCGATCACGACGAAGTCCTCCTGGACATCGGCTACAAGACCGAGGGTGTCATCCCCTCCCGCGAGCTTTCCATCAAGAAGGACGTTGATCCTGACGAAGTCGTCGAGGTCGGCGACACCATCGAGGCCCTTGTCGTCACCAAGGAAGACAAGGAAGGCCGTCTGATTCTGTCCAAGAAGCGTGCCCAGTACGAGCGCGCCTGGGGCGACATCGAGAAGATCAAGGAAGCTGACGGCGTCGTTGAGGGCACCGTCATCGAAGCCGTCAAGGGCGGCCTCATCGTCGACATCGGTCTGCGTGGCTTCCTGCCTGCCTCCCTCGTTGAGATGCGTCGCGTCCGCGACCTCTCCCCGTACATCGGCCAGAAGATCAAGGCCAAGATCCTTGAGCTCGACAAGAACCGCAACAACGTGGTCCTGTCCCGTCGCCAGTACCTCGAGGAGACCCAGTCCGAGGTCCGCGAGACCTTCCTGTCCCAGCTCAAGAAGGGCCAGATCCGTGAGGGCGTGGTGTCCTCCATCGTTAACTTCGGCGCTTTCGTCGATCTGGGCGGTGTTGACGGCCTGATCCACGTTTCCGAGCTGTCTTGGAAGCACATCGACCACCCGTCCGAGGTCGTCAAGGTCGGCGACAAGGTCACCGTCGAGGTGCTCGACGTCGATCTCGACCGTGAGCGTATCTCCCTGTCCCTGAAGGCGACTCAGGAGGATCCGTGGCAGCGCTTCGCTCGCACCCACGTTCCTGGCCAGATCGTCAAGGGCAAGGTCACCAAGATCGTCCAGTTCGGTGTCTTCATCTCCGTCGAGGACGGCATCGAGGGCCTGGTGCACATCTCCGAGCTCGCCAACCGTCACGTCGAGAACCCGGAGACCGTGGTCAAGCCGGGCGAGACCGTGTTCGTCAAGGTGATCGACGTCGACCTCGATCGTCGCCGCATCTCCCTGTCCCTCAAGCAGGCCAACGACTCCGTTGACCCGGCTTCCGAGGACTTCGATCCGGCCATCTACGGCATGCCGGCCGAGTACGACGAGCAGGGCAACTACAAGTACCCCGAAGGCTTCGAC
>ENA-OQDL01000567-OQDL01000567.1-human-gut-metagenome-genome-assembly--contig:-NODE-567-length-23001-cov-6.870552_pt1 | contig 23001 bp, 28 predicted proteins | sample MGYA00242782_ERZ504609 | MGnify/ENA primary metagenome ERZ504609 (study PRJEB26092, sample SAMD00036320) | human gut metagenome | host: Homo sapiens | study: EMG produced TPA metagenomics assembly of... | reverse complement strand
TTATTCTATTGACAGTACGGAAATGAAATGTTATGATGCATATACAACCAGTTCGATAAATGAACTGAAAAAAGAAAGGAGGGATATAGATGGCTAGTAAATTATTTATATCAGCAAAAGAAGTAGCGAAAGAATTAGAAGTATCTGATTCCTATGCGTATCGTTTGATCCGTCAGTTAAATGCGGAATTGGAACAAAAAGGTTTCGTTGTTGTCAAAGGAAAAAATTCAGCCGTAAATATTTTGAAGAACGAGTTTACGGTATGAACGAAATGAAATAGCAGGAGGTGATGATTTTGACAGTAATCAAAAACCAAAAGTCAAATACTTACGAGGTAAGAACCTATTATAAGGACTGGACCGGCGTAAGAAAGCAGAAGACGAAAAGGGGATTTAAACGCAAATGTGATGCCCAGGAATGGGAAAGAGCGTTTAAATTAAAGGAGAATTTGAGTCTGGATATGTATTTTGAAGATTTTGTAGATCTTTATCTGAATGATATCAAATCCAGAATCAAATATAATACCTGGCTGACGAAAAAGCATATTGTAGAAAAAAAGATTCTCCCATATTTTTCGAAAAAGAAGTTGCAGGAAATAAAACCTTCCGATATTCGACAGTGGCAGAACACCATGATGAACTATCGAAATAAACAAGGAGAAGGCTATTCACAGGTCTATCTAAAGACCATCCATAATCAGCTGAGTGCAATTTTGAATCATGCAGTTAATTTCTATGATTTGAAAAGCAATGCTGCACGCAAGGCAGGATCTATGGGAAAAGAAAGAACAAAAGAGATGCTTTTCTGGACAAAAGAAGAGTATATGAAGTTCATTGAAGCGGTGGCGGATAAGCCGATCTCCTTTTATGCATTTGAAATTCTATATTGGTGTGGAGTCCGTATGGGAGAGTTGTTAGCGCTGACACCGGCAGATTTCGATTTTCAGGCTTGTACTATCCGGATCAATAAATCTTATCAAAGATTAGAGGGGAAGGATATTATTACGGATCCAAAGACTGTGAAGAGTAATCGTATGATCACCATGCCGGAATTTTTAAGCGAAGAATTAGAATCGTATATAGGAATGCTGTATGGTTTAAATGAAAATGACAGGATATTCCAAATTTCAAAAAGCTATCTTCATCATGAAATGGATCGAGGTGTGAAGTTGTCAGGAGTGAAGAGAATACGAATCCATGATTTACGACATTCTCACGTGTCATTGTTGATCAATATGGGGTATTCTGCGGTGGCAATTGGAGAAAGGGTAGGGCATGAAAGTGTGGAAATCACATATCGATATGCGCATTTATTCCCGACAATCCAAACAGAGATGGCGGAAAATCTAAATCAGGAAAGAGAGGAATATCTAGATGAGTGAAAAAAATAGGGATAACAAGAATCGGTGGCGTAATGTAACTATAGCGTTTCGAATGTCTCCGGAAGAAAATGAAGAGCTGGATTTAAGAGTAAAACTTTGTGGATACCAGACGAGACAAGAATATATCATTGAAAGCGTTTTACATCAAAAAGTCACAGCAGTAGGAAATCCATTGATGTTAGTACAGTTTAGAAAACAGCTTCGAGGGATTGAAGAGGAACTGAAAAGGTTAACTATATTAGAGGATGCCGATGAAGAGTTGTTTACACCTATTCGAACAATGTTGGAGATATTAAATGCATTTGCAGAAGAAAGAAACTATGAAAGAAGGAAAAAAGAAAAAGCCCAGAAATAATCTGAGCAAGTTCCTTGATTATCAGAATAACTGATATACCATCCTAACAACTTGAGTATATCACAAAATTGTTGTTGCAACAATTGTTAAATTCTGTTTGCCAGGGACTTGCCCGGTTGGGCAGGAGGTGGAAATGGAAGATAATTATAGAGAAGTAAAAAAGGCAGAACCATGCCTGAAATTGATCCACATGGATCAGGTTGAAGTGGAAGAAATCGAATGGCTCTTTTATCCCTTCATACCATACGGGAAGGTCACCATTATTCAGGGAGATCCTGGAGAGGGGAAAACCACCGTGGTGTTGCAGATCATTGCAAAGTTAACAAAAGGAGAAGCAATATTAAGTGAAACAAGCGAAGGGAAATCCGAAGAGGCAGGTGTAGAGCCAATCAATGTGATTTATCAAACAGCTGAAGATGGATTGGGCGATACGATCAAACCGAGATTGTTAGCGGCAGGGGCAGATTGTTCCAGAGTCTTGGTAATTGATGACCAGGATCAGCCATTAACCATGGTAGATGCAAGGCTGGAGGAGGCGATTATACAGACGAAAGCAAGACTTGTAGTATTAGATCCAATTCAAGGCTTTCTAGGGGCTGGTGTTGATATGCATAGGGCAAATGAGATTCGTCCATTGATGAAAAGAATTTCTGTATTAGCAGAGAAATATCAATGTGCCATTATTCTGATCGGTCATATGAATAAGAATAGTAATGGAAAATCATCCTATCGTGGATTGGGTTCTATTGACTTTCAAGCGGCAGCAAGAAGCGTGTTGATTGTTGGAAGAGTGAAAGATGAACCGGAAATCCGAGTGATCTGTCATGTAAAGAGTTCTCTTGCTCCGGAAGGAGATGCTATCGCCTTTCGATTAGACAAAGAAAAAGGATTTCATTGGATTGGAAAATATGACATCAGTGCAGATGACTTATTGTCTGGTGATGGACGAGGGCAAAAAATCCGAAGTGCGAAAGATTTTTTAAAAGAGATCTTAGCAAATGGATCAATGGAACAGGCAAAAATAGCGGAAGAAGCAGAAGAACGAGGAATTAAAAAGAAAACACTTTGGAATGCGAAGAAGGAATTACAGATTGATTCTGTGAAGATAGGAAATAAATGGTTCTGGATGTTACAAGAAGAGTAAAGGAAGATGGCAAGATTACCATATCTTAAAGAATAGGGAATCTTGCCACCTTGATTAAAAAGGAGTGAAGTGATGAAAAAAGTACAGATTGATTATGAACTGTTTCGAAAATTGATCTTTTATCATTTGGGTTCAGATGATCAGTATGAAGAAGATATTCGAAATGGCTTGGAAGAAAAATTGGATGCATTAGTCAGACATGAACTCTATACGAAGTATAAGACTGCTCCTTCTGAGGAAGAGCAGGAGAAAGCACGACAGGAATATTTAGATAAGCGTGGAGTGTCAGCTAGTTATCGATGGTGATGTTTGTTTGGGGAATATAGAACAGGAGCGTGGCACGCACCTGTGAATATCAAACAAGGAGAATTGCTGTAGGGTGTAGCCGATACAGTACTGGCTGATTTGAAAGCTCCCGGCAGGGCGCAAGGGTACTTTTGATGGACGTTAGGCTGTCGAAAGTGCTTTTGCGTTACTTTTGACAAAAGTAACAAAACATGATCGCCATATCTGGCGTTTTAAAATGAAGGAAAGGAGATTTATTGAAGAGGACAATTAGTTTTATGACAGGGAAAGGCTCCCTGAACCATAATAGTAGAAAATTTCATGCAAAGAATACGGATCCGAATAGAACCCATTGGAATGTTGAATATTGTAATGAAGATATCAAAGATGTATATCATGAATTGTTTGATGATGCCTTGAAGCGTTACAACGATAAGCAGACTCGGAAAGATCGTAAGATCGATGATTACTATGAAAAGATACGTTCTGGAAAACAAGAAAAATTATTTCATGAGGTTATCCTTCAGATCGGTGATAAAGATAATATGGGATCAGAAACGATGGAAGGACAACTTGCTGCAAAGATATTAGATGAATACATGAAAGGATTTCAAGAACGGAATCCTACGTTGCGAGTATTTGCTGCACATCTACATTTAGATGAAGCAACACCACATCTACATATTGATTTTATTCCTTATGTTACAGGAAGTAAGCGAGGACTTGATACAAGAGTATCTTTAAAACAAGCTTTATCGTCATTAGGATTTAAAGGCGGTTCCAGAAGTGAGACGGAGCTAAATCAATGGGTGCAATCGGAAAAGCAAAAATTAGCTATGGTCATGAGAGAAAATGAGATAGAATGGGATCAGAAAGGAACTCATGAACAACATCTTTCTGTATTGGATTACAAGAAAAAGGTTCGAGAACAGGAAGTAGAAGAATTAACGGAACATAAGAATTTATTGGAACATGATTTGCATGATATCAGTGAATGTGTGGATGAGATCCAAAAGGAAAAAGCGCAAGCAGAAAAAGAGAGAGATGCAGTAATTAAAAAGACAGAAGTGTTAGAGAAACGATTTTCTGCACTAAATTCAAAAGCTGGACTTGTTGACTCACATGCACGTGAGTATGGATATTATCCGGAAGAATGGCTGCCAGAAGCCGGAACTTTAGAGTCAGCAAAATCTTATACGGTCCATCAGATCGCAGGCGAGGAAGGCAAAGCCTTTGTCCCGGACTTTACGGTATTCATTTCCTCTGACGGAAAGACTTACAGCTATATCCTGAACAACCGCACCATCACAGCCCGTCTGAAAGTTGAAAAATGTGACGCAGAGACCGGAAAGATTATCCCTGTGACCGGAACCGGTTTTCAGATCAAGGATCTTTCCACCGGGGAATTTATCACCCAGACCGTCTACTATCCGAACCCGGAAACACTGAATACCTTCTATGTTTCTGACGAGGGCTGGCTGATGCTGCCGGAGCCTTTGGCCGCCGGGGATTATGAACTTTATGAGGTAGCTGCTCCTTACGGCTATGTGCTTTCCGACCAGCCGGTACCGTTTACCATTGACGGCAGCGAGGCGGTTGTGACGGTCACGCAGTACAATATGCCGCAGAAAGGCCAGCTTACCATCACAAAGACCGGAGAAGTATTTGCTTCTGTCCAGGAAAACGACGGACTGTACCAACCGGTATATGAGGTTGCCGGACTTCCTGGAGCGGTCTATGATGTGATCGCAGATGAAGATATTTATACCGGTGACGGTACCTTGCGGGCAGAAAAAGATACGGTTGTGGAAACACTTACGACCGGCGAGGACGGCACAGCGAAAAGCGGGTCTCTCTATCTTGGCCGTTATCGTCTGGAGGAACGTCAGGCGCCTTCCGGCTGTGTGTTGAATCCTCAACCGGAATATGTGGAACTGACCTATGCGGGTGAGACCATAGAGGTTACACAGACAGCGGCCGGTCTTTATGACGAACGCCAGAAAGTGGATGTCACACTTTTCAAGGCAATGGAGACCGATGACCTGTTCGGTCTTGGCATGAACGAGGAATATAAGGATATTTCCTTTGGACTTTATGCTTCCGCAGACCTGACGGCGGCAGATGGCAGCGTAATCCCGGCAGGTGGACTTCTGGAAGTGGTCTCTGTTTCGTCTGAGGAATCCGGCGGTTACAGCGCTTCCTTCGCTTCCGACCTGCCTTTTGGCAGCTATTATGTCAAGGAACGCACAACCAACGGCGCCTATATCCTTTCGGATCAGGAATATCCGGTTGTCTTTGAGTATGCTGGTCAGGAAACCGCCCTGGTACAGATCCTTGTCAATGAAGGCGAGGCTGTTTCCAATGAACTTCTCCGTGGGCGTGTAGACGGTGTAAAAGTCGGGGAAAACCCGGAAGGCGGCGAGGATGTCACGCTTGCCGGTGCGCTCATGGGTCTGTTTAGACCTGATACCGAAGAATTTACTGAAGAAAATGCGCTGCTTACTGCTATTACCGGAAAAGACGGCAGTTTTTCCTTTGAGAACATTCCTTACGGACACTGGATCGTCAAGGAGATCTCTGCCCCTGACCTTTATACGGTAAGCCCGCAGCAGCACCATGTATATATCGGTGCAGACGGACAGCATATCGAGATCCGTGTGGAAAACACCCTGATCCGCGGCAGTGTGCAGGTAACTAAAACCGAAGCTGTGGAGGAACCGTCCCCTGTGGAAAAGGAGGATAAGAAAGACAAGAATTCTTTCCTGCGCTTCCTGCCCGGTGCAGTGTTCGACCTGTATGCGGATTCCAACGCCAACCAGGAATATGATCCTGACGATCAAAAGATCGGTACGCTGAAAGAAACCGATGCAGGCTATCATACGGCGGAAAACCTTCTGGCTGGCGGCTACTTTATCAAAGAAAGCAAAGCGCCGGAGGGCTATCAGCCTGACTCAAACGCTTACTATTTTTCCATCACAGAAGATGGACAGGTCGCAGTTGTGGAAAATGGAGAAGCCGGGCACGGGTTTACCAATGAGGCTTACCGCGGCAACTTAAAGATCACAAAGGATTCCAGCGACGGGCGCAAAGATGGTTTTGCCATCGAGGTTAAGAGTGCGGACGGCTCCTACTGCGAGACATTCACCACTCCAAAATCCGGCGTGATTGAAGTTAAGGGCCTTCGTGTCGGTATTTATACCGTAACAGAAGTTGCAAACCGGGCAAGCAAGGATTACATCATTCCTGATGCCGCTACGGTGGAGATCAAGGCAGATCAGACATCTACAGTCCAGTTCTTTAATGAAAAACCGGAAAAGCCGGATAACCCAAAGAACCCGGAAAAGCCTTCTGTTCCCTCCAATCCTTCCACCCCTCAAAAGCCGGTACCGCAGACCGGGGATGATCCGTATATTTTCCTGTATGGCGGACTGCTGGCAGCCGTACTGATCGGTGGCAGCGTATTTGCTGTGTATTATTTCAAAAAGGGAAAATACAGCAGGACTTCCCCGAAAAGAACGGCTGTCGGGGTTTCTGTCCTTTCACTCTGCGTTCTGGTGGCTCTTGGCAGCGGTTTTTTGGTGTTCCGTGACTTGAACCAGTATGCTGAGAGTAAAGATGCCTATCGAGATCTTGCCGGATATGTGGAAGTACCGGAGCAGACAGCTTCCCCGGAGTCGGCACCCGATCCGACAGAACCAAAACGGGACGATGCCGATATTGTCCTGCCTTCGGTAGACTTTGAAACGCTCCGTGAAAATGGACCGGACATCATCGGATGGCTTTCTCTTCCTGATACGGTGCTCAATTATCCGGTGACGCATACCGACAACAACGAGTATTACCTGAACCATCTTTATGACGGGACCTATAACAAGGTTGGCTGCCTGTTTGCCGACTATGAAAACCGGGCAGATTTTTCAGACCGCAATACGATCATTTACGGTCATAATATGCGGGATGGTTCCATGTTTGCCTTGCTGAACCGGTACGATGAACAAAGTTACTTTGATACTCACAGGCAGATGTATCTCGTTACTCCGAAGGGGGGTTATGTCATGGAGATCTTTACGGCATTTGCAGCAAAACCGGAAGAATCCGGCAGTAAAACTTCTCCCTGGCAGCTTTCCTGGAAGGATGACGGTGCTTATACTACCTGGCTTACAGCTATGAAGGAACGTTCTGCGGTGGAAAGTGATGTGACTGTGACCTGCAGCGATAAGGTACTGACCCTTTCTACCTGTACGCCGGGCGGCACAGGACGCTTTCTTGTCATGGGAAAACTCGTGAAAGTAGATAACGAAATATAGATTTTAGACGGTGCGGGGGCAAAAGCTCCCGCACCTGCTGTTTACAAGGAGGATTTTATTTTATGGTAAATACCATGATTTCCATTCCCGGCTATGTCCATCTTTACCGCTCGCTTTTGCGGTTTTACGACATGCCGGAAAATGAAGTCCGGGAAATGCTCTATCTTCTGAATACGGCAAACCTGGACTGCTATGAGTATTATCACCCGGACCGCAGTGTGATCCAGAGCGGACCGGTCGCTTTTTGCGGATGGCTGGAAACGAAAGACTGCCGCCCTTACCGCACAGAGGTACAGCTTTACAAATCGCTGCTGTTTTTGAAGCGCAGCATTGACCGTGACCTGATCGTATCAGCTCAAAGGGAGGCTCTGCAAACCCTGCGCTGTATTATCTCCAATCTGGAATACCGCTTTTATAAAGCCTATGGCATGGAGATCGAGGACAAACGCACGGTCTATGGGGAATGTACCTACCGTCTGGTTCCCAGGGAGGATGAACCCAGCGTGTGCCTGATGCACGACTGGATCTACCTGCCAACTGCCTGATGTCACGAATAATATATAAAATATGTGACATATATGAAAACTGTACTGCCTTGCAAAATTTTTGATTTTTGATGTATAAATCAGATTTTTAATGGGAACACTCAAAATAAGAGGAATAGGACCTATTGCAATCATGTCACGAATAATATATAATATTCGTGACATGAAGGGAGGCGGTATTGTGGACAACGGATATACAAAACGAATACGAGAGCGTGTTCTTTCTCTTGAAGATGGAACTGTTTTTGTGATGTCTGATTTTGCGGATATTGCAGATACATCCACTATTCGTCAAAGTTTAAGCCGTTTAGTGCAATCAGGAACATTGCGCCGTATTTTGAAAGGAGTTTATGAAAAACCAAAATATAGCAAACTTCTGGATGAATATGTGGCGGCAGACCCGGAAGCGGTGGCGAACGCATTGGCACGAAGTTATCACTGGACGATTGCCCCATGTGGGAATACAGCATTGAACCTGTTAGGTCTTTCAACACAGGTAACAGCAGTATGGTCCTATATCAGCGATGGTCCATATAAGACCTACGAGTGGAACTCTACAAAGCTGGAATTTAAGCACCGGACCAATAAGGAGATTACCGGATTGTCCTATATGACAAGTTTGGTTATACAGGCATTAAAAACGCTTGGCAGATCGAATGTTACGCCAGAAGTCATACAGATGCTTTCCGAAAAACTGACAGACAAGGATAAACAGGCTTGTTTGAAGGAAGCAACCGAGTCTACGGATTGGGTTTACGATACGATACGGCAGATTTGTGGAGGTGAAAAGGTACAATGAGAAATATAGCAAGACTTTCAGATAACGACCGCAGGGAGCTGTTCAGAAATACAGCAGATAAAATGGGGCTGAATGATGCCATCGTGGAAAAAGACTTTTGGGTATGTTTTACGCTGGATTATTTATTTCACCGCTCACCATGGAAAGAGTCCATCACCTTTAAGGGAGGTACCAGCCTTTCAAAAGCCTTTCACCTGATCAGCCGGTTTTCAGAAGATATTGATTTGATTCTGGACTGGCGTGTATTGGGATATGGCAAAGATGAACCATGGGAGAAACGTTCCAATACAAAACAGGATGCTTTTAACAAAGAAGCCAATGTGCGTGCAGAGGTATTTCTGTCCGAAACATTCTGCCCGGCAGTCAAAGCCGGCTTATCCCAGGAAATCGGTTGTGAAGCAAATGTCTACATAGATGAAAAGGATAAACAGACGGTCATTTTCGCCTATCCGCACCTTTTTACGAATACGGCGACTTTACAGGTGATCCGTTTAGAGATTGGTGCGCTGGCAGCGTGGACTCCTGCAAAAACAGCGCTGATCGAACCATACGCGGCAAAATATTATCCGAAGATTTTTGAGCAAAAAGAAACCGCAATCCTTACCGTTGCCCCGGAACGGACCTTCTGGGAAAAAGCCACAATCCTGCACCATGAAGCGAACAGACCGGAACATTTGGAAATGCCGCAGCGGTATTCCAGACATTATTATGATCTCTACCGCATGGCTGCAACACCGGTCAAAGAAGCTGCTTTTTCCAGGCTGGATCTCCTGAAGAAAGTTGTAGATTTCAAAATGAAATTCTATCCCAGAGCATGGGCGAAGTACCCGGAGGCTGTGCCGGGCACATTAAAATTACTCCCGCCGGAATATCGGTTCGCAGCATTGGAAACGGACTATAACTCTATGCAGGATATGTTGTATGGGGATATTCCGACATTTGAGACAGTCATAGCAGCGGTCCAGGAACTGGAAAAAGAGATCAATACACTATAAACAATTACATATCCATTTATTTGCCGGCTATTCTAAGATGCTTTAGAATAGCCGGTTTCTTGTTTTCAAAGGAGGGATGCTATATTACGCAAAATGAAGTCAATGCCGTTTTTGACGAACAGGTGCGGCTCTGTGCTGATACCTTGAAACGGAAAACCAAAGAATACACCGGGGATGATCCGGACCGGCTGGGTGCATTTAAGGCAGCGGCAACTTTACAGCACACAACGCCCCAGCGTGCCCTTGCCGGTATGCTGGCAAAGCATATTGTTTCTCTATACGATATGTGCTTTGCCGAGGAAACAGTTTATCCGATGGACACATGGGACGAAAAGATCACAGACAGTCTTAACTATCTGTTCTTACTGAAAGCGATTGTAAAGGAGGGACATACCAATTAAACAGATTGAAGTAAAAATTTTGAACTGCCAGGCGGTAGCGGAAGCAGAAAAAAACATGGTCTTTGCGGCAAGACTTACCCAGCAGGGACATAAGATTGCCTCAATGGACGACCTGATGGAGCTCTACGAAAAATCATTCAGCGTTCAGACAGTAGCAGCTATGGGGGCGCTTCCCCATCCTACCATCCAGAAATTTGCGGTGATCACGGTAGCCATTGTCGGCGCCAGCAGGCGTTTTCTGGCGCAGATCACCCGCCACCAGAACGAAGTAAAATTTATGAGTGCATCGCTGCAGTACAGCAACTATACGGGACAGGCGGATTTCGCTGTCCCGTATTCTATTATGACGGCTCCGGCTGTGGTACAGGAGCTGTACTTAAAAAGTTGTAATGAAAGCATGAAATGTTATGAAGCCCTGTGCACTGCCGGAAGCGGGCACGATGCGGCCGGCTATGCCACGCCCCAGGGATTACGGAATGTACTGCTCATCAGCGCCACCCCTTATCAGTGGAAACATATCATCAGCCAGCGGGTATGCCGGAGAAATACAGATGAAACAAGGATCGTGCTGCTAAAGGTCTGGAAAGAACTTTATGAACTAAGCCCTGCTTTGTTTGCCCCATCACTGACCGGGCCTTTTTGTCAGATGGATCGATGTCTGGAAGGGAAAATGACCTGCGGGCGAAAACTGCAGGCAGATATGACGCCAGAGGATATTTTAGAAAAAGACTATCCCGCTCTTTGGGAAGGAGGCTGCCGATGAAAATAAAACTAATCGATTTTGGCGTGCCGGAGCACCAGCGTCCTTACCGTCCTCATGGCAATGATGCCGGAGCAGATGTTTATCTGCCCTATGACTGCACCTTACAGCCCGGAGAAATCGCCAAAATTCCTCTTGGCTTTGGACTGGAAATACCGGATGGGTATGCGGGATATATCTTTCCCCGTACCAGTATGGCGGTAAAAGGTCTGGTCTGTGAACTGCCGCCTGTGGATTCCGGCTACCGAGGAGAGATCCATGCGATCATCAGCAATGTAAGCAATCAGGCGCAGTCTCTTTTTAAGGGAGCCCGTATCGGGCAGCTTGTGATCACGCCGACTGTCATTGCGGATTTTGTAACAGATCTGGGAACAGAGCGAGGAACCGGCAGCTTTGGCAGTACCGGCGAATAGAAAAAGGCTGTTTGGGGAACAGTTTTTGAATACTTATCGGTATAGGGAGCGGACATTTCGAGAACATTATAAAATATAATAAAGAAAGTCACGAAAAAAGCGGCCATTACCGTGACCGCCTACTTTCTGCTATTGAGTTCTTTCATAATACCAAGGATATATTGCATGGATTGAGGATCAAGCTGTCTTGCCTCTGCAATGAATTCCTTCAAGGTTTCCGGGTAAGTATTTCCTTCGTCAAAGAATTCCTGCGGAGTCACACCCAGATATTCGCAGATGTAGAAAAAAGACTGCATAGCGGGAAGTGACTTTTTATTCTCAATATTATTGATGTAGTTGTTTGCCTGACCTAACGATAAAGACATATCGCGTGCGGAAACTCCTTTCTGTGTCCGCAGCTTCGCTAATCGTTCCGGGACAAAATCTTCATACATCGCCTTCACCTCCCATTCTGTAATAGATTGTACCTTACACCCCTTTATTATCCGCAAAGAGAAAAAGGGTATTATCGTTGACTTGCTAAATAAAATCTATTACTATGTGAAAAGTGAAGAAATTTACCTATCAGATGGAGGGATGACCGATGAAAGGAAAGACTTGCTGTGTTACCGGACACAGGGATTTGCCGCAGAATGAGATCAACAAAATAAAAGCCGCTTTGGAACATGAGATCGATGCTGCCGTTACAGATGGATTTACCTGTTTTATGAGTGGCTTTGCAGATGGCGTGGATCAGTATTTTGCAGAGCTGGTGTTGGAAAGAAAGCAGACTAATCCGGCGCTGGAGCTGATCGCAGTGATCCCTTACCGCAAACGTCTGGACAGCCTGAATAAGAAAACAAGAACCCGTGAACTGCTGGAGGCTTGTGCGGATGTTGTTGTCATACAGGAAAAATATCTCCCAAGCGTCTACTCCCACAGAAACCGCTATATGGTGGAGCACTCCGACCGAGTGATCGCTGTATATGACGGACGGGAAACCGGCGGTACGGCAAAGACGATCCGCTTCACCCATCGGATGAAAAAGGAACTGCGGGAAATCCCGGTTGGAGAGATCGTCCTGCCGGATCACTTGAAACCAAAAACAAAATAGATACCTGTTGATGCGCTCACTTTGAAGTGGGCGTTTTTCTTTACCCATTTTTAGGAGGAATGCTTATGTGGAACCTGATTTCACATTTCCTTACCTTTGCCGGAGGAATGGCTTCCGGCGTTATGTTGATGTGTCTTATGCAAACCGGAAAACTTGCGGATAAAGAATTTGAAACTATGAAGGAGGAATAAAAATTGAAACTTGTGATTGCAGAAAAGCCCTCTGTTGCTATGTCACTGGCAGCAATATTAGGCGCAACGGAAAGAAAAGACGGTTATCTCGAAGGTTCCGGTTATCTGGTGAGCTGGTGCGTGGGACATCTTTTGGAACTGGCACAGCCGGAGGCTTACAAAGAACAGTACGCCAAATGGCGGTATGAGGACCTTCCGATCCTACCGGAAAACTGGAAATATGAAGTTCCAAAGGATAAGAAAAAGCAGCTTGCCCTTTTGTGCCGGCTGATGAAGGACAAACGGGTTGATTCTGTGGTATGCGCTACGGATGCCGGGCGTGAAGGAGAACTGATCTTCCGTCTGGTCTATGAATATGCCGGATGTAATAAGCCTATGGAACGCCTTTGGATTTCCAGTATGGAGGATGCGGCGATCCGTGAGGGTTTTGACCATCTCCGTCCCGGCAGTGATTACGATAAACTCTATGATGCGGCAGTATGCCGGGCAGGAGCCGACTGGCTGATCGGGATCAATGCCACCCGGCTTTTTTCTGTCCTGTATGGTGTCACACTAAATGTCGGCCGTGTTATGTCACCGACGCTGGCACTTTTGGTACAGCGTGAGTCGGATATTGAATCCTTCATCAGCAAGCCTTTTTATGTGCCGGAAATCACCTGCGGAGGTTTTACTGCTTCCGGCGAAAAAATGACGGAACGATCCGAGGCTGAAAAAATCCGTATGGACTGTGACCACAACTCCGCTTTTGTGCGTTCTGCGGAAAAGCAGGTAAAAACTATACAGCCTCCCCGCCTTTATGACCTTACAACTCTGCAAAGGGAATGTAACCGTATTTATGGCTATACGGCTCAACAGACCCTTGATTATGTGCAATCTCTCTATGAAAAGAAGCTGGCAACCTATCCGAGAACGGACAGCCAGTATTTGACGAAGGACATGCAGGCAACCGCCGCTTCCCTGATCCTATGGCTGCGTGACAATATGCCCTTTGGAAAAGGCTGCGCCGGAGAGCCGGACATTGACCGGGTAACAGACGACAGCAAAGTGACCGACCACCATGCCATCATCCCAACTGTGGAGATTGCACGGACAGACCTGTCGGAGCTTCCTTCCGGGGAGCGGGATGTGCTTACCCTGCTTGCCGTCAGACTGCTTTGTGCCACAACGCAGGTACACCGATTTGAAGCGGTCACCGCTATATTGGACTGCCAGGGATATACTTTTACGGCAAAAGGAAAGACTATTTTACAGTCCGGCTGGAAAGAGGTGGAACGGATTCACCGTATGAGTATCAGGCAGAGTGAAACGGAACACAAAGAAAATGAAGCTGTCGCTCTCCCTGTGCTGCAGGAAGGACAGACTTTTGAAGCTGTATCAGCAAGTCTCCGTGAAGGGAAAACTTCACCGCCGAAACACTATACGGAGGACACACTGCTGTCCGCTATGGAGACTGCCGGTGCGGAAGATATGCCGGAAGATGCCGAGCGTAAAGGATTGGGTACTCCGGCTACCCGTGCGGCAACACTGGAAAAGCTGGTTTCTGCCGGATTTGTACAGCGAAAGAAAAAGCAGCTCATTCCTACGGAAAAAGGAAAGAACCTGATCGCAGTCCTGCCGGACAATATCAAATCTCCCATCTTAACTGCAGAATGGGAATCCATGCTGAAACAAGTGGAACATGGCGAACTGTCGGCAACATCTTTTATGGATCAGATTGCAGATATGAGCCGGACGCTGGTAAAAGAACATACTACCCCGGAAGAACGTTTTGCGGATCTGTTTCCTTCTTCCAGAGGAACTGCACATGAAGCCGTAGGGGTATGTCCTCGCTGCGGAGCCCCGGTATATGAAGGAAAGAAAGGTTTTTTCTGCGACAACAGGGAATGTTCTTTTGCTCTTTGGAAAGATAACCGTTTCTTTTCCAGCAAGAAAAAATCCATCACAAAGTCTGTGGCAGCGGCTCTTTTGAAAGAGGGCCGTATTTCTATGTCCGGGCTTTACAGTGAAAAAACAGGAAAGACCTATGATGCGGAAGTGATTCTGGATGATACCGGCGGTAAATATGTGAATTTCAAGCTGGAATTTCCAGTAAAGAAAGGCAGGCGTAAATGAGCGATCGAAAAACCTTTGAATATGGCGGTTATCACTTCACGCCCATACGAAAATTTTACAAAAAAGAAGGCGACTTTTTCGCCATATCGAAACGGCTGGCAAGTGACCCCAACTTAGGGCTGTGTACCTATCAGGATCGGCAAAAAGCACCTTATGATTACAAAGACTTTTATACCGTTTCAACAGACAAAGAATGTGATATTTTCCGCTGCGAAGAAAATGGATTGTTGTATGTACCAGGAAAAAATGAACTTTTTATTTACCATGAACCAAAACAGAAAAAGCGGAACTCTATCGCCGATGCCCTTTCACAGCCCAGGAATGTTACTGATACAACCGAAATTTCCAGCGGTCGGCAAAGCAGAGCCCCGGAAAGGTAGGCGTTATGGCGGAGAGAGAATTGAACCGCTCGGAGCGGGCTACGATCCGAAAGCTGGTTACGGAGCTTTGCGCCAACTATGACTCCCAGGATAAGATCTGCCTTCCTCTGGACAGCCCTTGTTACATGCTGAATAAATGGTGGACCGGTGCTTATTGCAGGTACTTTGAAAAAGCGGTGCTGCCGGTGGATGCAGCACTGGAATCAGCCATTACCGGCGAGGACACCTCCATGAGACAGAAAATATGCCCTGTGTGTGGAAAGGCATATCTTCCTACAACCAGCCAGGCATATTGTTCCGCTGCCTGCCGGGTCTATGCAAGACGGAAATCCGAGCGGGAACGCAAACGCCGGAAGCGGCAAAACCAACCATGATATGTCCGCAACTTAGCCTTAAAAGTCCTTGATTTTCAAGGGCTTTTTGCACCTGTTTTCAAGGGAGCTGTATAAGAATACTCCGGTGCTTTGAAATGAGGTTAAGTTGCGGACAAAACATATATTTTAACAAAAACGATAGGAGGCGATTTTTTTGAATATCAACACGATTACTGCGGAGGATCTTCGCCGCATGCCGGATAAGGAAGGACTGATTTTACAGGGCTGTGGCGGGGATCTGACAGAGTGGGTGGACGGGATCAATGAAATGCTGACAAAAGGCAGGCATATTGAAAGATGGCTGTCAGTTTGAGAATGTGGCTGCTTTTCAGCACGGCGAACTGACCTGTCTGCTTTACCCGTTTGATGATGTGAAACTGGATATAGGAAAACTTGCCCTGTGGCGTTTACAGACCCATGAAGTCTATGGCGGCACATGGCTGTCGGACTTTGTGCCGAATTATTTAGGCGGATTTATAGAAACACCGGAAGCGTTGGCAGATAAACCGGATTGTCCGCTGATCGGAGCAGATGGGAACATTTTTAATCTGCTGGGTATTGCTTCCCGTACTTTGCGGGAGCATGGTTTGAAAGAACAGGCAAAAGAAATGTCTGATCGGGTATTTGTTTCCGGCAGTTATGGAGAAGCGCTCTGTATCATTGGCGAATATGTCAACATCACAGATTCCAAACTGGAGCATAAGAATTCTCTCCGTCAGCAGCTAAAAGCAACAAAACCGGCAGACCCGGTAAAAAAGCAACAAACTTCCAAACAGCAGGAACGATAAGGAGGGATGCGGAATGGAAAAGAAACGGACCTATGGTGTATGGGCAGTACGAAGCAGCACTTCTATTTTCGGACCGGCACAAAGCTGGTGCAAGGAAAATGGAAAACCGTTGGAGTTTGATACCAAAGCTGCTGCTGAAAACTATGCAAAGGAAGCCAACGAACATACGACAGCAAATGTCCGATACTATGTGAAAGAAAAAGAACCGGAGCCCGGTGCTGTTCGGAAAGGAACATCTCAACCGGAGCTGGATGCACGCAGCCATGAAGAAGTGATACCAAGAAATGATGCAGCGGAAAAACAAAATGAGATTCCGGGCAGACAGATTCCTTCTCAAACAGATCCGCTGGTAGAAATCCGCTCTGCGGTCCATAGTAATTACGCGGGTATGGTCGCTATGCTGGGTGCGGACAACCGTGTGTATTTGGGGCGTGAGGAACGCTGCCATTACCAGAATATGCAGCCATCTTACTATGACAATCAGGACGGTTCCCTGTGTTTTGTCTGTGATCAGCCCGACATGTACTATTTTCTCTATGGAGAAGGCTGGGCGCATACCCAGGCGGAAATGCTGGAACGAGGGCTTACCCTGCGCCAGTATGAAGAATTTGCAAGACTGCAAAATGGGGTCCTTGCACAGTTTACCACCCAAAGAGAAATTCTGTTTGCCGGACAGCCATTTCAGGCGCCGGAGAGTTATCTGCGCAATGCAGAACTTTATGAGGAAGGTCAGACCGGCAACTACAATATGCTGGATGGCAGGCTGAACAACGAACCTCCTGTGCGCCCGGATCTGACAGACGGACAGACGGATGAAGAAATCCGGGAGCTGGTGCCGGAAGCAAAGCCGTCTTTGATGGACCGTTTGAAAGCAGACAAACCGGAGCATGAAGCAAGGCAGATGATCCCTCCGGTGCCGGAAAGGGAACGCTGATGGCCGGGGTAAGATTTGAGGATGTAGATCTTTTGGGTGCTCTTTCCCGTATCGTAGATCTTCATACCCAACATTATAAAGAGGACTTTGACCTGGATAAGGAACTGATCTCAAAACTGGCTGTGTCAGAGCGTTCAGAGGATAAACAGCTTCTTTGGATGTCACGCCCTTGCGGAACCTATACCCTGCGCGAACGGGAAGTTTATCTGGAGGGCAGCCATGAAAACAAAGTGTGGCGGTTTTACCAGGAGCAGACAAATGATCCCGTTTTGGCTTATGCCATCTCTTTGAAAGAAGTCAGGGACGGAAAAATATTTGGCGATCTCTATCCGCTAAATTATAGAGAACATGTGGAACGGATGAAAAAATTGACCTGTCCAATCGGAAATGTAGCCGTTGCTTTTGAGGATGGAAATGTTATCACGATTCCCTATCAGGAACGGAGACAATTTATGAACCGGCTTATGCCAGAGCATGGAGCCCCTAAAACAATGACTTATCTGCCAGAAAATGAGCCGGAGCTGATGATAATTCTAAAACGGGAACGCCTCAAACGCAGCTATCATGCGACAGCCGGAAATCTGGAGGAATATCTTGATAAGCTGGAAAAGACCACCCTGCGGGAAAAACTCAAAAGAGCAAAGACGGCGGTTTCGACGCAGGAGGTCTCATCTCATAAAAGAGGGTTGGAACGATGAATGGCGGGCATAACAAAAAATCCGTCCGCGTCGAATTTGTCATGTCCGAAGCGGAGGCCGAACTGGTAAAAGAACGCATGGCGGAACTTGGCATTACCAACCTGTCGGCATATCTGCGAAAGATGGCCGTAGACGGTTACATCATCCACCTTGATATGGGAGATATTCAGGAAATGATCCGGCTTCTCCGCATTTGTTCCAATAACTTAAACCAATATACCAGACGGGCCAATGAGACCGGCAATATTTATGCCGCAGATATAGATGACATCCGCACCCGTCTGGACAGCCTTTGGGATGGCATGGACAAACTGATCCGGGGATTTGCAAACATTTCATAAACAGCCGGAAAGCCGTTGCTTTCTTTTTGCCGTCACGGTAAAATTTTTATAAGGGCAGATGCCCTTCTGAAAGGAGGCAAAGCGTATGCGTTTGATAGGTAAATTACTGGCACTTCCCTTTATGCTGGTTACGGGGATTCTTTATCTGGTATGTAAATTTTTAGTGGTTCTTTCCGGTGCGGTACTTGGGATTCTTTCTGGGATCATCTTTCTGGCGGCATTGGTGCTGTTCTTTGTCGCAGGATTTTTGCCGGGTCTTGCATGGCTTATGATCGCCTTTCTTATCAGTCCATACGGTCTGCCTCTGGCGGCTGCATGGCTGGTAGGGATCATTGGCGGGGCAAACAGTGCCTTAAAGGATTTTATATTTGGTTAAGCAGATTTGGCGGGGCGCATAGGCAGCCCCGCTCTTTTTCTGCAATTATAACTTCTCTGATTGGAATTAAGTTAAGGAGGTGACGAAAATAGCGACCACAAGACTGATGCCTCTGCATGTAGGAAAAGGTCGGAATATCTCTACTGCGATCTCAGATATTATTGATTATGTAGAAAATCCGCAGAAAACCGATTTTGGAAAATTCATTTATGGCTATGAGTGTGATACCCGGCTTGCTGATGCAGAGTTTCTTCTGTCCAAACGACAGTATGCAAATCTGACCGGCAGAAATCAGGGTGCAGATGATGTGATCGCCTACCATCTCCGTCAGGCATTTAAGCCCGGCGAAGTTACGCCAGAAGAAGCTAATCAGATCGGCAGGGAGCTGGCACTGAAGCTCACAAAAGGAAACCATGCCTTTGTTGTCTGCACCCATGTGGATAAGCACCATGTCCATAATCACATCATTATCAACTCTACTACACTGGACTGTCAGAAAAAATTTCGCAACTTCTGGGGTTCTACCTGGGCAATCCGGCGAATGAATGACAAGCTGTGTTTGGAGCATGGACTTTCGATTGTAGAAAATCCGAAACCCAGCCGGGAGCATTATGGCACATGGCTGGGAAATAAAAAGCAGCCTTCCTTTCAGGAGCAGATACGCATTGCTATTGATGCTGCATTAGAGGAAAAGCCAAAAGATTTTGAGGAACTTCTAAAGAAGCTGGAGGCTGCCGGGATTGAAGTTAACCGTGAAAGAAAACATCTTCGGTTCCGAGTTCCGGGACAAGAAAATTATACCCGATGCGATACGCTCAAAGGCGATTATACAGAACAGGCCATCAAAGAACGAATTGCCGGTACACGGACAGTAAAATCCCACTATACTTTTTCTAAAAAATACGGTTTCCAAAGTTGGATTGCTGGTTGATATTGAAGCTGCAATCCGTTCCGGCAAAGGTCCCGGTTATGAGCGTTGGGCAAAAGTGTTCAACTTAAAACAGCTTTCCCAGGCAGTGCTCTACTTAAAAGAACATGGCGATATGGGTTATGAGGATCTTCTGGAAAAAGCCAACGCCGCTACCACTAATTTCAATACCTTATCCGTTCAAATTAAAGATTTAGAGTCAAGAATGAACGCCAATGCCGAGCTACAAAAGCAGATCGTAAACTATGCGAAAACGCGGGCTGTCTATGTAGAATATCGCAAAGCCGGGTACAGCAAAAAATACCGAATAGTACATGAGGCTGAAATTCTGCTACACCAGGCGGCAAAGAATCATTTTGACGAGCTAGGAATCCAAAAGCTCCCCTCTGTTAAATCTCTCCGGGAGGAATACACCGATCTTCTGGAACAAAAACGGAAAGCCTATTCTGCCTATAAGCAGGCCAAAAATGATATGAAAGAACTTCATAATGTTCGGGCTAATGTGAAAGTAACCGAATAATAGATTTTTTTCACAATAAAATAGCTTGTAAGCTGCATTTTTTGTATCTTCGTGCGCTAAATCTATGAAGTATAAAAAAACAATAAACAAAAATAGTAAAATTAAATGGCAACATTACAAACAATCAGAAGTAAAGGCCCTCTGTTGGTCGTTGTAATCGGACTTGCCCTCTTCGCATTCATTGCCGGAGACGCATGGAAGGTTCTCCAACCACATCAGGGTAAACAAGACGTAGGTGAAGTGAATGGAAAAACACTTACAGCACAAGAGTATCAAAAAATGGTAGACGAATACACAGAAGTCATTAAATTGACACAAGGTGTTTCTGCATTAAATGACGACCAACTGACTCAAGTGAAAGACCAAGTATGGCAATCTTACGTAAATAACCAATTAATCGCAGCAGAAGCTGCAAAATTGGGACTGACTGTCAGCAAAGCTGAAGTTCAAGCAATCATTGAGGAGGGTACTAACCCCTTATTAATGCAAACTCCGTTCCGCAATCCGCAAACCGGTGCTTTCGACAAAGATATGCTGAAAAAATTCCTGGTAGATTACGCTCACCTGGATGCAAGCAAAATGCCTGCACAATATGTAGAATACTATCAAAAAATGGGAGCTTTTTGGAATTTTATTGAAAAGACTTTGATCCAATCTACTTTAGCTGAAAATATCAGAACCTGATTGCAAAATCATTGATCTCAAATCCGGTTGCAGCTGAAGATGCGTTTACATCACGCACTGAACAATCAGACGATTTTACTGGCTGCAATTCCTTATTCTTCTATCAGCGATTCAACTATCACGGTTTCAAACAGCGAAATCAAAGATCTGTATAACAAGAAAAAAAGTTCTTTCGAACAGCCGGTTGAAACTCGTAACATCAAATACATTGATGTATTGGTAACTCCATCTGAAGAAGATCGCAAAGAAGTATTAAATGAAGTAACCGAATATGCCAACCAGCTAGGTACCGCTGCCGACATGAACACATTCATCCGTTCCACCGGCTCTGTTGTTCCTTTTTCTGAAATTGCAATCAACAAGACTGTATATCCTAATGATGTAGTTGCTCGTTTGGACTCTGTAACTATCAACGAAGTATATGGTCCTTACTATAATCAGGCAGATGATTCATATAATGCTTTTAAAATTATTGCCAAGCAGACTGCTCCCGATTCAATCCAATATCGTCAAATTCAGGTATATGCTGAAGATGCTGCTAAAACCGCAACTTTAGCCGATAGTATTTTCAATGCACTGAAAGATGGAGCTGACTTTGCTGATATCGCAAAAAAAGTATGGTCAGACAGGTGAAGCAACCTGGTTGACTGCACGCAACTATGAAGGTGCTGCATTAGATGCTGACAATGCTAAATACATCAACACATTGATTAATTCTAATGTTAAAGAATTAAGCAATCTTCAGATCGGACAAGCTAACGTTATTCTTCAAGTGTTGGATAAAAAAACGCCATGAAAGATAAATATAAAGTTGCAGTGATTAAACGTCCGGTTGAATTCAGCAAAGAAACATACAACAAGGCATATAATGATTTCAGCCAATTCGTAGCGCAGAACACTACAATGGATAAGATTGTTGCCAATGCAGAAGAAAGCGGATACCGCTTGTTAGAACGTGCTGATTTCCGTAGCGCAGAACACCGTGTGGGTGGTGTAAAAGGAACCCGTGAAGCGTTGAAATGGATTTTTGCAGCCAAAGAAGGTGAAGTGTCTCCATTGTATGAATGTGGTGAGAACGATCATCTGATGGTAGTTGCTCTTGAAAAGATTAATCCTGCCGGATATCGTAATATCAACTTGGTTGCCGACATGCTGAAAGCAGAAATCATCAAAGATAAAAAAGCTGAAAAACTGATAGCTGAAATGAAAGGCGCAAACAGCATTGACCAAGTGAAAAATATGGCAAATGCAGTTAGCGATTCTGTAAAACATATCACTTTCTCTGCTCCGGCATATGTTTCAGTAACTCGCGCCAGCGAACCAGCTTTAGGTGCTTATGCAATCAAAGCTGAAGTAAACAAGTTAACTGGTCCTATCAAGGGTAATGCAGGTGTTTACATGATTCAGGTTTATAACAAAGAAAAAAGTGCAGAAGAATTTGATGCTAAAAACGAAGAAAACAACTTGTCTAATATGGCAGGACGTTATGCTAGCAGTTTCATCAATGACCTCTACAAAAAAGCTGAAGTGAAAGATGACCGTTATCTGTACTTCTAATCTGTAGTATATAATCCTATAAATATAAAAACAGGCTGTATCAAATGATTGGTACAGCCTGTTTTTATATTCTTCCTGTCGTTGGTGACAGGACGTTTTTTTAAAAGATCAAGAGCTTTTTTAAAAACGTCTTGATCTTTTTTGCCCCTGCCGAAAATTCCATCGTAAGCCTCATTTCGTAGAAACCCTTCTCATGCATACTTCTTACGATAGAAAAGCCTGAAAATGTCCTACTTTGCATCAAACACAAACAGCCTGTAAAAATATGCATAACTGACAACAAGCATGTTATGTAAAAAAACTTCAAAACATAGTGAGGGCATGAGAGTATAAGTGAGAGCAAGAATTTTTACCGTCAATACATAAGTAATTTATAATTAGCCTGTTATACACACAATGAGGGCATGAGGGCATATATGCTCGAAGTTCCTGTATCGAAAAACTGACAGGTCAGAGATACTTCCGAAAGTTGACCGAAGAACAAAATGATCCTTCAAGAACGGTAATCCTCCTTAATGTTACAGGTGGACTCCCAAAACTGTCAAAACATCGAAATCTCAAGTCCAAAGTAGCAATATGTATAAGCTACCAACTAAAAATAATGGGAATGGTGAATTGATTCACATAAAACTCCCGATAC
>ENA-OQDL01000564-OQDL01000564.1-human-gut-metagenome-genome-assembly--contig:-NODE-564-length-23080-cov-2.847602_pt1 | contig 23080 bp, 26 predicted proteins | sample MGYA00242782_ERZ504609 | MGnify/ENA primary metagenome ERZ504609 (study PRJEB26092, sample SAMD00036320) | human gut metagenome | host: Homo sapiens | study: EMG produced TPA metagenomics assembly of... | reverse complement strand
GCGCTGTAAAGGACTTCTGTTCAACAGTGCAAAGTTGGAATTGGAAATGTAGATGACAAGTGGTTCGAAGATGTATTTAAAGGTGCAACCTGCGAAAATTGAGACATTTGGATTTTGGGGAGAAGGCAGATCTTCGTGCAATCGATGTGAAGCACATCTCAAGACCGGGATATCTTGGAGTTTGGTACCATGTGACAGGACTGATGGACTTTGATGTGGAAATCGACATTCCTGGAGAATTCAGTGTGTACAATTCACTGACAGCTATTGCAGTATGCAGACATTTTAATGTACCGATCGAGAAAATCAAAGATGCACTGAAAGTCGCAAAGGTCAAAGGCCGTATTGAGATGGTCAAGGTATCCGATGATTTTACACTTATGATTGACTATGCGCATAATGCTATGGCACTGGAAAGCTTGTTACACACACTTCGTGATTACAATCCGGGACGTATTGTGACGGTATTTGGCTGTGGCGGAAACCGTTCTAAAACAAGACGTTATGAGATGGGAGAGGTATCCGGAAAACTGTCTGATTTTACAATCATTACTTCAGATAACCCGAGATTCGAAGAGCCACAGGCAATTATTGATGATATCATCGTGGGTATGAAAAAGACAGATGGAAAATATATCGACATCTGTGACCGTAAAGAGGCAATCCGTTATGCCATCGAGCATGGACGTCCGGGTGATGTCATTGTGCTGGCTGGAAAGGGACATGAGACATATCAGGAAATCAAAGGCGTGAAATATGACATGGATGAGAGAGTTCTGATTAAAGAAGTATTGGAAGAACTTAAAGGAGAGTAATGTTCGCTGATATTATTATTGATATTACGCATGAAAAATTAGATAAAGTGTTTCAGTATCGCATCCCCCCAGAACTTGAGGGGGTGCTTCAAGTTGGAATGGAAGTTATAGTTCCATTTGGCAAAGGGAATAAAGAAACTCATGGATATGTGATAGGATTTTCTGAAAAAGCAGATTACGACCTCGCAAAAATTAAAGAAGTTCTTTGTATTGAAGAAAACCATCAGGAAATCGAGTCAAAACTTATTGCTCTAGCTGCATGGATCCGAGAATACTATGGTGGAACTATGATCCAGGCATTGAAGACGGTACTTCCTATTAAGAAAAAAGAGCGGATCCAGCACAAACGCAAGGTGAAGCTTCTTTTAAATGAAGAGGAAGGAAAGAAGCAGTTAGATATTTATCTGCATAAGAACCAAAAGGCAAGAGCAAGGCTTTTGGCAGGGCTGTTAGATCAGCCGCAGCAGGACTATGAGCTCATTACAAAGAAGTTAAATGTCACACTTTCGGTCATTCGTTCTCTGGAAGAGCAGGGAGTATTGGAGATTCAGGAAGAAGAGAATTTCCGTAATCCGATACACTACCAGAAAAAAGATTTCGGTCCACTTACACATACACCAGAACAACAGCAGGCAATCGACACATTCTGGAAAGATTACAGTCAGAGACATTACGGAACATATCTGCTTTATGGCGTAACCGGAAGTGGGAAGACGGAAGTTTATATTGAGATGATCAGTCGGGTGGTCAGTCAGGGAAAACAGGCAATTATGCTGATTCCGGAGATTGCGCTGACTTATCAGACGGTGATGCGCTTCTATGCCAGATTTGGGAACCGGGTGTCGATTTTGAATTCCAGACTTTCCCAGGGAGAGCGTTCTGATCAGATGGAGCGTGTCAGACGTGGAGAAGTGGATGTGATGATTGGACCTAGATCTGCGCTTTTTACACCATTTTCCAATCTGGGACTAATCGTGATTGATGAAGAGCATGAACCTACTTATAAAAGTGAGCAGGTGCCAAGATATCATGCAAGGGAGACTGCAATCGCCAGAGCAAAACTGGAAACAGGCAAAGTGTCGTATTAGGATCTGCAACTCCGTCTGTGGAGGCAATGTACCGTGCAAAGCATGGAGAATATAAATTATTGGAGCTTCATAATCGTTCCGGCAATCAGGAGATGGCCAAAGTTCATGTAGTAGAATTTGAGAGGGGAATTGCGGGAAGGCAATCGTTCAATCTTGAGCAGAAAAATTACAGCAGATGATTGCAGACAGGCTGCGAAAAAAAAGAACAGATTATGCTCTTTTTGAATCGACGTGGTTATGCCGGATTTATTTCCTGCAGGGAATGTGGATTTGTTGTAAAATGTCCACATTGTGATGTATCATTATCGTATCACCGCAATGGGAAAATGGTTTGTCATTATTGTGGGTATGAACAAGAAAGAGTACAGATATGTCCGGAATGTGGTTCCAGACACATTGGAGAATTTAAAGCCGGAACACAGCAGATAGAAGAAGTGGTGAAGAAACATTTCCCAGAGGCCAGAGTGCTGCGTATGGATCTGGATACGACAAAGAATAAAGACGGGCATGAGAAGATTCTGTCAGCGTTTGCAAACGAAGAAGCAGATATTCTGATTGGAACGCAGATGATCGTGAAAGGTCATGATTTTCCTGGGGTAACACTGGTTGGAATTCTGGCGGCAGATATGTCATTGTATGGGGACGATTACCGTTCCGGAGAACATACATTTCAACTTCTTGTGCAGGCTGCAGGCCGTGCCGGGAGAGGTAATCTTCCGGGAGAGGTTGTGATTCAGACATACAGTCCAGAGCATTATAGTATTGTAAATGCCGCAAAGCAGGATTATGAAAGTTTTTATGAAGAAGAAATCAGTTACCGGAGACTTATGGGATATCCGCCGGCTGCCGGGCTGATGGCAATTTATGCCTCAGGGGCAGACGAGGCACTTCTTACGAAAGCTTCAGGATATCTGAAAGATTTTGCAATGCGGGCAGCTGGAGAAGCGCCGATGGCAGTCATTGGACCAGCAAGTACCAGGCATAGGGAAAATCAATGATATTTACCGTAAGGTCATCTATTTGAAAAGTGAAGATGAAAGAATCCTGATGGCGGTGAAGGATCGGATGGAAAAATACATTGAGATCAATCGGGGCTTTCAGTCATTGAAGATACAGTTTGATATGAATCCGTAATAATAAGATTATCAGAGTGAAGACATGATGCCGATGCAAAGCAGGCTACAATCCACAGGCGTCATAAGATAGAATGTAGCAGGTAAAGGAGAAAAAAGATTATGGCAATTAGAGAAATCAGAGTGCTTGGGGACGATGTTTTGACCAAACACTGTAAAGAAATAACAAAGATGAGTATCCGTACAAAGATTTTAATCGAGGATATGTTAGATACCATGTATGAGGCTATGGGAGTCGGACTTGCAGCTCCACAGGTCGGAGTGTTAAAAAGAATTGTAGTGATTGATGTAGGGGAAGGTCCGATCATACTGATCAATCCGGAGATTTTGGAAACTTCCGGAGAGCAGACAGGAGAAGAAGGATGCTTAAGTGTACCTGGAAAATGTGGACAGGTGACAAGACCGAACTATGTAAAAGTCAGAGCTTTGGATGAAGATATGAATGAGTTTGAGATGGAAGGCGAAGGACTTCTGGCGAGGGCGTTCTGCCATGAGATCGATCATCTGGATGGAAAAATGTATGTAGATCTTGTTGAAGGCGGTATTCACAATGTAGAAGAGGGAGAGGAATAGGAATAGATGAAAGTCATATTTATGGGGACACCGGATTTCTCTGTTGGCACATTAGAGGCGCTTGCAGAAGCCGGGCATGAGGTTGTTCTTGCAGTGACACAGCCGGATAAACCGAAAGGGCGTGGCGGCAAGATGCAGTATACGCCGGTCAAGGAAGCAGCTCTTGCCCGGGACATTCCGGTTTATCAGCCAAAAAAGATCCGGGAGCCGGAATGTATTGAAGAATTGAAAAAATATAACGCAGATATTATGGTTGTTATTGCATTTGGGCAGATTCTTCCAAAGGAAATTCTACAGATGACACCTTATGGCTGCATTAATGTCCATGCATCTTTACTTCCAAAGTATCGAGGAGCTGCACCGATTCAGTGGGCAGTCATTGATGGTGAGAAGGTTTCTGGTGTGACAACGATGCAGATGAACGAAGGCCTGGATACAGGAGATATGATCTTAAAGACAGAAATCCCCGCTAGATCAAAAGGAGACTGGTGGAAGCCTGCACGATAAACTGGCAGAGGCAGGAGCAAAGCTTTTGTGTAGAGACATTGAAATATATAAAAAGAATACACTATTTTTTACGGAAAAACAAACCAGGGGAATGAAAATAGTATATGTATACGACTCCATAGCCCGTATAGGAGGCATGGAACGGATTTTAACGGATAAGATGAATTACTTGGCCGAAATTTATGGGCACGAGGTCTATCTTATCACTTCTTCCCAAGGCAATCATCCTTTTTCTTTCCCGTTATCCCACAAAGTGGAACATATCGATCTGGATACAAAGTTTCATTTGCAATACCAGCATCCGCTTCTCGAACAATTGAGAGTGGGATGGACTTTGAACCATAAATTCGAACAAAAATTGAAAAAAAAGATCAGGCTCATCAATCCCGATATCATATCAGGAAATACCAGTTTCAAAGCGGATTTGATCTGTAAATTAGACTGCAAGGCAAAGAAAATCATAGAATCGCATTGCGCCAAAATATACACCCGGATACCTGCAAACCGCAAAAAGAGATTTTTTTAAAGATATAAAAGACAGATACGTCAGCTACCAATGTTTCCGTGATGTAAAACGATACAGCGATGCTATAGTCACACTGACACAAGGAGATGCCGCCATGTGGGGACAACATCCGAATATACATATCATTCCGAACACCACCTCTATTGATATACAAACAATCAGCTCCTGTGAAGGCTCCCCGTGTAATAGCGGCAGGCGACTGACCTGGCAAAAAGGATTCGAACAGCTGGTTGACGCATGGAATATCGTGCAGAAACACCACCCGACTGGATACTGGATATATTTGGTGAAGGATTTTATAAGGATAGCTTAACCCGGCAGATTAAAGACAGAAAGCTGGAATACTCCATCACAATTTATCCTTTTACACAAAACATAACGCAAGAATACCTGAACAGTTCCATTCTGGCCCTAAGCTCCAATTACGAAGGTTTTGGACTGGTCTTGATCGAAGCCATGAGTCTGGGTGTTCCTTGTGTTTCTTTCGACTGTCCTTTCGGTCCATCGGAAATCATCAGAAACCAGGAAGACGGACTCCTCGTCAAAAACGGAGATATACAAGGATTTGCCAACGCTATCTGCCACCTGATAGAACATGAAGCGGAAAGAAAAGCTTTCGGTAAAAGTGCCAAAGAAAATGTAAAACGTTACTCACCTCAAAACATCATGCCGCAATGGGAAATGTTGTTTCATAAACTGACTGAAAAATGACCATCGTTTATCTATACACAGCCCTATGCACCGTGGGAGGAGCCGACCGGAGCATCATCCAAAAAGCGAACTATCTGGCTGACGAAATGCACCAGGATGTATTTATCATTACCGACTCACAGAAAGAACGGCCTCCCGTTTTCCCAATATCCCCCAGAGTCAGGCACATTGACATAGCGATTGATTTTGACAGACAGTATCATCATAACCTGTTAGTGAGAGGCTGTTATTATTTCACCTTGATGCGCCTGTACAGAAAGAAGCTGAACTACTGGCTGAAGACCTTGAAGCCGGATATCGTCATCAGCACACTGGGCCGCGAATTGGATTTTCTGACACAACTGGACGATGGAAGTATAAAAATAGGAGAATCCCATATAGCCAAACCGTACACCCGAAACCTGCATCTGATGGAACAACGAGGATTTCCATACAAGCAAATCGCACGGCATTGGAGAAAAAAACAGGAAGAGGCTGTAAAAAAGTTGGATGCGCTGGTTGTTCTGACACAGAATGACGCGGATAATTGGAAAGAAGTAAAAAAGGCATGTATCATACCGAACTTCTTACCGTTCTTGCCCGAAAATGGGAGTTCCTGCCTGGAAAAAAGAATCATCAGCATAGGACGATACAACGAACAGAAGGGCTATGACCGCCTGATTGAAGCTTGGGGCAAGGTCAACCGGAAGCATCCCGACTGGCATATCCGCATTTACGGAGAGGGTCAAGACAGGGACAGGCTACAAGAACTTATCGGAAAGCATCATATAGAAAACAGCTTTTCATTGTGCCCTCCGACCAAAAACATTCAAGAAAAATACCTGGGAAGTTCCATATACGTCATGAGTTCACGATTTGAAGGATTACCGATGGCACTTCTGGAAGCGATGGCGTGCGGTGTTCCCTGCATCTCATTCGACTGCCCGTACGGACCTGCCGAGATTATCACTCCTGAGGAAGACGGAATACTGGTAAGGAACGGAAACACGGACGAACTGGCTGACGCGATATGCCGGCTGATAGAGGATACGGATAAACGCATACGGATGGGAAAGCAGGCCCAAAAGAATATCCAACGTTATTCGCGCGAAGAAGTGATGAAACTGTGGAATGAGTTATTCAACACCTTAACAACCACCCGACCATGAATATCATCTATCTCCTCTTTCATGGACTATCTCCTTACAGCGGCATCAGTAAAAAGATCCTGTATCAGGTTAAAGGCTTGGAAGCATGTGGACACCAAGTCAGCTTATGCACGTACTGCATAGCGGACAACAGTCACCGGGTAAGGATGATAAACGGTGAAATAATAGCCGATTACGGAACAGGCAAACTGGCTGCGGCGAGAAAAAGAGTTTCCTACCACTGCATATATCATTATGCTGTAGCACATCGGGTGGAATTAATTTATGTACGCTCTTTCCATAATGCAAATCCGTTCACTATCCGGCTGTTCAGCAAACTGAGGAAAGCCGGAATTAAAATAGCGATGGAAATACCTACCTATCCTTACGACAGCGAATACGCCGGTTTTCCACTGGTCACACGCCTGGGGATACAAGTGGATAAAGTATTCCGAAAGACATTGGCAAAACACGTGAACGCCATCGTTACTTTCTCAGACTATCACTGTATATTCGGCCAACGTACCATTCAGATATCCAATGGAGTTGACTTTGATTCCATTCCGCTGAAAAAGACGGTTGCTAAAAATACCTCCGTCATTCATCTACTAGGAGTGGCCGAAGTACATTATTGGCACGGTTACGACCGCCTGATAGAGGGTTTGGGCAAATATTACCAAGACCCGGCAAACACAACCGTATTTTTCCACATCGCCGGAGGTATATGGAAATCCGAAATGCATGACTCACAACACGCTCCCGGATTTTATGAACTTATCAACAAAATATCATATAGAAAAAATATGTCATCTTCCAACGGACAAAAAAATGAACGAGGAAACTAGACGAATTTATTCAACGAAAGCAGACTTTGCCATCGGCAGTCTGGCACGCCACCGCAGCGGCATCGACAAAATCAAAACATTAAAAAACAGAGAATATGCAGCACGGGGAATACCTTTTGCATATTCAGAAACAGATGAAGACTTTGACAAGATGCCTTATATACTGAAAGTTCCGGCCAACGAAAGCCCCATAGATATCCACCGGCTTATCCGGTTCTATATGGAACTGGATCTGTCTCCTCGTAAAATAAGGGATTCCATTAAAAACCTGTCATGGAAAGAACAGATGATGAAAGTAATAAACAACCTGTAATACTCCCGCCTATGATCCGAATCGCCTATTGTACCCCCTCTCTCCATATCCCCGGAGGAGTGGAAAGGGTACTGACCACCAAAGCCAATTATCTGGCGGAGAATGGTAATTATGACATATATATTTTGCTGACTGACGGAAAAGGCAAGCCTCCCTGCTATACTTTATCGCCCAAAGTAAAAATCATCCAACTGGATATAGATTTTGAAGAATTATGGGAACTCCCTCTTTGGAAAAAAGTGCCGGTTTATTTGAAAAAACAAAGAATATACCGACGCAAGCTCTCTGCCGCCTTGTCTCACCTCAAACCGGACATCACAGTTTCTTTGCTACGACGGGAAATAAACTTTATCACTTCCCTCAAAGATGGAAGCCAAAAAGATAGGGGAGCTACACGTAAACCGGAAAAACTATCGTAACTTTGAAAGAACGAAAGCAACTTCATCAAGGAACTTTTTGCCAAATTATGGATGAAAAGTCTGGTGAGGCATTTAAAAAAAGCTGGACAAGTTCGTTGTACTGAGTGAGGAAGACAGAGCAAACTGGCCCGAACTGCAAAATGTAAAAGTTATCAGCAACCCTCTACCCTTTCAATCCGGAACATTCAGCGACTTGAACAATAAACGGATAACCGCAGCCGGAAGATATACTTATCAAAAAGGATTCGATTTGTTACTGGAAGCATGGAGCAAAATCTGTAACCGGCATCCGGACTGGGAATTACATATATATGGCAAAGGAGACAAGACTACATATGAAGTACTGGCCGGAAAATGGAAATTAAAGAACCTTTTTCTTGAAAATGCAACCCCGGATATGCTCTGTAAATACCATGAAAGTTCTATCTTTGTATCAAGTTCCAGATTTGAGGGATTCGGAATGGTCATAGCGGAAGCAATGGCGTGCGGAGTACCTGCCGTGTCATTCGCCTGTCCGTGCGGACCTAAAGACATCATCCGGGACGGGGAAGACGGACTATTGGTCGAAAATGGAAAAACAGAAGAACTGGCCGAAAAAATAAATTATCTGATTGAGAACGAACAAATAAGAAAAGAAATGGGGAAAAAAGCCCGCATCAATGTACAACGTTTTGCTGAAGATGTAATAATGCAACAGTGGATTCAGCTATTCAACAACTTATTAAACGGAACAAAACAATGAAAACAGATTCCCCCTACGACAGAGGAGACATCCATATAAATAAAAACGACAAAGTGCTGGAGATAGGTCCGGGCCATAATCCGACATATCGCTCCAACGTGATAGTCGAAAAATTTATTGACACCAATTACCACCGCTGCGGTGACGTGAAAATATACCCGCATCAGACCTTTGTACATGCCGATGGAGAAAAACTGCCCTTCAAAGACAAGGAGTTTGACTACGTAATATGCAATCAGGTATTGGAACACGTGGAACATCCCGAAGCTTTTGTCAAGGAATTATGCAGGGTAGCCCGACGGGGATACATAGAAACTCCCAGTCTGCTGGGCGAATACTTGTTTCCCAAAAAATCACATAAATGGGTTATATTGGATATAGACAACAAACTGGTCTTCTATGAAAAGAACAAGATGCCGGGAAACTATGAAAACGACTATGGAGAATTATTCCTGAATTATCTGCCTTTCCAATCCCTCCCCTACAAACTGCTGTGGCTGACGGAAGGAGATATAACCTTGAACCGTTATGAGTGGAAAGATGAAGTGGAGATACTAGTCAATCCCGAAGATGAATACTACTCCTCTTTCTTCCTCAACAAATGGAACCGGGAAATGGTGGAGAAACTATATCCCCGCCGTTCCGCCCTGACGGAAATGAAGAAGATGATTCAAGCCCTGTTCTATATCCTCAAAAACAAATTCAAATCACGATTCAGTAATCACCGGAATCCGGTCACACTGTCCGAATATATAAAAACGCATGAAGTGGTACGCTGACTATTTATCCATCTATGACAAGCCTTTCACCCAAGCCCCACAAGCGGTTATCAACCAAGTGAAAGACAAGATCCGGCAGCTTGCAACTCATGCTCCGCTGGTTTCGGTGGTCGCCATCGCCCATAATGAAGAAAAGAGGATATTGAGCTGCCTGTGGTCTTTATGTGAAAACCAACATAACTATCCTGTAGAAATACTAGTCATCAATAATCATTCTACCGACCACACCGAAGAGGTACTAAAAGAATTAGGAGTCACCTACTTCAATGAATACCAGAAAGGTCCCGGTTTTGCCCGGCAATGCGGACTGAACCATGCCCGGGGGAAGTATCATCTCTGCATAGACGCCGATACACTTTATCCGCCCCAGTACATCAGTACCATGATAAAGGTCTTACAGGACAAAGAAGTGGCAGGTGCATACGCCCTGTGGAGTTTTCTTCCTAATGAACATCATTTAGGACTTTTCTTCTATGAGACACTACGTGATCTCTATTTGAAAATACAAAATCTGAACAGACCGGAGCTCAATGTACGTGGAATGGCTTTTGCCTTCCACACGGAGACAGCCCGGAAAGAAGGATTCCGGACAGACATACTCCGCGGAGAAGACGGCTCCCTGGCACTGGCATTGAAAAAATACGGAAAATTAAGATTCGTCACCGCCCGCAAAGCCCGTGTCCTTACCGGCTATGGCACTATTTCGGCCGACGGATCCCTGTTCAGCAGTTTCAAAAAACGAGCCATAAAAGGTTTAAGAAGCTTCACGGCTCTTTTCTATAGCAAAAACAATTACGAGGACGAAGATTCTAACTTGATAAAGTAACGACAGATGAAAATAGCAATAGAAGCCCAGCGCATCTTCAGAAAAGAGAAACATGGCATGGACTATGTAGCTCTGGAAACCATCCGGGAACTGCAAAAGATAGACCAACAGAACGAATACTTCATACTGGTCAGCCCGGGAGATGATGTTTGTTTGCAGGAATCCGCCAACATGCATATCGTGACCGTTAATTGGCCATCCTATCCGCTTTGGGAACAGATAGGACTACCGTTGGCTTTAAAAAAAATCAAACCCGACCTGCTGCACTGCACAAGCAACACTGCCCCTGTGTATGGAAACATTCCACTGGTGCTTACACTGCACGACATTATCTTTCTAGAAAAAAAACAAGGCAAGAACCAGTCCATGTACCAAAGACTGGGACGTTTCTACCGAAAAATCATTGTTCCCCAAATCCTTACCAAATGCAAAAGAATCATTACCGTTTCTCATTTTGAATGCAACCGCATCAGTCATTTCCTGCACATTGACAAACAACTGCTTGTCGCCGTATACAACGGCTATTCACAACATTTCATACCCATATGGAACGCACAGGCCATCACTGCCCGATACATAAAGAACCATCCTTACCTGTTCTTTTTAGGAAATACCGATCCCAAGAAGAATACGGCAAGGGTATTGCAGGCATACCGCATTTATTTAAAAAAATCCAGTCAGCCCCTTCCCTTGCTTATCGCCGACCTGAAAGAAGAGATCATAGACGAATATCTGAACCGGGAAGGATTACAAGAAATAAAAAAAATGCTGTATCATCCCGGATACATTCCAAACACAGAACTACCCGCTGTTTATAGTGGAGCATCCGTCTTTATATACACGTCTTTACGCGAAAGTTTCGGCATCCCCATTCTGGAGGCGATGGCCTGTGGAACTCCCGTCATCACCTCAACCACTTCCGCCATGCCCGAAATCGCAGGACCGGAGGGTATTCTGGTCAATCCGTTCGAACCGGAGGAAATTGCTTCCGCCCTCCTTCATTTAGAAGAAAATGCAGAATTCTATCAGTCACAAACTGCATATGGACTAGAAAGAGTCCGTCGGTTCTCATGGGAGAACACAGCCAGAGAAATATTGAATATATATAAAGAAATACTAGCATGAACACTCTTGAAATCCTCTTCTTCGTTCTCCTGTTCATTGTATTCTACACCTATGTGGGATACGGAATCCTGTTGTGGATATTGGTAAAAATAAAACAAAGTTTTATTTCCTTCTACGATACGGACGAACCGGAGCAAGAAACCTGCCGGAACGGCAACAACACCGACCTACCCGAAATCACCCTGTTCATCACCGCCTATAATGAGGAACAGGTAGTAGACGGAAAGATGAAAAACTGCCAAGAACTGGATTATCCCAAAGAGAAACTGCATATCGTATGGGTAACGGACGGCAGCAATGACCGACCAATGAAAAATTAAAAGCATATCCCGATGTCACCCTATTGTTCGTCCCCGAAAGAAAAGGAAAAACAGCCGCTATGAACCGGGGCATGGGATTTGTCACCACACCTTTGGTCATATTCACAGACGCCAATACATTTATTAATCCGCAGGCCGTTCGCGAGATAGTAAAATGTTTTAACCATCCGCAGGTGGGATGTGTGGCAGGAGAAAAACGGGTGGACATGTACAGTACCGAAGGAGCGGTTTCCGGAGGAGAAGGATTGTACTGGAAATATGAATCATGGCTGAAAAAAATGGATTATCAGCTCTATTCCGCCATAGGTGCTGCCGGAGAATTATTCGCCATCCGCACCCCGTTATATGAGGAAATGCCTGAAGATACCCTACTGGATGATTTTATGTTGTCCCTGCGTATTGCCATGAAGCAGTATACGATAGCATATTGTGATACGGCATATGCCTTGGAAAGCGGATCGGCCGATATGAAAGAAGAGGAAAAAAGAAAGTACGTATCGCGGCAGGAGGATTGCAGTCTGTCTACCGTTTGAAAGAACTGCTGAATCCGCTACGTTATGGAATCCTCAGTTTTCAATATGTTTCCCATCGCGTGCTGAGATGGTCGGTAACCCCGGTCGCCTTGTTTCTGCTCTTTCCCTTGAATATCCTGCTGGTTGTCTGTAGTGAAAGCCTCCCGGTTTATTTTCTTTTTCTTCTGCTGCAATCCGCATTCTACCTCGGGGGAGTTTATGGCAGCCTCTTGTCTGCCAAGTCCGTAAAGAACAAATTCCTTTATATTCCCTACTATTTCCTGTTCATGAACATCAATGTGATAAAAGGTTTCTTCTATTTGAAGAGACATGCCGGCGGAACATGGGAAAAGTCCCGCAGGGCATAATATTTACTCACCAAAATACTTTTTTATCATCTCACGCAAAGCGGGAGCCATGATCGGCTTGGCCATATAATCGTCACATCCGGCTTCAAAAGCCTTGTCACGGTCACTGTCGTATGCATTGGCGGTAAGAGCTATGATGGGAAGTGTCCCTCCCTTCAGACGAATTCTTCTGGTAGCTTCCAAACCGTCCATAACAGGCATCTTTATATCCATCAAAATCATATCGGGCCGGCAACTCTCAAATTTCTCAATAGCCTCCTGCCCATCATGGGCACGGTGAACTTCATACTCCTTTCTTAAAATTATAGATAATAAGAGATAATTACTTTCCGTATCTTCAGCTACCAAAATCTTTTTCATTTCTTCTTTTCATTGATTACCTTGCAAAATTACGATATAAAATGATATAAACAATATTTTTTTTGTATATTTGCTGTCAGTAACAAATATCACGCATCTAAATTCGCTAAGAGAAACAGTATATTGAGAATCATACTATTAATATGAAAATTCCGAGTAATATATTGCACGATAAGCAGTATGCAGACAAAATTCTGGAAATTACGGCTGATACTATGTTTTTCGTATATAAAGACGGCACCTGTTTAGACTTCAAGGCTAATACGACGGACTTCTTTATAAAAGAACAAGATATTATAGGGAGAAATATATTCTCTTATTTCCCCGTAGAAACGGCACGGGAGATGTATGCGGAATTCATCAAAGTACGGGCAGGAGACAAACCTTCCGCACGGAATTACAAATTAATATTGGAAGATGACGTGAAATACTACAAATGTATTATCAGCAAGTATGATGAGGAGCATTTTCTTTTTCAATACAGGGATATCACAGGCCGGAGTGTCGTCAGGCTGAAACTGGAAAAAAAAGCAAAAAGATTTGTGCGAAGTAGAAAAAGCCGCAAGAATAGGATTATGGGCATACGATTCGTCCACACGGCTCTTCACTTACTCGGGATACACCCGGATATTCTGTAACGATGAGGAACAGAAACAGATTTCCATAGATGAATACATGAACTATATGCACCTTGATGACAAGGACCGTTTCAGTCAATGGCTGGAAGAAAACCTGAAGGAGAAAGATGCTTCCAATACCGTAAACTATAGACTCCTTATTGACGGAAAGACCGTCAATATGAGAATAAAAACATACCACAAAGAGGTATATATGCAAAGGACCGTATTGGAAGGATATATACAGAACACATCCGAAATTGTTTGGAAAGCAGAACGCTCCAACCAGCTGAAATCTGCCTTCCTTGCCAATATGAGCCACGAAATCCGTACGCCGTTGAATGCCATTCTGGGATTCTCACGCATTATAGCCGAAACGGAAAACGCCGAGGAAAGATTGCAGTATTACGATATTGTAGAAAAAAACAACATGCGCTTGCAGGAACTTATCAACGAGATTTTGGACCTGTCGAAAATTGAATCGGGCATGATGGAGTTCAACTATGCGCCTGTATCCCTTTATATTTTATGTGAAGATGTAAAAAACACGTATAGTTTCCGGTGTCAACCCGGAGTGGAGCTTGTTTTCGAAGAATCCGATCCGTCACTGGTTATCTCGACAGACAGGAACCGCTTGTTTCAGGTTTTCTCCAATCTGATAGGTAATGCTACGAAATTCACCGCCAAAGGTTCTATCAGCTTCGGGTATAAATTGAAGGAAAAAGAGATTGTTTTTCATGTAGCCGATACCGGAAGCGGTATTTCCGATGACAAGATAGACAAGATATTCGATCGTTTCATCATGGCCAACAACCAAGTGCAAGGCACAGGACTGGGGCTTTCCATCAGCAAAATCATTGTAGAAAAGTTAGGAGGAAAAATAGCTGTACAATCCAAAATGGGAACCGGGACCACATTCACTTTTACATTGCCTTACATTTCGGCAAACGGAGATATGAAATGGGAGGAAAAACTTACACCGGCTTCCATTAAAGACAACAATAGAACTTCCCATCAGGAGATGACCATCCTAGTAGCGGAAGACTATCAAAGCAATTATGACTTGATAGAGGCTATGCTCGGAAAAATGTACAAACTGGTGCATGCTCATGACGGTATGGAGGCTATCATATTCTATGAACAATACAAACCCGACTTGATTTTGATGGATATAAAAATGCCTAACATCAATGGTCTGGACGCCACCAAAGCCATCCGGGAAATGTCTGCCAGCGTACCTGTCATCGCTGTAAGCGCATACGCATATGAAAAAGACAAAATAGCTGCCATAGAAAGCGGATGCAATGAGTTTTTAACCAAACCGGTATCTGCCGACTTATTGAAAATGACTATAAACAAGTATCTAAAACAAAAGTAATTTATGGGAAGATTAGCCGTATACAAATTTGCCTATTTTTTATCTATCCTGTTCACAATCTTCATTCTGGGACTTTCCATCTTCGCTTACTTCTCAGGTAAAATAAATCCGGTGGAGAATATGTTCGCCGCATACGTTGCCTTAAGCAAACCTATACTGGTGGTTGTCAATACGATATTATTTATTTACTGGCTCATCAGACTACGGTATTGGTTATGGATTCCATTGACGGGTCTGATAGTAAATTACGAATACATCACTTCCATGTACCAAATTTATAACCCTACCAAATATGCTAACGAGAACAGATTGAAAGTAGTGACTTACAATGTCCACTCATTTGGAAATGAAATTACGGGATTCTCCGCCAAGGAGTTTGCCGAGATGATGAACAAGGAGGAAACGGATGTACTTTGTTTTCAGGAATATAGAGGCAATGGCGACTTTACGGAACAAGACTTACAGAATACGTATGCTAAAATATTCCCTTACTCGTTTATCCCCGAAGGATTGAGTCAGGCCATTTACAGCCGCTACCCCATCAGACAGTCACAAACAATAGAATTTCCGAATACCAACAACGGAGCCATCTGGGCCGACCTGGATGTAAAAGGTATGACGATACGCATCATCAACGTGCACATGCAGACTACCAGCTTTGACAGAATGCGTTCCAAAGCAGCACAGGCTCGGGGAGAACAAGATGAGGAACAGGAAAGAGGCATTTATCTGGGCTATTCTGACAACTTCCGGGAAAATACTGTCAGACGTGCCGGACAGGCTGAACAAATCAGTTCGCTGATCAATGCCACGGAATATCCCTTGATTGTATGCGGTGACTTCAATGACCCTCCGGGAACTTTTACTTATGAAACTCTGAAAAACGGCTTGAAAGACGGATTTCAAACCGCTGGAGAAGGGTACGGAGCCACTTATCGGGGGTTTCACCATTTACTACGGATAGACTACTTGTTCCATTCCACCTTATTGGAAGGTATAAAGTATAAGGTGATTCCTTATGATATGAGTGACCATAACCCGGTATATCTGGAGGTGGGACTTTGATAAATCACTTCTTCAAAGCTACCGAAAAGAAGAAAGTGGAACCTTTTCCCTCTTCAGACTCAAACCATAAATGCCCACCATTCTTAACAGCAAAATCCTGACATAATAACAAGCCTAATCCGGAACCTTCCTCATTATTCGTTCCGTATTTGCTGAAATGAGTTTCCGTGTTCAACAATTTCTTTTGGTCTTCCTCACTCATGCCTTTTCCGGTGTCTTTTACACTGACTATGACTTTATCACCCTCTATTTCGGCATTAACCAGAATTTCGGAATCATTATAACTGAACTTAATTGCATTGCTGAGAAGATTACGCAAGATGGTTTTCATCATATCCATATCGGCATGTACCTCAATCTTTCCATGCACCGGGAAGTTCACCTTTATATTCTTCATACCGGCTACCAGATTGAAAATTTCGATAACCGAAGCAATATTCCCCACAATATCAAAGTCCTGATAAACTACATTCAGCTTGCCTATCTGGCTTTTAGTCCATTTCAATAAATTATCCAGCAAAGAGAAAACATCCTCCGTACTTTGATTGGCCATGCTCAGCATATCAAACATTTCCTTACCGATCTGTTCGGACGGAAGACTGAGTATCAACATATTGAGCACCATTTTAATGGATCCCATGGGTGAACGCAGGTCATGTGCGATAACAGAATATAACTTGTCGCGCCCCATAATAATCTTACGCAATTCTTCCGTTTGCTTCATGATGATCCGTTTGGCGGCAATCAGGGATATCTGATGGGTAACACGGATCACAAGCTCTTCCTTATTAAAAGGTTTGGATATAAAATCATTCGCACCTACCTTGAAACCCTTCACTATATCGGCAGTGGTATTCAAAGCTGTCAGAAATATAATAGGAATATGTTGTGTTTCCGGATCGGCTTTCAATCGTTCGGCAACTTCAAAACCATTCATCTCGGGCATCATGACATCCAACAAAATCAAATCGGGACGGGCATTGACCGCCTGGGATAATGCCTCCTTTCCATTACCGGCAGTTATCACCTTAAACTTCTCGTTTGTTAACAACACTTTTAACAACAAGACATTAGAAACCACATCATCCACAACCAAAACAGTGTACTCAGAATGACTTATTACAACATTTACATCCGGTGTCATAGGTATATATTATTTAGCCAGAACACTTTTAAAATAATCAATCACTTTCATCAGCCCCTCTTCCAGATGAATGTGAGGCTCCCAATCCAGCTTTTCTCTTGCCAGAGTAATATCCGGCCTGCGCTGACGAGGGTCATCATGAGGTAAAGGTTCGAAAATAATGTTAGAATGAGAACAGGTCAGTTCCAATATCTTCTGAGCCAGTTCGAATATGGAAAATTCGCAAGGGTTACCGATATTCACCGGTCCTGTGAAGTGATCTTCCGTAGCCATCATACGTATCATCCCTTCCACCAGATCATCTATGTACTGAAAACTACGTGTCTGTTTTCCGTCTCCATAAATGGTTATATCTTTATCTAGCAATGCCTGTACCACAAAATTGGAAATTACACGTCCGTCATCGGTCAGCATATTAGGACCATACGTATTGAATATGCGGATTATTTTTACCAAGACGCCATGTTGACGGTAATAATCCATGCACAAAGTCTCGGCACAACGTTTTCCTTCATCATAACAAGACCGGTAGCCTATGTTCACATTTCCCCAATCTCCCTCCCTTTGGGGATGCGACAACGGATCACCATACACCTCACTGGTAGAAGCCTGAAGTATTTTTGCTTTGTTACGCTTCGCCAGTCCCAACATATTAAACGTGCCGAAGACAGCCGTCTTCGCCGTTTTGATAGCATCATGCTGATAATGTATAGGAGAAGCGGGACATGCCAGATTGTATATCTCGTTCACATCCGTCCAAAACGGATTAATTATATCGTGTTCTATCAGTTCAAAGCGCGGATGCCCGATCAGGTAACTTATATTCTCTTTACTCCCCGTGAAAAAAGTTGTCTAAACATATAACAATATTACCTTCCTCTATCAGACGAGTGCATAGATGTGACCCTATAAATCCTGCGCCTCCCGTTACTAGGATTCTTTTCATTCCCCTTATTTTTACTTTATTTTATGTTTAGCAAAAATAATTGATTCCCTTCACTTGTGCAAACATTTAAAACAAGATTATTCGTTATCTTTGCAAATACTTTGTCAAAATGAGATTTATATGAAGAAATATCCTTGTGTATTAAGTATAGCAGGATCCGATTGCAGCGGAGGAGCCGGCATACAGGCTGACCTGAAGACCATCTCCGCCTTGGGTGGTTATGCTGCGACAGCCATTACTGCAATCACCGTACAGAACACTTTGGGAGTACGTGCCATACATCCCGTACCACCGGTATATGTACGTGGGCAGATAGAAGCCGTAATGGAAGATATCCGTCCGGATGCTGTTAAAATAGGTATGATTAATGATGTGGAAATAGTCGAGGCCATAGCCTCCTGCCTTCGTACATACCGGCCCCGTTTCGTTGTGTTCGATCCGGTCATGGTATCGACTAGCGGACACCGGCTGATAGAAGAGGACGCCATCAGTGCACTGACCCGGGAACTGATGCCTCTGGCCAGTCTGATTACGCCCAATCTGAGTGAGGCGGAAGTATTGACGGAACACTGCATAAGCAATGTGGACACAATGAAAGCTGCCGCATCGGAATTATTAAAATTCGGTTGCGGATCCGTTTTACTGAAAGGAGGACATTTGGAGGGCGACAAGATGTGCGATGTATTACAAACAGCTGGAGAAGACAAGCCTCATCTCTTTATCTCAGATAAGATAGAAAGCAAAAACACACACGGAACAGGATGTACTCTTTCTTCCGCCATTGCTACTTTTCTGGCACTGGGATATGATATGCCGCAGGCCGTAGAACATGCAAAAGCATATGTCACCAAAGGCATCCACGCCGGGAAAGACGTGCATATAGGCGAAGGACACGGTCCGCTGAATCACTTTTACGCACCTGTTCCGATGAAAACAATGAAATAATTTGTCAATATGCTAATTACCATGCTGTACATAATGCAGCATATTAGCAAATTGCCTCATTATTATTCCGTAGTTCCGAAAGAAATAATTAACTTTGCAACGTTTTTAAACCAAAATAGGAAAAATATGAAAGCATTTGTATTCCCCGGACAGGGCGCACAATTCGTAGGAATGGGTAAAGACCTGTACGAAAATTCGGCTTTGGCCAAAGAACTTTTTGAAAAAGCAAACGACATTTTAGGATACCGTATCACAGACATCATGTTTGAAGGTACTGACGAAGACTTGCGCCAGACTAAAGTAACTCAGCCTGCCGTTTTTCTGCACTCGGTAATTTCCGCTCTTTGCATGGGTGATGATTTCAAACCTGAAATGACTGCCGGACACTCGCTGGGCGAATTTTCCGCATTGGTTGCAGCCGGAGCATTGTCTTTCGAAGATGGTCTGAAACTGGTTTATGCACGTGCTATGGCTATGCAGAAAGCTTGTGAGGCACAACCCTCTACGATGGCTGCCATCATAGCATTGCCTGACGAAAAAGTAGAGGAAATCTGTGAAGCGATTTCTAAAGAAGGAGAAGTGGTAGTGGCTGCCAATTATAACTGCCCGGGACAAATTGTCATCTCAGGTTCTATCGAAGGAATCAACAAGGCTTGCGAGCAAATGAAAGCTGCCGGTGCTAAACGCGCCCTGCCGCTGAAAGTGGGAGGCGCCTTCCACTCTCCGCTGATGAACCCCGCCAAAGTGGAACTGGAAGCTGCTATCAACGCTACTGAAATTCATACTCCGAAATGCCCGGTATATCAGAACGTGGACGCTTTGCCTCACACAGATCCCGCTGAAATCAAGGCAAACCTGGTAGCTCAGCTCACCGCTTCCGTACGCTGGACCCAGACAGTGAAGAATATGGTTGCCGATGGTGCCGATGACTTTACCGAATGCGGACCGGGTGCTGTACTGCAAGGACTGATCAAGAAAATTGATGGATCGGTCAACGCACACGGTATTGCTTGATAAACAAAATTCAGTTATCATAAATTTCATACGGATTACCGGAATATGCTGAGTAATCCGTATTTTTTTTATGGCATTTCACAAAAATATTCGTAAGTTTGTCGGTATCTAAACGAGATCAGACTATGAATGAATTTAAATATAACATTGGTTATGCCCTGAGTGGAGGATTTATAAAAGGATTTGCCCATTTGGGGATTATGCAGGCTTTGCATGAACATGGCATCAGGCCGGAAATACTTTCCGGAGTAAGTGCAGGTGCTCTTGCCGCTGTCTTCTATGCCGACGGCAAAGAACCTTATCATATTGTTGAACTTTTTGAGCACCATTCATTCAAAGAACTGACCACTTTTTCTATCAACAAACAAGGTCTGCTGAAACTGGATAGTTTTATCGATTTCTTAAACAGCAACTTGGAGTCAAAAACGATAGAAGAACTAAAAATTCCCACTATTATTACCGCCACCGATTTGGATCACGGACGCATCGTTTCTTTTAAAAAAAGGGAAAATAGCCGAAAGACTGGCTGCTTCCTGCTGTATGCCTATCTTGTTTGCCCCCATACGCATCAACAATACATATTATGTAGATGGAGGAATCTTGATGAACCTGCCGGTCAGCCCCATTCGCAAAGAATGCGAGAAAGTGATAGCACTCAATGTAGATCCGCTGGTAGCAGATGAATATAGCAAGAATGTGGTAAGCATCGCACTCAGAGCCTATCATTTATTTTCCAAGCCAATACACTGCCTCCAAAAAGGGGATTGCAGATTTGCTGATCGAATCATACGGACTGGAAGAATACAGCAACAGAGAACTTGGAAAGAGCCGAAGAGATAATTCGCAAAAAGGATACAATACGGCAACGGGAACTCCTGGACAGACTACTCCTGGAGAATGGAACAATTTGGAGATAAACGAAAAAAAAATAAAATGGTACACCAAGCAAAAAATTATTATCTATCAGGTATTCACCCGTTTATTCGGGAACAACAGCCTGCGTTGTAAGCCTAATGGTTCTTTGGAGGAAAACGGTTGCGGAAAAATGGCCGATTTCACGACAAAGGCTTTAAACGAGATCAAAACACTGGGTGCTACACATATTTGGTATACAGGTATCATTGAACATGCTACCCAAACCAATTATACCCGCTATGGCATCAAACCCGATCATCCCGCAGTAGTAAAAGGAAAGGCCGGATCACCGTATGCCATCAAGGATTATTATGATGTAGACCCTGATTTGGCAACCAGTATCCCGGACCGTATGAAAGAGTTCGAGAATCTGGTAACACGAAGCCACAAAGCCGGATTGAAGGTCATCATTGATTTTGTCCCAACCATGTAGCCCGCCAATATGGTTCAGACGCCAAGCCTGAAGGAGTAACCGATTTTGGGTGAGAAAGATGATGTGACAAAAGCTTTCAGCCCCAACAATAATTTCTATTATATTCCCGATACAAAGCTGGAAGGCAATATTGACCTGCACCGTGGCGCAGCGGAACCTTACATAGAGTTTCCGGCAAAAGCAACCGGTAATGACCGTTTTGACGCATGGCCCAACTCCAATGACTGGTATGAAACTGTGAAACTGAATTATGGTATAGACTACTTGAACGGTCATAGCCGCCACTTCGAACCGATTCCGGACACATGGGTGAAGATGCGTGACATCCTACTGTTCTGGTCTGCCAAAGGCATTGACGGATTCCGCTGTGATATGGCAGAAATGGTTCCTGTAGAATTCTGGGGATGGGTGATTCCGCAAATCAAAGCTGAACATCCGAAACTGATCTTTATCGCCGAGGTCTATAATCCGGGAGAATACAGAAATTATCTGTTCAATGGCAAATTCGACTATTTATATGACAAAGTAGGTCTGTATGATACACTACGTGCCATTACCTGCGGATGGGAATCGGCAACTGCTATTCCACAACGCTGGCAAAGCTTGGGAGGTATTGAAAAACGAATGCTCAATTTCCTGGAAAATCATGACGAGCAGCGCATAGCTTCCGATTATTTTGCCGGAAACGGCTCAAAAGCCATCCCCGCAATGATTGTATCGGCTTGCATGAATACCAATCCGGTCATGATTTACTTCGGGCAGGAATTGGGAGAACATGGCATGGATACGGAAGGTTTCAGCGGGCGTGACGGAAGAACTACCATCTTTGATTACTGGAGTGTGGACAGCATACGCCGCTGGCGCAATGGAGGCAAGTTTGACAATAAATTCCTGAATGAGGATGAAAAGCAATTGAAACAATTCTATACCCGTCTGCTGAATATATGCAACAGTGAAAAAGCCATACGGGAAGGTGTGTTCTTTGACTTAACCTATGCCAATCTGGCCGGATGGGTATTTAACGAACATAAACAATACGCCTTTTTACGAAAACAGGATGATGAACTGATATTAATTATGGTTAACTTTGACTCCATACCGGCACGTTCAGCCGTCAATATTCCGCAACATGCGTTTGATTATTTAGGCATCCATCGTTATGGAGAATATGAGGCAACCGAATTGCTGACCGGAAACACAGAGAAGCTGACTCTTATGCCGGACAAAACAACTCCCGTATTACTAGATGGAATGAATGGAAAAATTCTGAAATTCAAGCTATAGTTTCCCACCACAGATTACTCAGATTAACACAGATACAGATTGAAATAAGCAATAAATCGTATTTCAATCTGTGTAATCTGTGGTAAAAAATCATTTTAACATCTATGGAAAATACAAATTCCTTCAATTGTCCTATCTCTTCAAACAGACCGATTTTCAAGTTCAGCTTAAAATAATAGACTCCGTTCTCACGTTCCAGATATCCGTATTTATCTTTTTCAGTAGAACTTTTCTCAAACCGGGAATTAAC
>ENA-OQDL01000562-OQDL01000562.1-human-gut-metagenome-genome-assembly--contig:-NODE-562-length-23111-cov-13.602245_pt1 | contig 23111 bp, 27 predicted proteins | sample MGYA00242782_ERZ504609 | MGnify/ENA primary metagenome ERZ504609 (study PRJEB26092, sample SAMD00036320) | human gut metagenome | host: Homo sapiens | study: EMG produced TPA metagenomics assembly of... | reverse complement strand
TAATGTCCATGTCATAGCCAGAACGCACAGCCTTTTTCTGTTCCTCGATTTTGGAACGGTCAAGCTCGGTGATGATTCTCTTGATGGTCTTAATCGCCGCAGTCTGGTCAACCGACTGGATGTGCATGGTCACGATCTGCGTGGATTCCATATCCAGAAAATCCGCCAGCATACGATCAGACAGGTCTGATGCCGTAATTGCCAGATAAGACATCGAACCGAAGATACTGCCCATCTGGAAGGTGCGGTTGGTCTTAAAGGCAAACGCCGTCGGAGCAATGAAGTCCTTTACGGACAGCCCGGATTCCACAAGATACTTCCAATCGAAGAAGAACTTATCATTATCACCCATGTGGAACATAGAGTGCATCAGATGCAGCCGCTCTTTGCCGTTCATGGTAGTGGCAATGACACCCAAACGCCGAAAGTTATTGAGCAGATCGTTTTCGATATGGTTGAGTCTCGGCTTTGCCTGCCGCATGGATTCGGCTTCAATGCCGAATGTCAGGTACTTGGTTTTGGTCAAGCCGTTGTTGCCCTGCGCCAACTGCTTTTTCAGCATCTGGCTATACTCGGCACGGACGGGATTGAAGCTGTCCTTCTTGAACGGGATACGGATACTCTTTTCAAAGCTTTCAGCATCGGTACTCAGGTTCATAAAGGAAAGCTCAAAGTGAATGGAGCTGTCAAAGAAATTCAGGAAACTGCACCACTCATCGAAGATGGCAGTCTTATCTTCCTGCTGTGCCAGCTGATAGTTGATGTCCTGAAACTGAATGGTCTTGGTGTAATAACTGTCAGTGACACGGCAGATGCCATCCGGGAACATTCTCTGAAAGGGAATGGACTGCTGTGCAGTCTGCGGAATACCGTTGTCCTTCTTTGCCCGTTCCACAACAGCTTTAATTTCTCGCTGCTGCTTCCGATTCAGATTTGCAGGCATTTTGATGTTTCTTGCCTGTGGCTTCTTTTTGAAAAACAATTCGTTCAACCTCCTTTTCCAGTTTGTACTGACGCATCAAAGCGTCATAATAGTTGTCCGTCTGATAAGGGCGAACCTTGGGACGAACGAATTTGGTCTGAATGAAGTGTTCTACAACCACTTCCAACGGCTGACTATCCTTTTCATACATTGCCAGAAAGAACAACGGTAACATGACGATCATCATGGACAGTGCTGCAAGGCTCACATTTCCGGTTGCTTTGACCAGAAAGAAAATCGGCACTCCGATGAGCGCCGCCGCACCAAAGCAAAGTAACTGCCGTTTCGTCAGATTGAAGAACACTTTTGTTTTTACCCTCGTCAGGTCACGAGGTACGGGAATATACGCTGCCAAACAATTTCCTCCTTCCCTTAGTGAGCGCTGAATACACCCTTCGCAAGCGAACCAGTCTTAAACAGGGTGAAGCACAAAAGGACGGTGTAGCCCATAACACCCCAGATAGAACCGATGATGTCATCACTGAATGCGATAGACTGAATCAGCACCGCATAAATGCCCACGCAGATCATAATCAGGAATCCCTGGAATCCGATTGCAAACAGCGAACGCAGATAATTCTGTCCGATATTGCTCTGTTCTCTGTTTCCAAAAGTGGAAAGCGGAATCGGGGCAAGGCTGACCATCAGATAAATTTCAATCATTCGACCGTAGACGATCACAAAGATGATGATTGCCAAAGCGGACATCGTGACCTGCACGATAAAGGATTGCAGGAACAAGCCGAGCAAAGGACCCAAATCCATTGCCATCAGCGTTTCTTCCATTGTTTCCAATGCCGAAGCATCTATGGCAGTATTTCCGGATATGATACCGGCGCTTGCGTTTATAACGTGCTGTGTCACATCAAACACAGCCATCGTGATATTGAATGTGTTTGTGATTAACATGACCGCAACAAAAGTCTTGAACACCCATTTGAAGAAGATCCAGGTTTCAAAATTTGCCAGATTGTTGTGGTCAATAATCATCTGAATTAGCTCATAACAGGCAATGAAGGTCAGAATCAAGCCTGCGATTGGGATAATCACTGACTCGGAGATGTTTCGTACCATGGCAAAGACACCCGGCGAAAAATTCGCCGGGGTCATGCCAACGGAGGTTGCTATCTCGCCAACCTGGTTGTTGACGGACTCAAACATCCCCGACAGATTTCCCATAATAGCTGAAACGAGCATTTCTTTCAGCCAGTCTGTGATCTGTTGGAGTATGCTGTCCAAAGGCGATTACCTCCTTGTTTTGTGATTAACCGAACAGTCCGGAGAGCAGAGGTACAAGGGTGGTGCCGATGAGGGCAACACCGCCGCCAGCCATGAGCTGCTTCATGCCCTGGGACTTTGCGCCGGATAGCGATAGGTAATCTTTTGATATAATCTCCAGATTTTCCCCCGCTCCACACCGTGCATGCAGCTTTCACCGCACACGGCGTTCCATCGAATTCAACAGCCAAGGTTTTTCATATACGATTTACACACTTCGTAACAGCATATTTATCAAAGAATGATTACAGGCATTTCTGCCATAGTTCGAAGTTTGTTAAGCTTTGCAAGTTTAGAATCATCTAATTGCAGTGGGTTCAGATATTCTCTGATAGTGATTTCAGACGATGCATGGATAATCACATGGATGGCTTTTGAGACTAAAATCAGATTTTCGTATGCATCTGTACCACCTTTGCCTAATGGCATTTTATGATGACAGTGAATGTCGTATACTTCCATAGGAAGTCCTGTAACTGCACATTTTCCATATTGAGCCGCAAATAGTGATATTCTGTTGTCTGCATATTCGATTGACCTGCCCTTGACAGGATTACGCATCAGCCATAACATTGCGTCGGTATTAATAGCTAGATTCTTATGAATCAGCTCTCGTCCCTTGACAGTGTACTTATTGATGTTTTTCCTTTTGTTTTGGGCATTTTTCTGCGGAACGGCTCCCACTGGAACAATGGGACGTTCGTGCAGAAATCTCAATTGCCTGCTTTTACCATACTTGTCCTTGATAAAACCATTTTTCAGAGAACCCTTACGGGACACATCGCCTTTCAGCCGATTTCTAAGCTGTTTATTGATACTGAAGGCAAGCTTTCCAAAGTCCGCTGTTGTTTCTGTTGCTATACAGTAGTATTCATGCAGTCCTGCGACTACAGAATTATATTTCTGTAACTGTATAAACTGAGCTGTGTCATCTGGCGAATGAGCCAAAGTTTTTACTTCCTTGGTCAGCTTTTCATGAGCCTTTTTGTATGCCTTGTCACACATATGTGACCTGACGATATATTTCTTTCCCTTTTTCCGCACTTTCAGTTTGAATCCGAGAAAATCAGAATACTGTCTTTTTAGATTGACAACCTTAGATTTGTCTGGGCTTATATCAAGACCCAGGCGGTCTTTTAACCACATTTCTGTGGCTTTATACGCTCTGACGGCTTCTGCATGTGTAGGGCAGAAGATCTTGAAATCATCGGCATATCGCACCGCATGCACTTCTTTCAATCTGCTTCTGCGCAAAGCCCTGTAAGCATGGCTTTTGATAACTGTTCCCTGCTTATTGCTTCTTGTTGTAAAATCTGTTTTCGTTGGCATTTCTTCCCATTGGGAAGTAATCCACCAATCCAACTCGTTCAAAACAATGTTTGCAAGCAATGGCGACAGGATACCGCCTTGTGGGGTTCCCTTGGTGGGGAAAGTTTTATCTCCATTTGGCAGAATAACAGGTGCTTTCAGCATTTCCTTAATGATGCATAACAGTTTCTTATCTCTTATTCCCAATGCCCATATCTGCCTTATCAGTTTAGTATGATTGATGTTATCGAAAAATCCTTTAATATCAAGGTCTACTACGTGATACATATGCTGTACCTGTATCAATCGCATACACTGAGCGATGGCATGTTCAGCGGATCTATTCGGGCGGAATCCGTAAGAATTATCGCTGAATTTTGCCTCGCATATCGGCTCCATGACCTGTAAGATGCATTGCTGTACCACTCGGTCAACGATAGTTGGAATTCCCAGAGGTCTGGTCTTTCCATTGGGCTTTGGTATCTCCACACGCTTTACTGGGCGTGGGTGATAGCAGCTGAATTGCTTTCTTATGAGACGGACATATTCTTCCTCGTTTAATTTAGCAAGGTCATTAATTGTCCTTTTGTCCACACCTGCGGTATCATTTCCTGTATTCGTCTTTATCATTCTGTATGCCAGCTTGATATTCTCTTCACTTTCGATGATTTCCATAAGATGATTAAATATCTTGTCTTTCTTACTGTCTGCATACAATCCATCAAAAGTACTTATCATGTCATAATACTCAGAATTGCGGATTTTTCTCTGTTTAGATTTCTGTTCTTGCTGTTTCGAAGTCAACACAGGCATCCTCTCCCTTCGGTTTGGATTTTCTTTGTCATACTCGAAGCTGCGTTTATCGTATATTCATTTTTTTCTGTTGAATTCGACTTGGGGCTATCCCTCCACGATGTTTAGCATCGCTTCACAGGTACTGTGCCCCTACTCTCACTGGGATTAAGTACGGTTGTACCGGTTTTGCCCGGCTTTCCCGTCCAACGACCTGCAACGGCTTGTTTCATACGTTCCCAGCTTTCCACGTTCCGATATTCCTATCATTGATTATCTTTAGGTCCTTCCTCTAAGCCTGTGTCCAATCATGCATAATCATATCGCCTGTAACGATATATGGATGTTCATAACAACCATTCTTACTAATCCACGGACACGCCCGTACAAGGGCTACTGCCTTTCGACAGTATCAACGTTTAGACTCGTACATTCGGAAGTTCGTCAGTACTTTCGTACATTCTGACCATGGGTAACCGACACCCGGCATATAGGTAGCACCATCCACCGCTGGATAGCTTTCGTATATGGTAGTTAGCCATATTTACGGCTACTCTCTGCCGACTTTACCGAGCTTCTGACACTTTGGCGGTTGCACGCTGATGCCAGTCGGAGTATCAGTGTGAGCGCTTCGGGGCGTTACTCCCTCATTTCACTCATCGGAATATCAGTTCTCCAAAGTTTCAGGCTTGAAAGCCCTTCGACTTTGTGCGTAAGCTTTTCACTTACGAACGTGTCGCACGGTTATCGTTGCCGTAGCCCTCAAGCAGATTGATTGCACCCCAGATGCCAAGACCTGCGCCCAGAGCGATAACGAGAGTCTGAAGAACGGTTACTGCGCTATTGAAAAATGCCATAATATTTTCCTCCTAAAATTTGAAATTGTTTTGAGAATAGAAAAAGCCCTCCGTACTACCGGCATCAAAACCGGACGGAAGGCTTAGTTTACGAGAATCTTTTCAAGGAACTCCTCGACGGTTATCACGCCAAGTTTCTGTTCCATTCTGCTTCTTGCATATTCAGTTTCACAATCATATATATCACCACCACCTTTCATAAGAAACAGCCAATACATTGACTGCAACAAATCTTCACGAGAAGCACAGATTGTCGGTGAAAAAACGACAGGTGAAACCTTCAGAACCTCTGCGAGTTTCGCTGTGGTTTCTGCATTAGGGGTTCGAGCGTTTTTCTCATACTGAGCAATACGGACATCCGCTGTTTTCTCGGAATACCCCATCAGGAGTCCAAGCTCTTTCTGGGTAAGGCGGCGAAATCGTCTAACGAACTTCAATCGCTGCCCAATAGAGGTATCCGTGATCCACCAAGTCATTTTTTTTACACCTCGCTTTCTGCAAATTCTCGATATACAACCTCATTTTTTGCTCTGCGCTTGCCTACGGCTTCACTGGGAGCAAGGTCAGGGTAGGTTGCCTGCACTTTCTGTCTGCTTCTGCGGACAGTTTCAAACCCCGGAAAGCTGCGTCTATCCAGTTCCTTCAAAAACACAGGAACCGTCATGGCATGAATGTCGATGCCACGCAGACCGGAATAGTGTTCCAGTACCATCAGGTACAAATGATTGTCGGTATTTCTTGCCTTGTGGTCGTGTTCCAAGATGTTCTTAACCAGGGCAGATACCGTTTTCAGATTTTCCAAACAGAAACCTCCTTAATCCGCATCGACTACCACAAACTCATCACCTGCCTTGAGCTTCAACCTTCGACTCAGAAACTGCTCAATGTTGAACTCATTTCTCTTATCAAAGTCTGATGTGTACTTATAATTGGGGTGCTGCGTCAGATCGTACTTGTCAGAAAGAAACGGTCTGACACCACGCAACTGCAAAATACACTTGCTGCCATCCAGAACCGCAAGCTCATCTACGCTCGCAAGGTCTTTGCCTAACTTCTGATAATTCAAGCCGTAAGACGGGCTGTTACCTCTGGTGTTGGAGGTGTTGTAGGTGTCGATAGTTTCTTTTCCCAATGCCTGATTCAGTTCTTTGAGCGTGGTTGGCTCAGAACCACCCAGGAAAATTCGGGAATCCATGTTGCCGATGATGGTATCGGCATTGTCTTTATAAATGGCTTTCAGCTGTGATTGTGCCTGGAGAACAAGGCAAGCCGATATTTCACGGCTTCGGATTGTCGCTACCAGTTTTTCCAGATTGGGAATCTGACCGATGTTTGCCATCTCATCAATCAAGCAGCGCACATGAACCGGCAGTCTGCCGCCGTACACATCATCTGCTTTCTCGCACAACAAGTTGAACAGCTGTGTGTAAATCATGGAGATCAAAAAATTAAACGTCGCATCCGTATCTGACATAATCAGAAAGAGCGCCGTTTTCTTATCTCCGAGAGTATCCAACTGCAACTCGTCATAGGCAGTCACATCTCTGACCTCCTGAATATCAAAAGGAGCCAGACGAGCGCCGCAGGAAATCAAAATCGACTTAGCGGTCTTGCCAGAAACGAGTTGTCAAGGACTTTTTAATCAAATTCACAAAAATTCACAAAAAAGCTACAAAAAAGTGCCAGGAGCAGATTTTAGCTCCTGACACTTTTGCGGATGGGTTATTTTCTCCTGCTTAACAGTTCGTCACAAAGGTACGCATATTCCGGCAGTTGGTCGATATAGGGTTTCCAGCGCCGCTTAATCTCGGCCAGTTCCAGCGGATCGGCGTCCTCGAAGTCATGGTCGTTTCCGGTCATTCCAAAAACATCCAGTGCTATATCATTCAAGCACTCATAACAAAGGCCAGCAGCGGACTCTATCCAGTTGCCGGTATCAATATAGACTGGGTCGATAGATATTGCCAGCCACACATAGCCGATCTTGTCCGACCAAACCAAATCATAAGCAGTCATTTGTTGGATGTGTTTCTCGAACACTTTACGGACGCGCTCAATCTCATTTTTCTCTTTTTCTGTGTACAGCATTTTCATGTCCTCCTTAGATAAAAGTTTTGGTGCGTACCACCATCAGTTTAGCACAAGGCGGCTTCGTTTATCAGTCTTTCACATCTGCTGAATTTCATTTTTAAGCATACGCTTGATTTTATCGCTCATGGTTTCGGTGCTGGTATCGCTGAAATGGACGCGCACCTTGTAGGTTGTCTTTCCGATTTTCTTTACCATCGCCGGCGTGTTTTCCGGCGCTCTGGACGCAGTAGCGGCGTCTGACACCTGCATAGTACGGGGTTCTTTGTTCATGGCGCTCCTTTCTCCGAACGGTTCTGTGCCGCCCGGTAAAAAATCAATCGTGTTTACTGTTTACAATGTCTTTTGCTGTCTGTCGGGTAGCACCGGCATTTTCTTCCCGGAAATTCTTCCCGTCAAAAAGAATCGGCGCACACCGTTCCAAAATACGGTCATAGATACGAGCGTGAGCCAGATCAGGCGGGTTTTTCAGCTCGGACAGTTTCAAGTTTGTTGTGATAATCATGGGTCTGCGGCTGCGATAGCGGCTGTCAATGACGAAAAACATCTGCTCCATAGCATATTCGGTACTACGCTCTACACCCAAATCGTCAATGATAAGCAGGTCATACTCGTCAAAGCTGGCAATAAACTCCGACCTGTCCTCAGAGAACATCCCGGTCAGGCGGTTCAGAATTGTGGGGAAGTTCGTCATCAGCACTGGCACATCCTGGTCAAGCAGAGCGTTGGCGATACATCCGGCGAAAAAAGATTTGCCGGTTCCCACATCCCCGAACAACAGCAGGCCGGTGTTGTTTTTATATGCCTCCTTCCAGTTCTCCACATAGGCGCGGGCCTTGTCCATCAATGGGTTTTTGCCGTTGTCGTTGGCAAAGGTGTAGTCATAGAGATAGCGGTCTTGCAAACCCTGTGCCTTTCGGCGTTTGATACGCTCCATGCGGCGCTGCCGTTCTTCAGTAGCCTTGCGCTGCTCCTCAGCCTCCCGCTGGCACTGGCAGATGCAGCGCGGCATAAAGTAGCCGGATTTCCCAAAGCATGGCACAACGGTCTGCCTCTGGCCGCCGCACTTCTTACAGTGAATGAGACCGTCTGCCGGGTCTATGTACTCGTCCCCGGCCAGTTCCACACCGGCGGCTGCCTTGTCGATCAGCGCCCGGATTTCTGCGGTAATCTCAATCATACGGTTTCATCCTCCTTTACGCTGTAATCCCGGTTGCGGGAGGGTGTGACAGCTTTTTTAGCGTCCTCACCGGCCCAGCGCCGGATGGTCGCTGCATGGCTCTGATACCGCTTGCCGGTAGAGGCCATGTACTCGGACAGCTTTTCGATGTACTGGCCCCATACGGTGGGAAAGCTGGCCTGCAAGTCTGCCAGTTCCTCGTCTGTCAGGAAAACATTCTGGTAACGGCCATAGGCGCGGGCGCTCTCACTCTCTCTATTCTCTATACTCTTATCTCTAATATCTAATCTCTTATCTCTAATCTCTGGTGGACAAATGTCCCCCCGGCTATATGGTGGACAAATGTCCGCCCCGTCGGATGGGAGCAGTTTTTGACGCTTCAACCGCATACGCTCTTTCTTTTTCCGTTCCCCCCTCGGTAGAGGACTGGCCGATCAGCAATTGGATGTCGGCCATGTAGTAGGCCCCGTCGGTCAAAATCTCCACAAGGCCAAATTCGAGGAACACCTTCAAGGCCCTCTCCACCGTCCCCACCTGATGGCGGGTAAAGGTGGCGATGGTCTGGGGCGTGTGGGGCAGATGGTCGTTGAGCATGAGAATACCGCCGCTTTTGAGTGACATGAGGTACATTTTCAGCAGCAGATTGGAGTACAGCAGGCCGTCCTGCATACTCTCCAAAATAACCATTGTTTCGCTGTTGTAGAAGTTTTCTTTCAGCTTGAGGTAGTAATATTTTCGATTGTCTGACATGGGTTCCTCCTTGGGGTTTATTTCAGGGGTCTGTACGCCTTTAGAGGGCCGTTTTGGGGGCCAGAGGATAAATCTATCAGGCCCCCAGCGACACCCTCAAAAAAAGCCTTGATTTACAAGGGGTTTTCGGCCCCTAAAGCGTGACATTTCGCCCTTTGTTTCCGCTTGCGCTGGGCGGCCTTGATACGCTTCATGCGTCCGGCACATTCCGGGCAGTATTTGGCCCGGTTGGAGCCGGGGATGAACAGCGCCCCGCAGACGGTGCACCGCTTGGCGTCCAGGCGGTGGAACAGCGCCGTTTCCAGTTCTCTGTCCAGCGGCAGCACCGCCGCCCGGAACCACCGGCACAACAGGGAGTAGGAAATGGCCTGGACGCAGACACATTCCTCTCCATCATCCAGCGCGATACAGTTGCCGCCGTCGTAGTTGCAGCACTCATGCACCAGCCTCCGCGCTCTGCGGTACTGGCGGTAGTCCATGACGGGGATGGGTTCAGGCTTGCTTTTCTTCATGCTGGCACTTCCCGCACCCGCCGCAGTTGCCGCAGCCCTGGCAGGCATGGGCCTCCGGCTCCGGGCCGGTGGGCGCGTCTGCCGGTTCCGGCTGCAAGAGGGCAAGGGGCAGGCGGATATTCAGGTGGACAGTGACGGGTAAAATAATCTGCTTCATAGGGCAATCTCCTTCCATGAGTGAATGTTGACAGTTCTGTGCAAAAGGGTGTCGTGAAACGCGACACACCGCAAGGGGTCGGCAAAACGCCGTACCCTTTACCGCTCCGGCCCCCGGTCGCGGGGCTTGTCCCGTTCCTGCCGGGCCAGTTGGTCGGCGGCCTTGCGGAGCCGTTCCACGGCTTTCAGTTCCTCCCGCATGGCCTTCATGTCGATGCTGTCCACCTGCTTCTGGGCGGTCAGCAGGTCGATCTCGCGCTTCCATTCCTTCGGGGAAAGTTCCTCGCCGCTGGCTTTCAGTTCTTTCAGATACCGGGCCGCCGCGTCATAGAGGATCAGTTCCCGGCTGTGGCGCTGCTCGAACAGTTCCCGCTTCTCCGGCTTTACCCTGGCAAGCTGCTTATGGACAGCCTTGTACTCGTTGTACTGCGCCCACATCTCCCCGCGCTCGGTGAGGTGGCAATCCGGCGCTCGGCCTTGACGATCCCTCGCCGCAGGTCATAGTAGCGGGTATTCATGTCGGCAATTTTTTCATGGAGCTGCTGCATGGACTGGATGCCGTTTGCCTGCAAAAAGCTGAATAGTGCAGCGCTTTCCTGCAAAGCCCGGATTTTGCCGGTGCGGGTGTCGGGCCGCTTGAGCTGCTGCTGGGCCTCCCACAAGTCAATCATGCTGGGTTGCTGGCCCTCCGGCTTCTCGGCCTCGGCTTTCGACCAGTTGTAAAGCCGGGTAATGCGGGCTTTGATTCCTTGAGCAGCTTGTTGTCGGCGGCGATCTGCCGGTTGACTTCCCCCTTGTCGGTGCGGATGCCGCGCTTCTCCATCTGGCTGGCCGCTGGCCCCAGGTGGACAGAGGGAATTTTATCAATGCCCCGGCGCTTGTAGCTGCGGTGGTCTACCAGGGCAGGCTGACCGGCGGCTTCCAATGCCCGGTTGGAATAAGCCGCCCATGCCGCCCGCCAAATCTCCACATTCCCTTTGTCGTTCCAGTCGGTGGTATCCTCCCGGTGGTTCTTCCAGCCGCCTTTCCCATCCGGGATGCGCTGGCCGTTTTCGTCCAAGTCGTATGCCTTGCGGCACTTCGCGCCCCATGCGCCATTTTCTTTTAAGGGCCGGACGGTCAGCATGATATGGACATGGGGGTTGCCGGTTCCCTTGTCATGGATGGCAAAATCAGCGCACATCCCCTTGTCCACAAAGTTGTCCTTCACATAGGCCCGGACAAGGGCAAGCTGCTGTTCCCTGGACAGTTCGCGGGGCAAAGCCGCCTCGATCTCGCGGGCAAGCTGGCTGTCCCTGGCTTTCTCGATCTGCTCCACACTGTTCCAAAGGGTGGAGCGGTCTGCAAATTCCGGCGGGGCGTGGGCGGGCAGCATGATCTCCGCATGGACAACGCCGCCCTTGCGGGTGTAATCGTGGGTAAGGCCGTCCCATTCATTCGTCAGCTTTGTTCCGCTGCGGTAGGCGGCTGCGGCAACAGCGGAACGGCCCTCGCTGCGCTTGATGATACTAACGGGAATATGACAAAAATCTATGGGTGGCACCTCCTTTCGGTAAGGGGTATTCAGGCTCCGTGGAGCCGGACAGACGCGAAGCGGGTGTCTGGCTGCGCGGGGCGCACAAGGGGTTTGGGGAGTGTAGCGCCCCATCGCGGACGAAGTACGCAACGCCCCCGGCAGGGCGCACAGCACCGGCAACGGTGTATAAGTGCGCCCTTGTAAACAAGGGACTTATGGCGTATCCCCGGATTTTGACACGTTTGCAGTCAATTCCGCAGCCCCCGGAAGATGGGACAGGGCAATCAGGAACGCTTTGACCTCTACGCCGGAAAGGTTGGGAGGCAGCGGAAAAATACCCTCCAAAATGGCTCCGCGCTCAATCAGGCGGCGGGTGCGAACCCTGCGTTCTTCGTTCCGCTGCTTGTTCTCCAAAATCTTCTTTCGGTTTTCAAGCTGCCGGATCTCCTTCAGGACTTTCTCCCGTTCTTCTTTTTGGGGGTGGGCTGTAATTTTTTCGTTCATGTCAGGCACCTCTTTTCTTTGAAAATACTCATAGATTGACCGTCCATTTCTGTCGAGCAAAGTACCGGCGCAGCCTCCGCAGTGCAGCGTGGATGGATTTTCCCGCCTGTGATGGCGTGATACCCTCCATTGCGGCAATATCTTTCACTTTCATACCCAGCATATAGCGGGCGTGGACACGGCGAGCCTGCATAGACGGCAGGGAGGAAATGGCTTCATACAATCGCCGTATCAGTTCTTCGTATTCGGCTAATTCTTCTTTTTCTATCAGATGATCCTCCGGCGATGACTGCGCCCAGCCGATTGCAGCATTTTCGATTCCGTCGTTACAATCGAGGGAATAAAACGCCTTATACCGGAACATCTTGCGATCTCTGGCGGCCTCGGCTCTCTTGTCCAGAAGAAACGCTTCGACGATCTCATCGGACACCTCCACAAAAATGTCCTCTTTGCAAAATGGATAATATTGTTTGAGATTGATGGTCTGCATAGGCATGCCCTCACTCTGTTTGGAAAAGGCCATCATAGCAGCGGCGCATATTCCGCAGACCCCGGCGGATGGCAACGCTAACCTTGCTGCTGTGGACGCCCTCTATCCGAGAGATTTCCGGCTGCTTGATACCAGCAATGTAGTAGGCGTGAACACGGCGGGCCTGTGTCGGAGTGGCATGAGCCAGAGCCACCGGCAGAGCTGCAATCAGGTATAGTCGGGTGGTCATTTCTTCTCGTTCCAGCAAAATATCTTCGGGCGATCTGCTGTGTTCCAGTGCGTAATTTTCCAGCCAGCTATATGCGTCCAGGGAGTAGTAGGCGCGCTGGTAGACCTTCCGGCGCTCATAGTTGTTCATCTCGCGCTGGGCCTGCCGCATGACCTCCCAAACCTCATCGCTGACCTCCACAAACTCGTCATGCCGGTAGTGGGGATAAATCCACCGCAGATTGATTGTTTTCATAGGCTTACCTCCTGAAAATCGGAGAGGCGGGCAGCTTGTCCGCTGTCCGCCCCTCGCTGAGATAAGGGAAATGATCCCTTTCACTTGGTAGCCAGAAAACAGGTCATTCGTTAAGCCTGTTCTCAAAGAAATTTATAAATTTTTTTCTGACCGCCTCCACACTTTGATACACAGCCACTTTGGAGCAGCCGCACAGCACACCGATCTCTGCAAGGCTCAGCCCGTCAAGCGCATAGAGCAGGAACCGGCGGCGCTGGGCCTCGGTACAGGTGTCCAGAACAGCCATCAGCTCATGCAGCGTTTCCATGCGGCAAAGGTATTCCTCCGGCGTTTCGCCGTAGACCCCTACACCCTCGGTGGTAATGATGTACTCGTCAAACTCCCGCCCGTCCCAATGCCGCCGCTGTTCATGGGCAAGGTTTTCCGTCTTGTGATCGGCGCGGTCAAGGTATTCGTAGACTTCAACCGTGACTTCCACGGACAGGGCTTGTCCGTTATAATTGATGATAACTTCCATCTGCCTTTCCTCCGTTCAGAATTTTTTGAAAAAAATCTGAACGGGGCAGGCGGGGAGCGGCACCGGGGCCAGGGTTCGGGCCATGCTGGCCCGATGTTACGGCCCCACAGGTATGAAAAAACGCCCGGACAGCAGAAAGCTATTCGAGCGCAAAAACTCCAATATTCACTTACAGAATGACAATTTTCGCACCGGCTACCAGACGGGGCCTGTTCGTTGACTGAGCTTTTTTTGACGGTAGTGAAATATCGTCTGAATTTGTCGGCGGTCAATGCGCTTCATGGCGGTTCCCTCCTAAAGCCGCCGTGTCAGCGTGTAGTCGTCACTCCTTTGTCGAGGGCATAAGAAACGGCGGCCTTGATGTTACTCAAAACCGCCGCAGTACCCGGAAAATCCATTTTGGGCTCACAAAGCTGCCTGCCCTGCAACGGTTTTTTTCTTTCCCCGTCTTGCGGGGCAGGATTGCTTGGCTTATTCGGTTTTAGTTTTGCTCTTGTTCGGCTGCCTCTTTCAGCCGGTCAAAACTCTCATCGCTGATGATGTGTTCAATACGACAGGCATCGGCCTCCGCAGTTTTGGGGTCAACGCCTGCGGTGATAAGCTGCTCGGTAAAGAAGCAGTGACGCTCATAGATTTTTTCGGCAACTTCCCGGCCAACATCGGTCAGATGGAGAAAGTGATCTTCGTCCATCATAAGAAAGCCGCCGTCCCGCAAGGTAGCCACTGCATGGCACACGCTGGGCTTTGACACCTCCATGTGCCGGGCCACATCTACGGAGCGCACCATACCGCGTTTCTTTTGGAGAACAAGGATGGTTTCCAGGTAGTCCTCCCCGGACGCATGAAGTTTCATCTGAACCTCCCTTACTGAGCCAGCTTCCAGCCGATGGCCTCCTGTCTGGCCGATACAAAATCGGCATACAGGCCCTTTTGCTGGATCAGCTCCGCATGAGTGCCGCGCTGGACGATATGAGCGTTATCCAGCACAAGGATCTGGTCGGCGTTGCGAACGGTTTTCAGCCGGTGAGCAATCATGATGATAGTCTTGTCATGGGTCAGTGCCTCAATAGCACGCTGCAATTCATCCTCATTCTCCGGGTCAACGCTGCTTGTTGCCTCGTCCAAAATGATGATAGGTGCGTCCTTCAGCATGGCGCGGGCGATGGAAATCCGCTGTTTCTCGCCGCCGGACAAAGTACCGCCGCCCTCGCCAATCACAGTGTCATAGCCATCCGGCAGGGCAGAAATAAAGTCATGGCAGCAAGCCTTCTTCGCCGCCTCAACCACCTGCTCATGGGTGGCGTCCGGGCAGCCAAACTTGATATTGTTCTCAATCGTATCTGCAAATAGGTACACGCTCTGGAACACCATCGAGATATTCTTCATCAGGCTGTCCAGCTTGAAATCTCGTACATCCGTACCGCCTATGGTAATCTTCCCGGCATTCACATCCCAAAAACGGGCAATCAGGTTGCACATCGTTGTCTTTCCTGCCCCGGAAGGGCCGACAATGGCCGTAGTCGTTTTTTCGGGAATGGTAAAGCTGACCTGATCTAATATCTTGCGGTCTGCGTAGGAAAAATCCACCTTGTCAAACACGATCTCGCTGGACTTCGGCGTAATGTCAGCGCCTTTCTCGTCCATCACCGGCGTGTCATCAATGGAGTTTGCCGTATCCATCGAGGCCGCCAGCATTTGCAGCAGAGAGGCCATATTCCCGGCGTTCTCCAAATCGTTGAACACCATGAAAGAAGCAATCACCAAAATCAAGCCGTAGGCCAGCGACAGGGAGCCGTCCAGCCAGAACCAGACCGAGGCCAAAAGCAGCAGAACGCTGAACACCCGAACAACGGCCTGTTTGATAGCGTCATAGGGAACGCTGGCCTTTGTCAATTTCAGGTTATCCCGGCAGCTCGCCTTAATTGCACTGCCGATAGACTGCGTGCTGTCCCGTTCCAGTCCAAATGCTTTAACAATCCCCATGCCCTGAATGTACTCCAACACGGACTCTACAAGGGACTCCTGTGTGTGCTGACGCACCCCGCTGAGCGCGGCAGATTTGCTAAGCGCCAGTTCCGCCACCGCAAGGTAAATCAGGACACCGGCAGCGGCCACAAGACCGATCCGCCAGTCAAATACCAACAGGACGATGACGAGGGCAACCGAGTTGAAAAAACCGCCCAGCACTGACACCAGGACACGGGCTGCTGAATTCTCCACATCGCCCAAAGTTGTTGTGACAATGGCGGTAATGTTCCCAATACTATTCTTGTTGAAGTAGCCCATCGGGATGTAGCGCAGCCGATCTCCGATATGGATACGCTTTTCTGCCACCATGCAATAGCCGGTTTTTGTCTGCTCCATCGTGGAAAAATAGGTCGTAATAATACGCCCAATGAGGGAAACGGCCATAATCCCCAGCGAAAGCCAGATAAACTTTCCGTCCCGGTTGTCAGATACCAGCGCGCCGATCACTACAAAGAGGGCGGCAAACTGCATGGCTGAAAACAGCCCGGACAGGAATGAGAATAACAGGGATTTTTTTAGAAGCCCCTTTTTGCTGCCTGCAAAAGCAAAGATTTTTTTCAATGTTCCATACATCTGACAACACCCCCTTACATCTGGTCTTTCGCGCCGATGTGCGCCTGCCACATATCCCGGTAGAGGGGGCAGGTTTCCAGCAGCTTCTCATGCGTACCCTGTGCGTGGATGGTTCCATCCTTCACCACAACGATGTTATCTGCGCCAACAATGGTAGACAGCCGGTGTGCGATCACAATCAGGGTCTTGCCGACAGTTAAAGTGGAAATGGCTTTCTGCACCAGCGCTTCATTCTCTGGGTCGATATAGGCAGTTGCCTCGTCCAAAATGACAACCGGCGCATTTTTCAGCATGGCGCGGGCGATGGCAATCCGCTGGCGTTCACCGCCGGAAAGATGGGAACCGGCGCTGCCGACAACCGTATCATAGCCATTATCCAGCTTGCGGATAAAGGCGTCGCAGCCGCTTTGTTTGGCTGCCTGCTCCACCTCTGCGTCCGTGGCACCGGGCCTTCCCATGCGGATATTCTCCCGGATACTGCGGTTAAACAGGTAGTTGTCCTGGGACACATAGGAAATCTGGTCTGCAATTTCAGACAGAGGTATATCCTTCAGCTCATGGCCGCCGAGGGTAATGCTGCCGGATGTAACATCCCAATACCCGGCAATCAGCTTCGCCACCGTAGACTTGCCGGAGCCGGACGCCCCTACAAGGGCGGTCATGGTTCCGGGGTGGATGGCGAGATTCACATCATGCAAAACCTCTGTTGTCCCGTCATAGGAAAACGACACAGACCTAAGAGAAATTCCGGTATCTTCCAGCTTGACCGGCGTGTCCTTATGGTTCAGTTCTTCGGCGTTCAGAAGCTGGCTGATTTCTTCCACATTTGTCCCCAGTACGGCCAGATCGTCTGTAAAGGTAAAGGCCGCAATAATCGGCCCAATCAGCCCCAGCGAGAAAATCACAATGGACAGGAAGGTGGAAAGCTCCAGACTGCCGGAGAGCCAGAACGCGAAGCCGCAGGGCAGCACACAGATTAGCACTGAGGGCAGGATGGCGTTGTAGGCGCTCATGGTTTTCTGGTTTTCACGCATCCAGTCCACATAATAGTTGGCGTTATAATTCACCGCGTCAGAATATTTTTTGTAGGAACCGGCGGATTGGCTGAACGCTTTTACCACCTCAATCCCGCCGATGTATTCTACAATGGCGTTTGCCATCTGCTTTCCCGCTTTAACCGCGCCCTCCCATTTGACGGGATAATTCTTCATACCGGCGGACATGACAGCAAGGCCCACCACCAGCGTAACAAGGGACAGGAGCGCCATGCGCCAGTCCATAACGAACAGATATACGACAATCACCAAAGGCACCAGCACATTTGCGGTCATTTCCGGGAGCAGGTGTGCGAAGGTCGATTCCATGCCTTCAACCCGGTCAACAATCGTCGTTTTATACTGGCCGGACGGAGTATCTAAAATCGTCCCCATCGGGACGCGGGCCAGCTTTGCGGTGATATTCTCCCGCAGATCACGCAGCGTGTAATAGGTCGCTGTGTGGGAAATGACTGTTGAAAGATTGGCGAAAACAACCTTTCCCAAATAACCGCACAATGCAACGATACAGGCCGTCATATAACTGGAAAAATTCTGCTCTCTCGACAGCATCAGTGTGACAATATGCGCCACGCAGAAATAGGGCACCATCTGGCAGGCCACGCCTAATACCGCAAGGATAATACTGCCGATGAATTTCCCGTGATAGGGCTTGCCCCATCCCCATAAGACGCCTATGGGCGACTCTTTCTTTTCTTCCTTCATTTTGTAGGCACCCCCTTTATAAAATAGTTTCGGATTTTTTCAAGACCGGCCTCATCCATTTGAAATTTGTCGATGATGGAACCGTCCTCAAAATGGACAATATCCGTACAACAATCTAAAAGCAGCTCAAGATCATGGGTAATGACATACAAGGTAATGCCTGCATCCCTGACTTGTTTCAAGACATTGGCAACCTCTTTCATGTGTTTGTAATCAAGACCGCTGGTCGGTTCGTCAAAAAATAAGATAGAACGCTTGGATGCGATTGCCGAGGCAATTGCTACCCGCTGCTTTTGGCCGCCGGAAAGGGACATAGGGTGTCTGTCTTTGAAGCCGATTAAATCTAACTTGGCAAGGATTTCCTCAGCCCACTCCTGATTTTCCTCCTCCATACTGATCAGGACTTCATCCAGCACAGTTTCCGTGAAAAGCTGGTGATTGACTTCCTGCATCACCATGTAGCAGGTATTTAGTCTGTCTTTAGGCCGATAAGTTCTGCCGTTCCAGATCACCTCACCGCAGCGCTTTTCAAGGCCGCAGAAACACCGGGAGAAGGTGGACTTTCCAGCTCCATTATTCCCGATGATCCCGACAATACGATTTGCGGGGATTTTACTTTCCCGGATGTGCAGCGTTTCCGGTTCGTTTTTGTAGGCAAAGCAGAAATTGCGAAGTTCCATTTGCTGACCGGCCTGGGGCAATGCTTTCGGCGGCAACAAATCTTCAAGAATAAAGGTACGCAGCCCCAACTTGGCTCTCTGTTGCTCCGTCAGGCTCTCAAACTCCGCTGCGGAGTAATCTTTTTCCACCTTTCCGCCGGTAATATAGATAAAACGATCCGCAAGACCGCGCAGATAGTAGAGCCGATGCTCTGACACTATAATTGTTTTCCCCTGCGACTTCCAAAACGCAAGTATTGCTCTCAGATCCAGGATAGAGGAAGCATCCAGGTTGGATGACGGCTCATCCATAACCAGCACATCCGGCTCCATGATGGATACCCCGGCACAGGCAATTTTTTGCTTTTCTCCGCCGGAGAGATGAAAGATATTGCGTCCCATCAATTTCTCCAGGCGGAAATCCCGGATGGTCTTATCTAATCGTTCCCGAATACTTTGCTCCGGCTGGCCGAGATTTTCACACCCGAATGTGATTTCGCTGGTTGTGTCCACATTGAAAAATTGTGAGCGGGGGTTTTGAAACACGCTGCCAACCGTTTTCGCGGTATCATAAAGGGGCTGTTCCGAAACCTTTGCCCCATTTACCCACACTTCTCCATTCATTTTTCCTTCATAGTAATGGGGAATCAGACCGTTGATCAGCCTGGTAATTGTCGTTTTTCCACTGCCGCTTTCGCCGCAAAGTACGACGCATTGACCGTCCTCTACGGTCAGATTTATATCATGGACTCCACCAGCGTTCTCGTTTTCTTCTCCATAAGAGAAGGTCACATGGTCAATCCGTATCATAGGTTCACCCCCTCCCGTCAAAAAGAAATCTGCTGCTGAAACAAAAACAAGGCAAAACAGATAACGCAAAACAGAATCGCAATCAAATCTTGAACATGGAAACCGATCTGGCACACGTTTGTACGTTTAACGGGGGCTCCAAGCCCCCGTGTCAACGCAGCAGCAGAAAGTTCATCACCAATCTTCACAACGGACACCATCAAAGGAACAAGGCGATATTCCAACATCAGGAAAGGATTTTTCCCGCCGAATCGTATGCCCCGCATTTTCATTGCATCCCGGATGGCCTGATATTCTTCGCTGATGGTTGGGAAAAAGCGAAAAATGACAGACATTGGAATCACGATTTTTTCCGTGATGTGCATACGCTCCATTGCGCCGATAAACTCACTGATCGAAGTGGATGAGATCAGATATGCACCTGTCATAATGCCGGGCGCAAACCGCGTCATGATAGATGTCACTGCCAGCACGATGAACGAGAGTAATCCGCTCAAACTCGTAAGGGCAATCCGTTCCAGTATAAAGCAAACCGCATATAGCACCAGATATTTTCCTGCTGTTTTGAAACGGCGTTCCGACAAAATCAGAGCAAAGGGGACAAGGCTTAGACACGGCTTGACGATGTTCATAATTCCTTCGTTACTGGTACTGAACATCAGTGTTGTAATCGTCAGCAGCAGAATGAGCTTTGTCCGGGGATCAAGCAGAATTCCTTTTCTTTTTTCGGTTGTTGCTGAAAATGATAGCCCGTTCATCACACAATGCCCGCTTTAGCAAAATGCTTTTTCAGAAGCGCCTTACCTAAAAGTCCGCCCAGGATCGCAAAAATGAAGATTCCGGCGATTACCAGAATAATGCTCCACATAGGCATAACAGCCATTACCCTGTCAGCGTATTCCTCACCAAAGCTGGCCGCAAAACTGGCCCAGGAATCCTCAACCATGAAATACATGGGGATATATGTACCAACCATCCAAAGGCTGAACACCGCATACCCGATCAGGCTCTTCTTGGCGCTTTTATAATCGCCGGATTTCAAGATCAGATCTCCCAGCAGCCCAAAAATCACGCCCATCGGTACGCCCCAAAATCCCATGCCAGTCAGTCCCATCAGCAGGCCGCTTAAAATTCCCATAATTGTAACCATGCCGAATTTTTTAACTCTGGTCAGGAACAGCATGAACGGGATGCCGGTAATCAAAGACCACAATGCTCCGAGGATCGGCAAAAAGATAGGTACAAAGCCGACGGGAATGGCGACACAGCAGCCAATCACAAAGTAGAGAACGGTGAACAGGCCGAGGTTAATCAGGTCTTTTGCTTGTAACTTGTTACTCATAACGAATACCTCCATTCATTTGCTGGTTAGCGTTTTCTAACCTCTCTATAAGATACCATAGTTAGCAGTAGCTCTCTACAACCAATCATCTTTTTAGCTCCAAACAGCAATGAGTTTTTTTATTGACTGACTTCGCTTACAATTCTATAATATGATTAAAATCAAGGGCAATAAGCCAGACAAATCGACAGGAGTTAAAAATGAAGATTGATGATATTATTAGAAAATGTATTGAAATTCCCGGCGTTTCAATAAAACGTAGCGAGTTCAACGCAGAACTACTTATGAAAACTAAGGAAGGAAAAGGGTCTATGACATTTTTTCAACTTTTCCCCGGACTTACTATTGCGTATATTTTTATAAATTCTCCGACATGGGCAGCTCCAAATTTGGGTGAAGATAGTTTCATTAAAAAAGGGCCTTTGCTCCTAAACTATTGCGTGACTGGTCGTTGCGAGATTATCTTGAATAACGGAAACTTTGTATATGTGAAAGATGGAGATATTTCTCTCACGGAGTGTTTTGCCCAAAAGCAATATGTCTATCCTCGCCGTATCTATGATGGAATGGAGCTTTTTGTTGATACTAATACACTGGCAACAGAGAGTACATGGATACAAAAAGAGTTTGGCATAGACATCCCTAAAATCATTGAACTTTTTTGCCCAAACGATAACACTTATATCTCAGCAGTTACTCCTGAAGTTGAAGAAATATTGATTAAGCTCTGGGAACTTTTTGATATTGCGCCTCCGTTTTCGATTTCTCAAATGAAGATCTATGTTCTGGCTCTATTTTCATTACTACAAAATCTTAACAATATCCCCCCATCGCAAGCTTGCACATTTTTTACTGAAACACAGGTAGATATAGCAAAACGTGTTGAAAAAATTATCACTTCCGATTTGCGGCAACATCATCCTGCATGGGAATTGGCAGCTCAGTTTTCTGTCAGCGAAACCAGCTTAAAAAACTATTTTCGTGGCGTTTTTGGTCAAAATATTTCCATCTATCTACGGGAAGTCCGAATGAAAAAAGCTGCAGAGTTACTGACTTCTACAAGATTGTCCGTTGCAGAAATAGCAGAGTTGGTCGGCTACTCTAATCAAGGAAAATTTGCAGCCGTGTTCAAAAAGCAGTTTGGACTATCGCCGCTGGAATACCGGAGGTCAAAGAATTTGGGAAATATATAAGAGTAAAGCCGGGATTTGCCACTTGATAGCAAAGTCCCGGCCTTTCTTGTGCCTAAAAACTATTTGTAAATCAGTTCATCTTGAATAATTTCCTCTGCCTGCGCTTTCAGCGTGTTCATCAGCCCCACCCAGCGCATGGGGTCACGGGCTTTCAGTTCCTCGGTGACGCCCGCCGCCTCCATCATCCGGGGCAGCATGGCGTCCATCCGCTCCCGCGCCACCCGGTCAATCTCCAACAGGTGCGGGTACAGCTTTTCGATCAAAATCAAGCTGCTGTAAAGGCCGGGCCGGTGTTCTTTCAGGTAGCGTTGCCGCATACGGCCATACTTGCCGATGGGGGCCTCCGGCTGCTCGGACAACTCCAGGTCGGGGATGTAGTAATCCCCGCAGCGGGTGTAAGTCAATTCGTTCATGTTTGTCCTCCTTTGCACTGTGATGGTTAAACTGCGGCGCTTGCCGGTAAGGTGGCCTTGCGCGGCTCCTGCCTGGGCAACTGGCTGACAGGGATAAAAATGCCTTTTTCCATGTCCTCGGTCCGGATCGCGGCCTTTGCCGCCTCCACCTGGGCCTTGCGCTTGGCGTTGTAGCGTTCTTCCCATTCCTTCTGCTTGCCGTTTGCCTTGCGGCGCAAGTAGTTCTGGTGAAGCCTGTCCTTGCGCTCCTCCTTCTTCCGCAGTTCTTCCTGTTCCTCCGGGGTTAAAGGAACCGGCTGTAAGGATGGTGGGATATAGCGCCCTAAAAAATTGAAGTAGATTTCAATTTCCTGCGTGGTGTCCTGGCTGCCTTTGCGGGCGCGTTCATGGACAAGGATTTTCTCTACAAACTCGTTGAGCATGGTGTTTGTCATAGTGTCAAAATTCTCGTACTTATCAATCAGGGCTATAAATTTCTCCGCTGATTTCTGGCTTTGCTCGTAGCCGGTAACAGCCTTTTCCAGCTCCGCAATTTCAATCTCAAGTGCGCCCTGCTCTTTGGCATACTGTGCATCAAGCGCCCTATATCGTGCGTCCGGCAGCTTGCCGAGGGCATTGTCCTCATAGATTTTGCAAATCAGTTTTTCCAGTTCTCCGGCTCTCTTTTGAGCAGCAGCCAGACGCCTGCGCTTTTTCGATATATCGGCACTCTGTTGAGCAACCTGCGTCTCCTGAACAGTGTGAATAAATTCCGTCCGGTCATTTCTCGAATATTCAGCGATAGCCCGGAGCGTGTCGGAAACCAATGTCAGGACAGCACTCTCATTGATACGGTGTTGTGTAGGGCATAGTGTCCCACACGGAACTTTGGTATAATTGGAACAGGTATATTGAGAAACCCGCTTGCCATTGTTGGTGCGGTGGACATACATCTTGCCGC
>ENA-OQDL01000558-OQDL01000558.1-human-gut-metagenome-genome-assembly--contig:-NODE-558-length-23187-cov-16.198222_pt1 | contig 23187 bp, 16 predicted proteins | sample MGYA00242782_ERZ504609 | MGnify/ENA primary metagenome ERZ504609 (study PRJEB26092, sample SAMD00036320) | human gut metagenome | host: Homo sapiens | study: EMG produced TPA metagenomics assembly of... | reverse complement strand
AAGGAGAACAGCAGAGGGCTTTTTCCGATGCGCTGCTGCGGATCAAGGAAGAAAGCCTCAAAGAAAAAAACCGTACCTGGGACCCGTCAGACATGGCCGGGCTTCAGGAACTGATAAAAGCCAAAAAAGAACTGGAAGACCTTGGAAGAAAGAGGCAGCAGCTGCATATTTCTTTCAATTAAGGATAAAATATAAACACTATATGGAGGTATAGAGCACCTATGGAAATGAATATGGCAAAATTCAGCGAGAAACTTGTAGAGCTTCTTGAACTTGCGAAAAAGAAAAAGAATGTGCTGGAATATCAGGAGATCAGCGACTTCTTCAAGGACTCTCCACTGGAAGTAGATCAGATGGAGAAAGTCTTTGACTTCCTGGAGGCCAGCGGTGTGGACGTTCTCCGTATCACAGACAACAGCGGTGACGAACTCCTCCTTGATAACGATATGGATATGGATGGGATGGAAGATGAAGAAGAGGTAGAGCTTGATAAGATCGACCTCTCTGTACCGGAAGGTGTCAGCATCGAGGATCCGGTCCGTATGTACCTGAAAGAGATCGGTAAAGTCAGTCTGTTAAGTGCAGATGAGGAGATCGAGCTTGCCAAGAGAATGGAAAAGGGGGATGAAGCTGCCAAGAAACGTCTGGCAGAGGCCAATCTCCGTCTTGTTGTCAGCATTGCAAAGCGTTATGTTGGACGTGGAATGCTGTTCCTCGACCTGATCCAGGAGGGAAATCTTGGCCTTATCAAAGCTGTTGAAAAATTTGATTACAGAAAAGGCTACAAGTTCAGTACCTATGCAACCTGGTGGATCCGTCAGGCTATCACAAGAGCCATTGCGGATCAGGCACGTACCATCCGTATCCCTGTGCATATGGTTGAGACCATCAACAAGCTGATCCGTGTTTCCCGTCAGCTGCTCCAGGAGCTTGGACGTGAACCTACGCCGGAGGAAATCGCTGAGGAGATGGACATGCCGGTAGACCGTGTACGTGAGATCCTTAAGATCTCCCAGGAGCCGGTATCTCTGGAAACTCCTATCGGTGAGGAGGAAGATAGTCATCTTGGCGATTTCATCCAGGATGATAATGTTCCGGTACCTGCAGATGCAGCTGCATTTACACTTCTGAAGGAGCAGCTGGTAGAAGTCTTAAGTACGCTTACTGACCGTGAACAGAAGGTTCTTCGCCTCCGTTTCGGACTGGACGACGGACGTGCCAGAACTCTGGAGGAAGTTGGTAAAGAGTTCAATGTCACAAGAGAGCGTATCCGTCAGATCGAGGCAAAAGCTCTGCGCAAGCTGCGTCATCCCAGCCGCAGCCGCAAGCTGAAGGATTATCTTGACTGATAAAAATATATCCGTACAGCTTTCCATGCGTCTTCGTGCCATTGCCGGTATGGTAACAAAAGGAAACCGGCTGGCAGACGTAGGATGTGACCATGGCTATCTGTCAATCTGGCTTGTCAGTGAAAAAACAGTTCCGTCAGCCATTGCCATGGATGTACGTCCGGGACCGCTTTCAAGAGCCAGGGAGAATATTACCCGTTATGGCCTTGAAGATTACATAGAGACCCGTTTGAGCGACGGGCTTGCGAAGCTTGAGCCGGGAGAAGGTGATACCCTGGTGATCGCGGGAATGGGTGGTCCTCTGATGGAAAGGATATTAAAGGATGGAGCGAAGGTCCGGGAGGGGTTTCAGGAACTGATCCTGCAGCCTCAGTCGGACCTTCCTCATTTCCGACATTTTCTTTCTGAGATCGGCTGGGAGATCGTAAGGGAAGAAATGATAAAAGAAGACGGAAAATTTTATCCTATGATGAAAGCGGTACGTAACAATTCGGGAGAAAAGACTGTTTACACAGAGGAAGAGGCCTGGTTTGGACCTCTCCTTCTGAAAAAATGTCACCCGGTCCTTAAAGAGTATCTTCTCCGGGAGGAAATGATCCGTAAGAAAATACTTGCCGGTCTTTCCGGGGCAGAGTCTGTTTCCGCAAAAACTCGTCTGGAAGAAGTAAAGGAGGAAATGGAGCTGATCCATACAGCTCTGAAACGATATGAAAGCATATGAACTGATCGAATGGCTGAATGAGCACCATCCGCAAAAATTTGCGGAGGACTGGGATAATGTGGGACTGCTGGTGGGAGATGACCAGAAAGAGATTTCCCATGTATTTCTTGCGCTGGATCTTACGGAACCGGTGTTGGATGAGGCGGTGGCTGCTGGTGCGGATATGATCCTTACCCATCACCCAATGATCTTTTCCGGAATCAAAAAGATCAACAATCATACCTTTACCGGAAGAAAGATCCTCCGTCTGATAAAGGAGGATATCCCGTATTTTGCCATGCATACCAATTATGATGTGATCGGAATGGCAGATTTAAGCGCAGAGCATCTGAAGCTTCAGGATACAAGGGTGCTTACAGTTACCGATGGATCCGGGGAGCAGCCGGAGGGGTTCGGAAGAGTAGGAAAGCTTCCCCATGTTATGACTCTTGGTGAGTTTGGAAAATATGTAAAAGAATGCAATCATCTTCCGGATGTGCGGGTTTACGGTGATCTGGATCGGAAGATCGAGACTGTAGCAATCTGTACAGGAAGCGGAAAGAGTATGATCGGTGATGTTATGGCCGCCGGTGCGGATGTATATGTGACAGGAGATATTGATTATCATACTGCCATTGATACTATGGCAGATGGTCTGGCAATCGTAGATGCCGGACATTACGGTACGGAGTATATTTTTGCGGAAGCTATGGAGAAGGAACTGAATGAGGCATTCTCTGCGCTTAAGACAACCTGCGCCAGTGTGAAAAATCCATATACTGTTTTGTAAAAGCGGATTGCAAAAAGTGCTTGTATTCATGAATATGTAGTGGGATGGAATACGATTATCTGTTTCGGAAAAATGAATTGTGAAACACATGGCTGTCCGAAAAATCGGGTAGCTGTATAAATATATAAGCCTGTGGAGGGGATCGTTATGGAACAGACAATGATTAAAGTGACCATAAACGGAGAAACAAGGGAATACCCCAAAATGACACCGTATTCTAAGATCATAAGGGATTATGAGGGCAAAACAGAGTATCCGGTGATCCTTGTGACTGAGAACGGAAAGCTCCGTGAGCTTCACAAGAAGCTTCAGCATGACTGTACACTGGGATTTATAACCGCAAAGGACAGTGCCGGTCGAAAAACCTATCGGAGAAGTGCGATCTTTATTCTTTTGAAGGCAATTTTTGATGTAGCTGGAAAAGAGAATGTGGATCATGTTGTGATCCATTATTCTATTGGAAATGCTCTTTATTTTACTATGAAAGGCAGTGCTACCCTGGATCAGGAGCTTCTTGATCGGGTAAAAGTGCGGATGCGGGAACTGGTAGACCGGAAGCTTCCGATCTGCAAACGCAGTGTCAGCACGGATGATGCCGTTTCCATGTTCCACAGGCATCATATGTATGATAAAGAAAAGCTGTTCCGTTATCGACGGGTTTCCAGAGTGAATATTTACAGCCTGGAAAATTTCGAGGATTATTTTTACGGATTTATGGCACCAGATACCGGCTATGTGAAGTATTTTGATCTGCAGCTTTATGATGAAGGCTTTGTGCTGATTCTTCCGAGACAGAAGAACCCGGATGTGCTGGAGCCTTTTGAACCTCAGGATAAGATCTTCCATGTGCAGAAGGAATCGGAAGAGTGGGGCGATAAGCTGGATGTTGCCACTGTAGGAGATCTCAATGACCGGATCACAAGAGAAGGTGTGCAGAGCCTGATGCTGATCCAGGAGGCACTCCATGAGGCCAAGATTTCTTCGATTGCCGAGGAGATCCGGAGAAGGGGCAATGTAAAGTTCGTAATGATCGCAGGTCCGTCTTCTTCCGGAAAGACCAGTTTTTCTCACAGATTATCTATTCAGCTTTCTGCTCATGGTCTGAAGCCGCATCCCATTGCTGTGGATAACTATTTTGTGGATCGTGAACATACGCCGTTGGATGAATTCGGAGAAAAGAATTATGAGTGTCTGGAAGCCATTGATACGAAGCAGTTTAATGAAGATATGCTGAATCTTCTTTCGGGAAAAACCGTGGATCTTCCTACATTTAATTTCAAGACCGGATGCAGGGAATACCGGGGAGACCAGCTTCATCTTGGAAAAGATGATATCCTGGTCATCGAAGGCATTCACGGGCTTAATGACAAGCTGAGTTATGCCCTTCCAAAAGAGAGTAAGTTTAAGATCTATATCAGTGCGCTGACACAGCTGAACATTGATGAGCATAACCGGATCCCCACAACGGATGGAAGGCTGATCCGTCGGATTGTCCGTGATGCACGTACACGTGGAACTTCCGCAAAGGATACCATTGCAAGGTGGCCTTCTGTACGGAGAGGCGAGGAGCAGAATATTTTTCCGTTCCAGGAGGAAGCAGATGTGATGTTTAATTCAGCTCTTGTGTATGAGCTTGCCTGCCTGAAGGTTTATGCGGAACCGCTGCTTTTTGGAATTGACAAGAGTGAACCGGAGTATCAGGAGGCGAAGCGGCTTTTGAAGTTCCTGGATTATTTTGTGCCGGTGCCCAGTGAGGGTGTTCCGTTTAATTCGCTTCTGAGGGAGTTTATTGGCGGTAGTTGTTTTAATGTATAAATTAATTGTATGAATAAAAAAAGCTATGTGTAGATATAAGGCTCTATGCAATGCAGATATCGGTTGGCACAAAGATGAGAAGATTAGGATTTCTCTGTGCATAGGATCTGTGGTGTGTGGAGCCTTTTGAGTGTGAATCGGAAAAGTTAAAGTCCTCTGTGGTGCTGCGGATGGATGACGGGATTTACAGGACTTAAAGGAAAGGGAAAATGATCATGAAAGAAAAAATACAATTGACAAAACTGGCTCCAAACTGTGGCTGTGCAGCTAAGGTAGGACCGGGGACTCTGGCGGGAGTTCTTGGCGGGCTGCCAAAGTTCTGTGATCCGGATCTTCTGGTTGGAACGGACACTTCGGATGATGCTGCAGTTTACCGGGTGAGTGATGATCTGGCGCTGATCCAGACACTGGATTTTTTTACGCCTGTGGCAGATGATCCTTATGATTTCGGGCAGATCGCGGCGGCCAATGCGTTGAGTGATGTATATGCTATGGGTGGAACTCCAAAGACGGCTTTGAATATTGTGGCGTTTCCGAAGGATATGGATGTGGAGATTCTCGGGGAGATCCTGCGTGGTGGTGCAGATAAGGTGATGGAGGCTGGTGCGGTTCTTGCCGGTGGCCATACGATCCAGGATGATACACCAAAGTATGGGCTCAGTGTGACGGGTTTTGTAGATCCGAGGAAGTTCTGGAAGAATTTTGGAGCGCAGACCGGAGATAAGCTGATCCTGACGAAGGCGCTGGGTGCGGGGATCGTGAATACGGCGATCAAGGCGGATCTGGTGACGGAAGGTGCACGTAAGGCGGTTTTGGCTTCCATGAAGAAACTGAACCGGGATGCCTGTGAGGTTTTTAAAGAGTTTGAGGTTCATGCCTGTACGGATGTGACGGGGTTTGGTCTTGGGGGACATGCTACGGAGATGGCTGTGGCCAGTGACCGGACGGTTGTGATCGATACGGAGAAGCTGCCGGTGCTTCCGGATGTGGAGGAGTTTGCTTCTATGGGATTGATTCCGGGTGGGGCTTACAGGAACCGGGAGTTTGCTGAGAAAACCGGAGTGAAAAGTGTGGCAGAGCTCTGGCGGGAGGATCTGGTGTTTGATCCGCAGACTTCTGGGGGATTGCTGGCGGCGGTTCCGGAGAGGGATGTGCCGGAGATCATGAAGCGGCTGGATGCGGCTGGTCTGCAGGCTGGGGTGATCGGTGAGGTTGTGGATCGGCGGGAGTGGACGTTGGAGATCCGGTAGGAAATTAATTTACGAACGAATGTTTGGACGATAACGTCAGAGTGGATGGTTGCGTAGGGGGGATACTGCTGGGGAAAGTGGTGGAAGCAGAATGATGGATGGCGGATGGCGGACGACGGACGCCTGGGGGAGAGGATATCGGTCCGGGCAGGGACTCCGTCGGGGGATACTACTAGGACTCCGTGAGTCGGCTAAAAGCATTGCGGCAGGGCCAGAACTCGCCGTTGGCTCAGACAGCTGACCCTGCCGCAATAACGCCGACTTCCGCAGCCCAAGTAGTTATCACCCCTCCTCCGCAGCAGCCCAAACCGATATCCTCTCCCCCAGGCTGGTGCATCCAGCTGGCAGGAAAAATATAAAATGTGCGGAGAGTATGGTTGTGGGATGCAGAACAGGAAAATTACTGTTTACTGGTAATATTCCGCGAGGTGTTTTTTGTGAGCGAAGGTCACAGAAAACCCGAGCCATACTGCGCGAATTTATGTGATTAGCATAAATTCTGTGCATCGCGAAGCGTGTTACTGAGAATGGAGTGAACAGTAATTCAGGAAATATAGGCTCTGTATTTTTTTAATATATTGTTTGCCTGAGGGATAAAAGCATGGTATTATCATATGAGCGGAAATTGAGAAGACATAAAGAATACAAAAAACAAATATGTGACGGGAAAGGAAGAATTATGGAGAAACATAAACATGAGAGGAGTACATTTTCCGGGAAGATTGGATTTGTACTGTCTGCAGCTGGTGCTTCGGTAGGGCTTGGGAATATATGGAGATTCCCTTATCTGGCGGCAAAGTACGGCGGTGGAATTTTTTTACTGATCTATATCATTCTGGCATTGACCTTCGGATATTCTATGATCGTGGCAGAGACAGCTCTGGGACGTATGACAAAGAAAAGTCCGGTAGGTGCGTTTGGAACTTTTGGTAAATCAAAGTGGCTGTCTTTGGGCGGTTGGATCAATGCGATCATACCGGTTCTGATCGTGCCGTATTATTCCGTGATCGGTGGATGGGTAATTAAATACCTGGTGGAGTATGTAAAGGGAGGCAGTCAGACTCTTGCTGAAGACGGATATTTTTCTGCTTTTATAGCGGATGGATTTTCTACAGAAACCTGTTTCCTGTTTTTTACACTGCTTACGCTGGTGATCATTTATGCAGGTGTGCAGAATGGCGTGGAACGAGTTTCCAAATTAATGATGCCGATACTGGTATTCTTGTCTGTGGTCATTGTCATTTATTCGGTAACGAGGCCAGGAGCACTGGAAGGTGTGAAATATTTTCTGATACCAAATATCAAAAACTTCTCCTGGATGACAGTGGTTGCGGCAATGGGACAGATGTTTTATTCTCTGTCGATCGCGATGGGTATTCTGGTAACTTTTGGTTCCTATATGAAAAAGGATGTATCTATTGAAGGTTCTACACAAAATGTAGAAATTTTTGACACAGCGATCGCAATGATGGCAGGTCTGATGATCATTCCGGCAGTGTTTGCATTTTCCGGTGGAGATCCGGATACGTTACAGGCGGGACCGGCACTGATGTTTATTACGATTCCGAAGGTATTCGCAAGCATGGGATTTGGAACTCTGGTTGGAATCCTGTTTTTTGTACTGGTTCTCTGTGCAGCCTTGACCAGTTCTATTGCACTGACTGAGAGTGCAGTATCTACTTTTCAGGATGAACTGAAATGGGGACGCAAGAAGGCGACAGTATTTGTCGGAATTATCATGGTTGTTCTCGGAAGTCTTTCTTCTCTTGGCTATGGTCCTCTGGCGTGTGTTAAGATCATTGGAATGCAGTTCCTTGATTTCTTTGATTTCCTGACGAACTCTGTCATGATGCCGATCGCAGCGATTGCTACCTGTCTTCTGATATCCAGAGTAGTTGGTACAAAGAAGATTGAAGAGGAAGTACTGCAGGAAGGTGGTACTTTCCGCAGAAAAAGAATCTTTAATTTTATGATCCAGTATCTTTGCCCAATCTTTGCGGCGATCATTCTTTTCAGTTCTGTGGCAAATGCATTTGGATGGATTTCCATGTAAAAGACATAGGAGACCAAGAAAATTCCAACTTTACAAGTCTATACACCTGTGTTAAAATAGCAGGTGCGCAGCCAGGCCAGGTGATCGCGGCTGGACAGACGAAAGGGTCCAGACGAGGAAAGTCCGGGCTTCACAGGGCAGGATGCCGGATAACGTCCGGTGGAGGTAACTCCCAGACCAGTGCAACAGAAATAAACCGCCCCGTTTTGCGGGGTAAGGGTGGAAAGGCAGTGTAAGAGACTACCGCCGCTGTGGTAACAGAGCGGGCACATGTAAACTCCATTCGAAGCAAGACCGAGAAGAAAGCCATACGGCGGCCCGTCGTGCTTTCAGGTAGGTCGCTGGAGCCTTCTGGCAACGGAAGGCCTAGATAGATGATCACCCAACGACATAACCCGGCTTATCGGTCTGACTGTGTATGATAATAAGCACATAATAAAAGCAACTGTATTTTGCAGATATGTTCTGTAAAATATCAGTTGCTTTTTTGTAAAAAACTTTTCTATGAAAACACAGCGCCCGGTTCCCGCTTCGATATTCAGGCCTTCGCAGGAGCCGGACGCGTCCGTTTGTCAATAATTCTCGCAGGAATCCTTGAATCCCTATTTATTCCGTTTACCTCTATATTTCTCCTCGCAATACTTACACCGGTAAACCTCATTCTCTTCATCTGCAAGAACAAAAATCTGATCCAGTCCCTGCTCGATGGAAGTAATGCAGCGAGGATTCTTGCATTTGATCACGTTCACAACCTGCTTCGGCAGCTTCAGCTCTTTCTTTGCAACGATCTTTTCGTCCTTGATGATATTTACGGTAATATTATGATCGATAAAACCAAGGATATCCAGATCCAGATCCTCGATGGGGCATTCAACCTTGATGATATCCTTTTTTCCCATTTTCTGGCTGCGGGCATTTTTGATGATAGCAACCGTACAGTCCAGCTTATCCAGCTTCAGGTCATGATAGATCGTCATTGCCTTGCCGGCTTTGATATGATCCAGAACATAACCCTCACGAAGAGCACCTACGTTTAACATGGCAGTTCCACCTCCAGTAATGTAAGAATCAGGGCCATACGGACATACACACCATACTGGACCTGTTTGAAATAAGCGGCACGTGGATCAGAATCCACTTCAACAGAAATCTCGTTAACACGTGGGAGTGGGTGGAGGACATACATATCCTTCGGTGCAAGCTCCATTTTCTGTTTGTCCAGAACATAGAAATCTTTCATGCGGACATAATCCTCTTCGTTGAAGAAACGTTCCTTCTGAACACGGGTCATGTACAGGATATCCAGATCCGGAAGTGCATCCTCCAGACGTTCCTCCTCGACAAACTCGACATTGTTGCGTTTCAGAACATCCTCACGGATATAGCTTGGAATACGAAGCTCCTCCGGAGAGATCAGAACAAATTTCACATTTTCATAACGGACCAGAGCCTCGATCAGAGAGTGAACGGTACGGCCGAATTTCAGGTCACCACAGAGGCCGATGGTAATATTGTCAAGTCTGCCCTTCAGGGAGCGGATAGTTAAAAGATCGGTTAATGTCTGGGTAGGATGCTGGTGGCCGCCATCACCGGCATTGATCACCGGAATATTGGATGACATAGAAGCTACAAGCGGAGCACCCTCTTTCGGATGACGCATAGCACAGATATCTGCATAACAGGAAACAACGCGAATAGTATCGGCAACGCTTTCGCCTTTGGATGCGGAGCTGGAATCAGCAGAAGAAAAACCGAGAACCTTTCCTCCAAGATTCATCATGGCTGCTTCGAAACTTAAACGTGTACGTGTACTTGGTTCGTAAAACAATGTCGCAAGCCTTTTATCATCACAGGTATGCGCATACTTTTTTGGATTTTTCCCGATGTCGTCGGCGAGATTCAGAAGCTTATCAAGCTCTTCAACCGAGAAATCCAATGGACTCATTAAATGTCTCATGTTGTACCTCCAATTATTTACTGGAAATAAGATTCCTTCCAGTTATCATATAATATAACTGTGAGATTTTCAAGAGACTTTCCGAGGATTTTGTCGAAGAAGCCATTCGAAAAAGAGACCGGTAAAAAACCACAGAGGAGCATAGTCCAGCCGGATCACTCCTTTATACTGAAGCGGAACATGAGAATAATCCCAGGGACAGATGTGAAGCTTCTGAAAAAAAGATCCGCTTAAAAATTCCACGAAAAAAATCCCGCAGCTGTAAATGATCCCCCGTACCATAACCGGAAAGCGGGCAAGCTTGTAGTAAGCCGGACGGATCAGTGCTGCAAGTCCGTAAATAGGGAACATCAGAAGAGAGGTTTTGCCCATCATAGTAAAATGTCCGGTGACAAGAGAGTGCAGTCCTGTCCATAAAATCTCCAGACACCAGCCTGTAAAACCGCACAGAAAAAAATCCTTCTTTTGCATTTTAAAGCTCCTTCTCATCAGCAGAAATCCTGCGCTTTCCGGAAAAATGTCAGTTTAACTGAATTAAGAAAGTCCCCTGCGGGGCTGCGAATATCCGCCTGGACTTTAAATATATTTAACGTGGAAAAGCGTCTTTAATAGCCTTCCCTGCCTTGAAAAAAATATACACGTGGGTTATAATGAACAAAATTATTACTGCAAAGTGAAAAAGCAGTAATGGATCATCAACACATGCGGAAGGAGAAAACAGACGATGAATTATGAAGAAAGTCGTGCCTACATCAGAGCTGCGGAATTGAAAAAGGGAATTGTTCTGGGACTGGAAAATATGAGAGAACTGATGAGGCGGCTTGGAGATCCCCAGGATGAACTGAAGTATGTTCATGTAGCGGGAACTAACGGAAAGGGTTCTGTGATTGCATATCTGTATTCCGCTTTATCAGGTGCAGGTTACCGGGTCGGAAGATATATTTCCCCGGCGGTCTATTCCTACAGAGAGAGGATGGAGGTTAACGGAGAACCTGTCAGCAGAGAGAAATTTGCAGCATATGTGACAAGGATCGCGGAGGTGATCGATGAGATCGTAAAAGAGGGAAAACCGCATCCGTCAGTATTTGAAATTGAAACTGCAGCCGCATTTCTTTATTTTCGGGATGAGAAATGCGATCTGGTATTAATGGAAGTTGGTATGGGCGGTGATCTGGATGCCACCAACATTATAAGTACTACAGTTCTTTCCATTCTGGTATCCATCAGTATGGATCATACGGCATTTCTTGGAAATACCCTGGGCGAGATAGCAGAAAAAAAGGCCGGCATCATTAAACCGAACAGTCATATGGTAACTGTGAAGCAGCAGCCGGAGGCAGAGGCGGTCGTACGAAGAATATGCGCAGAACAGAATGTGCCATACGAGGCAGCAGACCAGGACAGCGCAGAGGTACTGGAAGCATCCATAACTGGCCAGACCTTTCTTTATAAAGGGGAAAAATATACAATATCCCTGGCAGGTGCCTATCAGAAGGAAAATGCGGTGGCAGCGCTCCGAGCACTGGAAATCCTGAATGAACAGGGATATCCCACAACACTGGTCCAGAGACAGGATGGATTGAAACGTACCACCTGGCCGGGAAGATTTGCACTTCTCGGGACAGAACCGGATTTTGTGGTTGATGGAGCTCATAACCCTGCAGCGGCAGACATGCTGGCTGCATCCATTGAACGGTATTTTAAGGGAAAAAGGATCATCTACATCATGGGAATGTTCCGTGACAAGGATTACCGCAAGGTCATCCGGAAAACAGAAAAATACGCAGATACCATCCTGACGATTGCGGCACCGGATAACCCCAGGGCTCTGACCCCGCAGGAGCTGGCAGATGCGGTGCGGGAATTTCATTCTGATGTAAGGCCCTTTGACAACATCGAAGCCGCAGTGGCAGAGGCCTATCAGCTGGCAGGAAAAGAGGATGTGATCATTGCTTTTGGTTCCCTGGCGTTCCTGGGGAATCTTACAGAAATTATCAGGAAACATAACGGAGGAAACCAATGACGGATTTGGAAAGATACAGAGACGAGATCGATGAGATCGACAGTGAGATCGTACGTCTCTTTGAAAAACGAATGAAGGTGAGTGAGGAAGTCGCTGAATATAAAATAAAAACTGGTAAGCAGGTACTGGATCCGGCACGTGAGAGCCAGAAGATCCATACGCTGAAAAACAAGGCCCACGGGGACTTTAACAGCCTCGGCGTGCAGGAGCTTTTCCGTCAGATCATGGCCATCAGCCGTAAGAGACAGTACCAGCTGTTGACAGAGCATGGGATTTACGGAGAGCGCAATTTCACAACTGTGAAGCATGTTCCCCTTGAAAACGCAACGGTTGTGTTTCAGGGTGTAGAGGGAGCCTACAGCTATGCGGCTATGCGGCAGTACTTTGGGAAAAATATCGAAAGCTACCATGTAAAAACATGGAGGACAGCTATGGAGGATGTAACCCATGGCAAGGCCGATTATGCGGTACTTCCTATTGAGAATTCTACTGCAGGTATCGTGGCTGATATCTATGACCTTCTTATGGAGTACAAGCTGTATATCGTAGGCGAGCAGATCATCCGTGTGGATCATGTGCTTCTGGGCATGCCGGATGCACAGATAGGGGATATCAGGGAAGTCTGCTCTCATCCTCAGGGGCTTGCCCAGTGCAAGGCATTTCTGGAGGAAAACCCTTCCTGGAAAAAGAAGAAAGTAGAAAACACCGCAGGCGCGGCCAAAAAGGTCAGTGAGGTGGGGGACAAAGGCGTGGCAGCTATCGCAAGCCGTGAGGCTGGTGAGGTATTCGGTCTGAAGGTCCTTGCAGAAAATATCTGCAGAGAAAAAGCAAACTCTACACGTTTTATTATTGTAAGCAGGAAACCGGAATACGAGGAAAAGGCCGGGAAGATCAGCATCTGTTTTGAGCTGCCTCATGAAAGCGGAACTCTTTACAACATGCTTTCCCATATTATCTACAACGGACTGAACATGACCAAAATTGAATCCCGTCCGATTCCGGGAAAATCCTGGGAATACCGCTTTTTCGTGGATTTCACAGGGAAACTTGGCGAAAGTGCTGTGGAGAATGCGTTAAGAGGAATCGAGGCGGAGGCGAATGTTCTCCGTGTTCTTGGAAATTATTAAGATACAGAGGAGTTAAATTATTATGTTGGCAAGAATTCAGGAATGTATCCTTTACCGTGGATTTTCAAACGGTGAGATACTGGACGATATGACAGAACTTATTAATCTTTATGAAGCAGATGAAGAAGCACTCAAGGCAAGAGAAGACCAGTTTTTCAAAAGTGTCAACGGGCTGGTGGAGCTGGCAGGAATGTACGGTTTTTCTGGAAATATCTGGCATACATATCTTACTTTCCTTCTGGTAAATCATGAGAACGCTTTCAGTATGGCAAGCGAGATACGAGGAGCGATCAAGGGCAGCATTAACGACCTGGCAAAAAATGATTTCCAGATTTTCAAGGAATTGTATGATTTTGACATCACGGTCTTTGATAAAGTGTTCGGAACTGTATGCTGCAGGGTGATCTGTGATTACCAGACACCGGATGAGAACAGCAAGCTCTTTAATACCAGGATCCGTGACCGTATCTGTCAGATGAGCAAAACCCTGGCAGCAGCCACCACAACCGAAGAATTTATGGATGATATGGTATCCTTCTATAAAGATTTCGGTGTTGGCAAGCTTGGTCTCCATAAGGCATTCCGTATCGGCCACGATGAGGAGGGAAAGGTGGAGATCCAGCCTATCACAAGGATCGCACATGTGAAGATCGATGATCTGGTAGGATATGAGATCGCCAAGAAAAAGCTCATTGATAATACAGAGGCATTTGTACAGGGGAGAAAGGCGAACAACTGTCTGCTCTTTGGTGATGCGGGAACCGGTAAATCTTCCAGTATCAAGGGAATCCTGAACCAGTATTATGATCAGGGACTTCGTATCATTGAGGCCTATAAGCATCAGTTCCAGGATCTTAATGAAGTCATCGCCCAGATCAAAAACCGTAACTATCGTTTTATCATTTATATGGATGATCTTTCCTTTGAGGAATTTGAGATTGAATATAAATACCTGAAAGCAGTGATCGAGGGCGGTCTTGAGAAAAAACCGGACAATGTCCTGATCTATGCCACAAGCAACCGGCGTAATCTTGTCCGTGAGCGTGCCACAGATAAGCTGGAGATCGCAGATGACAATGATCTGCATTCCTCCGACACCGTGCAGGAGAAGCTTTCACTGGTATATCGCTTTGGCGTCCGTATCTACTTTGGCAAACCGGACAAAAAACAGTTCCAGGAGATCGTCCGCACACTGGCAGCCCGTTATGGAGTTACCATGCCGGAGGAGGAGCTTCTTCTGAAAGCCAACCAGTGGGAGATCTCTCACGGCGGACTGACCGGACGTGCAGCGCAGCAGTTTATTGATTACATTGTGGGAACAGAGGAAGAAAAAAAGAAATAGTTTACCTGTGTATTGGGGGAAAGGATGAAAAACTATGGCGGTGACAACCTTTGCAGCAATTGATATAGGCTCCTATGAAGTCAGTATGAAGATCTTTGAAATGTCAAGGCGGATCGGCTTCCGGGAGATCAATGATGTCCGTTACCAGCTGGAGCTGGGCCGTGGAACTTATGCTGCAGGACGGCTAGAGATGGAGACTGTAGATGAGCTCTGCGAGATCCTTAATGATTTTAAACGCATGATGGCTGAATTTGGGGTAGAAAGCTGGCGTGCGTGTGCAACAAGCTCTCTCCGTGAGCTGGAAAATCCGGTGATCATCCTGGAGCAGATCTATCAGAGAACTGGTATCCGGGTAGAGATCCTGAGTAATGCGGAACAGCATTTTCTGGGATATAAATCCATTGCTGCCATTGAATCCGGCTTCAAAAAGGCTATTCAGAAGGGGACGGCGATCCTGGATATCGGAGGAGGAAATCTGCAGATCTCTCTCTTTGACAAAGATGCTCTGGTGCTGACCCAGAGTATCCGTATGGGAAGTCTTCGTATCCGCGAACGTCTGAAAGAACTGGAGAAAACAACTCCACATTATGACCGGCTGATAGAGGAATTTATCCGAAATGATCTGATAAGCTTTCAACGTCTTTATCTTAAGGACAAGGAAATCTCCAATCTGATCCTGATGGGAGATTTTCTCACAGATACGATCTTTCAGGACAGATCCGGAGAGAATATCATCACAAAGGAGGAATTCCTGAAGAAATACGAGACCATTGTAAACATGTCCGATCATGACCTTGCCGAATCCATGGAGTTGGAACCGGAATATGCGTCTCTGATCGTGCCGAACATGGTTATCATCCGAAATTTTATAGAAATCTTTCAGGCAGAAGCACTCTGGATCCCGGGTGTTTCTCTTCTGGACGGGATTGCCTATGACTATGCGGAAAAAAACAAATATCTGAAAAGTGTACACAATTTTGAAAATGATATCCTGGTGGCATCCAGGAACATTGCCAAAAGGTATTCCAGCGGAAAGAACCACATTGCAGGAACTACCGATGTGGCACTGGATATTTTTGACAGCACAAGGAAGATCCACGGCATGGGAAAACGTGAACGGCTTCTTTTGCAGATTGCAGTTCTTCTTCATGACTGCGGAAAATATATCAGTATGAGTGAGGTGGCAGAATGCTCTTACCGGATCATCATGGCTACGGAAATCATAGGTCTTTCCACAGAGGAGCGGCAGGTGATCGCAAGTGCGGTAAGGTATAATACCAGAGAATTCGGCTGCTACAAAGAAATCAACCGTGAAACATCCATGAGCAGGGAAAATTATCTCCTGACTGCGAAGCTGACCGCGATTCTCCGCCTGGCCAATGCTATGGACAGAAGCCATTACCAGAAGGTAAAAGCGCTTAATGTAACCTTAAAAGACAGGATTCTTTACCTGGTGGTGGATTCCGCAAGGGATGTTTCTCTGGAACTGGGGCTTCTGAAAGATAAAAAGGAATTTTTTGAAGAGGTGTTTGGAATCCGGCTTGTAATGAGACGGAAGGGAAGAAGATAACGGAGGAGGTTTTTGTATGAAATTTAAGGAATTTGACAAACCGGAATATTTTGTAAACAGAGAGCTGAGCTGGATCAAATTTGATGATCGTGTGCTCAGTGAAGCCAGAGACAAAAATCTACCTCTGTTTGAGAGACTGAAATTTTTGAGTATCACCTCATCCAATCTGGATGAATTTTATATGGTCCGTGTTGCATCCCTAAAGGATCAGGTTCATGCAGGGTACAAAAAAACAGATATTGCAGGAATGACAGCCAAGGAACAGCTGAAAGCCATCAGCCGGCAGACACATGATCTTGTTCACGTACAGTACAGTACATTAAACCGGTCTCTGGTCCCTGCACTTGAAAAAGCAGGACTTCATGTGATCTTTGAGCACGAGGCATTTTCCGAGAAGCAGAAAGAATTTGTGGATCAGTATTTTGAAGATAATGTATATCCGGTCCTGACACCAATGGCAATGGATTCTTCCAGACCGTTTCCTCTGATCCGTAATAAAACGTTGAATATCGGAGCACTTCTTTCCAAAAAAGATACTAAAAAAGGAAAAGAAGAGATTGATTTTGCCACTGTACAGGTGCCTTCTGTACTTCCGAGAGTAGTGATCATTCCATCTGAGAAAAAAGGCCATACAACCGTAACACTTCTGGAACAGATCATTGAGCGCAACATCGACAAGCTGTTCTTAAGCTATGATGTGATCTGTGCCCATCCGTACAGGATCATGCGTAATGCGGATCTTCCTATTGACGAGGATGAGGCAGAGGATCTTCTGGTTGAGATCCAGAAACAGCTGAAAAAACGCCAGTGGGGAGAGGTGATCCGCCTGGAAGTGGAAGATAAGATGGATCCGCGGCTTCTGGATATTCTGAAAATGGAGTTTCAGGTTCATGGAGATGATATCTTTTTTATCAACGGACCGCTGGATCTGACCATGCTGATGAAGGTTTATGGTATTGACGGATACGATCAGTTCAAGGAACCGAAATACAAACCGGCAGCAGTGCCTGCATTTCAGAATGATAAAGATATTTTCCAGGTGATCAGGGAGGGTGATGTGTTCCTGCATCATCCGTATATGAGCTTTGATCCGGTGGTGAATTTTGTGCGTCAGGCGGCAAAGGACCCGGATGTACTGGCAATCAAGCAAACCCTGTATCGCGTCAGCGGCAATTCACCCATCATTGCGGCACTTGCTCAAGCCGCAGAAAACGGCAAGCAGGTTTCCGTTCTTGTAGAGCTGAAAGCACGTTTTGATGAGGAAAACAATATCGTCTGGGCAAAAATGCTGGAAAAGGCAGGCTGCCATGTAATCTATGGTCTGGTGGGCCTGAAAACACACAGTAAGATCACTCTTGTTGTGAGAAGAGAAGAAAACGGGATCCGCAGATATGTGCATCTGGCAACCGGAAACTATAACGATTCCACAGCCAAGCTTTATACAGACTGTGGTATATTTACCTGTGACGAACGGTTTGGAGAGGATGCAACTGCTGTGTTCAATATGCTTTCCGGATATTCCGAGCCGAAACGCTGGAATCGCTTGATCGTTGCACCGATCTGGATGAAGGACCGTTTTGTAAAAATGATCGAAAGAGAAGCGGAGCATGCGAAAAGGGGAGAAGAGGCTCACATTGCGGCAAAGATGAATTCTCTGTGTGACCCTGAGATCATTGCAGCGCTGTATTATGCTTCTTCCTGTGGTGTCAGGATCGATCTTCTGATCCGCGGCATCTGCTGCCTGAAGGTGGGCATTCCGGGTATCAGCGAAAATATCCACGTGCGTTCGATCGTCGGTAATTTCCTGGAGCACAGCCGTATTTTCTATTTCCGCAATGGCGGTTCCGATGAAATCTATATGGGAAGTGCGGACTGGATGCCACGTAACCTTGACCGTCGTGTGGAGATTGTTTTCCCTGTGGAAGATGAGCGGATCAAGGAAGAGATCATGCATGTGCTGGATCTGGAATTCCGTGACAATGTAAAAGCACATATCCTGCAGCCCTCCGGTTTGTATGAGAAGCAGGACAAACGTGGCAAAACGCTGATAAATTCCCAGATGGAATTCTGCAGGGAGGCTACCGAGCGGGCCAAGGCAGCAAAAAATGGAGAAAAAAGGAAAGAAGAGAGTTTTCGTACCGGCTGAACCGGCGGAGGATATTATAAAATAGTAAAAGAAAAGGACAGCCTGTCATATCAATTTATGATACAGCTGTCCTTAAATAATGTTCTCAAAGATTATCCATATTATGTTAATACTGCATGATATTCAGAAAACCTGACAGCATGCGGGCGTTTCTAATAACACTTCTTGCAGGCTTTATACCCTGCAGCTTCAGCCTGGGAGCGTGTCATTTCTGTGGCATTATCCGGATTCATATTTCCACAGTTAGGGATCCGGTGGTACTTGCTTCCGGTAGCGGAGATCCAGACCATATCACCCACTGGCTCCGGATCGGCCTGCACTCCGGTCTGAGGATCTGCAGCAGCCGAATCAGAAGATCCATAGCCGGACGCACCGGAATCCTTATAAGCGGAGGAAGGCTGTGTGCCGGTATCCGATTCATCTCCAGCAGAATAATCATTACAGGGACTCTGGTTCCACTGGATATTGCTTCCGTCGCTGACTGCGATCACCGTACCCTGCTCATCAGTACGAAATACCTGTATTCCCATATCCGCAAGCTTATCCATGGTATCCTTATGAGGATGTCCGTAGGAATTACCGGCGCCGCAGCTGATCACTGCATATTCCGGAACAGTCTGCTGGAGCAGATCCCAGGTGGTGGCAGTGGCAGAACCGTGATGCCCCGGAACGATCACATCGCAGGAAAGATCAAGTCCCAGATTGCAGATCGCTTCCTCCCCGGCAGATTCTGCATCCCCAGTAAAAAGAAAATGGTTATTTCCGTTTTCCAGCCGGATCGCAACAGAATTGTCGTTATCGTTGCTGCTGATCGATTGAGGAGAAAGCACCGTAAATTTCCCGCTTCCGAAAGTAAAATCCGTTCCGGGCTCCGGATGCTGCACAGTTAATCCCTGAGCGGCAACACTGTTTTCAAAAGATTGATAGATCTTTGTATCCTGTACATAATCTGCACCGATCACATTTTTTACGGAAAAGCTGTCCAGGCATCCTACAAGACCAGCCACATGGTCCTCGTCATAATGGGAGGAGATCATATAGTCAATGATGGAAATATTCTGTTTCTGCAGATAGGAAACCACGAAACTGGAATGTCCTCGGTCACCGCCGTCATACAGGAGATTCTGCCCCTGTGACTGGACCAGGATTGAAAGCCCCTGCCCTACATCCAGAAAGTGTACAGCCATTGTTGTGTCAGCAGAAGCAGCCTCGGCTGTGTAAGCAGCAGAGGGAACTCCTGCGACTGTTAGCAGAACAAGCAGCAGAGAAAGAAAAAATGTCTGCAGCTTTCTGCGAAAAGAATGTTTGTGATGCATGAGAAGTCACCCCTTATCTTAAGTATTTTCAGGGGAAATTATAAAACAGAAGAGAAAGAAATGCAAAATAATATATGTGAAAATACAGAAAACAGATAAACAGGAAGAACGAAATGTTTATATGCAATGTTCAGAGCAACGTTTGATAGCGATAACAGGAAAAAGTGAAGTATAACAATCACAAAAAAGCAGTCAGAATAAAAATCCTAACTGCTTTCAGTTGATAGCCAGTACGGGAATCGAACCCGTGTTTCCGCCGTGAGAGGGCGGCGTCTTAACCCCTTGACCAACTGGCCATATTCATTTGTGTCGTTTGCTCTTGATTTCTGTTGTTTCCCGCAACCGACTTCGTTAGTATATAATACTTTCTTACAAAATGCAAGCACATTTTTTTCGTTTTTTTGGAAAAAAATTTTCACCCTGATTTTTTGACAACTTTTTTTGACGGAAAAATCGATTGATGATATGATAGATACAAAACGAAATGGAATAAAAAAATATAAAGAGGAAGAGTATGGATTACAGAAAAAAGAAAAATTTGATATGGAAGGGAGAATCCTTTCATTTTTTTTGTGGTACTGCTGGTTTTTGGCGCGATCTTTGCGGCGATCCACACAGGGGGGCTGATCCAGAAGCAGGACAGTGTACAGCTTCTTAACAAAGGATGGTACTACATAAAGGACGGAAAAAAACAGGAGATCACCCTGCCTGCGGAAATTCCGGCAAAAACAGGTGAAAAGCTGATCCTGTACAATGAAAGTCTGGGAGCGGAAAGCAGAGGAATGACCGTGGTTTCTACAGGAGCCCAGTACGATCTGGTGATACGCCTGAATGGAAAGATCCTGTATGAATATAAGGAGGCCATGTTTTCCAAAAATGTGCAGATGCGTTCCAAGGTGCAGTGCATCGCCGCTCTGGGTAATGACACAGAGGGAAAAGTCCTGACGTTCAGCTATTCTGCGCCTCAGAGAGGAAAATATGTTATAGAGCCGGTATGCATAGGAACCGGAAGTGCAATAGCCTGGTATCAGATCAGAAAAGCAGCCATTCCTTTAGGGGCGGCAACGATCATGATCGTATTAAGTATGATCGCCCTGTGCATCTGCATCTATATGAGAATAAGGCAGATGCCGGACAGACGGTTCCGGGATGTGGCACTGTTCCTTATGATGTGCAGTATCTGGCTGGTGACGGACTCATCACTGGCACAAAGCTACAGCAGATGCCCCGAAGTATTATGTCTCATTTCTTTTTATATGTTCATGCTGCTGGCAGTTCCGATGCTGCGTTTTTTGCAGAATATCGGAAACATGAAAAAATACAGGCTCCTGGATCTTGGAATCTTTACATTTTATCTGAATGCTTTTTTACAGGGAGTTCTGGTGATCCTAGGAGCCTTTGAATTTAAGGATATGCTGTTTGTAACACATATCCTGCTGTTTGTGTGGGCCCTGATATCAGCGGTACTTCTGATCCGGGAGTACCGGAAGCATAAACAGCGTGAGATACATTTGCTTCTCATTGCATATATCATCGTGGGAGCAAGCGGTATCATAGCGCTGATCCTGTACTGGCTGTTCGAGATTTCCTACTATGGATCCATTTTTGAATTGGGAAATCTTGTGTTTCTTGTGCTGGTCATTGCAGACGCAGTCATGATGATGGCAGACAACGTCCGTTACCGTCTGGAATCCCAGGCTTACGAACGACTGTCCAGAGAGGATGGGATGACAGGACTTGAGACGAGAGCCAATTTTGAGAAAAAACTGGAAAGTATTTCCGCAGATATGGGCAGATACCGGGATATCCTTCTTATGTATATCGATATCGATCAGCTTCGCGTGATCAACGAAGAATACGGACGGGCTGCAGGAGACGAGATGGTGGTGATCTCGGCCAGATGTGTGGAGAACGTTTTCCAGGAAAAAGGAACCTGCTACCGCATCGGCGGGGATGAATTTGCGGTTCTGGTCTATGATCCGGAAGTACCGGACGAATTCTGGTCGGAACGCCTGAAAGAAGAACTCCGGAATATCGGGAGAGGATGCAGACATCGTTTTTCGTTGTCCCTGGGATGCAGCCATCTGCGAAATAAGGATGGCTCTCTGAAATCCATGGGAGAATGGAAATATGAGGCAGACAGGAAGCTTTATGAGAACAAAAAGAAGGGGGATTTGAAAAATGGAGTATATTAACTGTTTTCAGATCACATCCCTTGTTTTGGTGACGATGATCGCGATACATTATTTTTCTCATAAAAGACTGAACAATGCGGAAAACAGGAATTTTGTATGTTTTCTGGCTTTCAGCGGCGTTTACGTGCTGCTGGATATGCTGAGTGCGGTGATCGCGGGAGGCGGCAGCAGCGAAGGTTGCAGAATGTCAGCGCTGGTCCTGACGCTCTATTATTTCTGTGATGTCATACTTACCTACGGGCTTTTCTGCTACATTCGGATCATCACCGGAAGACAGAAGGAGAAGTATAAATGGCTGAAAACCGGCTGGGTGGTCCTGCCGGCTGCAATGCTGCTGGCAGTTACAGCAAACTTACGGACGAGATGGCTTTTTTATTTTGACCAGGAAGGTAGATTTATCCGGGGAAGTTTTCATTTTCTGCTCTATGGATATGTATTCTTTTTTATGCTGGTGATCGTTGCATTTATGTTACTTTATGGAAAAACAGCAGAAAAAGAAATACGGCGCACCATATGGAGATTTTGGTTTATCGAAGCAGCCTGCCTGTTTCTCCAGATTGCCGCGGAAAGAATACTGCTTACCGGCTTCGGACTTTCTGTAGGACTTTGGCTGATCTATCTTACTATGAACAATCCAGGTGAATATACGGACAGTATGACAGGTTTATTTGACAAACAGTATTTTGACAAATGGATCGGAGAAAAGCTCTATCGAAAAGAAAGCTTTCATCTGCTTGCTGTGGATGCCCGCAATATGAAGCAGATCAACCGGATCTACGGTACCAGAGTGGGAGATCAGCTGCTGATCCGGGCGGCGAAGGGATTTCGGGAGATCACGGATTCAGTGCAGATCTTTCGTATCACAGGCAATTGCTTTCTGGCAGTGCTGGACTCGCTGACAGATTATGAAAAAGCCAGAGACGGCATAGAAGAATTTCTGAAAAAGCCGTTTTTTATCGAAAACGAAAAGGTGTCGTTCCATGCTGCAATCTGCGGGATCATGAATGCGGAAAAACTGGAAAAAGAGGATAGTATTCTTTCTTATATTGAATATATGATCTCTCTGATACAGAACCGTCAGGATACGGTCCTGATCCAGTCGGACAGCAAGATCCTGGAGGGCTTCCGCTATGAGCAGGAAGTGGAGCATTTTCTTCAGAAGGCTGTGAAAGAGGATCTGTTTGAAGTATATTATCAGCCGGTATATTCTATAAAAAACCAGGATTTTATTACTCTGGAGGCACTGAGCCGGCTGAAACATCCTGTTCTGGGAATGATCCCGCCGGATGTGTTTATCGGGATCGCGGAAAAACAGGGAATGATCTCTGCAGTGGGATGTCTTCAGCTTCACAAGGTCTGCCGTTTTATAAAAGAACATGAATATATCATGAAGAAGATCCGGAATGTGAAATTCAATCTTTCTCCTTCCGAACTGATGAAACCCGGATACAGCCATGTGCTTATCGGGATCATACAGGGGTATGGATTAGATCCGGGATATTTTCAGTTTGAGATCACGGAAAACGTAGCAACCGAATACAGCGAAAGCTTCTG
>ENA-OQDL01000556-OQDL01000556.1-human-gut-metagenome-genome-assembly--contig:-NODE-556-length-23305-cov-18.036716_pt1 | contig 23305 bp, 19 predicted proteins | sample MGYA00242782_ERZ504609 | MGnify/ENA primary metagenome ERZ504609 (study PRJEB26092, sample SAMD00036320) | human gut metagenome | host: Homo sapiens | study: EMG produced TPA metagenomics assembly of... | reverse complement strand
GATGATGATTCTGGAAAGTCTCTCTTTCAGATCCTTGATATCACTTGCCAGACAGAGAACTGCCATGATCTCAGATGCTACGGTAATGTCATATCCGTCCTCACGCGGCATACCGTTTGTTCTACCGCCAAGTCCGTCTACTACATTACGAAGCTGACGGTCGTTCATATCCACGCAGCGTCTCCAGGTGATCTTTCTCGGGTCGATGTTCAGCTCATTGCCCTGGAAGATATGGTTGTCGATCATTGCTGCAAGAAGATTGTTTGCCGCACCAATTGCATGGAAGTCACCGGTAAAATGAAGGTTGATATCCTCCATCGGAACTACCTGTGCATAGCCGCCGCCTGCCGCACCACCTTTGACACCGAATACCGGTCCCAGGGATGGCTCACGAAGAGCTACCATAACATTTTTTCCAAGTCTCTGCATTCCATCTGCAAGACCTACCGTTGTAGTTGTTTTTCCTTCCCCGGCCGGTGTCGGGTTGATAGCTGTCACAAGAATCAGTTTGCCGTCTTTTTTGTCTGTTTCTTTCAGGAGATTATAGTCGATCTTTGCTTTGTATTTACCATACTGCTCCAGATATTTGTCATCAATACCTGCTTTCTCTGCAATCTTGGTAATTGGCTCCATTGTGCACTCCTGTGCAATCTCGATGTCACTTTTAAATCCCATAATGTTCTCCTTTCTCCGCTGCAACCGTCTGCATCTTTTATCCCATAAAAAAGAGCAGTATCTGAAGTTTTTCAAATACTGCCCAGACGGTCGACTCATCGAATCTCCGGCTCCCTCGTGGTTATCCCACAACTCCGTCAGTCACCGAAGACTTTATTAATTTGATGATTGAATACTAACATATTTATTAGTACTTGTCAAGAAATTATCAAATTATTTTTTCACTTTTAAAGTGAGCTAAGTCTAATTTTCTGAATCATTTCCGTTCTATGTATTAGTTTTCTCTCCAACATTCGTACATATCTTTTTTCATCAAATCCTCTGTTATTTAATCGTATCTTGTACTGGTCATCCGTTAATGCGACTGTCCAGACGCCATAAACATATTACCACACTTATGAAATCAAATCTGCAAATCCTGTAGATACCAGGAATAATATCAGCATTACAACCGGCACTACATAACGGATCATAAAGCGATATAACCCTGCCCGTTTGAAGTGTTCCCCATTTCGTTCCACTTCTCCTATGATCCAGTCAGGGCCGATCACCCAGCCGATCAGAATGCTTGTCAAAAGTGAGATAAACGGCATCAGAAAACTGTTGCTGATATAATCCATCACATCCAGAAGCTGTCCAACGGAACCATTTGGCAGTTTAAGTTCAAAATACAGTTTGTTATAACCAAGGCAGATCAGTACTGCTGTAACAAGAGAATAAATTCCGACAGCACCACACATTTTCTTACGTGGTTTATGATAAAGTTCCATGCAGTTTGCAACCAGTGTCTCCATGACAGACACGCAGGAAGTCAGTGCCGCAAATCCCATCATCAGGAAAAATGCAATTGCCACCGGACGGCCAAATACTCCCATGGCATCAAAAACCTTTGGCAGTGAGATAAATATCAGGCTTGGGCCGGAAGCCATTCCATCCTTTCCGAGAAATACAAAAACAGCCGGTATGATCATCATTCCTGCAAGAAACGCAACGCCGGTATCAAAGATCTCAATCTGATTTGTTGCTTTATTTAAATTAACTTCATTTTTCACATAAGAACCATATGTGATCATGATTCCCATAGATACACTTAAGGAAAAGAATAACTGGCTCATCGCATCCAGAAGGATCTCCAGGAAGCGTTTTACCGTCAATCCATGAAAATCCGGTTTGAGGTAAACAGCCAGCCCCTGCATACCGGTGCGGACAGTTCCATCCGTATCAGTATGGGACAGTGTCAGTGAAAAAATGGCAATGATCACGATCAGAAGAATCAGCCCCGGCATAATGATCCTGGAAAACTTTTCGATTCCCTTTTCCACACCACGAAATACGATCCAGGCAGTCAATGCCAGAAAGATCAGCATAAATACAACAGGTGCAATATCTGATGTAATAAATGATGTAAAGTATACATCTGAAGCCGCATCTTTCCCATCAGAAATAATATAAGTAAAAAAATATTTTACAATCCATCCACCGATAACAGAATAATAGGTCATGATCAATGCCGGAACCATAAACGTTAAATTTCCTAAAAATTTCCACTTTGGATCAAGAGATTCAAAAGCCCTCAATGCATTTTTCTTTGTCTTTCTCCCAAGTGCTACATCCGTTGTCAACAGTACAAATCCAAAAGTCAGTACCAGTACCAGATAAACCAGCAGGAAAAGTCCTCCGCCATCTTTGGCACAGAGATATGGAAATCTCCAGATATTTCCAACTCCTACTGCACTTCCGGCTGCCGCCAGGACAAAGCCTATTGAGCCGGAAAAGCTACTTCCTTTTTCTTTCATTTCAATTTCCCCTCTTCAAGTATATATTTGATATAGGCTGAAACCTTCAGCCTAACAGCCATATCTTACCTTAAATAAAGATAAGTGCAAATGGCAGAAGTTTCTTTTTACGAAATTTTATTTCAAAAAAGTTTCTTACTACTTTACAAAATACCGGTTTTTCCGATATAATCGTATACAATAAAAATTAATAAGAAAAATAGATAGTATGAGGAAACAAAATGAGTAATTTTACCTGTTATGTAGGTGAACAAATAAGAAAATACCGAAAAGCCGGAAAGATGACTCTGCAAGATCTGGCAGATGCCATCCATAAAAGTCGAGCTACCGTATGCAAATATGAAAATGGAGATATCTCCGTTGATATCGAAACTTTATATGAGATCAGCCAGATTCTCCAGGTATCTATGTCCCAGCTTACCACTGGTATTCCTGAAACAGCCAGTAAACCGTCCAATGCACCGGGAAAAGGACAAAAAAGCCCATTTTTTCAGGCACAGCGGCTATATTTTTACTTTTACGATGGACGCTATCAGCGTACGAAGGATGGCGTCATCGATATTTATGAAAAAAAAGGCGAATCCGGAAAATACGAAGCAACCTTAACGATCTGTTCTGTTTCTGCCAACGGAAGAAGCAGTGAGATTTTTTACACCGGAAAAGTTCTTTACAGTGATATGCTGATCCGTTTTTCCTTTGTAAATCAGTATAACCCACTGGAAGAAGATCTCCTGTACATTTTTAATCCTCTGGAGCTTCGAGATTTTACAACAGGACTTTTGTGTGGGATTTCCAGTGCGGATCTGATGCCCTGCGCATTCAAATGTGTGATCACTTTAAAACCACAGGAGCTTACCGAAGCGTTCCGCCACCAGCTGCTTTTTACAAAAAAAGATCTGAAGCGCTGGGAACAGCTGAATATGTTACTGATAGATAATATGGAAAAGTAGTTTTCTGCAAAAAACGGTACACCTTATATTTTATAAGCTGTACCGTTTTCGTATTTTTCTGTATCAGGGTTTGCCTGCAAACCCACACCGGATTGCCTGTGTCGGACATATCTTTTTACATCTTCCACATCGGATGCACTCTGCACTGTTGGGATTTTCCGTCGGATCGACCTCCATCTGGCAGATATTTCTGCATTTTCCGCAGTGAACACATTTTTCTTTATCTACTCTGTAACGAAAAACGGAAACTTTATTAAATACCGAATAAAAAGCTCCCAACGGGCAGATATACTTACAGAATGGCCGGTATATCATAATTGATAAGATAATGGTGATCACTAGGATCGTATTTTTCCACATGTACAGCCAGCCTACTGCACTTCGCATGGATTTGTTCAGCAGCACCAGCGGGATACCTCCCTCCAGCGTTCCTGCCGGGCAGATCAGCTTGCAGAAATATGGTGCTCCCTGGCCCATGATATCTACTACAAACATGGGAAGTATGATCACAAATACAAGAAAGATCACATATTTCAGTTTTCGCAGAAGCTTATCTCCCCGAAATGTCCGGATCTTTTTTGGAAAAGGAATCTTGTTCAACAGATCCTGGATCAGTCCAAATGGGCAGAGAAATCCGCACACCAGTCTTCCAAGCAGCGCTCCCACAAAGATCAGAAATCCAGCTACATAATATGCCATCTTGAAGTTCCAGCTTCCGATCACAGCCTGAAGGGAACCAATGGGGCAGGCCCCTCTTGCCCCGGGGCAGGAATAACAGTTCAGCCCCGGAACACAGACATTTTTCAGTTTTCCGGTATAGATCTTTCCAGTCACAAAGCCTGATATGTGACTGTTTGTAAGGGCCGCCCACAATGCCTGGATTCCATGCCGCGGCCATTCATTTATTTTCATCTTCTTATTATCCAATGCCAATACACTCCATACAGATGTTGATCGCTTTTGTAAAAACTACAGACACCTCACCTCTGCAGATTCCCAATATCATCAGTAAAATTCCAAAAACTGCCAGAGCAGGTCCGATCCACCTGGATTCTGTTATTTTCCGAATCATTTTTTCACTCTCCGTAATGATCATCTTCTACTTTGAAACGTTTTTAAGCTCTTTTTCCACGATTTCCTTCCATTCGTCCAGTGTATGGCTTCCTGTATAGGTATCGCCTACAATGTTTCCATCTTTGTCAACAAAAAATGTTTCAGGAAATGCGGAAATCCCCTGCAGACGGCCGTTCAGCATAGTAGTATCCGGTATCAGGAACGGATATTTTGCTTTTGTTTTTTCCTGAAGAATGCTTGCTTTTTTTACAGCCTCCTCGTCCTGATTTCCCTTTTCATCTGTAGTATCAAGCACCACGCCTGCTACTCCGACACCTTTATCTTTCATTTCTTTGTAGAGCTCCTGAAGTTCCGGAATTTCTTTTACACATGGTGAACACCAGGTTGTAAAAACATTTACCAGCGTCAGGTCATAGTCACTGAATACTTTTTCTGTATATGTTTTTCCATCTATTCCTGTTGTTTCAAATTTTCCTACAGATTTTACATCCTCCGGGTTGACGCTGGTATCCTGTGGCTGGTCAAACACGGAAATATTCTGATACGGTGCCATTTCCGTAATGTCGGTTTTGATCTTTTCCAGCTCCTTTGTCAGCTTTTCATCGGCATCTTTGTTGGTGCTCAGATAATATTTGTATTTCCCGTCACTGCTGCTTCCAAGCTCTTTATGCTCTGTACAGCCAGTGATCTCATCCAGCTTTTTCTGTGAAGCTTCGTCATAAACGCCAATTGTACCAATTCTGTCCAGACCTGCCACCCAGTCGTCATATCCTGTTCCCATCTTCTGTATTTCGGCATTTTTCTGTTCCTCTGTCATTTTGCTCCAGCTTACATAGGCATATGTCACTGCATTGGTCTGATTCTCAAAATCTTCCGTGGTAAGCATTGCAATGCTCTGGTCCTTGATCTGCTTTAACAGCTCCTTCGAAAGTGAAAGCTTCAGTCCCAGAAACGGATATTCATAAGAATCCTGTGCCTTGCAGGTTACGTCGGAAGGCTTAAATGTACCTGCTACCAGATCTGATGAAACTGCCTCTCCATCCACCGCCATTGCCTCTCCGATATCTGCTGTTTCCGTGCTTTCTGCCGCCGTTACCGGTACGCTTCCAAATGCAGATATTCCTAATACCGCTGCTGCCATAAGTGCTGTTATTTTCTGTGTTCTTAATTTCATTGTTTATATTCTCCCTTCTGATATCACCGGCCCATATCCGGAACCGACGTATAATATCCGGAACCGACGTATATTTTATATGTAAATCTTGCTCTCTGTAGCCTTACTATATCATCCCCTGTATAAAATCTCTGTTAAGAAATAAAAAAATTTACAGGAATTTTATGCTATACATGATATGATAGATAACAAAGCAAAATCAACTGTTTTTTAGGAGAATTTATTATGCATATATTGATAATCGAAGATGAAAAGCAGCTCTGCCAGTCTATTGCGGAGGGACTTCGCATGGATGGCTATGAAGCGGACACATGTTTTGACGGGGATGAAGGACTGGAATTATGTCTGGTGGAAAATTATGATCTCATCCTTCTTGATCTGAACCTTCCAGGCGTTGATGGTCTGGAAATCCTGCGCCAGTTTCGGGAATCCGATACTTCCACTCCCGTTTTGATCCTCTCTGCCAGAGGACAGATCCAGGACAAGGTTGAAGGGCTTGATCTCGGTGCCAATGACTATCTCACAAAGCCTTTTCATTTTGAAGAGCTGGAGGCACGGATCCGAAGTCTGACACGAAGGAAATTTATCCAGCAGGATGTATGTCTGCAATGCGGACGTATCAGCTTTGATACCCGTACAAGAAAGGCCAGTATCGATGGACTTCCTCTTTCTCTGACCCGAAAGGAAAGTTCTCTTCTGGAATATTTCCTTCTTCATCAGAACCGTATCATAAGCCCAGAAGAAATGATCGAGCATATCTGGGACGGAAGCGTCAACAGTCTCAGCAATTCCATTCGTGTCCACATTTCTTCTCTTCGAAAAAAGCTGCGCACGGCTCTCGGCTTTGATCCGATACAGAATAAGATCGGCCAGGGTTACATTTTAACGGAGGATATACAATGAAAAAAATAACCGGAAAGCTATCTCTTCAATGGCGTCTGACACTGATCACTGCGCTGCTTATGACAGTCACCTGCATTCTGATGTATTTTTTTATCAGTCAGTCTGCAGTTGCCGGAATGGAGAATCTGGGAGATTACATGATACGGATCGATAACCCAGATTCTGCTCCCATCACCTTTAATATGAATCCCTCCGTCTTATTTCCGGAGCTTTCCGATCAGCTGCAGTTAACCAAAAAACTTTTTCTCACCAAAGGACTCATGGTAACAGGGATCATCATCCTTCTCAGCAGCATCTGCACTTATTTTATCAGCCGTCAGGCATTACTTCCCCTGCGCAGACTCAGCCAGGAGGTAAACAAAATAGAGGTCCAGAACCTTTCAGAGGCTCTTGAAGTTCCTGCTACCAATGACGAGATTTCCCGCCTGACCATTTCATTTAACAAAATGCTCGCACGCCTAGATGAGGCATTTACTGCCCAGAAGCAGTTTTCTGCCAATGCAGCCCATGAGCTTAGGACTCCTCTTGCCGTTATCCAGACAAATCTGGAGGTCTTTGCCCGCAGGGAAACACCTGCTTTAAAAGATTATCAGGAGATTTTTGCCATGCTCCAGGAGCAGACCGGGCGACTTTCCCATCTGGCTGAAATCCTCCTGGATATGACCGGTGTACAGACTGTTGAACGTTCCGAGAGGATCTCTCTGGCAGCACTGACGGATGAGGTTTTCTGCGACCTGGCTTCCGTAGCGGAACAGAAAGAAGTTGAACTGATCCAGCTGGAAGGGGACTGCATCATTACCGGAAGCTATCTGCTGCTGTATCGCGCTGTGTACAATCTTGTGGAAAATGCGATCAAATACAATCACTCCGGTGGAAAAGTAACCGTAAATATCCATCCTTCTGAAGAAATAACAGATACATCCACGTCTGTCAATTATGTCTTTCTTGAAGTCTCCGACACCGGAATCGGCATTCCTCCTGAATATCAGGAAAAAATCTTCACCCCGTTTTTCCGTGTGGACAAATCAAGAAGCCGTGCTATGGGCGGTGCCGGCCTGGGGCTTGCACTTGTCAGTGAAATTGTCAGACAGCATAACGGACAGGTAAAGGTACTGGAAAGCAGCAAAAAAGGCAGCATAATTGCAATTATGCTGCCAGTCTGAACATGTTTGTATTACATTTACTTTATATGCTCATGAACGGTTTTCTGAGGATTTACCGCAATGTTTCCGCTTTTCATGGCATCCTCTGTCATCTGCGCAAAATACTCATCCGTAACCCCGGTGTCCGATAATTTCGCAGGGATTCCAACCTAGGCGTTCAGCTCATAGCCATTACTGCTCACCAGACCGGAGATCGCCGGTGCGCCAAAGGTTGCAAATACAATGCCGAACATGACAAATCCGTAATTCTCCCCGGTGTGCTTCATTCCGAAAATAGAGCTTGTCAGGGACGGAAAGCTTCCCATGATGCCGCCGTAGCAGCCGTACATCAGCACAACAGCAACTGTTACTGCCAGGGATCTTGATACAGCGAGAACTCCCATAGCAATCACTGCCACGATCAGCACTCCTTTGATGCAGACGATCCTTCCCACTTTATCTGCAAGTGTCGGAAGCACCAGTCTGGCTCCCGCATTGACAATGGATCCAAGCATAACGGCGCTGACTGCCACTGCAGACGGGATTCCAAGGTCGATCTGGTAGGTCTGGGATACCGGTGAAACCATAAAATAAGAAATCAGTCCAAAGAACATGGTCGCAAGAAGAAGATAAAAATTTCTTGTACGCATCATCTCTCCGGATGTATACTGCTTCATCTCCGATGTTCCGGACTTTGCCGCAGAGCCACCTGCGTTCACCAGACTCTTATCGGGTGCCTGAAAAAAGATGCCGCACAGGATCCAGGAAACTGCGATGGCTGCCCCAATGATCAGAAAGGTTTTCTGCACGCCCTCTGCCTCCAGCAGCTTTCGACTCAGCGGCGCCAGGAAAAATCCGCAAAGTCCGTTGGCAGTTACCACAACGCCGGAAGCAAATCCGGTACGGTCCGGGAACCATCTCTGTACCGTTGCCAGAATCACCGTATAGATCATTCCCTGACCAAATCCCTGCATCACTCCATAGGAGAGATACATAGGAAGCGGTGTGGAAACGATCAGAAATGTGGATGCCAGGATTCCTGCCGCAAAGGTCCCGCCTCCGATCCATACAATCGTCTTTTCCTTAAAGCGGTTCTGCATCCTTCCGCCTACGATATTTCCGAATACAAAGGTGCTCAGTGCCAGATAAAAGCACATGGATACCTGTCCCTGACTCCAGCCTGCCTGCTCCATCACATAGGGCTGGTAAATAGACCATACATGGGGATATCCGGTAAAAAAGATCGCAAAAGCTCCGAATATCATAGTCAGCAGACGCTGTTTTTTCTGTATTCCTGTCATAATTTCCTCCTCTGAAAAAGATTTCAGGCCTGCTCTATATTCTCTGCTCACAGAATGCAGCCTGTTTCTGTACACACGATCTGCACGTTTTCCTGCACATTAGCTCCGCTTATTACGTTTTTTCATTTTATATTTCTTTATTTACGCAAAAAAGCACGCCATGTAACAGGCGTGCTTTCGTGATTTTCTATGATTTCTGTTGCTTATTTGATTATCTTCAGCTCATATTCCCTGATTCCCAGGCCGATCTTTTCTGCCTGATCCAGGGTTGCCTTCCACTCAATATTCGGATTGGAATCCTTAAAGTGGTCATGGTGACAGTGCCATCCCGGCTCTGCCAGATGCTCTCCAAGCTGGCTGTTGGCGATCGGTGTTGCCTTCAGGCAGGCATCTGCACAGGCCTGATCCAGTGCAACCGGGTCAAAGCTTGCGAACATTCCGATATCCGGAAGGATCGGCGCATCATTTTCACCATGGCAGTCACAGTTAGGGCTGATATCCTGTACCAGTGCAATATGGAAATGGGGACGTCCGTGACAGACAGCCTGTGCATACTCTGCCATCTTGCGATCAAGAAGCTCGTTTGCACTGCTATTCGGATTGTATACGGCATCATAGCTGCAGGCCCCGATACAGCGGCCACAGCCTTTGCATTTATCGTAATCGATAACTGCTTTCTTGTTTACATATGTAATCGCATCACTTCCGCACTCTTTCGCACAACGGCGGCAGCCACGACAGACATCTTCATGGATGGCCGGCTTTCCGCTGGCATGCTGCTGCATTTTTCCGGCACGGCTTCCGCATCCCATACCGATATTCTTCAGAGCACCGCCAAAGCCGGTTGTCTCATGTCCCTTGAAATGGCTGAGACTGATAAAAATATCTGCGTCCATGATAGCATGTCCGATCAGGGCAGTTTTGCAGTATTCTCCGTTTACTACCGGAACTTCTACTTCATCGGTTCCTCGAACTCCGTCACCGATGATGATCTGGCATCCGGTTGTGATCGTGTTAAATCCGTTAAGATTTGCACAGTCCAGATGCTCCAGTGCATTCTTTCTGCTTCCCGGATAAAGAGTATTACAATCTGTCAGGAACGGCATTCCGCCCTGCTCCTTACAAAGATCTGCGACTACCTTTGCATAGTTCGGACGAAGGAATGCCATATTTCCAAGCTCTCCGAAATGCATCTTGATGGCTACGAATTTTCCATCCATATCGATATCTTTGATTCCTGCGGCAACACAGAGTTTTTTCAGTTTGTCCAGCTGGCTGGTTCCCACCGGACAACGAAAATCAGTGAAATAAACTGTTGATTTTTCCATTCTGGTTTTTCTCCTGCTGATTCTTTTTATGTAATTACATTTATTTAAACTCTACACGTTTTTTCTGTTTCTGTCAACGGATACTCGCATTCGTAAAACTCCATCTATTTCTCCCATATTCCTTTACAAAATCCTTCATCTTACCCACGGAAAAGAACCTGGGAAAAATAACGGATCATTCCGTCGCTGGTCCAGCATAGCATTCCTGCAGCGTCTGCCATTTTCTGTGCATCCACACAGTAAGCGGACATGCAGGAATTATGTTTATAAGGTCCCGCGCTCATGATCAGAAGATCAGTTATTCCCTCTTCTTTCATCTTCTCTGCCAGCTGTTCTGTCAGTTTGTTATGAGCAAGTTTTGCCTTTTTGTAGTCCATAAGGCCATCCTGCATTGTCTGGAGTATCAGCGTTTTTTCGTATTTCAGCGCATGCTCTTTCATCTCCTCTACAGTGCCGCTCTGTGGTGGACATGCCGGGTTTTTATCATAATTCCCGCAAAGATTGTCCTCGCAGAAAACCCGGTATTCCGGCACAAATACAAGCTGATCGGTACTTATGACCGCTGCGTCGGAAAAACCAAGAGCTTTTGCTTCTTCAATAAGATTCATTTTTTCTCTCCTGTGTTTTTTTCTTTTATAGTGCCACATTTTATTTGTTTTTACAAGCTCTGACTTTCACTCTGCCGCCAGACGGATAAACTCCTCCATCTCTCTCGTCTTAAACTTATTCTTATGGTAAAAGATCTGCCGGTACATGGATATCTCCACATCTTCCACATGTAAAAGGGCAATTCTTCCTTTCCGGATATCCCGCTCCACAGCCAGATAGGGAAGAAAGGAAAGTCCGTGGTTCTTTTCCAGCATGCGGATGATGAAAGCGGTATCGCTGATCTCCAGTACCGGTGACAGGGCCTGCTTCTTAAGCGCCAGCTGCTGATCCAGGGCCTGGCGATAATTGGCATTCTTTTCCGTGAGAAAAAAAGGTTCTTCCAGAATATCCTCCATCTTCAGCGTCTTTCCCGCAAACTCCGAATCTGCGGAGGCCACAAATACTACCGGCTCCGCCTTCTCCATGACCTTCACCCAGTTCTGGTCCCACCTTGGGGTATCCAGTATATAAATAAGATCCAGCCCGTTATGCTCCATCATCCGTATCAGCTGCTCCGGTGTATCAATAGTCACCTGCATATTTACTTTCGGGTGAAACTCACGAAATTTGCTGAGAACAGCCGGAAGCTTTGCTGTGCAGAGAGATTCAATAGTCCCGATATGTAATGGATTTTTCAGTTCCGAATCATCATTCATTGACTTTTTTGCTTTATTTACGTCATATAAGATCCGGCTTGCATGCTCCATAAACTCTTTTCCGGACGGAGTAAGCACCACACGCTTTCCGGTTCTGTCAAAAAGTCTTGTTTCCAGCTCATTTTCCAAAAGACGGATCTGGACAGTGATCGCTGACTGGGTGTATCCCAGAACCTCTGCTGCCCTGGAAAAGCTCTGAAGCTGTGCTACATGTACAAACGTCTCCAACTGACGGATTTCCATGATTTTCTCCCTTTTTCTATGAAATTTTTTCATCGTGATGATGAAATCTGTGAATTTGCCTTATTTTTATGTCAATGTTACAATACAATCACGAGGACGTCAATCGTATTTTTGTGCAAAATGAATAAATTCATACTTAGGAGGAAAGAATCCAAATGGAAAAGAAAAAAATCAAGATCGGACTTGTGCCGAAGCTGATCATTGCCATCATCGTAGGTATCCTGTTCGGCCAGTTCCTTCCGGAAGGCTTCTGTCGCTTTGTTGTAACCCTTTCCGGATTTTTCAGTACCTTTCTGAAATTCGTCATCCCGCTGATGATCCTTGCCTATGTGACCATGGGTATTGCGGATCTTTCACAGGGTGCAGGGAAGCTTCTCCTGATCACAGTGGCTCTGGCTTATGGCTCCACTCTGATCGCAGGTTCCGCATCCTATCTGGTATCATCCAGCCTGTTCCCGCACTTTATGAGTGAAGGTGCACTGGATCAGATCGCAGCTACCGCAGACGCATCCCTGACACCATTTTTCTCTATCACACTGGAGCCGGTCATGGATACTCTTTCTGCTGTTGCCCTTGCCTTTGTCATGGGACTGTGCCTCTCTTCCATGCGTGGAAAAGAAATGGGAAACAGCCTTTATAACGGAATGAGTGACTTTTCCAAGATCATTGACAAGGTCCTTCATACCATTATCATCCCGCTGCTTCCGCTTTACATCTGCGGAACCTTCACAGATATGACTATTTCCGGAAAAACCTTTGCCATCTTAAGCATCCTCTGGAAGGTATTCCTTGTTGTTATCATCATGCACCTGATCTGCATTACGATCCAGTTTGTGATCGCAGGTACTGTCAGCAAAAAGAATCCTTTCACTCTGATCAAAAATCAGATCCCGGGATACACAACTGCTCTGGGAACCCAGTCTTCCGCAGCTACCATCCCGGTCAATCTGGAATGTGCCAAGAAAGACGGCGTGTGCGAGCAGATCCGCAACTTCGTAGTACCACTCTGTGCAAACATCCACATGGCCGGTTCCATGATCACCATCACAGCCTGTGCTACTGCAGTCTGCCTTATGAACCAGCTGCCCATCAGTCTTGGGATCATCGTTCCGTTCATCATGACTCTCGGTGTTGCCATGGTTGCATCTCCCGGTGCTCCCGGTGGTTCCATCATGACTGCTCTTCCATTCCTTTACATGGTATTCGGAGCGGAAGCCGGTGATCCGGACGGTGCCATCTGTGCTATCATGGTTGCCCTTTACATTACCCAGGATTCCTTCGGAACTGCCTGCAATGTATCCGGTGACAACGCCATCGGCGTGATCGTTGACACCATTTATAAGAAATTTATTGCAAAAACACCACAGGAGAATTAAGCAAAATGTCTTTTATCAGTGTATTTGACGTTATGGGTCCCAACATGATCGGTCCTTCCAGTTCTCATACCGCAGGGGCTGCACGCATTGCTTTCCTTGCCCAGAAGATGATCACGCCGCCCCTGAAAAAAGTGGAATTCATCCTTTATGGTTCCTTCGCCAGAACATACAAGGGACACGGTACAGACCGTGCCCTCCTTGGCGGGATCATGGGCTTTTCCACAGATGACATGCGTATACGGAATTCTTTTGATATTGCCAGGGAACAGGGGATCGACTTTTCCTTTACTCCAAATGAAACAGAAACCGATGTCCATCCCAACACTGTCGATATCCACATGGTCAATGACCAGGGACAGGAAATGACAGTCCGGGGGGAATCGCTGGGCGGCGGCAAGGTCCGTATTGTGGAGATCAACCACGTGAAAGTGGATTTCACCGGCGAATACAGTGCCATCATCGTGATCCATCAGGATACTCCCGGTGTTGTGGCCTACATCACCAGATGCTTAAGTGAACGTAACATTAACATTGCCTTCATGCGCCTCTTCCGTGAATCCAAAGGAACCACAGCCTATACGATTGTGGAATCCGACGGTCATCTCCCGGAAGATATCGTAGAAAGCATTCACCGGAACACCAACATCCATGATGTCATGGTTGTTCAGATGTAGGGAAAAGGAGGATGTGTTTTATGGATTTCAAAAATGCCAAGGAACTTCTTGCTCTCTGCCAGGAAAAAAAGCTTCCGATTTCCGAAGTAATGCGCCAGCGTGAGATCCTTCTCGGTGAAACCACTGCTGAAATCGTGGACCAGCGCATGGACCGTGTTCTGGAGATCATGAAGGATGCTGCTTTTTCCCCCATCAAAGATCCGGTGATATCTATGGGCGGACTGATCGGCGGTGAAGCCCGAAAGCTCTGCGAATTTCATGACCTGGGAAAAAGCCTGTGCGGAAATGTTCTCGGAAAGGGGATCACCTACGCTATGGCAACCCTTGAGACCAACGCTTCCATGGGACTTATCGTTGCCTCTCCTACTGCCGGCAGTGCCGGGATCGTTCCCGGAATGATGCTTGCTCTTCAGGAGGTCTATGGCTTTTCCGATAAAAAAATCCGCCAGGCATTATTTAATGCAGGCGCGATCGGCTATCTTGCCATGCGTAATGCAACAGTTGCCGGTGCTGTTGGCGGATGTCAGGCTGAGGTTGGAATCGCTTCTGCAATGGCTGCTTCTGCTGCTGTGGAACTTCTTGGCGGTACACCTCTTCAGTGTACTTATGCTGCTTCCACGGTTCTTATGAACATGCTTGGACTTGTATGCGACCCTGTAGGCGGCCTAGTGGAATATCCCTGCCAGAACCGTAACGCAGCCGGTGTTTCCAATGCCCTTATCGCAGCGGAAATGTCACTGGCCGGTATCCCCCAGTTCATCCCGCTGGATGAGATGATCGATGCCATGTATACTGTGGGCAAAAAGCTTCCTGCAGAGCTTCGTGAAACTGCTCTCGGCGGTTGTGCAGCCACACCGTCCGCCTGTGAGAAGTGTCATCTTTGCAGTTGAAATGCAACTATGGCAGAGAAAAAGCAGTTGGATATCTTATGCCCCATTTGTTGCACAGCTCTATATTGAATAATAACTTCATAGTTTGCTCAGTCAGATAATAAAACGGAGAATTCCTTAAATTTTTCTTTCGGGAATTCTCCGTTTTCTTTTGGGCATGCGGACATTTTACAGCCCTGCTGTTTTTTCTGCTGCCAACTTCTGATTTTCTGGTTCTATTGGCTCCGGACCTCTGTTCTGACTTCTGAGCCGGAGCATCCTTTTTGGGATTCTCCTTCTCCTGCTCTTCTTGGTCCTGCTCGAATCCATCTTTAATGGATTTCTGTTTTTTTCTTATTTATTTCTTTGATTTCTTTTTTGTCATGTCTGCCTTATCTATTATTTTTAGTTTTCGTGTACATCTTATATATTATACTGGCCACATGCTATTTTTCATCAAATCAACGTAAAACTATTGTTAAATCTGTGGTAAAAAAGTCCTCCGAAAAATCTCAAGATCATATCTCCTGATATCCCTGTGATTTCCTGAAAGACTCTTTCACACATAATTTACATATTAATAAAACAATTTACAGAAATTCCGACTGCAGCGCATCGTATCCGGTCTCACCTGTACGGATACGAACAGCGTTGCGTATCTCATAGCTAAATATCTTTCCATCGCCGGGATCACCGGTAAACGCTGCTTTCTGCACAGCATCAATAACTTTAATCTCCCAGTCTTCTGATGATACTACAATCTCAAACTTGATCTTCGGTTTCAGAAATACATCGATTTTGGAACCACGGACATACTCTGTGTAACCACGCTGTGTTCCGCAGCCCATGATCTGGGTTACTGTAAAACCGTTAACCTGGATCTCATTTAACGCTGCTTTTACATCTTCCATTTTTTCTTCTCTTACGATTGCTTCTATCTTTATAAGCATACGATTTCCTCCATTTTCACACGATCATTGCCGAACAAATTCTTTTATCAGTCAAATCCATTAAATGACGGATATGCATTCTCTCCATGCTGGGATGCATCCAGACCAACCATCTCTTCCTTCGGATCTACACGAAGCGGTGTAAAGATCCGCACGATCCCGATACAGATCAGCGTTCCCACAATAGCAACCGCAATGGTGATCACAATACTCAATACCTGCGCCAGGAACAGACGGTGATCTCCAAACACAAGGCCATCCCATTTTGCAACCGAGTTAATGGAAGTTTTTCCGAAGAGACCTGTTGCGATTCCTCCCCAGATACCACCGATACCATGGCAGCCAAAAGCATCCAGGGCATCGTCGATCTTCAGCTTCTGTTTCAGAAGGATCACAGTAAAGTAACAGATCGGGCTTACCAGGATCCCAATGATAAAGGATGCCCATACCGGTACGAAACCAGCTCCCGGTGTAATGGCTACCAGTCCGATAACAAGACCTGTGGATGCACCAACCAGTGTCGGTTTTCCCTCGCGGATCACCTCGATCAGCATCCAGGTCAGCAGTGCGCAGGCAGAAGAAATGCTGCTGGTCATAAAGGCATGTGCCGCAAGGCCGTCTGCCTTCAGCGCACTTCCTGCATTAAAGCCGAACCATCCGAACCACAGCATAGCTGCTCCGAGAAATACAAATGGGATATTGTGTGTGCGATAGGTTGCTTTTGCATAGCCTCGTCTCTGTCCAAGATAAATGGCAAGAACCAGTGCACTGACACCGGAACTGATATGTACCACATTTCCTCCTGCAAAGTCCACAGAGCCAATGGCTGCCAGAAATCCACCGTCTCCCCAGACCATATGTGCCATTGGATAATACACGATCAAAGACCAGATCGCAATAAAGAAAAACAGCGCCTTAAAACGCATTCTTCCAACCACGGCACCGGTGATCAGTGCTGGTGTGATCATAGCAAACATCATCTGGAACGCCACAAATACCAGATGCGGGATCGTATCCGCATAAGGTCCCGGCTCCCAGCCTACGCCATTCAGCGCAAACCAGCGAAAATCTCCGATGATCCCGCCATGATTTCCTCCAAATGCCAGCGAATATCCAAACAATGTCCACATAACTACGGACAGTCCCATGATCGCCCCACAGGCCATCATGGTATTTACCACATTTTTCCTGCGGACCAGTCCTCCGTAGAAAAACGCAAGCCCAGGTGTCATAAAGAACACAAAGGCTGTACAGATCAGCATAAAGCCGGTATCTCCTGCATTCATCATTCATTTCCTCCTCAATTCCCTCAATTATTCTGCAACGCAAAAAGCGCCTGGAAACTCAATTTCCAGACGCCTTTGTCATGTCAGTTAGCATAGCAGATAATTTGTGGGTTTTCAAGAGTTTTTTCGCTATTTTTCTGTTTTCTTACAGAATTACTATGTTTTATGTGGATATGAAATTTATTTTCGGCAATCTATCCGGTTATAAATATTGGAGAGATTTTATTTTATCTCTTACTGTACTATAACACGGACTATGCTCAGGATCAGCAGATGTGCCGGATAAAAGATATAGAAAAACCACTTGGAAAATTTCGGTGCTTTTTCGGATTTTTTGCCATTATAGAAGCACAGGATGATGATTCCTGATGCCACGATCCCTGCTGCCGAAAACAGAGCATGGATCATTGCCGGTCCGGCTGCCATTTTTTCCACGTAGGAGCTGTAGTTAAACAGCACAAAAAGGGCAGCACCGACTCCGTACGCTGTTATCATCCTCTTCCTGTTCCCCCAGCTCTCATGGAACCAGATGGTAAAAACCGGTGCCAGGATTGCCCAGTCCGAACAAACGGATAGTAAAAGAAGCAGGATCAGAAGTGGAATTCTCCATTTACTTGCCATCATCCTTTCCTGAACAACCAGGATCATAAAACAGATAAACAGAGTAAAGATCATATTCAGCTGTGAATTCCCAAAAGCCATCATATAGGGAATCTGAGAGATCCCGGCAAAGATCAGAAGTCTTTCACCGTATTTTCTCCTGGAATGTGTATAGTAAAAGCCTTCCACAAGAAAATAGCACATGGTAATGGCTGTGAAGTAGCCAATGTCTATAAACACTTCCCACAGGATCGTGTTTTCCGGCAGAAGCACGTTGGCGATATGGTTCAGAAGCATGGTAAAAATTGCCAGATATTTAATGGCATCCCGGGTCAGTCCCGGCTTTTCTGTTGTTGGCATGATTTTCTCCTTCTGTGCAGAAAAATTTTCAGATCTTTCACATCTTCTGCACAATATAATACATTTATCTTACACTGATTTTCTGACTCATACAACTTTTTTTGTTATTGCTGGAGTTGCCTTTTTCTTAAGGTAAGCTTATACTGTAGAAAGCATGCTGTATTTTATATGGCAAAACTTCTCAGCAAACACTGTAAAACAATAAATTCGGAAAGGAATTATCGATCATGATCCAGGATATCGCACCACATACCTATCACAATGAGTACAAACCTGTGGCCCCGGATAAAGAAAGCCACATCCTCGCCTATGAAGAAGGAAAGATCTTTATGAAAAAAGATGGCGAGACTATGACTCTTCCAAGCTTTGGAGAGCTGGAAGGAAAAGTTGAAAATCTCTATGAGAATTATATCTATCTCTTCTCCATTGACGAAGAGCATTTTTATCTGATCCCGGATCTTGACACCAGTCTCCTTCCTGGTTATCAGTTTGAGATCACAAGAGTTCTCCGCACAGCGGAGCCACAGTATCTGGCTTTCGCAGGAATCACCGGATATCAGCTCTTTCAGTGGTACAGCAAGCGCCGTTTCTGCGGCTGCTGCGGCAAACCGATGGTACATGATAAACATGAGCGCAAGATGATCTGCCCTGCCTGTGGAAACGGTGAATATCCGGTGCTTTCTCCGGCTGTGATCGTAGGCGTTACCAACGGCGACAAGCTGATTCTCTCCAAATATGAGGGTCGAACTCACACCCGCTACGCCATGATCGCAGGTTTTGCCGAGATTGGTGAGACCATCGAGGAGACCGTTCACCGTGAAGTTATGGAAGAGATCGGCGTAAAGGTCAAAAATCTCCGCTACTACAAGAGCCAGCCATGGTCCTTCTCCGGAACACTTCTGTTTGGCTTCTACTGTGATCTGGATGGCGACGACACTCTGACTGTAGACCACGATGAGCTTTCCATGGCCTCCTGGTTCAACCGGGAAGACATTCCGGATGAAGGAGATAATATCAGCCTTACCAAGGAAATGATGATGGCATTTAAGCATGGAAAAGCCTGAAGTATCGCTTGCCTGATTCCGTAAACAATTTTTCGTAACCAATTTCACAAAAAACACCGGCCATTCATCTGTAACATGTCCTGTCCAGGCTGCCAGATCATCTCTGACATCTCAGCCCCAGTACATATTCCAATGAATGCCGGTGTTTTTATTTTCTATTTTTCTATTTTTCTTCCGAGCCGGAGCAATCTGCCTAAAACCGTTTTATTTCTCCGGTGTCAGATGCCAGATATCTCTGTTGTACTCTTCGATGGTTCTGTCTGAAGAGAAGTATCCTGCTTTTCCGATATTTACAAGCATTTTCTCTGCCCATGCGGTTCTGTCCTCATAATCGAGCAGTGCCTGATCTTTCACCTTCGCATAATCCTCGAAGTCAAGAAGAGTCATGAACCAGTCTTTGCTTACGATCTCATGATGCAGTCTTCTTAAATGCTCCTCACTTCCAATAGAAAGAAGCTCGTTTCCTACGATAAAGTCTACTGCACGACGGATGCGCTCGTCTTTCTCATAAAAATCTCTAGAGCAGTAGTCAGCCTTTTCATAGTGTTCGATAACCTGCTCACTGGACTCTCCGAAGATATAGATATTATCCTTGCCTACCAGCTGGCTGATCTCCACATTTGCGCCATCCATGGTTCCCAGTGTTACAGCACCGTTGAGCATGAACTTCATGTTTCCTGTTCCGCTGGCCTCCTTGGAAGCAAGAGAAATCTGCTCGGAGATATCGCAGGCAGGAATCAGCTTCTCTGCTGCACTTACGTTGTAGTTTTCCACCATAACAACTTTCATGTACGGGGAAACCTCCGGATCATTGTTGATAAGCTCCTGTAAGCAGAGGATCAGGTGGATAATATCCTTTGCGATAACGTATGCAGGAGCTGCCTTTGCACCGAAGATAAAGGTTACCGGGCGCTGCGGCTTCTCGCCTGCTTTGATCTTCAGGTAACGGTCAATGATGTAAAGTGCGTTCAGCTGCTGACGTTTGTACTCATGAAGACGTTTGATCTGGATATCATAAACACTGTGTGTGTTGATCTCTTCACCTGTGTTAGCTTTGATAAACTCCGCACATCTCTTCTTTGCATCCTGCTTGATCTTAAGGATATTTGCAAGAACGTCCTGATTTCCCTTGAAGCCAAGCATCTTGTCAAGCTCAAAGGAATCCTTGCGGAAGCCGTCACCGATCATGGAGGTGATGTACTCTGTCAGCGGATGGTTGCAGTGAAGGAGCCATCTGCGGAAGGTGATTCCATTTGTCTTGTTATTGAATTTCTCTGGATAGATCTCATAGAACTGATGAAGCTCTGTCTCCTTCAGGATATCGGTATGAAGGGATGCAACACCGTTGATGGAAAATCCGTAGTGGATGTCCATATGTGCCATGTGTACCAGGTCGTTCTTGTCGATGATGGCAAGATTTTCCTGCGGATATTTTGCTTTGATACGCTCGTCCAGCTTGCGGATGATCGGCATCAGATGCGGAACAACCTCCTCAAGATAGGAGATCGGCCATTTCTCAAGTGCCTCTGCAAGAATGGTATGGTTGGTATAAGCGCATACATGAGATACGATCTCGCATGCCTCCTCGAACTCGATTCCACGCTCTGTGAGGAGACGGATAAGCTCCGGAATTACCATACTCGGATGTGTATCGTTGATCTGGATCACTGCGTAATCGGCAAGGTCATGAAGATTGCAGCCTTTTGCTGTTGCCTCATCCAGGATCAGCTGTGCCGCATTGCTTACCATGAAGTACTGCTGATATATACGAAGCTTTCTTCCTGCATCATCGCTGTCATCCGGATACAGGAACAGTGTCAGGTTGTGGAGCAGATCCCTCTTATCAAAGGAGATTCCCTCGCCTACAATGCTCTCATCTGCAATATCAATATCAAAAAGGCGAAGCTTGATCGCTTTGTTCTCATAGCCTGCAACATCAATATCATACAGTGTGGATTTCAGCATAAAGCCCTTAAACGGCACGTAATAGGAAACGCCTGCATCTGTAAGCCAGCTCTCCGGCTGGATCCACGGATTCGGTGTCTCAAACTGAAGATGATCCTTAAACTCCTGTTTGAAAAGTCCGAGGTGATAATTAAGTCCGATTCCTTCTCCCGGAAGTCCCAGAGTTGCAATGGAATCCAGGAAACATGCTGCCAGACGGCCAAGTCCGCCGTTTCCGAGAGATGGCTCCGGCTCGATCTCCTCGATCATGGAAAGCTCTTTTCCGTTTTCTTTAAGATATTTCGCAACTTCATCATAAACGCCCAGATTGATCAGGTTGTTGGAAAGAAGCTTACCGATAAGGAACTCTGCGGAAATATAATAAATTTTCTTTTTTCCATCCTGGTAGCCGCGGCCCTTCAGCTGCTCCTTTGTCCAGGAGAGGAGTCCGTGATAGATTTCCTCGTTTGTACAATCTTTTACATTTTTATTATATTTGTCTTCAAATACTTTGCTTAATGTTTCCATTTTTGATCTCCTTTCATGGATCTTGATGGGATGAAATATGTTTTTACAAGGTTGTTTGCTTTGTTTTTGATGATATTAGGATATCACGCATTTCTTTTCAAAAATATAACAATCCTGTCATGATATGCAAGATATTTGTCAGACTATTTTTCACTTTTTACGGTAGCTCTGCATAAAAACGTAACCGATACATATGCGGTTGCTTCGGGAGCTTTCTCAGATCTGTCTCATACTCTTCCTGTACTTATGCGGTGAAACCTTATTGGACTGCTGAAATTTCTTTATAAAATAACTTGTACTGTTAAATCCCACCTGCATGGCGATCTCCGTTACAGGTGCATCGGAATGCGTAAGAAGATACTTCGCCTTCTCCATACGGAAGTCATTGATGTATTCCACCAGGGTTTTTCCCGTATACTGGCGGAAAAGCTTCATAAAATAATACTCACTGTAATTGGAAAGTCCGGAAAGCTCTGAAACGGTAAGATTCTCCTGGTAGTGAAGGCTGATATGATCCAGCACTTCCTTTACTGCTGCAAGGCTCTTGTTCTGCTCTGTGCTTACCGGGATAATATAATGCTTCGTCAGCATCTCATAAAAGAAATCAAAAAACAGCATTTTCAGCTTCACATAAAAATATGGCTTCTTCTCCGTATGACAGTCATGGATCTCCAGAAAAATTTCCCGTAGCTTCTCATATCCGGAATCTCCTTCTTCTATATGATGGCAGAATTCTGCCTTGTTTTCTATTAATGGTGATACCACACATTCCTGGCAGATATCTCCCGGCTGACCTGCAAGGAAGCCCAGGCTGAAAACCACACTCTTATAATAAAGAGGCTTCTTAAGATCCGTGCGCATACTATGGAGAACTCCGCAGTTCACGATCAGGATATCCCCCTTTTTCAGGCGGATGCTCTCCCGGTTCAGTCTGGCAAAGCCACTGCCTTTTTCAATATACATGATCTCCATCTCACTGTGCCAGTGGTCATACAATGCATGAAAGATCTCACAGTTCGCCATATAGGTTTCCACCGGCAGCTCAAAGGAACCGTGAGGGCTTAATTCTTTTAAATTATCATCCACTTCGGATACATGAAGAGGATTTTTTGCGGATGTGTCTGTTTCTGGCATGATTTCCTCCGTGATCAATATCTATCCTGCGGACATTTGCCTTCCGCTGGATATCCAATCCTTGCATAATGATTCTGTTTGACTCCCTTAGTGTAAAGGATATTTACAACCATGACAATATTATATTTTCCTGTTTTCTTTTTTATGACGTTACGGTTACTCTGTTCTCAGCAACACGCTTCGCGATGCACTTCCATAAACGGCAACCTTGACTTTTCCCCTTCCAACTGCTATATATAATATTTAGAATAAAATAATTTGACTTTAAAAGGAACGAAAACTACCATGAATCCATTAAAAAAAGCTTACTGCCGGGTTTTCCAGAATGTCTTTAAATTCGCCCTTCCACTGCTTCCTTACCGCAATCCGAAGATCATCGGAAGCGTCAAAGGTATTCCGGAAGTTCTGGAAAAAAGAAACTATAACAATGTACTCATCATCACAGATGCAGGGATCCGAAGCCTTGGCCTTACAGAAAGGCTGGAGCAGACACTGAAGCGAAGCTGCATCTCTTACCACATCTACGACAAAACCGTTGCCAATCCAACAACCGTCAATGTGGATGAAGCCCTTCACATGTATCTGGACAATGACTGCCAGGCGATCATCGGCTTCGGCGGAGGTTCCAGT